>Ga0126378_10004459_pt1 | contig 10696 bp, 6 predicted proteins | sample PanSoiMetPlot_23_FD_92587 | JGI IMG/M metagenome (GOLD analysis project Ga0126378, IMG submission 92587) | Tropical forest soil microbial communities from Panama - MetaG Plot_23 | ecosystem: Environmental > Terrestrial > Soil > Tropical forest > Bulk soil | place: Panama | collected 2016-02-17
GGATTTTCGAGCGCTTTGCCGCACCAACAAAATCCCCAATGCATGATTCGGTTGCTGGTATTGTTGTCGGTTCAGGGTGCAGTGAGCGTACCGAATTCAGACACCCGGGCTTTAATAAGTTCGGAACATAATCCGAAAATTATCATAACGCCGTTATAATAGTCGCTTTCAGCAGGAGGGGGAATGCTCGCGGCCATTCTGAAAGACTTCAACGAACTATCACTCGAGGAAATTCCCAAGCCCGAACCTGGCCCGGGTGAAGTACTGGTGCGCATAAAGTCCTGCGGGTTTTGCGCCACCGACTACAAGGCCATCAAAGGAATCCGCAAGAATGTGGATTTCCCTTTGCTTCCCGGGCATGAGCCTGCAGGGGTAGTCGCCGAAGTTGGCCCGTACGTGAAGAATGTGAAAGAAGGCGACGAGGTCATCCTTTCGCCCAGCGGCTTCTGTGGCTATTGCCGGAACTGCCGGATCGGTCTGACTCACTACTGCGAGCATTCCTACACCACCGGTGGCGATGGTTCTGAGGTGCGAGCGGGCAGCTTTGCCGAATACACGGTGACCGGCGCTAATGTTGTCTTTCCCAAACCCAAGGGTCTCAGTTTTGACGCGGCCTGCCAGGGAGAACCGGTCAGCGGAGCCTGGAAGGGGTTGATCCACTATTCCGAAATGAAGGTTGGCGATGATGTGGTGGTGATCGGAACAGGCGGCATCGGAATGTATTGCCTGATGGTGGCCAAGGCTGCCGGTGCGGGACGGTTGATTGCCATCGATGTCAGCGACTTCGCGCTCGAAACCGCTCGCGAACTCGGCGCCACTCATACCATTAATCCCAAGACCTGCGCCGACGTGAAAGGTGCGGTGTACGAGATTCTGCCGCAGGGACCTGACTTGGTGTTGGAAGCGGCTGGGCCGGTCCAAGCCGTCGAGTTGATGGTCAGCCTGCTGCGGCGCGGGACGCGCTGGAATATTTTTGGGATCACCACGCACGAAAAATTCTCGCTGGATGGCGGCTTGATGCATTTTCTAGAGGCCCGCATGGATTCGAGCTTCAGCACCACTCCTCAGGCGATTGAGCAGGCCATTCGGCTTATGGAGCGGGGCTTGGTGAATGTCGAAAGGGTAATCTCGCACCGTTTTCCGCTTTCCGAGATTCACAAGGCAGTAGAGGCCATGGGTTCGCCGCAGCGTAATAAGGTGATTATTAATCCTTAGCCAGGCTGCAGTTCCCACCGCTGACGAAGTTCGTTCGAGATTGCTTCGACAGTGTCGGCTTGTCCGCTAAACACAGAGGCCAGGATCAACAAGCCGAACAGGGTGTCTTCGGCAAAGGGGCTGAGACGATAGCTGGCATGAAACTTGTTCTGAATCGCATTACGCAGCACCTCAAGTTTTGTGACCAGGCCCCCCGAAAGCAGAAGATTGTGCCACGCTTTTTCTGACCACAGTCGCACCGCACACTCGTAATAGGCATCGGCCATGCTGTTGAAGGCGGCGCGAAACAAATGTCCAACCGTGAGATTCTCCGCCCTCATATTAGAGATGCCGCCGCCTCCACCAGATGAGGTGGGAAAGAAATTGAGATCGACCTCGAGGTCAGTGTCTGGAACATGTTGGGTGGCCTCAGAAATATAAGTCCACGGATCAGGTATGGTCAGCCCCTGAGCGACCGCCTGTTCTGTCATTAACTGAATCACAACATTGAGTTCGCGTCCTGCGGGGGGATACGAAAACGTGTTCAGGAACTGGCCATCGAAATACGGACGCGACTGATAGTCTCCCAACTTCAGTTCTGGAGTTAGACGGCTCACCTGGGCCCCGGTCGCGATGTTCAGCGACAGCTCATCGCTTTCGAGCAGTGCTCCCGCCAAAGCCGCTTGCGCATCGCCGACGGGGGTATAGCATGGGACCCGCTTCGACCCGATCTTGAGTTCGCCGACGACCTCACCCTGGTTGCGAACCTCCGGCCAGTGGAGATGATCCAGCTGAAGCGTACGAATGAGGTCGTGATGCCAATCCATAGTCTTCAGATTGAAGACTCCATAGGCGCTGGCGATTGTCGCTTCCACGCCTGGCGCTGTCGCGCACAAGCTGCTAAGTACAAAATCCGGCAATGACGCCGGAGTCAGGCCGGGAGCAAGCTTGCCCTGCTCGGCCAACCAGAAGAGAAAGCAGACCGGACGGGCGGGATCCAGTTCGTGGCCGAGTTCCTGGCGCAGGGCCGGATTAGTGCGCTCGAAGATCGAGGAGTAGTAGGTTCCTGAGCCAGACGGGTGTGGCTCGAGAGCCCGTTGGTCACGCCAAGTGATGCAATTCGAGACTGGCACCCCACGATCATTCATTAACACTAGCCCGTGCATCTGCGAACACATCACCACGCCTTCACAATCCGGCGCATGAGGCACGAGCTTGTCAATAACGGCCCGAACCGCTTCGACAATCTGCTCAGGAGCGTACTCGCAGTGCAGTGGATTGCTGGCCGCAAGCGGTTCCGGGAATGTTAGTCGCCATATGTGCTGCAGTTGCCGAGCGGAAACGTCGAGTACGGCGCCCTTGATGAACGAAGTGCCCAGATCAATGGCAAGAAAAGTCATAATGCAGGTTTTCGACGGCATCCGTCCCGACATCGACGAGCATCAATAATTCCGAGCCAAGTCAAACGACGCCTCATCTTTCGTCCGTCGCTGGAGTCGAGCGGATATTGCGCCACCGTTTCCATTCCTGGCCTCTCATGACCCTGCTTTGGCTGCCGGAGTTTTGGCAATCAACTGATCTCGTACGGCATTCTTTCGCAGTTTCCCCACCGATGTTCGTGGGAGCGAGTCGACGAACTCAATGCGCTCAGGAACTTTATATGGGGCAAGGTTGGCGGCGCAGTGAGAACGAATTTGTTCAGTCGTTAATATTGCTCCAGTGCGACGGATCACAGCAGCGGCGACGAGCTCATCCCGGAGCAAGTCAGGCAAGCCGAAGACACACACTTCCGCCACTCCGTCCACGGCGCCAATGATAGATTCCACCTCCGCGGTGGAGATGTTCAGACCGGCCCTCTTAATCAGATCACTGCTTCGGTCGAGAAAATAGAAAAACCCGTCGTCATCGTAGAGGGCAGTGTCGCCACTGAACAGCCAGACGCCATCCGCCACTGACCGTAGCGCCCGATTCGTCGCGGCTTCGTTTTTCAGGTAGCCCTTCATTAGAGAATGTCCGGGGATGCCATGCACGATCAATTCCCCGGGAGTATGCGGAGCAACCTCGGTTCCCGATTCATCCACGACCTTAACCTCATAACCAAGGACCGGGCGGCCCATGGCCATCAAGCGACGTTCCGGCGTTAGCGGGCTCATAATCGGCAATGCACAGCACTCGGTCATGCCCCAAAGTTGCTGCAGTGGTGCTCCAAAACGGCGGTGCCACTCGTCATATTGCGCTGGCGTCAGATTTTGAGCGTAGGTGACATTGCGCAGGCGATGCACCCGATCGGTGTCACGCGGCGGTTGATGGAGCAGCATCCGCAGCGGCGCGCCGAACAAGGCGGCCATGGTCGCCTGGTGATTTGCGGCCTGCTCGAAAAAACGGCTCGCGCTAAAGCGGGAGAGGATGGAAACAGAGCACCCCGCCATCAGAGACGGCCAGAGGGCGTGACATTGCGCGGCAGAATGATAAAGAGGAAGAGCAATCAGGTGACGGTCTTCCGCACGAAGACCCGTCGCTGCCCGGAACACCTCGCTGCCGTAGATAAAGTTGGCATTCGTCAGCATCACTCCTTTGGGAAGGGAAGTGGTACCCGAGGTGTAAAGCAGTTGGACGACTTTGTCCGTGCTGCCCTCTCCGTCGGCAACATCGCAGCCTTGTTTTTGCAACTCGGCCTCATAGCAGGGATAGGAGCTATCCGACCCATACCCGTCCTCGATCAGGAGAATGCAACAGGGCTTTGACCTCGTGACAGGTTCGACGTTGTCAAGATGTGGGGTCCGCGTGAGTACCAATTTCGCCTCAGAATGCTCCAGAAAATAGCGATGCTCTTCTGCGCTCGAGGCAGGGTTTGTCGGCAGAACGATTGCCCCTAAATACGACGCCGCAAGAATGATCTGCGGGAAAGCGGGATGGTTCGTGAGATGTACGTTCACTACATCGCCGTGCCCGATTTCGAAGCTTTCGAGCAGATTTACCGCCTGATGCACGGTCTCCAGAAATTCCGCGTAGGTCCAACTTTGAAGAGTTCCGGCTTCAGACTCATAGGTCAGCCAATTGCGGTCTGGCTGTTGGTTGACCCAAGAGCGGAAAACGGAGTAGAGAGTACGTCTGCCGACGATATCCACGCGAGTTCCCATCAACGCTTGGTTTTTCTTGCCAGGAAATTCCGGACCCGTTCCTGGGCAGCCGGTTTTGCGAAACAGTCCCGAAAACTCTCGGAGGCCCGTACATCGTATTCAAGATTGCGCAAAGGCGACATTCGGCGCAGAAAAGCTTTGGTGCTGCTGAGCCCCTCAGTCGGCATCGAAGCGAGCCTGATTGCTAACTCTTCAACCCGTGACGATAGCTGATCTTGCGGAACGGCTTCGTTGACCAGTCCGATATCCGCGGCCTGAGCGCCGGTAAGAAGTTGGCAAGTCATCAGGAGCCAGCGTGCTTGAGCGACTCCGACCGTCTCGGCAAGCCGTCCCACAGCCCAGGGAGGAATCCAGCCCAGTTCAACTTCAGGCATCCCCAGCGAAGCGACAGTGGCTGCAATGCGGAAGTCATGATACAGAGCCAGTCCTAAGCCTCCGCCGAGTGCGTAGCCATGCACCATGGCGATCGTCGGATACGGCAGTTCATCCAGCTTTGCGAAAATTTCCGCAAATTCCAGTTCATAAGCGGCTGCTTCAGGGGCAGACAACGGAGCAAGCTCTCGCAAATCACTCCCGGCACAAAACGCTTTTCCAGCGCCGCGGGTTACCACGACGCGAACGTCCGCGCGGTTTTGCAACTCCTCGATGCGCAGGCGAAGCGCATTTGCCAGTCCTCGATTAATGGCGTTGAGGACTTCGGGGCGCTGCAATGTCAGCCAGGCGACCCCGTCTTTGACCATAAGATCAAGCACTTGCCGATTTCCTCTTTGCGTAGGTTCGTTCCAGGAAACGGGGAATCGATCCGGTGATGTAGCGTTCGATGGTGCCACGCGCGATCATCTCCGACTCATCATGCGCCTCCACTCGTACCAGCACTCGCTTGCCCTCAATCTGCGCAATTTCGGCGCGAGCGTGGACCTTCATTCCCAAGGGTGTGGCGGCCAGGTGCTCGATCTGTATGTTTGTGCCGAGAGTGCCCTGGCCGGGTTCCAGGGTCGGAACAATGCATTGGTGCGCCAAGGAATCCAATAACCACACAACCGCAGGCGTGGCAAAAACGGGCACACCTGGATTGCCAAAGTTTTCCGCGCTGTGTTCGGGGCCTACGACCCATTCGACTTCCAGACTACGCCCAATCTGCAGGTCTTCTTTCTTCAACGTTCGATCCATGCTAGTCCTCGTATATGTAGTTTTCACTGTGCGGCAGCAACGTTCGGTGACGCCTGCACGCGGGCCAGCCATGTCGCCGAATTCTCGGGACTCAGCAAATAGAGCTGCATGCTGCCGGCCACCTGATTGCGCGCCACGCCTTGATTCGGATCGTCAGGGCGGAGTTCACGGCCGGTGCCGTAATTCCCCGACCATTCGGCCCACGCAACCGCGGCCACCCCACCGAACCAGTCGTTGACGTTGACTTCGATCACATCGTCCTCGACCGATGCCCGCAGGTGTTGTTGGCCAATCGCTTCGATTCCGATGCCATAACCCTCTTTATCGGTCAGCGATGCATAAACAAAGTTGCGCTTGGTGCTGCGAAAGTCATTCGTCCCCATAGCCGAATCATCGAGCGCAAACGGCTGCTTGGGTGGAACGGTCTGCGATCCCGGCGCGTGGGCGGTCGCGATCCCGTCATTGCGGCCGATGTGATCATCGGGATAAACCGTCCATTCTCCACGCCGATGCCACTGGAGTTTGTCGCACCACAACGGAACGCCGAATTCAAGTCCAACTTCACGGGCGCGCGTATCGGTTCCACTGTAGTTGAAGTCATAATGCACGCGCAGGCCGCCCTCGGGCGTGATCAGGAAACGCAACTCCCCAGCGAAATCGCGATAAGAGCCTCTCTCGACCACTTCGTAGCCGTCGCTGGCCGGATGAATATCCAACGGTTTGCTGAGTCGCCAGCTTTCGAGCATGGGAAATTCTTCCAACGTCGCCTCAATGGGAAGGATGTGGAGCTTGGGAGTGTCATATAAGACGGAATGGCGATCCATCAGAGCGCGACGAATACGACCGTTATTGCCGTCGAACGCAATTTCAAAATTGTCACCGATAAAGCGTTCCATCGGTCCGCCGAGCCAAGAGGGTTCATGCAGATACCGAAGCGGACTAGCTTTGCGAACCGGCGTTGCGACCGGCGGTTGGGCTCCCAGTTGCATGCGGTGGGGCATTACCAGTTGGCCTTTACTGTCCAGAAACTCGAGAAACAGCAGGTTACCCGGCTTGGTTTCCGGTCCCACAGGAATGGCAACTTGACCGCTCGACTGCGGAGGCACGTCAGGATGCAAAGTTCCGTGCTGGTTGCCAACTCTCCAGCGCAAGGTCAGCTCAGAGAGGTTGGTGAACTCATACCGGTTGTCCACGGTAAACGTGGCCGGAGTGCCGGGTTGCCAGCCGGGCAAATCGCGGTCACGCATGTGGACGGGCGAGAAGAGCATTTTCACGTTCCAGAACTCGGGTTTCTTGCGACGCCATCCGTCCACGATGCCCCATGGCGCATCGCCGACAATGCCACGTCCTGGCATCTTGTAAATGTGATCCAGAAAATGAAGCGGGCGCACAATGCTGCCGCGGCCGTACTCGGAATCGCGGCCTGGGACCAGAAACGCGTCGTCCACCCAAGCCCAGATAATGCTGGCCTGAACGTTTTTGCTGGCCTGGACAGCATCCCAAACTGGAATTAACGGCTGGATGTAGTAGTCGCGCTCCCCGGGATCAATCCACATTTCGCGCGTGTCACCCCAGAGATCGCCCTGAAATGGCGCCATGGCCTCATCCCACATGATTGGGACTTTGACATCCTCGCGTTCTTTCATGCGTTCGAGACTGATGGGGTTGTGCATGGTATCGAGTTCAAGGGTGGCGCTTTGCCCCGCGCTGGCGGGACGCGTGGGATCGTGTTTTTTCACGAACTGGTGTGCGGCTTCGAAATCCGGCCCCCAAGTGCTTTCGTTGCCGATCGACCAATAGGCCACGCTCGGGTGAGATCGGTCGCGCTCAATCATTTCCGCGGTGCGCTCGACGAATGTTGGCAAATAACGCAGATCCGAGCTTTCGTCCACCCAACAGAAGGGCCCTTCCTCTTCAATGTAGAAGCCCAATTCGTCGGCGTCATCGTATAAATCTTCTACCGCAGGAAAAGTTGAAGTGCGGATCGCGTCGAGATTGTCCTCTTTCATCATCTCCAGATCTTTGCGGGTCAACTCAGGAGTCACAGCGCGGCCAGTGAGCGGGTCCATTTCATAGTGATTGGCGCCGTGCATCTTTATAGCGACACCATTCACCAGGAATTGGGTTCCCCGAATCTCGATTTGCCGAAAGCCAAAACGTTGGGACACGGTTTCACCGTCGTTTTGCCCCGAGAGCTTCGCGCTCAAGCTATAAAGCCGGGGATGCTCGGCTTCCCAGTGCTGAGCATCCTGAATATGGAACTCGAGCCTCTTGTCGAGCCGGCCCCCAGGACCAAGCGTGACGTCCAGGTGATCGTTCTCGACGGAAACCGAGTCCCCTCGCGGACCTTGCAAAGAAAACACCACGGGAGCATTGCTGATCTGCCGGTCCGACTCATTCTCGATCGAGAGATCCACAATTAAGGTGGCATCTTTATAGGAGGAATCGAACACCGTCTCGACCTGAAAGCGCCCGATGTGCATTTCTGGCAAGCTGAACAACTTTACCGGACGAAAGATTCCTGTGAGCGGGAAATTGGCGTAGTAGCTCATGTTGTCCAGGTGGGACGACAGGGTCTTTTCCCGCACCAGCACAGCTAGAAGATTGTCGCCGCCGACGCGGGCTGCTTGGGTCACGTCCATTTCGAATGGCGAAAACCCTCCTTCGTGGGATCCGATACGCACGCCATTGAACCAAACCTCGGCGCCGCTGTAGACGCCGTCGAACCACAGCTTGACGCGGCGCCCGCGAAAACTAAGGGGAATTTGCACATGCCGGCGATAGCCACCGGTACCCGTCGTGCTGTCGAAACCCTCCATCACCCAATGCGAGGGAACAGGGATGGTCTTCCAATCGGCGTCGGAGACACTGATTTTGTAAAAGTCGGGCGGAGGGTCAGGTCGAAATTTCCATGTGCCATTCAAGTCAACCACGGCTGCGGTCTCATCCTTTTGATCCAAACCAGGAGTAAGGTCGCCAGCTTCGAGCGCCTGCTGTGGGGAATCGGCGCCAGGAAGCTGAGCGATCGCGGTCACTTTGCCGTCCAGTCCGACCGGCATCTCAACTTCGAAAATCCCACTCTCGTCGGTTTGGGCCGACGCCTGCCAGGGTTTTCCTCGAGCCGTGCCGCGTAGCTGCACCGGAATATGAGCAAAGGGAACCGTACCGAAACCGTCGGTGACAATACCGAAAATGTGATGCAGGAGGTCAGAGCCCATGACTACCACGGGAGGATCTTTGCGGTTGTAAACTTCGATCTCCATCAACCCAACGCTGCCTCGAAAGTTCGACAAACGTAATCCGTTGGTACTCTGCGTTGCAAATTGCGTCAGGACGAGTCGGGGCAAGAGATGTTGCGAGTCCCCGATCGATTGGAGGGGGTGCCATTGCCCGCTGGCGTCCCGCGTTTCCAAATTGAGGTGGGAAAGCTTGGGCGATACGCTTTGGCGAACCACGACTTCCTGAAATTGCACCGGACCAGACCAGGCCAGCTCTACCCACGTTTCTGCCGGCGTCGTTCCCTCTTTGGCTCTCCACTCGGTGTCGGTGATATTGCCATCGGCCAGATTCTCGACTTTCGTTCCCTCGGCTTCGCTGGAAGCGGTGGCGTGGGCCATCAAAGCGAGGTCGCCGTGCGAAACCTCTTGTGCAGTGGCTGGCCCGTAAAGAAGTGCCGCGATGAATAGACCCAGCACTGGTTCGATTCGCATCTTAGCCTTCGTTCCTCCACTGCAAATCTCGAGTCACTTCAGCCTGCCCGCTATCCCACTTCAGAACCGCTTTTACACGGATCCAGTGCGCACCCGGCGCCAGGGGAAACGGCGACTGGGTTTCGAAGTGTGTGAACCCATGATTGTCCACGGAGCGCCTCGCCTCGTCCCAGCCCGGAGGCTCGTTTTTGGGAAAACTGATCGTGTAGCTGACGGTTGCACCCGCAGGCACGCTCGCCGCGTCGTAATCCAAGCGCGCGATTATCTCTGGCGACCGTATGCCTGTTGCCTGGGCTGCCAAACGACATCCGAGAAGTTCGGCGGTCATTTGGTTGATCTCTTCCCGCCGAAACGCCGCATTTTCGATGGAATGTGTGGATCGCTGCGCATCCTCATCAGCTTCTGCTATGGCGCGGTTCGATTCGAACGGCTGATGGGCGAAGGCGGAGAGAATGCGTGCGGTCCAGGACTGAAAACGGGGTGGATCCTGTTGAAAATTTCGCGGATTGTCGACCAGGTCATCGAGTTGTCGTTCCACGGCTTCGGTTTCACGCAAAACCCGCGGCTCTTTTTTTATGTCTTCACCACCGAGCAGCGTGCCCCACTTCACTTTTTCCGCGACTTCGATCTGGCGCAACTGGGAACGATAATCCACGATCTGTTGCAGCAGTTCTTGATTTTCAAGCGAACCGGCCTCCTCGAGCGTCACGGTGACTTGATTGCGGATGGATTCAGCGGAAATATTGACAATGGTTAACCGACTCTGGTCGTCCCACCTCCAACCATTCTCTGAGCTAGAGCTCGGCGACTCCGGAATCACGGCGCCCTGCAAGCGTACGGTTGCGGGTTTGAGCAACCCATGGATGCGAATCGTGTATGCGCGCGTCGCCGGCTGGCCTGCGTACTGGCCTTGCGTGGGGGCGATGGTCACAGAATGCTTGCCCGCACCAGAGAGGTTGTAAGTGAACTCGGTCCACGCGTACTGACCCTTTTGATAATCGAGTGAAGTGCCGTCGTCTTCGTACAGCCGGAAAGATCCAGGCTTTCCGGCGAACACTTCCAATCTCAAGGAGTCGAGCGGACTCTGATCGCTGTAATCCATCGGACGAGCCAACGGAAGGATTGCACCTGCCTTGATGAAGAGCGGCATGCGATCCAGCGGACATTCGTAGGCGAGGGTGTGGCCGCCGTCATAAATTCTGCCGGTAAACCAATCAAACCATTGATCCCCATCGGGAAGATAAATCTGTTTGAGAATAGGTTCGCCAAATCCCGGCTCCGTGACCGGCGCCACCAGCAGTTCCTTGCCGAGCAGATACTGATGCCGGAATTCGTAAGCGTCTTCCTGCCAGGGATATTCAATGTAGGTTCCGCGAACCAGCGGCTCCCCGTTCTCTTGAGCGAGACGGCTGTACGTATAGAGGTAGGGAATCAGGCTGTACCGCAGGTCGAGGAATGTGCGCGCGTTTTCGAGCGACCCCC
>Ga0126378_10004460_pt1 | contig 10696 bp, 6 predicted proteins | sample PanSoiMetPlot_23_FD_92587 | JGI IMG/M metagenome (GOLD analysis project Ga0126378, IMG submission 92587) | Tropical forest soil microbial communities from Panama - MetaG Plot_23 | ecosystem: Environmental > Terrestrial > Soil > Tropical forest > Bulk soil | place: Panama | collected 2016-02-17
AACCACCGGTCGCGCAGGCTGTCCCGCTCGACGACCTCCACCGGCTGCCCCGTGTGCTGCGCGGTCAGCTTGATCATCATCGCTCCCGTCTTCTCCAGCTGCTCTGCGTAGATCTCGACGTCGGCCGCGGTACCTCCGAAGCCTGCCGAACCCTGGTGCATCAGCACCTGAGCGTGCGGCAGGCTGAACCGCTTGCCCGGGGTACCCGCGCACAGCAGGAACTGGCCCATGCTCCCGGCCAGGCCCATGGCCAGGGTGCTGACATCGTTGGGGATGAGCCGCATCGTGTCGTAGATCGCGAGCCCCGCGCTGACCGATCCGCCTGGCGAGTTGATGTACAGGCTGATGTCGCTGCGCGAATCCTCGGCCGACAACAGCAGAAGCTGGGCGCAAAGCCTGTTGGCGACCGCATCGTTCACTTCGGTACCGAGCACGATGATGCGGTGGTAAAGGAGCCGGGCGATCAGCTGGTCATCAAGCGAGCTCGCGATCGCGGTCTCGGCGTAGGCATTCTGCATGGGCCCCCACTCTCGGTCCGACTGCTCTGGGTTCGGCTGATTACCGTGCGACGAATTGGCCTTTCCCGACCACCATCACCGACCGCCGGGGCGGGCGCCAAATATCTCTGCTGACAGCAGAGCCCGGCGACGACGGCGCCCGGACGGTATCCTGAAGGTCCCAGGGGGGCCACTGGTTCTTCCGCGAGGATCCATGGGCAACTGGCAGCTTGACCCGAACTCTCCGCCAGCGTTAGCGGCTGTGAGCTGACCTGATGCCGTTGGCGGTACCGGACTGCGATCTGATCATCCGCGGCGGAACGGTAGCGACCGCGGGCGGTTCGGCCGAGTGCGACCTCGGCGTGACCGGCGGCAAGATCAGCCAGATCGGCGGCGCGCTGCGCGGCCGCAGGGAGCTGGACGCGACCGGGGCGCTTGTGCTCCCCGGCGCACTCGACATGCACGTGCACTTGTCGCCACCGCCGCATCGGCCAGGCACGCCAACCTGGGTCGACGACTTCGGCACGGGCTCTGCCGCTGCGATCGCGGCCGGCGTGACCACGATCGGCAACATGACGTTCCCGGTCGAAGGCGAGTCGCTGCGCGACGCGCTTGACCGCGATCACGTCGCGGCAAGGGCGCTTGCAGCGGTCGACTACGTGCTGCATCCGGTGCTCGCCAGGCCGGTCGCCGAGACTCTCGCCGAACTGCCCAGCCTGGCGGCGGCGGACTACCTGAGCCTGAAGTTGTTCATGGTCGACCAGGAGTTCGAGTCGCAGGCTGAGGCGATGATCGAGGCGGTCAGGATCGCCGGCCAGCACGGCATGCTGACGCTCATCCACTGCGAGGATGGCGCCCTGGTGCGGTTCGCCGGCGAGCGGTTGCTCCGAGCGGGCCGAGGCGGCCTCGCCGACTGGGCCGCGAGCAGGCCGGTCGCCGCAGAGCGCGCCGCGGTCGAGCGGGCAGTGGCGATCTGTGAGGCCACCGGCTCACCGGTCTACATCGTGCACCTGTCCTCACGCGCCGCGCTGCGCGCCGCCCGCCGCGGACGGGCACGCGGCCTGCCGGTGTTCATCGAAACCAGGCCGCTGTATCTGTACCTGACGAGCGCGGCACTGGCAGAGCCCGATGGCGCCAGGCTGATCGGCGCGCCGCCGTTGCGCGAGCCCGCCGACGTCAAGGCGCTGTGGGCCGGCCTTGCCGACGGGACGGTCGACACGCTTGGGAGCGACCACGCCCCCTGGCGCCTAGCCGACAAGCTCGATCCCGCCCAGGACGTGACGACGGCCAGGCAGGGCGTCGCCGACCTCGAGACGATGGTGCCGATGCTGTTCTCGGCGGGGGTGCGAACAGGCCGCATCTCGCTGTCCCGCTTCGTCTCGCTCACATCGACGAATCCGGCCCGCCTCTTCGGGCTGTTCCCGCGCAAGGGCACGATCGCCGTCGGCAGCGACGCCGACCTGGTGGTGCTCGATCCGAACCAGCGCCGCACGATCGACGGCCGGTCAATGCGATCACGATCGGGGTACTCGGCATACGACGGCACTGAGGTCTGCGGCTGGCCGAGGTACACCGTCAGCCGCGGTGACGTAGTGCTCGAGGACGGGCAGGTGCTCGCCGAACCTGGACGCGGCCAATGGCTGCCGATGGCCGGCACGGCAGGCAGGTAGCCGGCAGGCGACTGTGAAATTTAGGGTTCTAACGCACCTCCGCGTGGCTGGTGTCCGTACCCACCGCCTCCCGGCGTCTCCATGACGAAGACGTCGCCGACGCCAACACGCATGGAATCGCACCCGCGCATCGAGGTGACCGACCCGTCAGCGCGGCGTATCCAGTGCCGCCCGAGCGACCCGGGCTCGCCCCCTGCCATGCCGTAAGGGGCAACGCGCCGGTGGCTGGCGAGCGTCGTCACGGTCATCGGTTCGCCGAACCAGATCTCGCGCCTCCCGCCAGAGCCGCCGTGCCAGCGACCGGCTCCGCCGCTGCCGTGGCGGATCTCGTACCGCTCAAGCCTGAGGGGGTACCGCCATTCGAGCACCTCAGGGTCGGTGAGCCTGGTGTTGGTCATGTGGGTCTGCACGACGTCGGTGCCGTCGAAGCCGTCGCCAGCCCCTGAGCCGCTCGCCACCGTTTCGTAGTACTGGTGCCGCTCGTTACCGAGCGTGATGTTGTTCATCGTGCCCGAGCCCTCAGCCATCACCCGCAGCGCGCCGAGCAGGGCACCGGTGATCGCCTGCGACGTTTCGACATTGCCGGCGGCCACCGCGGCCGGATACTCAGGTGCGAGCATGCAGCCGGTCGGAATGATCACCCGAACCGGCTTCAGGCAGCCCGAGTTGAGCGGAATATCGTCGGCGACCAGGGTGCGCAGCACGTAGAGCACGGCGGCCATCGCCACGGAAGAAGGGGCGTTGAAGTTCCCAGGCAGCTGCGGCGAGGTGCCTGTGAAGTCGATTTCCGCGCTCCGGGCGGCGCGGTTCACCCTGACGGCGACGTTGATCACCGCGCCGTTGTCCAGCTCGTACCGGCATGACCCGTCGGTCAGCCTGTCGATGACCCGGCGCACTGCCTCCTCGGCGTTGTCCTGAACGTGCCCCATGTATGCGGTAACGACGTCGAGGCCGAAGTGCTCGCACATCCTGCGCAGCTCGCCGACACCTCGCTCGTTCGCGGCGATCTGCGCCCGAAGGTCGGCCAGGTTCACGTCTGGATTGCGCGACGGATGCGGCGCATCCCGCAGCAGGCTGAGAGTCTCTGCTTCGCGCAGCACGCCGTTGCGTACGAGCAGCCAGTTGTCGATCAGCACCCCCTCCTGCTCCACCTCGGTGCTGAACGCGGGCATCGAGCCTGGCGTGATGCCGCCGATCTCGGCGTGGTGACCGCGGGAGGCGACGAAGAACAAGATCTCCTCGCCAGGCCCCGAGCCGAACACGGGCGTGACCACCGTGACGTCGGGCAGGTGGGTTCCGCCGTGATACGGGTCGTTGAGCACGTACACGTCGCCCGGGCGCATCTGTCCAGCGTTCCGCCCAGCGACGATCTTGATGCTCTCCCCCATCGAGCCGAGATGGACCGGGATGTGCGGCGCGTTGGCAATCAGGCTGCCGGACGCGTCGAAGATCGCGCATGAGAAGTCGAGGCGTTCCTTGATGTTGACCGAGTGCGCGGTCGCCCGCAGCCTCGCACCCATCTGCTCGGCGACCGACATGAACAGGTTGTTGAAGATCTCGAGCATGACCGGGTCTACGCGAGTACTGGCGGCGCTGTTATTGGTGACACCGCCAAGCGGCCTTGCCGCGGACCGCGAAAGCACGAGGTCGCCGCGGCCGGTCAGCTCTGCCCGCCAGCCCGGCTGCACAACCGTTGTTGCGAAATCCTCGGTGATGAGCGCGGGGCCGTCGGCGTGCTGACCTGGCCGCAGTTCACCCCTCGCCAGCAGGCGCGCCTCGCACCACGCCCCGCCGGCGTGCATGCGCACTGTGGCCTGACCGCGTTCCGATCCGCCGGACGGCCCGAGCGGCACGCCGGCCGCTCCATCAGGGGCTGCGGCCGACGCGATCATTTCCACGGAGACCGCCTCGGCAATCACGGCGCGACCGCGCATGAGGAACGAGAAGTGCTGCCGGTAGGCGGCTTCGAAGTCGGACACCATCGCGGCTGTCTGCCCGATAGGCACGGCCAGGGCCGTGTCCGTCCCCTCGTACTTCAGGTGAACGCGGCGTACCGCGACGGCGTGGGCGGGATCTGCCCCCTGCGCGGTCAGCTCGTCGCCCGCGTCTTGCACCAGCCGGGTGGCAACCGCGCGCAGCTCGGGCAGCAGGTCCCTATTCAGCGGCGCCTCGATAGCTGCCTCCCGCATGGCGGTCACGTCAGCCAAGCCCATGCCAAGCGCGGAGAGCACCCCCGCCAGCGGGTGGATAAGCACCTTGCTCACGCCGAGCGCGTCGGCGACCGCGCATGCGTGCTGACCGCCAGCCCCGCCGAACGTCGAGAGCACGTACTCGGTCACGTCGTAGCCGCGTTGCACGGAAATCTTCTTGATCGCGTTGGCCATGTTCGCGACCGCGATGTCGAGGAAGCCGGCCGCGACCTGCTCTGGCTCGGGGACCCGGCCTGTGGCCGCGCCGATGTCAGCGGCAAGCGCCGCGAACTTGCTGGCGACGACCGCGGTGTCGAGTCGCTGGTCGCCCGCCGGGCCGAACACGGCAGGAAAGTACTCGGGCTGGATCCGCCCGAGCATGACGTTCGCATCGGTGACGGTCAGCGGGCCGCCGGCCCGGTACGCGGCGGGCCCGGGGTCGGCGCCAGCGGAGTCTGGGCCGACCCGGTAGCGGCTGCCGTCGAAGTGCAGCACGGACCCGCCGCCCGCGGCGACCGTGTAGATGCTCAGCATCGGCGCCCGAACGCGCACGCCAGCGACGTACGTCTCGTACTGCCGCTCGAACTCCCCCGCGAAGTGCGAGACGTCGGTTGATGTCCCGCCCATGTCGAACCCGATGACCTTGCCGAACCCCGCCGCCTGCGCGGTTCTCACCATGCCGACGATGCCGCCGGCCGGCCCGGACAGGATCGCGTCCTTGCCACGGAACACCCGAGCTCCGGTCAGGCCACCGTTGGACTGCATGAATTGCACGCGAGCGCCATTCAGCTCCGCCGATACCTGGTCGACGTACCTAGCGATGATCGGGGATAGGTATGCGTCCACAACAGTGGTGTCGCCGCGCGAGACGAGCTTCATCAGCGGGCTGGTCGCGTGCGACTCCGAGACCTGCGTGAACCCGATGCCTGCGGCGATCGCCGCGATCTGCTGCTCGTGCCGGGGATAGCGGTAGCCGTGCATCAGCACGACGGCCACTGAGCGGAAGCCGTCGGCATACGCGGCTAGCAGGTCGCGGGCCACCGCGTCTTCGTCGAGCGCGCGGATCACCTCGCCGTGGGCGCCGATCCGCTCGGCGGCCTCGATGACGCGCGAGTACAGCATCGGCGGCCGCGTGATCTCAAGTTCGAAGATCCGCGGCCTGTCCTGGTACCCGATCAGCAGCGCGTCGGCGAATCCTGCGGTGATGACCAGTACGGTCGGCTCGCCCGTGCGCTCGAGCAGCGCGTTCGTCGCAACTGTGGTGCCGAGCCTGACTTCGGCGATCCGTTCAGCGGGTATCGGGTCGCCGTTTCGGACGCCGAGCAGGTACCTGATCGCGGCGATGGCCGGATCGGCATACCAGGCAGGGTTCTCCGACAGCAGCTTGTGGGTAGCGAGGGAGCCATCCGGCCTTCGGGCGACGACGTCGGTGAACGTCCCTCCCCTGTCGATCCAGAACTCCCAGCCCCCCGTGCGCATTCGTTACGCCTCCCGACTGGTATTACCCAGCGTGGCGAATGCGAGCAGCGCGGCTGCGGCCAGCAGGCCAGCGGACACGTACAGGGCGATGTGCAGCGCGGTCTCGAAGGCCGAGTAGCCGGCCCTAAGCAACTCGGCGATCAGCCCGCTACCACCCGATCCGCCGCCTCCGCCACCGCCACCGTGCCCACCGCCGCTGTGCCCGCCACCACCGGCGAGCGCGAGCGCACCGCCGCCGCCGGTCTCGACCACCTGCACGACAAGTGCCTGCACGCTGGCCGGCAGGTGCAGTTGCGTCATCCGGCTAATGAGGCCCGACTTAAGCTCAGCGTCGACCAGCGCGCCGAGCACGACGACGCCGCCTACCGCGCCGATCTCCCTGCTCGTGTTGGTCGCCGAAGCGGCCATGCCTGACCGTTCGCCTGGCACCGCCGCGAGCACCGACGAGGTGACCGGCACGACGCACGCACCAAGGCCCATCCCAGCTAGCGCGAGCGCTGCGGCGAGCGGAACGTAGCCGGGATGGGGGTCGAGCGCGAACTTGGTCGCGATCAACCCAGCGGCGAACACCAGGCAGCCACCGGTCAGCAGCCAGCGCGCCCCGGCGACCACCGGCAGCCGGCCCGCGAGCAGCGATGTCGCGATCATCACGGCCGTCATCGGCGCGAACACGGCGGCGATGCGGTAGCCCGAGTAGCCGGCGACCACGGCGAGGTACAAGGCAGTGAAGAAGAAGATCGCGAAGGTCGCGAAGTAACAGCAGGCGGCGATCACGTTGGGCGTCGCGAACCGCGGCACGCGAAGGAAGCGCAAGTCGAGCAGCGGATGCGGGGTCCGCATCTCCCACCGAACAAAGCCCGCTGCCGCCAGCGCGCTGACTCCGTACAGCGCGACCACGCCAGGCGAGGTAAAGCCGGCACTTTCGCCGTCGATCACCGCGAACACCAACGCACCGAGCGAGCACGCGCCGAGAAGCGTGCCGGTCACGTCCACGCGGCCAGCGCGCGGATCTGCGCTCTCGGGCAGCACGAGCGCGGCGGCGGCGAGGGCGGCGAGACCGAACGTGACGTCAAACCAGAAGATTCCGCGCCAGCTCCACGCTCCGACCAGCATGCCGCCGAGTACCGGCCCGAGGGCCAGCGAGAATCCAGACACCGCCGCCCAGACGCCGAGCGCTCGGTTGCGGCTCCGCTCTTCTGAGTAGAGCTGCCTGATCATCGACAGCGTCCCTGGCTCGCTGGCCGCCGCGCCGAACCCCATCACGGCGCGCCCGGCCACCAGGATCGCGATGCTCGGCGCGAGCGCCGACATCGCGGCTCCCGCGCAATACACTCCGGCGCCGGCCAGCATCACCTTCTTGCGGCCGAACTCGTCGCCAACCATCCCGAACCCGAGCATGAACGCCGCGAAGGTCAGCGCGTACGCGCCGACCACCCACTGCAGCGAGGAGACCCCGGCCTGCAGGTCGGATCTGATGCTGGCGAGCGCGACGCTCACCACGGTGTTGTCGAGGAACGTCAGGAACATCAGCGTGCACAGCGTCGCGAGCGCGACCGACCGACCGCGCCAGCCGGTGCCGGCGATGGAGGCGGGCACGGCAGCCGCAGGCGTCATCGTCAGGTTCCGCAGGCCGCGGGAAGGGTGTGCAACTTCTTGCCATAGGCCTTGTGCAGCAGCCCGCAGAAGGAGCTGGCGGCCACCAGCCAGCGCCCGCCAGAGTACACGGCGGTGCCTGACAGATTCTTCGCGATCGGCTTGCCCCCCAGCAGGATCGTGAACGTGACGCTTGCCTTCCCTGGAGCCGTCACGGCAACCTTGGTCACCTTCCCCGACGCCGCGAGCACCAAGGCACCGAGGGATGTCTTCTCCTCCGACTTGACGAACGAGCTGAATCGCTGGCTGTCTTGCAGCAGCCCAAGACGGCGCGGAATCGGGACAGTGCCGTTGAAGAAGGTCTGCCACATGGCTTTGACGGCGGCGTCGGCGGCCGGGCCGGTGGCGGGCTGCACAAATGAGTGCGTGGCCTTTGTGGCGTGTGCGGCCGGATGACCGGACCCAGATGAGCAGGCCGCGATGCCCAGGCACAGGACCGCTCCTGCCGACACGGCAAGCCGCCAGCCCCAAATGAAGCTTGTCATGCAGCGATTCTGCCGTCCGGGCGGCCCAAACCCTACGGTTGGCCAATATTTCTCCGATTGGCCGAGCCAACAGGGGGAAGATGGATGTGCGCGTGCACGAACAGCGCACAACGCGCGGAGGTGGACATGTCCCCGAAGAAGAGAACCGACGCGATCCGCGACAGCGCTCGCCAGGCGGCTGCACGGCTCAAGCCGGCCGCGGCGCGAGCGAAGCCCCTCGCAAGGCACACGGGAGCGGCGGCGCGCAGGCAACTGCTCAGGACGCGTGCTTGGGCGGCGCCGCAGGTCGAGCGCTCCAGTCAGGTGCTGCAGGAGAAGGTCGCACCGAAGGTCTCTGAAGCACTCTCGTCGGCGGCGAAGAAGCTCGATCCGTCCCACGCCAAGAAGCGCCGCTGGCGCAAGCCGGCCGGGCTGGCGACGCTGACGGCCGCCGGCGCCGCCGCGGCTGCCTTCCTGCGCAGCAAGATGAAGAACGGCCGCCCAGCGGCGCACGCTCAGCCCTCCGACGCCATGCATGCGACGCCGCCGCCCAACGGGCAACAGAAGACGACGGTCAAAACGGAAGCAGAATAACTGACGGCGGGCGAGCAGGTGCCGCCGCGAGCCCGCCGCCCCTACCAGGTAGTCCTCTAGGACGCCGAAGCTGTCAGGGAGCAGACGAGCCGGCTCGCCTGGTGCCAGGCACCAGCTCGCAGGCACGCTCGGCTTGGTCAGACGCGCCTGCGCAGTGAGCGCCTCCCAGCCGAGCAGCCCGCCAGGCTGCACGGCTGCGGCCGCGGCCGTGAACAGCCCCCGGTCCCAGAAGCCGGTGCACAGCACGAACGCGTAGCTGGATGGCTCCGGCCGCCAGCTGCCAAGGTCGGCGTGGACGAGGCGGATCAGGCCGGCCAGTCCCCGGCTGTGCGCTTCCCTGGCAAGCATGCCGAGTGCGACGTCCGACGCGTCCACGGCGTCGCATCGCCGCCCGGCCGCCGCGGCCAGCAGTGCGCTGCCAGATGGGCCGCTCGCGAGGTCGAGCACCGGTCCGGCAGGAAGCGGCAGCGAGAGCGCACGCTCCGCCAGCGGGTGCGGCAGGAACGACGCGGTGAAATCGTCAAGGTACTTCGCGTTCCACCGGAGCCTGTCTGGATTCGCGGCCAGCTCAGGCCGCGGGGCGACCATGGCATGCACGGTACCCCAATCCCGCCATTACGCTGTGACGATGCCGGTCGTCACGGTGCCCGATCCCGCTCTCGTCGTGCTGGTTGGGCCGTCGGGATCCGGCAAGTCGACCTGGGCCGCGACCCGCTACCGGCAGTCCGAGATCGTCTGCTCCGACCGGCTGCGCGAGGTCGTCGGCAGCGGTGAGCACGATATGGACGCTTCGGCTGACGCGTTCGCCCTGCTCGACCAGATTGTCGCCGCGCGGGTGCGGCGTGGCCTTACCACGGTGGTCGACACGCTCGGCCTCGATCAGGAACGGCGCCGCGCCCAACTCGAGCTCGCGCGGCGTGCTGGCCTGCCAGCGGTCGCCGTGCTCTTCGGCACCGATCCTGCGCAGTGCCGGCGGAGGAACCGCAACCGCAGCAGGCCGGTGCCGGCCACCGTGCTCGACGGCCAGTTGCGGCGGATGGCCGAGGCAGAAACGCAGGTCGCTGAGGAGGGCTGGCTGGTTGTCGAGCAGGCCGGCGAGGCGATAGTCGAACCGTCGCACTCATCAGGCGGCCACGCGGCCGCGGCGGAGCAGCGCAGCCGACCATCCACGCTCGGCTTTATGCTCCAGATCTCCCGCTTTCCTTGGGGCGACGATCCTGCGGCCTGGCTTACCTCGATCGCGGGAGCCGCAGCTGAGGCCGGGCTTGCCGGCCTCGCGCTGATGGACCACCTGATCCAGATTCCGCAGGTCGGCCGCGCGTGGGAACCCATACCCGAGCCCTGGGTGACGCTCGGGCTGTTGGCCGGGGTGACCGCCGATCTGCGCCTAGGTACGCTCGTCAGCCCGGCCAGTTTCCGCGCTCCCGGCGTGCTGGCGAAGGCCGTCGCGACCCTCGACGTATTGAGCGGCGGCCGCGCGTTCTGCGGCATCGGCGCGGGCTGGTGGGAACGCGAGCACGCCGGCTTCGGGCTGCCCTTTTCTCCGGCCGCCCAGCGGCTCGATCAGCTGGAATTGACGATTGAGACGCTCCGCGCGCTCTGGCAGCCTGGCACGAAGGCGTACGCGGGCAAGCGAGTAACGCTGCCAGAGACGACCTGCTATCCGCGGCCAATCTCCGCCGTTCCGATCATCGTCGGCGGGTCAGGCGAGCGGACGTTGCGGATAGCGGCGACACTCGGCGACGGCTGCAATCTCCCCGCCGCGCTTGGCACGCTTGACGAGAAGCTCGCCGTGCTGCGTGCGCACTGCGAGCACGCGGGCAGGGACGTCAGCGAACTGATGGTCACCGTGCTCGACGTGCCGGTGGTTGGCGCGGACCGCGATCACGTCGCGGCGACTGTAGAGCGGCTTCGCGGCAGGCTGTCGGCGAACGCCTACGCGCGCCAGCATCACGCGGGTACGTCGGCCGACCACATCGGCAGGTACCGGCTGCTCGCCAAGCGCGGGGTCGGCACCGTGTTCGTCTCGCTGCCCGACCTGGCGGACCCCGAGGACGTGCTGCGGCTGGCTCCGATCACGGCCGCGTTCGCCTGACGCGCGCCGCGCGGAGCGCAGCACCTGGAAGCGCGAGATGATTTGGATTGGCAGC
>Ga0126378_10004461_pt1 | contig 10695 bp, 9 predicted proteins | sample PanSoiMetPlot_23_FD_92587 | JGI IMG/M metagenome (GOLD analysis project Ga0126378, IMG submission 92587) | Tropical forest soil microbial communities from Panama - MetaG Plot_23 | ecosystem: Environmental > Terrestrial > Soil > Tropical forest > Bulk soil | place: Panama | collected 2016-02-17
GGCGATTGGCTTCAAGTGGGGCTTTTGGACCTTCGGCGCACTGCTCGTGATCTGGCTGGTGATTTTCGCAGCTCTGGCACGCAATGCGCCCAACTGGTCAGAGTATTTTCCCAAGTCTGTGGGCGGCGTGACCGGATTGGTGGGCGCAGCCGGAGGCCTTGGGGGTTTCTTCCCGCCGCTGGTGCTTGGCATAATTAAGCAACAGACCGGCTCGTTTGCCTGGGGCTTTGTTCTTCTCAGCGGATTTGCGCTATGCTGCCTGCTGGTTTTGCTGCGTAGCTCCACGGCACGAGCTGGAGTTGGCAGCCGTGAACTGAGTCATGAGTAGTCTGAAGCCGATCAAGCTTCCGCCCTCGGGTTCCGACACTGCGCATTCTCTGTTTTGGGGCTTGGCAGCGGCTGCGCTTCTTATCGCGGGCATTGTGGTTGGCAGCCGTGGTCTGAAGGATTTCGATCCCGCGCTGGTCTCCTATGCCGGCGCCACTGTCTTCTCTGCCTTTGGCCTCGGTTACCGATACGCCATGTGGCTGCGCCGCCCGCCGACGCGGCTATATTGGTTTCGCGGATGGCAGATCTTCCTGCAGCCCAAACGGCTCGGGCCCAATCTTGCCCGGCTGGCGAGTACCTTTTGGAACAATGTTGTTCTGCAGCGCTTTATTGAGCGCCGCTCCAAGACACGTTGGACCGCACATTGGTTCCTGGCCTGGGGTTGCCTCATCGCCGCTGCGGTCACGTTTCCGTTGTCTTTCGGGTGGATTCGGTTTGAGACCGCACCTGACAATCAGCAGATTTATCGCGCATTTGTTTTCGGCCTTCACGTTGCCAGTTTTCCCTTGACTTCCATCGTCGCTCCACTGGCCTTCAACATTCTCGACATCTGTGCCGTCATGGTGCTGATTGGGGTCTTCATAGCTATGTGGCGGCGCGGCAGTGAGCGCGGCGCATGGAGCGTGCAGCAGTTCTCCAATGACCTTTTGCCGTTGATTCTGCTCTTCGCAATTTCGGTTACAGGTCTGTTTCTTACGGTCTCCACCCACCTCTTACGTGGGCTGGACTATGGTTTTCTGTCACAGCTCCATGCCGTAACGGTTATATTCACGCTGCTGTATCTGCCCTTCGGCAAGTTCTTCCACATCTTCCAGCGCCCGGCACAGATGGGTATCGATTTCTATAAACGTGCCGGCGAAGAGGGCGGACCGGCACAATGCATTCGCTGCGGTCAGCCCTTCGCGTGGCAGTTGCAAGTCGGCGATTTGAAGGCCGTGCAGGCGGCGCTCGGTATCCAGTATCAGATGGAGGACAGCAGGCATTACCAGGATGTTTGCCCACAATGCCGTCGCAAGAACCTGGCCCTTATCCAGGATGCACTTTGGCGTACGCCTGAAGCCGAAGCACAACGCTTCGCAGGATTTTGACCTATGGCAAAGCTCCCCGCCGAGATTCCGGAAATCGTCAGGAAGTTCGGTCCGACGCTCAACCGCGTGCCCGCGGGCGGGTGGGTCGCGTCCGAGGAAGAAGACAAGATGGTCAAGACCCACTGCTGTTTCTGCGGACAGCAGTGCGGCATACAGCTGCGCGTGCGCAACAACAAAGTCATAGGGTGGGAGCCCTGGGAGGACTTCCCGTTCAATTTCGGCAAGTTGTGTCCCAAGGGCGTCAAGCGCTACATGCAGGACGAGCATCCCGATCGCCTCAAGCATCCGCTACAGCGCGTGCCTGGCAAAGGATTCGAGACCATATCGTGGAATCTAGCGCTTGACCGGGTGGCCGGCGAGATACGCCGTATCCAACAAACCTACGGCAATGACGCGTTCGCACTGCTGACGGGCGCGTCGCTCACCAACGAAAAAGCCTACCTGATGGGCAAGTTTGCCCGGGTCGCGCTGCGCACCGCCAACATCGATTACAACGGCCGCTTGTGCATGGTGTCGGCAGGAGCGGCCTCGAAGAAGGTGTTTGGCATCGACCGCAGCGCCAACCCGTGGTCTGATATACCGAAAGCAAAGGTCATTCTGGTGGCGGGAGCCAACATTGCCGAGTGCGCTCCCATCACAACCGACTATCTGTGGCAGGCACGCGACAATGGCGCCAAGCTGATCATCCTCGATCCACGGTTAACGCCCATCGCCCGCAATGCCGACCTGTACATCCCTGTGCGATCAGGCGGCGATATCGGCGTATTCAATGGCATGCTGCATGTGATGATCGAGCGCGGCTGGATTGACCGCGACTTTGTTTCGCGGCATACCACGGGGTTCGAACAGGTCGCGGAGATCGTGAAGAAATACACTCCGGAATACGCGGCAAAGATTGCCGGTGTGCCGACGGAGATGATCTTTCGTGCGGCCGAGATGTGGGGGCCGGCGCCCACCAGCTTCCTGTTGCACGCCCGGGGTATTGAGCATCATTCAAAGGGGGTGGAGAACTGCATTGCTGCGATCAATCTGGTAATTGCCAGTGGGCGCATCGGACGCGAGGGCTGCGGCTACGCCATGATTACCGGCCAGGGCAACGGCCAGGGTGCACGCGAGCAGGGACAAAAGTGCGACCAACTCCCCGGCAACCGAGACATCACGAATCCCCAGCACCGCAAGTACATCGCCGGTATTTGGGGCGTGCCGGAGGAGTCGCTTCCTGGCAAAGGTTTGTCGGCCGTGCCGCTGGTTGAGGCGATTCACGACGGCAAGATCAAGGGTTTGCTTTCCATCTGCTTCAATCCGACGGTCTCGTTGCCAGATGCGAACTACGTGCGCGAGGCCTTGGAGAAGCTGGAGTTCTACATCAACATCGATTTTTTCTTGTCGGAGACGGCTCGCTATGCCGACATCGTTCTGGCTGGTTCCCTGATGGAAGAGGACGAAGGCACCACAACTAATGTGGAAGGCCGGGTCATCCGGCATCGCAAGGTTGTGAGTCCTCCCGGCGAAGCACGGGAGGACTGGAAGATCATCTGCGAAATCGCCCAGCGTCTCGGCCAAGGCGACAAGTTCAATTACGCCTCCCCGCGCGAGATCTTCGAGGAATTGCGCCTCGCCTCGAAAGGGGGCGTCTCCGATTACTACGGGATGACATGGGAGCGCATAGACGAAAATAATGGCCTCTTCTGGCCTTGCCCCGATCCAGCGCATCCGGGCACGCCGCGGCTATACGAAGAAGGCAAATTTGGCCATCCCGATGGCAAGGCACATTTCATCCCCGTGGAGTGGCGGCCCTCGGCCGAAATGCCGGATGACGAATACCCGATCATTCTCACCACCGGGCGCGTGGTTTCGCACTTCCTCTCCGGCACGCAAACACGGCGTATCGGCGGACTGGTGGACCAGTACTCGCAGCCCCTGTGCGAGATGCATCCTCGGCTGGCCGAAAAGCTGGGCGTGCAGGACGGTGACTTCGTGAAGGTCGAAAGCCGTCGTGGCAACGTTGTGGTGCGGGCGCAAATCGTCAAGACCATCCGGCCCGATACAGTTTTCGTACCCTACCACTGGCCGCTCGACCGCTCCGCCAACAACATGACCGTCCGCGCCATCGATCCGGTCTCGAACATCCCCGAATTCAAGATCTGCGCGGTGCGGGTGACCCGCGTCGAGCCGCCGCACGATGCTATTGCGCAACTCGAAGTGCAGGCCGGGGGTGTGCGTTGAGCGAGCGCAACTTCTATATCGACTATTCGCGCTGCATTGGCTGCCAGTCTTGCGTGCAGGCGTGTGCGGAATGCGACACCCACCGCGGCGTTTCCATGATTCATCTGGAAACCATCCAGCGCAGCGAAAGCGTGCAAACTGCGCCGCAAGTGTGCATGCACTGCGAAGACCCCATCTGCGCGCGTGTGTGCCCGGCCGACGCCATTAAGAAGACGCCTGATGGCGTGGTGCAGAGCTCATTGAAGCCACGCTGTATCGGATGCTCCAACTGTGTGCTTTCCTGTCCCTTCGGTGTGCCGAAGTATCAGGTTGAGATTGACCAGATGATGAAGTGCGACATGTGCTACGACCGCACCAGCGTCGGCAAGAAGCCGATGTGTGCGACGGTGTGCCCTTCGGGTGCCTTGACCTTCGCCACTGCTGAAGAAATTCAGCGAACGCGCCGCGGCATCGCTATCAACAGTTGGAAGTTCGGCAGTGAGGAAGTCAAGACCAAGGTGTTTGTGATGGTACCGCGCGAAGTCGCGCGCGTGAACGTGAAGTTGGTGCAGATTTCGCCGACCCCAGCGCCGTTGCCGGAAGATGTTTACGACGTCGCATTGATGTTGGAGAATGCCGGATGAACACTGATTTTGAGCAGCACGGCTGTACAGGATGCCAGCAGACACCCCAGTGGCGTCAGGATTTCCCCATCGAGTGGGAGGGAGATCACTATGTCAGCCGCCGCGAGATGGTCAAGTTTCTGACCCTAGGCTCGTTGCTGCTGGCGGGGGCGAACTGGGTGACAGCACTGGCCAGCAGGTTCTTGCATCGTGGCTCGCGGGCTGAGCGCTTTATCGGGCTGGCCTCATCTCTCGATCAAACCAGATCTATGCTATTCCGTTATCCCACCGACCAAGATCCGTGCCTCGCCGTGCGCACTCCTGAGGGTAAGCTGGTAGCGTACTCGCAGGTGTGCACGCACCTGTCCTGCGCCGTCATCTACGACAAGGCGCAGAACGGATTGTTCTGCCCTTGCCATCACGGGTTGTTCAATCTGGAGGGTCAGCCAGTCGCCGGCCCGCCGACGCGTCCCTTGCCGCGGGTGCAACTTGAACAGCGTGGCGACAGAATCTATGCGGTGGGAATGGAGGGCTGATGAGTGTAAGGCGCCAGGGTACCATCTTGTTCGCAGCCGTCCTCGCGTTGGTAGCGACGGCCGTCGTCATACAGTTGTGGCTGCTGACCGTCTCCATGGAAGCGCTGCTCAGCGGCGAATTCAAAACCCTGGTGCCTGCGGCCGCCGGATCGACACTGCTATTGGCAGTCAACGCTGGGTTGTTGCGTTATGTCTTCCATTTCGACCGCGATGCCCATGGTGAATAAGGTCCAGATGCCCGGCGAGACAGTTATTGACGGGCAGGCCGCGGGCGAGCAACCTTCCAGCGGCGGGCAGCAGCACAAATCGCCTAATGCTGACCGCATGGTCGAAACCCCGGAGGAGATCTTCGAGCGCACCCGCGCACGCGAGGTGCAGCTCTCGCGCTTGCTGATCTTCTTCATCTGCGGAGGCCTGCTTTTCATGCTTCTGCCAGGCACTTTCCTGGGAGTATGGAACCTCATCGCCATCAGTGGCCGCCGTGCCGCTGAGAGCATTTCGCCCGCCTGGTTACAAGCGCACGGACATGCTCAGGTACTGGGCTGGATAGGCAGCTTCATTCTCGGGATCGGTTTTTACTCACTCCCGAAACTACGTGGCGGGTTGAAGCCCTATGAGCCCTGGACCGCCTGGGCGACGGGCATCATCTGGATGGCAGGCGTGTGGCTACGTTGGCTGGCCAACGTGTACTTGTGGCAATGGCGCGCGCTGCTCCCGATCTCTGCCGCGCTCGAATTGCTAGCATTCCTCATCTTCTTCCGTGCGGTCTCGCAACACAAAGCCGAAGAGGGCAGCAAAGGCAGGCTAGAGACGTGGGTACTCGTCGTCATTGCGGGTACGCTTGGCCTAATGGCAACCCTGCTGCTTAACCTGGGTGCTTGTTTGTGGCTTGCGCTCCGAGGAACGGGACCGGCTTTTCCGCCCAGCTTCGATCAGCGTTTCCTGGTGCTCGCCGCCTGGGGATTCATGGTGCCCTTTGTGTGGGGATTCAGCGCCAAGTGGCTGCCTATCTTCCTCGGCGCCAAGCAGCCTGACAACCGCTTGCTGGCAATAGGAGTTCCCGTCCACGTGACTGCAGTTGGGCTAGGTCTGGCTGCCTGGTTCCGGCTGACAACTGTGCTGATCGTGATCTCGTCGTCGCTGAGCATCGTCGCGCTTCGCATCTTCGCGAGACCCGAAAGAGCAGCCAAAACGAAGGGCATTCACGCCAGCTTTCCGTATTTTGTGCGCGTGGCATACGGGTGGCTAATGGTCGCCGCTGTGCTTGGAGTCTGGGCCGCGAACGCGTCGAATCCGCTCGGCCTCTGGGGAGCCTCACGCCACGCCTTGACGGTTGGGTTCATCGCCACCATGGTGTTCTGCATTGGCCAGCGTGTGCTGCCTGCGTTCTCCGGGATGCGGCTGCTCTTCAGCCCTCGACTCATGTTTGCCGGTCTGCTGCTACTTCTGGTGGGCTGCATTCTGCGGGTCGGCGGAGAAGTTCTTGCCTACCAGGAGATTGTTCCGGCCGCGTGGGCGTGGCTGCCCTATTCGGCAATCCTTGAGCTGTCTGCGGTCACGGTTTTTGCGATCAATCTCATCCTCACTTTCATGCAACCTCCTGCCCCGCAGAAACCGGTAGTCGTCCAACCGACATAACGCAGCTCTCTGGTAATCACGACTCCGGACGCGGCGTCTCTGTCAATCGCGCGGCCCCCAGGACGAAATCAAAATATCTCGCAATTAAGCGTCTTCCCACGTGCGCAATAGCCTCAAACCTCTGCTCTGGTACGTCAATCGAAAGTGCCGGCAAGTGATTGCGCCACGCAGACCAGATGCTTGCATCGGGCTCAATGTGGAACTGAAGTCCGTAGGCACACTGTCTAAAGCGAAACGCCTGGTGCCGATACTGTGTGCTGGAAGCGAGCAAGGTAGCTCCTTGGGGCAGATCGAAAGTGTCCCCGTGCCAGTGGAATACAGGGATTTGCGGACCCTCCGGCCCGAATAGCGGATCTCGATTCCCCTCCGCCGTCAGGTTGACAAACCCAAAGCCGACTTCCAGCTTGTGGCCGGGGAAAACTGTTGCCCCTAGCGCCTTTGCCAGCAATTGAGCCCCGAGGCAGACACCGAGCACAGGACGATTGCGCCGAACTATCTCTGCGATGAAGCTGCATTCTCCCGCGATAAATGGGTATTTGTCGGATTCGTAAACGCCCTTTGGACCGCCTATCACTACCAGCCCTTCAACCTCATCCGGGAGCGGAAGGCTGGTGCTTATGTCCAGGCGCCGGACCTCTGGATGGAGACCTCGCGCATCGGCTTCAGCGCCGATCAATCCAGGGCCTTCCCACGCCACATGTTGTAGTACCAGCCAACGGCGAGCTACGGCCAATGGCTCCGCCACACTCTCCACAACTGCATCTCCAAACCAGCACACGTTATCCCACGAATGACTGTTGGCTATCTGACGAAAGCTTTTTGGTCGCTACCAGGTTTCATTCGCCGAATCATGAATCCAGGCCATCGCGCGGCCGGCTGCCGGAAATCCGAGTGTGGTGACACCGAGCATGACGACGTGTTCCATTTCTTCAATGGAGATGCCAGCCTCTTTTGCATGGCGAACGGCGGAGTGAGTGCCGCCTTCCGTTCCTGCGGCAATGGCAAGAGCGAGTTTCACGAGCCTCCGCGTCTTCTCGTCAAGAGGGCCTGCCTCATGGCACGCGTCAGCCAACGCAGTGAAGCGTTGCCAAACTTCGGGATGAGACTTGCGGATTTGATCAGCAGAAGTAGAAGGCTTCGGCATGAGTTTTATCCCTCGCGAACTAAACAGCGCAGTATATACCGCTCGCATAGCCGATCGTGACCACCTGCAGCGAGTCGCTCATGTCTGACGTGGGGTTGCCACTAGAAACTGGGAGGCTGTGACTTTTGTCATCGCAGCGTGCAGCTGAAATTCATAGATTAGCGGATTCTGAATTTCCCAAAAAACTCAGTTAGATGAAAAACACTATTGCGACACGGCCCTACGCACCCTAGCTTTGACTTTTTTGGGGGGGGTGACGCATGCAGTTGGAGCGACCTTTGAATACCGCCTATCGCGCTGACTGGTGTTCCGTATTGTCCCGAACCGCCGCGGGATTTCTTGTTTTCCAATTCCTCTCAGGTCTTGCGGTCACTTTCGCTCCATTTCGACCCGCTACGGAATGGAGTCTGCTGCTACACACGATGGTCGGATCGCTGGCGATTACTGCGCTGGTTTGGTACAGCGCGCGTCATTGGAAGAGCTATGCCGAGCAGGCGATGTCGGATGTGCTGCTGCTCGGCTACGTTGGAATCGCGGGGTTGACGATTTGCCTCATGACCGGACTATGGCTGACCGGGCAGGCGCTGCTAGGTACGAGGACTTCTCCGTGGCTTCGCTACACTCACCTCGTGTCAACACTGGTCACCTTAGCAGCGCTAATTCCACATGTTTTTCTGGGATGGTGGCGAAGGCGTCGGCAGGAGACGTCGCGAGGAGCGGCAGGATGGCTGGTTGCGAGCGCGGTCATAACGGTGGTTGGATTGCTGCTGGTTGCCGGATTCACGCTGGCATACTCCGACAACAAGTACCACAACGAGTTTCAACCTGACTACAGCTTTGCTTTCGGCAAAGACCGGCCGTTTGCACCCAGCCTAGCCCATACCTCAACCAATGGTGCGTTCGATGCGCGGTCGCTTGCGGGATCGGAAACGTGCGGCTCCAGTGGATGCCACACCGAGATCTATCGCGAGTGGCAAACCAGCGCGCACCGCTATGCTGCGATGGATCCCATTTTTCAGGGCATTCAGAATGTCATGGCAAAGCAGAACGGACCTGAATCAACCCGTTATTGCGGAGGCTGCCATGATCCGATTTCTCTGTTTTCGGGAACCAAGAACGTCTTCGTCGAAAAGCTGACCGGGCTTCAGGGATACAACGAGGGGATTTCCTGCCTGGCGTGTCATTCCATTCAAAAGACAGACATACAGGGCAACGCCAACTACACGATATGGCAGCCCACCGAATATCTCTGGCAGTGGAGCCGGGAACATAGTTGGGGTGCAACCGCCAGGAACTTCCTGATTCGCGCCTGGCCCACGCAGCACAATCGGCTGAGCAAGCGCATGTACAAGAAACCCGAGTATTGTGCTGCCTGCCACAAGCAGTTCATCGATCAGGAGGTGAACCGCGTAGGTTGGGTACAGCTACAGAACCAGTACGACAACTGGGAGGCAAGCCACTGGAACCACAAGGGCGATGCACGTACTACGGTCGAGTGTCGCGAGTGCCATATGCCGCTGGTTGACTCGAACGATCCTGCGGCTGGCGATTCCCTGGACTACAACCGCAGTCAGGGCGATCGCAAACACCGTAGTCATCGCTTCCTGGCGGCCAACAACTTTGTGCCGACCTTGCTGCATCTGGAGGGTGCGGAGAAACATGTACAGCTCATCGAGCGCTGGCTCCAGGGCGACATCGAAATTCCAGAAATTCGCAACAAGTGGGCCGAAGGTCCGGTGGTCAAGCTCCGAATTGAGACACAGCCGTCGGTTGCGCCGAGCCAGACCTTGCCGGTACGGGTCATCATGACTTCCAACAAGGTTGGGCACGACTATCCAACCGGGCCGCTCGACATGATCCAGAGCTGGGTCGAGTTGCAAGTCAAAGATGCCGACGGAAGGATCGTCTTCGCCTCGGGCCGGCGGGACGAGCGCAACTTCCTGGAGCCGGGAACATTTTTGTTCAAGGCCGAACCGGTTGATCAGTACGGAAATCTCATCGACCGGCACAATTTATGGGAGATGGTGGGAGTGCGCTACCGCCGTTCGCTCTTCCCGGGATACTCAGATACGGTGCTTTACAACGTCATGTGTCCATCAGGGGAACCAAGCGCGCCGGCGTCCGACGTGCGAGGCGAACGAAAGTTTGCTGTACCACTTGGACAAGCCTCAGGAAGGCTGCGCATCGAAGCGACCTTGCATTATCGGAAGATGGACCAGTTTCTTTTGAACTACGTGCTGGGTGAGAAATCAGGGGTCACTGCTCCGGTAGTTGACATCGCCCGCGCAACAGCCGAAGTGTGTGTGCCGCACGGGGGAGAAGCAACATGCCGATAGCTTCTCTTCCGGTGACGGCCTGGGTCAGTTCGCGTAGGCTTCGCCGTGTTGTCTCGACTGCCGGCACTCTTGTGATAGTGGCGCTGATCGCCGGTCTCATGAACTGGCGGATTCACAAAGAGACTGCTCCCCTGGAATACATGCCGGGCGAAGCCTCGCAAGACATCACCAGCCAGCTCAGCGCGCGGAATGCGCCGGCGGCCGCTGTACAACCGCAAGCTGTCAAGAATGCAGTTAGCGCACGTGTTGTTGATCGGCTTCGGGATCCGGGACGGCCACTACCGCAGCAAGCGCCGGAACCACGCTTTACCGACGTCACACAAGCGGCGGGGCTGGCTGCGTTCCACCAGTTTCAGGGGGCACGAACTTCGCAGTTGCCCGAGGACATGGGTTCGGGCGTGGCCTGGGGCGACTTTGACAACGATGGCTTGGACGACTTGTTCGTCGTAAGCAGCGGCGGCCCACTCGGAGCGCCTGCCCCGCAACTCGCGCCGTCTGTGCTTTATCGCAACCTGGGTGATGGCCGCTTTGAGAAGGTAAAGGATTTTCCCGACCTCCGTATTCAGGGAATGGCCGCTGCCTGGGGCGACTACAACAACGACGGCTGGCTCGACCTTGTGGTAACGGGATACGACACTATCATCCTGTTTCGCAACGATCACGGGCATCTGGTGCGAGATAAAAGCTTTCCTTCGCCGAAAGGCTTCTGGGCAGGGGCTTCCTGGGGTGACTATGACCGCGACGGATATCTCGATCTCTATGTCTGCGGGTACGTGAAGTACAAACGGGGAGAACAAA
>Ga0126378_10004462_pt1 | contig 10694 bp, 8 predicted proteins | sample PanSoiMetPlot_23_FD_92587 | JGI IMG/M metagenome (GOLD analysis project Ga0126378, IMG submission 92587) | Tropical forest soil microbial communities from Panama - MetaG Plot_23 | ecosystem: Environmental > Terrestrial > Soil > Tropical forest > Bulk soil | place: Panama | collected 2016-02-17
CCCGCCCCATTGCCCTGGCCGGGCTGGCATTCACGGCACTCGGCACCTACGCCTACACCCAGCTGTCGGCCGGAACCAGCCAGCTGCTGCTCGGCGCCGCCCAGGTGGCCAGCGGCCTGGGCACCGGAGCAACCCTCGTGCCGATCATGTCCGCCGCCTTCCGCGGGCTCGAAGACGCCGCCGTGCCCCGGGCCAGCAGCAGCATCCGGATCATGCAGCAACTCGGCGGCTCGTTCGGCAGCGCCGCCCTGTTCATCATTGTCGCCCACCAGCTCACCACCCACACCCCCACCGCCGCCGGGCTGGCCGCGGCCTTCAGCGCCACGTTCTGGTGGGTCCTGGCCTTCACCGGCGCGATGCTGATCCCCATCCTGTTCCTCCCCGGCACCACCAAACCCCGGCGCTGAGGCCGCCACCAGCAGACGGCTGGATACCGCGCAGCCCAGACCAAGGACACGCATTAATGGACGATCTGATGCGGCCATCTACAGCCGGCCGATACGGCTGCCAGCCGCGCCGAGTCGGCGCTCGGATCCCCTGAGGTAGCCCCACGGCACCTCACGCTTCGTGATTGGTCCTAGCCATGGCGAGCGGCGCACAGTGCCGCCTGCTTGCCGCGCTTGTTCGTCGGTTGGCCAGCCGTGGCGCTCAGATCGGGTCACTATGGCACTCGCTGAGCACCCTCGCTAGGCGGCCGCCGTGAAGCCCGGTGGGCTCGGGCCCATGCTGAGCTGTTTGTGTGCCATCAGTGGCTGGCTGGCCGCGTTCACGCAGCGGCGGGTTATCGGTTATGGCGTGGGCGCCGCGGCGACCCTGGCTGGAGCGCTTGGCCTAGGCTGAGCATGAGATGGCGGCCGGCTCCTAGTGCGTTGGGCAGGATGGTTTCATCTGTTCCGGGCTGGCCGAGCACGGCGGCGACGATCAGGACCCTGTTCCCGCCGCCACGCACGTCCCGCCAGGAGGCCAGCAGGGCGCACCCGCCGGCGGCGGAGTCGCTGCCGGTCTTGAGCCCGGCGATCCCGTCTTGGCCGAGCAGGGTGTTGAGGTTGCGGACCAGGCCGGCCACCGGGATGACAGCGGAACGCATCGCCGCGATCGCTGCCAGCGTCGGCTGGTGCATGGCCGCCGTGCCCAAGACGACCTGGTCGGCGGCACTGCTGACGGTGGATGCGGCGAGGCCGGAGGGGTCGGTGTAGCGGGTGGCGGTCATGCCCAGGGCGCGGGCGGTGGCGTTCATCCGTGCCACGAACCGGGCCTGGCTGCCGGCGTCCCAGCGTGCCAGGATCCAGGCCATGTTGTTCGCGGACGGCAGCAACAGTGCCTCCAGCGCCTGGCGCTCGCTGATCTGTTCCCCGGCAGTAACTGGGACCAGTGAGTTTCCGTTGCGTAGTTCGGCCGGGTAGGCCGCAGCCTCGGCGGCCTGGACGACGATGTCCGGCCCCGGCTGGCCCGGGCTTAGCGGGTGGTCGCGCAGCACGATATAGGCGGTCATCACCTTGGCGACGCTTGCGATCGGGACCGGCTGGTGGGCGCCCGGCCCGGCCACGACGCCGAGGCCGGTGATGTCAGCGGCGGAGACACCGGCTTCGGGCCAGGACACTGCGCCCAGCGACGCCGGTGACTGGGCCAGGGGGCCGGGCGGGGCTGGCGGGCCGGAGCGCCACATCACGGTGACGGCCACCAGGACGATCCCGGCTAGGACGGCAGGCACGATTAGGCCGACCGGCCCGGCCGGCCGGCGGCCGGGTGAGCCGCTCCGGCAGCGGGGGCGCACAGCGGCCGGGCGCCGGGCCCGCAGCGGGACTGTGGTGTCCGGCTTGCCGGCCGGGGAGCCGGTTCTCATGTCGCGCATGCCGTAACAATGCGGCGCCGGTGTGATGACAGTGTCCGATGCCTGTCACGGGCGCGTCACAACCCCGCCGGGTCCGCCTGCCGCGGGACCGGGCCTTTGGCGGTGTGTCAGTGCACCGGGAGCCGGACGGTGAACACCGCGCCGCCTTCTGGGTTGTTGGCGGCGTCGATCCGCCCGCCGTGCAGGCGTGCGTTCTCTTGGGCGATGGCCAGCCCCAGGCCGCTGCCCTCCGAGCGCGCACGAGCACTGTCGGCCTTGTAGAACCGGTCGAACACGTGCCCGATGGCACCGGCGGGAAGGCCGGGGCCGTGGTCACGGACCTCCAGCACTAGTTCACTGCCGCCCGCCCGGCCGGCCTGGATGCTGTCCCGGACGGTAACCGGCGGGTCGCCGTGCCGCAGCGCGTTGCCGACGAGGTTGGCGACGATGACGTCGAAACGGCGCCGGTCCAGCCGTGCCGTCAGCCCGGCAGGCACCGTGCAGCACACCCCGGCCCAGTTCCGGGCCCGCAGGCACTCCTGCACCGCGGCTGCGACGTCGGTGTCTTCTGCGATCAGTTGCGCCGAGCCGGCGTCGAAGCGGGAGATCTCGATCAGGTCTTCCACCAGGCGGTTGAGGTGGCGTATCTCCTGGCCGACCAGGCGCGCTGCCGCGGTGCCGTCCGCCGACGCGGTCGTGCCGTCGCCGAGGATGTCGGCCACCGCGGTCATCGCCGTCAGCGGTGTCCGCAGCTCGTGTGAGACGTCACCGGCGAACCGGCGGGCCCGGGCCTCCATCACTTCCAGCTCGCCGACCTTGTCCTGCAATGCCGAGGCCATGGTGTTGAACGTCGTGACCAGCTGCGCCAGCTCGTCCCGGCCGGCCGGCTCGACCCGGACCGACAGGTCGCCGCCCGACATCTGCTGCGCAGCCCGGGCCAGCCGCCGCACCGGCCCCAGCACCCGGCGGGACGCGGCGAAGGCCAGCCCGGTGATCGTCGCCAGCAGCAGCCCGGCCGCGACCAGGACGAAGGCGAGGGCGGTGGCCGGTTCCGGGGCCGGGGCGTCAGGCGCCGCGGGGGGCCGCCGGCCTGTCCCCGGCACGTGCGACCCGAGCAGGTGGCTGATCAGGGCGGGCCGGATCAGGTTGCCCAGCGACGGGTAGTACGGGACGATCAGGGTGACCACCCACGCCGACGCCAGAGCCGCCAGCAGCGCCACCACGATGAACGCGGCGATCAAGCGGGCACGCACCAGGGCTCCTCCCGTGTCGGTTGCTACACCGGCCCGAACCGGTAGCCGAACCCGCGCACCGTCTGGATGTAGCGTGGTTCGGACGTGTCGATTTCGATCTTGGCCCGCAGCCGCTGTACGCAGGCATCGACCAGCCGGGAATCACCCAGGTAGCCGTGTTCCCACACCAGGTCGAGCAGCTGCTCCCGGGAGAATACCTGCCGCGGTGACCCGGACAGCACCAGCAGCAGCCTCAGCTCGGTGGGGGTCAGCGAGATCTCCCGGCCACGCAGTGCCACCGTCAGCGAGCTGCGGTCGATCACCAGCTCACCATGGGTCTCTACCGGCGAGTCGGCCCGGGCCAGCCGGCGCAGCACCGCTCGGATCCGGGCGTCGAGCACCCGCGGCTCTACCGGTTTCACCACGTAGTCGTCGGCTCCCGCCTCCAGGCCGCCCACGATGTCGAAGTCGTCGCCGCGGGCGGTCAGCATGATGACCGGGGCGTCGCTGCCGCGGCGCAGCCGCCGGCACACCTCGAAGCCGTCCACACCTGGCAGCATCACATCGAGCACCACAACGTCCACCGCGCCCTGACGGATGCCGTCCAGCGCCGCCTCACCGGTTTCGGCGGGGCGCACCTGATAGCCGAGGCGGCGCAAGGCCAGCTCCAGGCCCTGCCGGGCACCCGGGTCGTCCTCGACTAGCAGCACCGTTGTCATCGACCGCCATTATGGTGGCTGCCGCTGCTCACAGCGGCACTCCAGGCGGCCCGCCCGGCTCAGTGCCTGTTACATTCATCTCCCTGACGGTGCGGCAGCAATGTCACGAGGCTGTGCGCCGGCTGTCACAACCGTGTCACGGGGGCACCGCCGGACCGGACAATGCGTCGCTGACCAGCAGGCCGAGGAGTTCAGGATGGGGCAGGCCGGCGCTGGCGAACATCTTCGGTACCTGTGAGTGCTCGGTGAAGCCGGGCATGGTGCTGACCTCGTTGAGCAGCGGGCCGTCGGTGCTGAGGAAGAAGTCGCTCCGCGCAACCCCGGCGCAGCCGAGCGATGCCTCCCTTGCGCTTATGTGGGCGGCTCGGCAGGCTGGCGTGTTTCTTCCGGTGGGCAGGTGGAGGAACCTCAGCGGTCCAGGCCGGGCATCAACTGGGCACCGGCCTTGAGCGCGTCCGGCAGCCCGGTCTTCGTCGTTCCCGGCTGGCCGAAGCTGGCGGCGACGATCGGGACGGTGGGCACCCCTAGCTCCCGCCTGACTTCCGGCAAAACGCATCCTCCAGCGGCCGCGGTGTTATCGGTCTTGATGCCGGCGATCCCGTCGTGGCCCAGCAGGATGTTGTAGTTGCGCACCATCCCGGCCACCGGGATGACGGCCCTGTCACTAACGCGGGAGGCCACTCGCTGAATCGTTCCGGCGAGACCGGAGACTCAGTTTGGGTGACTGGCCGCGTGCCGGCGCGGGTGGCGTTCTGCTACGGCCCCGGTAACTACGCGTGGCGCGGCGGCAGAGGCGAGCCCGCGCTTCTGTGACGTGGCTGTGACAGCCTTACGACGCTGCCACGACATCTGAGCCTCATTGTCGCGGGTATGTATGACGCGAATGCCCGATCCGCCCGCAGGCTGGCTGGCCCCAGCGGGACCGGCGAGGCCGGTTCGCTGCCACTCGCCCGGGGCCTGCTGTCTTGGGGCGGAGCTCAGTGGGGAGCCGCTTCCCCGGAGACACCGGTGCTGCTGTCGGATCCGGAGGTTTCCGCGGTGTCCGTCCTTGATTGCGGGGAGCCGCTGACCGAGCTGGGCGAGTCGTTCGGGCCGTCTCGTGCACTGGTGCGTGCGTCGGTGGCGCGGCGGCTGGTACCGGCGCGTGACGAACTGCCGCGGCGTGGGCCTGCGAGTCGTCGCCGGCTACCGGACGGCCGCGGCGCAGCGTCGATCATCAGCTCGTACGCTGCCGGGCTCCGCATAGCTCACCCGGCAATCGGGGCAGCAGAACTGGAACGGCTCACCAGCCGTTTCGTCGCACCTCTGGCGGTGGCGCCGCATGTGGCGGGCGCGGCGGTTGGCCTGACCCTCGTCGATAGCGCAGGCCACGAACTTGATCTCGGCACGCCAGTCGATGCCACGCCCGGACAGAGCGAGGGCGCCTGCTACTTCGACGTCCTCAAAGGTACTGCTCCTGGACCCCCGGCCCCCGCGTCCCGATCACCTGGCAAATCTGACCAGCGGGTAGTTGGCAGCGCGCCACTGAACAACGGTGCACTTCCGCTGAACGCCACCCGATTAGTGAATCTTGTTGAGCCCGCCCGGAAGGAGGCATGGTGCACGGTCGAGGGCTCTGAGAAGCGGCCGGCATGCTGATCCAGGTCTCGATCGAGAGCACGCGCCCGCTTGCCGGCACTGCAGCAGCCGGTGGCGACTGAACAACGGCGTGCACCCATTGAACGCCCCCCGACGGTGGGAGCGCAGGTCCAAGGAGACAAAGGCGCTCGATCCGGCCGCGGGTGGCGCTCCCGCCGGCGTCCGGGGGAGCCACGATGAACACCGGCAAGCAAGTGCCGATAACGATCGGTGGTGCCCGATCCCGCCGCGGGCTGCGGGTGCGCCTGGATCTTGGGTGACGCGGGGGAGTTGCTGGACGCCCCGGCAAGAAGCGGAGAGGAACGTTATGGGCAGCACTGACGATGCTGGCGTCAGGGTGGCGGTAGGCGGCCGGGGCAGGCTGGCGCAGGTGATCGCGACCCGGGGCGGGCAGGCGGCGCCGGAGGCGCCGTTTGTGATCGAGCACCGGGAGGCGCTGATCTACATGCTGTGCGAGGCGGCGGAGCTGGAGCACGGCATCATGTGCCAGTACCTGTTCGCGGCCTTCTCGCTGAAGCAGTCGGCCGAGGAGGGGCTTACCGGGGCGGAGCTGGCAGCGGTGCAGCGCTGGCGCACGCAGGTCTCGCACGTGGCCGCGCAGGAGATGCTGCACCTGGCGCTGGTGCACAACCTGTTGTCAGCCGTCGGCGCGGCGCCGCACCTGGCGCGGCCAAACCTGCCCGCCCCGGCCAGCCACTACCCGGCCGGGGTGCACCTGGCGCTGATCCCGTTCGGGGAGCAGGCGCTGCGGCACTTCATGTTCCTGGAACGCCCCGAGGGCATGGACCTGGCCGACGCGGCCGGGCTGGCGGCGATGGAGAAGGCGGTGCCGCTGATCAGTACGCGGGACATCGTCCCGCAGGGCCAGGATTTCGCCACGGTCGGGCACTTGTACCGGTCGATCGAGGAGGGCTTCAGGCACCTGGCGGACAAATACGGCGAGGACTGGCTGTTCGTCGGGCCGCCGCGGGCGCAGGCGACGGCCGAGCACTTCAGCTGGCCGGAGCTGGTCCCGGTGACGGGCCTGGCCAGCGCGTGCGCCGCGATCGAGGAGATCCTGGAGCAGGGCGAGGGGCCGCGCGGCCACTGGCGGGACGCGCACTTCGGGCAGTTCGTGACCATCCTGGACGAGTACCTCGGGATGCGCGGGGCCGACCCGGGGTTCGACCCGGTCCGGCCGGTGCTCGCGGCCAACGTCCGGCCGGGCGAACGCGACACCGGCGTGCCGCTGATCACCGACCGGCTGACCGCACGCGTCGCCGACTTGTTCAACGTGTGCTACGAGATCTTGCTGCAGATCTTTGAGCGGTTCTTCGCGCACACCGAGGAGACCGACGCCCAGCTCACAGTCCTCTCTGGCGCGACGATCCAGCTCATGCTGGGCGTGATCAAGCCGCTCGGCGACCTGATCACGGCCCTCCCGGTCGGTGATGCGTATCCCGGCCGGACCGCTGGGCCGAGCTTCGAGCTGTTCTACGAGAACGACTACCTGATGCCGCACCGGGGGGCCGCCTGGGCACTGCTGGCCGAGCGGCTGGATGAGGCCGCCTGGCTATGTGACCAGCTGCGAACCGGCCGCGGCAAGCACCTGGCGGGCGAGCTTCACCCGGTGCTGGCCACCATGCGGGAGGTCGCGGCCACGCTGGCCGCGCACCTGCCCGCGGGCAGCCCACACGCGCGGCTTGCCGAGCCGCAGCGGCAGCTGGCATCAGACGAACTTGCCGCCCTGATGCAACGCGCGGGCAGCTTGGCGGCCGCGGTCGGCGGCGCCGCGGACCCCGCGCTGGCGGAGTTGGTCCAGGCGGCACACTCGATCGTGGCACGGGCGGCATCCGGCGATGGCTGTGGCGCGGCCGACCAGGCGATGCTCGTCCCCCGGCTGGTGGGCAGCGTGCTCCGGCCGCTCGCCGGCCTGCTGGGCACCGGGGGGGCAGCATCGCAGGCAGGTGCACCGCAGGGCCGGCTGGACGGTCCCGCGGGGCCGCAAGCCACCGATGGCGGCGGAACGCTGGCGCCCCGGCTGTGGGAGCTGGCCAAGCGGGCCACCGCGGTCCGGGCAAGGCTGGGCCGGGCCGGCGCCTGCCCTCCCGAACTCGCCGAGGCCGTTGCCGCGCTGCAGGACCTGGCGGCCCGGCTCGCCACACCCGCTGAGGCGGAGGCGCGCCACGCCGAGCTGTGGGCCCTGCAAAAGAGCCTGGCCCCCACCGTGCGGGCGATGCACAACGGGCCCTACCTGGTCACCAACGTGCCACGGCTGACCGATCACCTCGGCAACGCTTCCCAGCCGGCGCCCCAGCTCGCGCTGTGCCGCTGCGGCGCTTCGGCGATCAAGCCGCTGTGCGACGGCAGCCACGCCAGCAATGGATTCAGCGGCGCCAAGGACGCCAGGCGGGTGCCCGATCGCCGTGACACCTACGACGGGGTGGCGCTGACGGTCGTCGACAACCGCGGCATCTGCCAGCATTCGGGGCTGTGCACCGACCGGCTGGGCAGCGTGTTCCGCAGCGGCACCGAGCCGTTCGTGGCGCCCAGCGGCGGCCGGGCCGATGAAATCATCCGTGCGGTCCGGGACTGCCCGTCCGGGGCGCTGGGCTACGCGATCGACGGCACCGAGGCCCGCGAGCAGGTGGACTGGGCAGGCATCCGGGAGCCGGCGATCGAGGTGACCAAGGATGGCCCGTACCGGATCACCGGCGGGATCACCCTGCTTGGCGCCGATGGCACCCCCGAGCCCCGCAGCGAGGGCGCCTCGGCCGAGCACTACGCGCTGTGCCGCTGCGGCCATTCGCAGAACAAGCCGTTCTGCAGCGGCATGCACTGGTACGTGCAGTTCCGCGACCCCGTGCCGGCCAGCGAGCCGACGCCGTTCGAATGGGCGGGCGGGCTGCCCGCGCTTACCCAGGCGAGCCGGCTGCTGTATGAGAAGCACGTCCCGGCCGACCCGCTGCTCGCCGCCGTGTTCGGGCAGACGCCACCGGACCAGCCGCAGCGGCTGGCCGGCTGGCTGGCCGCTGCGCTCGGCGGGCCGGGTACCGCCAGGGACCTCCGGCCCGCGCAGGCCGCCGGTTTCACCGCCGAGTTCGGCGAGCAGCACCGGGCCCGGTGGGCCGCCCTGCTCGCCGCCGCGGCGGATGACGCGGTGCTCCCCGCCGACCCGGCGTTCCGGTCTGTGTTCGCCTCCTGCGCTGACTGGCTGTCCCGGGCCGCCCTCCCGCAGGGACAGGCCGACCCGGCTACCGAGCACAGCCGGGCACCGGAAGCCGCTCCGCCGGTCTGGTCGTGGGGCCCCGGCGGCCCCCCAGCCGCCTCCACCGAGGCCGGCCAGCGGGACACCGCCGAGCCGCTGCTGCCCGGACCCGGCGACAAAGTGAGCTTCGCCGCCCACATCAAGCCGCTGTTCCGCCGCAGGGACCGGCAGTCAATGAGCTTCGCCTTCGACCTGTGGTCCTACGACGACGTCCGCGCCCGGGCGGCAGACGTGCTGGCACGGCTGGAGGACGGCTCGATGCCCTGCGACCGCGCATGGCCCGCAGGCAGGGTCGAGGTGTTCCGCCGCTGGACCAGCACCGGGATGCAGCCATGAGGCTCGCGCGAACGACGGGGCCGATGAGCCATGATCACGAAGGTACTTCGCAATGGTTAGGAGACTTGCAATGAAAGACACGCAGCAGTCCGCCAAAAGCAGCGCCGCGGCCAAGAAGCAGTCCGGGGGGTTCACGGCCGAGGAACGAGCCGCGATGAAGGAGCGCGCCAAAGAGCAAAAGGCCGCGAAGAACAAGGCGGAGGGGGAACGCGACGTGCTCGCAAAGATCGCCGAGATGTCCGAACCCGATCGCGCCATTGCCGAGCGGCTCCATGCGCTCATCACGGCCAGCGCGCCAGCGCTCTCGCCGAAGACCTACTACGGGATGCCCGCGTATACCAAGGACGGGAAAGTCGTCTGCTTCTTCCGTGACCGGCAGAAGTTCAAAGAACGGTACGCGACGTTCGGCTTCAACGACACCGCAAACCTCGACGACGGCGCCATGTGGCCGGTCGCATATGCACTGACCCAGTTGACCGCCGCCGACGAGGCACGGATCGCCACGCTCGTGAAGAAAGCGGTGAGCTGATGGAAATCGTCGCCCCAGAGAGGCGCCGAACCCCTGTGCCCTGATCACCTGGGAACCCTGATCCGGCCTGTGTTCTCCGGCGCCGGTGAACAACGGTGCACTCGCGTTGAACGCCACCCCGGGTGTTGGTTGACCTCGCCGGAAGGAGGCAAGGGAGTGCGAAGGCGCGTGATCTTGACCGGGGTGGCTGGACTGGCCGGGCTGCCTCTGGTGTCCCGTATTGCTGCCCCGCGGGTGGCGTGACGGTACGGCCGGGCCGGGCTGGCCCGGCCCGGCGGAGTGGGCGACGCTCCGCAACAGCGCTGGCCGGGCGCCTGGTGAGGGTGGAGTCGCAAGACGCCGGCAGACGACCGCGTCGAAGCAGGCCGGACCGGTTGGCGCCGGTGCTGAGAAAGGCCGCCGACAGCACCACCAGCCGGGCACGCCCGGCCTGGAGCGACGATCTCCAACCAGATGCAGATCAACACGCGGCCTCTTCTCAGCGTCTCCTCGACGGTGCACTAGGCCTCCTTCCTGGGTCACCCACCGGGGTGGCGTTCAACCGCACCGCACCGTGGTTCAGCGGCGCGCCCAAGACGACCCGCCAGGTCACAGTTCCCAGGTGATCGGGGCGCGCGGGTCGGGGGTGTAGGAGCAGTATCGGCCGGTGCGGATCGTGACCGCGAGGTGCCGGCCAAGCGATGGGTTGGCGCGGGCGAGGTTGTCCATCGCGGCGCGGATGGCCCGGGTCACATTCAGCCGGGCGCGCTCGGCGTGGGAGGCTGCCCGGCGGTCGCGGCCGCCCAGCCCGACCGCCCGCGCCAGCTCGCCGATCAGGAAGTCCCGCTCGGCGGCCGCCGTGGCGACGCGGCCCGGGTCGTTGCAGCGCTTGGCCTCCTCCAGCTCGGCCGCCAGCTCGCCGAGCCGTGCCTGGTAGGCGGCCTTGGCCTGGGCGTCCAGCAGCGCGCCGGCATCCCCGAGATCGGGGCGCACCCGCAATTCGCCGCCGGCCCAGGCCTGGCCCGCTGGTGGCGCTGACCGTGCCGTCTGGCTGTCGGCGGCCGCCAGATCGACCGAGTGGTACTCCCGCCCGGGATTGCCCAGGAGCTGGGCCAGGTAGCCCAGGCCCTTGGCGTCCCTGAGTCGAGTCACCGAGCCTTCGTAACGGACGGTCCAGTACTCG
>Ga0126378_10004464_pt1 | contig 10692 bp, 10 predicted proteins | sample PanSoiMetPlot_23_FD_92587 | JGI IMG/M metagenome (GOLD analysis project Ga0126378, IMG submission 92587) | Tropical forest soil microbial communities from Panama - MetaG Plot_23 | ecosystem: Environmental > Terrestrial > Soil > Tropical forest > Bulk soil | place: Panama | collected 2016-02-17
CTGGCGAGGGATTTGGACGGCCAAGACAAAAGCCCGGGGCCGTTTCCGCAGCCGCAGCACTGGAGCTTCCGGACCCGGTTTCGACGCATCCAACTTGCTCGACTGGCGGTAGAGTCGCTCATCGACGGTGCGCTGCACGAGGGCCTCTCGGCCGCGGTCATCGCCAAGCTCGCCGCCCGGACCACGATTCCCGCCATTGCCTCGACCCTGCGTGGACTGGCAGCCGACGAGGGGCGGCATGCAGCCCATGGCTGGGACGTCGTGGAATGGTGCCTTCAAGAGGGAGGCCCGGCGGTCGCGGCGGCGCTACGAGGAGCGATGCTCGCCTTGCCCGAAGAAATGCCTGCTGAGAATGAGCCCGCAGCTGCCACGTCCGGGGACTGGGAGACGTTCGGCATCGCCGGCCGGCGCCTTAAAGAAGGCGAGTACGCCAAGGCGCGTGCTGGGCTTGCCCGCAGGCTGGGCACGCTCCTGGGCGCCTCGAGCTGCTAGAAGCCCTTCTCGGCATCGGCGACGTTGTAGATTTTTTCTCCAGCGGCGTACCGGCGGATCAACTCCCGCTTCACGCGCCAGGCGCGGTCCCCATCCCCGCCCAAATTCTCGCCATAAGAGGAAGAGTGCGGCGAAATGATGATGTTTGGCGCTGACCACAACGGATGTCCCTCCGGCAGTGGTTCGGGGTCGGCAACATCGAGCGCCGCGCCACCAAGCTGGCCGGACGTAAGCGCATCGATGAGGTCTTTGGTAACCGTGGTGCCGCCCCGTCCCACCGAGATGTAGTAGGCGCCCTTTTGCATCCGCGCAAACATCGCCGCGTTAAAGAGGCCCTTCGTCTTTTCGGTTAGGGGCAGCGCATTCACGATCACATCCGCTTGGCCCGCCAGCTTGGGCGTTTCGTCGGGAAGCCCGACGTATTCGACGAAATTTGGGCCGTCGTGGCTCGAGCTGCGCGTGGCGAGCACGCGCATGCCCAAGGCATGCGCTTTTTGTGCCGTATCAGTACCGATGCCGCCAAGACCCGCGACGAACATGGTCCGGCCCTCGATTTCCCAAAGGCGCGTGGACGGTACGCCGCCGCCCCTCACCCACTTCTGTTTCAACTGTGACTTCATGATTCCGTCGATTCCGCGGGTTAACGAAAACATGAGGGCGATCACATGATCGGAGATTTCGAGCCCAGAGACCCGCTTCATGTTTGTCAGCAGAATGTCCTTCTTGGATTTCAAGTGCGGCGCGCAATATTCGATGCCCGCAGAGTCCGCGTGGATCCAATGCAGGTTCTTCCCCGCCTTCACGATCTGCTCATTGCAAGCGCCAACCACTGCATCGGCGTCGCCTAGCATCGGCAGTATTTCGCTGCCCCACGCACCTTGCCTACTGATCGGGATCAGCTTCACGTTCGGGGCAGCCGATTGCAACCAGGCAATCCGGTCGGGCGTATCGACGCGCACCACGATCTTCCGCGGCGGCTTCCAGCCCTTGACCATTTCGCGAACCGGTTTGTCGCTTTCTTGCAAACCCAATTTTGCCACCGCGCGTGCGTCGCCCGGATCGACCGCCGGCGAACTAGGACCGCCCGCTGCGTAAGAAGCCGCGACAAAGGCGGAAGCCCCACCGATCAACAGGCAGATGCCACCGAGCCGTAACACCGTGCGCATGGACACCTCGCCTCCCCGGGTTTCGTGGGCAGTTGACGTTCTAGACCTCTTACTTGTCGCCGGCGCCGCCAGCAAGGAGCGCCTCCTATAGCCAAATACATCCAAGTGAGCATCGATCCCCTCTTCCGAGAGAAAGTCATTCTGACGGCATTGAACAGACCCCGTTCGTGTAGTACCCACATCTAGAGAAGCTCAAAGTCAACATCGAGGGCGGTGGAGTCCGCCGATAACCGCCACGCACCCGGCGCGGCCGATGACTCCTACAGAGCTTGGATCTCCGTGGGAGTTCGATCGCGTCGCTGCGTCCGGGCTGGGGCACCTCGATGAGCAATGATCTCGCTATCGCATCCATCCTGAGCGGTCTCGTTCTGGTGGCGTCAGTCGCCTCGGTGGAACTCGGCCTGTCGGTCGCGATCATCGAGATCGCACTTGGCGTCGTCGCCGGCAACGCGCTGGGAATCCATCCAACGCCCTGGATTGACTTCCTAGGTAGCTTCGCGGGCATCGTCCTGACGTTCCTCGCGGGCGCGGAGGTTGACCCCGCGCTCTTGCGGCGGCGGTGGAAGCCAGCGGTTTTGATCGGCGGGGGGTCGTTCCTCGCGCCATTCATCGCCGTGGCCGTCTTCGCCCGGTACGTCGTCGGATGGGATCTCCGGCAGGCTGAGATCGCGGGCGTGGCGCTGTCGACGACATCGCTAGCGGTGGTCTACGCGGTGCTCGTGGAAACCGGCCTCGCCTCGAGCGAGCTCGGCAAGACGCTGATGGCCGCGACCTTCGTGACCGACCTCGGGACGGCGCTCGCGCTCTCGGTCCTTTTCATCGAGCCAGGCCCGTACTTGCTGGTCTTCATGGTCGCTTCCGTCCTGGTTATCGGCACCATGATCATCCTCCAAAGGCCCTTCTTCGCTCGATACGGCGCTCGCGTCATCGAACCGGAGATCAAAGGCGCATTCTGCGCGCTGTTCGTCCTGATGTGGACTGCTGATCTAGCGCACTCGCACGCCGTGTTGCCGGCATTTCTGCTCGGACTCGCTGTCGCAAACACGTTCAAGCGGCATCCAGAAGAGCAACGCCGCTTCCGCGTGGTTGCCTTTTCGTTCCTGACTCCCATCTTTTTCTTCAAGGGCGGGCTCAACGTCAACATCGGTGACCTCGCCGGCGGCGCCTGGCTCCTCGGTGCCTTCCTCGTAGTCAAGGTGACAGCGAAGTTCATAGGCGCCCATCCGTTTGCCATTCGGTACGTCCGGCCCCACGCCACCTTCACGACTCTTCTCATGAGCACGGGCCTGACCTTCGGTACCATCTCGTCGCTCTACGGCCTGAACGCCGGCATTATCGACCGAGGCCAGTTCGCGGTCCTGCTCGGCGCTGTCATCGGTTCGGCCGTGGTCCCGACGCTCATCGCGCAGCGCTTTTTCTCGCCACCCGTTCACAAGCTCACCGCGGAGGAGATCGCTGCAGTCGAGGACGAGGAGTTCGAGCCGCAGCGGGACGGACGCGGGCAAGAACCCGAAGAGGGCTCCTGACAGGCGCGACCACAGGAGGGGAGCTGGCGGTGCTGGACCTTCGCCACTGCTGGCCTCTCGGCGCTTGGCGCGCCCGAATTGCTCCTCTCCCTGAAGCAGGAGGCGGGCGGAGCAGATAGCGCGTTTCCGCGCCAGCTGCTCGGCTTCTTCCGAATAGCCTACGGCGGCAACTTCGTTCTCTTCACTCCGAGCGCAGAAGCAGGGCGCGAGCGTGGTCGAGGACGGCTTCGCCGTGGCTCTTCACCAGGCAGAATTCCAAGGCCTGAAGCAAGCGCTGGCGGAAGTAGTCGCCCTTTTTCACCCGCGCAAACATCGCCTCGTCAAACACGCCTTTCGTCTTTTCGGTTTAGCGACAGGGCATTCACAATCACATCCACATCCGCTTGCCTCGCCAGCTTGGGCGTTTCGTCGGGAAGCCCGACATATTCGACGAAAACCCGCGAGGATGACCTCTCAGGTAATCGCCAGTGTTCGACGCGGTCTTTATGTTTGGGGCAAAACCGAAGCCGCTCACGCATCCCCCAACGAAAGGAGCAACCCAATGAGCAACGTCAACGAGCTGGTGGTCAGCTACCTCGCGGCCTGGAACGAGCGAGACGCGAAGCGTAGGCGCGATCTCGTCGCCAAAACGTGGCTGGTTCCTTCGCGGCTCGTTCCGCGAGTCGTTGTTTGTTGCAGCCGTAGCAACGCTTAGTTTCCGCATCGTACACCGCGTAACGACATCGTAACTCTGTGCACTAATAGTTGTCGCGGCGGGAGCCGCTCGAAAGGCAAGTCATGAAACGGCAAGAATGGAGAGGACTCGTTGTTGGCATATTTGCTTCACTGGGCCTGATCGGTAGCACGGGAACTGGTGTGGCGCGCGCCCAGGTCACGCCACAGGTGGAAGCCTCTTTCGACCTTCCGTCAGAAGAAGGTGCGGGGCGCGCCACGGTTGCGCCGCAGGTGGAAGCCTCCTTCGACCTTCCGTCAGAAGAAGGTGTGGCGCTCACCACGGTCGCGCCACAGGTGGAAGCCTCCTTCGACCTTCCGACAGAAAAAGGCGTGGCAGCGCACGCCACAGTCGCGTCACCGTCGGCGGGCCAGGTCGGCCTTCTGACAGAGCAGCTGCAAGAAAAACACTGACGGGCAGCAGATAGCCCAGGTGAGAGTAGTCTTGGTCGTCGGAGTCAAGGCGAGCTCATCCCTACCTGTTCGCCAGGCTCTAGGTTGCGATGGATGGTTTCGCGATCCGGCGGCGTCCGAACGAGCAGGTCCGGTACGACGGCTCCAGCGATGGCCAAGCCAAGCGCAATCGAAAGGAGACTCAGGACATTCGTTTGGTGGCTCGCCGGTGGGAAGACCAACCTCTGGGTGAGCGCCGCTGCGCTCCCCAACAGCCCGAGCAGAAACACTTCGACTTCCCAGTTGGGAATGTCGTGGTGGTGCCGAACTGTCTCCACGATTTCTACAACGTTGCGCGAAGGCGTCTCAAGAACAAACCCTGCACCCGAATTCGGGGAAGTACCACACGCCCCGTTTGAAAGCCCATGCGGCAAGACAGGCCACGACAACAATCGGAAGCGCGACGGACCTCGACCGTGCCGCCCCGAGGGCGAAACGTCCCGAAGCTCGGCACATCGCTCGAGCGCAACCCAGCCCGATGGAGTCACAAAGTCTCCCAGGATGGACACCGAGGAAGGTAAGTCTCTGAGAATCAAGACGCCATCTGCGGAAATGACGGCTTCGACGGCTTCATTCTCAGCCGGCGCAGATGTGGACCAAACAAGAGAGATGGAGCCATCCGCATCTCGACGAGCCCCGATCTCATATGGGGCGAGCCAGTTGGTGAAAAACCCTCGAACTCGCAGGTTCCCGGCCGACAGCGTGACGGTTTGAGATGAACCTCCGGCGGGCAAAGTTTGCTGGGGTGTAGGCTCTCCGCGGAGGGCAACCTCGGAGGCACTTGTGAAACGAAATGCAACACTCTTTGTTGTTGTCACCGGCGTGCAGGCGAGACACGACGCTTGGACCGCTGCCAATATCAGCGCTCGCTTCGTCGCGGATAGGGGTCTCAAAGTTTCTCGGAAGCATAACTGCCCCTGAGCGAGCCCCCCAAGGCAGGGGACTGATGGGAGTCGTCAATTTCTTGCGCTTGTCACACACTCGTCGAATCATCCTCTTCCGTGTGAGCGTGTCGCAGCAGATAGTCGACGTGAGAGTAGTCCTTGATGCGAACCACTTTGCCACCCTGCCACCAGACCTTGATCGCCGCGTGCGGATGCCAATCCGCGCCGACTTTCTTCCAGAGCACGATCAGTGGCTCGCCGTCCACCCGCCCAAGCGACAGCCTCCACTCCCAGGGCAGCGCGGCGTAGCGGACAAAGTAGCCGGAGTCCTCCAGCTTGCCGACGAACGCATCCACGACCTCGAGCGTTGCATCGACTTGAATCAAACGCCGTAGGGCTTCCCAGTCTCGCCGATTGAAGCATTCGACATAGGCATCGAGCAGCTTTCGTTGCTGCCGGTCGAGCTCCACTTGCGAGGGCGACGAGTGAAGCGCGCGAAGCTTGGCCCGACCCCGATGAAGCGCGGCCTTGACTCCACCGACCGTCGAGTCCACGACCTCCGCCACTTCGGCGAGCCTGTACTGAAGCACGTCCTTTAACAGCACAGACGCCCGCTCTTTCGGAGGCAGCTCCCCAACCAGCGCGGCGAGCGTTTCGGTGATGGGCTCGTTGTCGAGATCGCTTTCGGCCGTGCTCTCCGGCTCATGCTCTTCTTCGTACGGCACGGTGTCCTCCCGCAGCCGCCTTTCTTGTCGGAGCAGATCGACGCACTTGTGATGGGCGATCCGGAATAGCCACGGCTCGAGGCGGCTCTTGTCCTTCAGCGACGGAAAATTGTAAAAGGCCTGCGCCAGTGCTTCCTGGACGATGTCCTCTCCGTCCAGCACCGATCCACACATGCGTGAGCAGAAGCGATGCAGCTTCGGCCGCAGCTCCCCGATCGCGGTAAGGAACTGCTCCCGTGTGACTACCAGGGATGCTTGTAATGCTGCCGCTGTTGTCCGTTCCATTAGGTCAACGGTGTCAAACCGTCGGCGTCCAGACTGAACGCCGCGTGCGCTTCGAGCGATCGATCGGTGAGCAGCCGAACCACCGCCGCGCCGACGAGCGTCGGCGTGAGTGGCGGTCCCATCTGCGCCAGGAACTGCTCCTCGGTGCGCCCCGCGCGACGGGCGTAGGCCGCCACCGCGGGTCGGCCGAGATCGGTCGCTGGGCTGAGCTGCGGAAGAAGGGACGTTATTCGAATTCCGAGCTTCGCGCGGCTCGACTCCTCCGCCGCGTACTGTGCGATGAAGCGGACCGTCGCCTTTGCGCCGGCATAGCCGCCGCTGAGCGGCGACCCTCGCAACGCGGCGCCTGAGGACATCGCCACCACCTGGCTCCCGGAAGGCAGCGGCGCGCGCAGGATCTCGCGCAACCATTGAAAGACGATCTTCACGTCGCTGGTCCAGTTGATCGAGAAGGACTCCCATGTGTGGTGCTGAATCGGCTCGAGCTGCGGCGTGGCCCCCGCGACCAAGACTACGATGTCTGGCCTTACCTCTTTGAGGAGCCTGGCGCAGACCGTCGGATCCGCGGCGTCGCCGGCGGCTGTGCGAATCCGCCCTCCGCTCGCCCGCTCTAGTTCGGCGAGCGACTGCGCGTTGCGTCCGAGCACATGTACTGCCGCCCCGGCGGCCAGCAGACTCTCGGCAATACCACGACCAAATCCTCGGCTCCCGCCGACCACCATTGCTTTCTTGCCGGCCAGCTCTGCCATCGATGCCTCCTGATCCATTGACGGAATGGTCTAGCAAAAGGATACGCGCGACGTCCGTATCCTTTTGGCCAGCGCACGGTATCCGCGCGGTTTGCCTGCGCTCAACCGGCATTCCGGAGACCCGAACGATCGAATTCGTCTTCGGCGTTCAGGCCAAAGCGCTCGGCATCTCTCGGGAGCAATTCCAGGGGCTCATGGAAAGCATGAGTCATACTCGGCGCTTCACTACGCTCGCTGAATTAACCAATGCGGCGGTCATGATCGCCTCCGACCTGGCCAGCGGAATGACTGGTACGGTCGCCAAACGTCACCGGCGGAAAAATCGTCGACTAACCCACTGGCGATGGCTGCCGCTCGCGGACCCGCCGAGAATTGCACTCGACGATGAAGCGGCTCGCTGTGTTGTATGTGCCTGTCGTCGCAAGGCTTCATCCCGGGTTCGCCGCCTACAGTCGACTTGCCCATCTAAAGTTGATTGAATTCCACGCAGACAACGCCGTCCCGTTGTTCATCCCCCACACGGAGCGCAAATGAGAGGTGCCTTGTTTTGTTTTGGTTTGATCCTCAGCGGCTGCATCGTGGTCCAGACTCCGCCGCGCAACCTTCCACCGCCACCCCCGCCTCCAGTGGAATCGCCTCCGCCGGTGGTGGAGGAATCAGTCTACCTGGAGCCGGCGATCGAAGCCCCGCCCCCGGTCGCTGTCCGGTGGGCACCCCCACCCATGCGCGTCGAGCCTCCTCCCCCGGCTCCCTATCCCGGTGCCGTTTGGGTCGGCGGCTATTGGCATTGGGACGATGGACAGTGGGTGTGGTTTCTGGGCCGCTGGATGATGCCCCCGCAACCTCAATACGTCTGGGTTTCGCCGTATTACGAGAACCGAAATGGTTTGGTGATCTACTGTGCTGGCCACTGGTCTTCAGCAGCTCGTTACACGCCGCCCCCTCCAAATGTCTACATCCCGGTGAGTGAAGCGCGGCCGGGCTACGTCGGGTCTGCTCCACTCGGGCCGAATGGGGTCTTTGTTCCACCCCCGCCCGGTTCGCGCGCCGGGATCATTGTTCCAGCTCCAATAGGCACTCCTCCGGCCGTGGTAGTAAGCGCGCCTCCTGTGGTCCGACCGGGAATGGTGATTCAACGAACAACGAATATTTCCAACACGACAAATGTGACGAATGTCACCAACGTCACGGTCGTCGCCCCGCCGGGGGTGACCCAAACAGGGCGCCCGGTGAGAACAACGGTTCCCGCTGAAGCGCAAGCGGCCGCCGCGCTGCCTCCCGTGGTTCGCGCTCCACCGCCCGCGCCTGCTCCTTCCAATGCTGCCTTCCATCCAGAGCATCCCGAGCATCCAGAGCATCCACTCCATCCTGAGCACCCGGGTCGTCCCGACAGCTTTGGTCGACCGGCAGCACCCGACACATCACCCGCAGCATCTCGAGAGCCTGCTCCGCCCGCCCCGGTCGCTTACGGCCAAGGCACACGGCCGGTCCCTGCTGCCAGCGATTCGCTTCAGCCCGAGCATCCAGGATACGCCAACCATCCGGCCCACCCTGAACACCCGGATCGCCCCAACACCTTTGCTCCACCGGGGGCGCCCAATGCACAAGCTGGAGGATCCCCAGGATCAGCCCCGAGTCAGCCAAGCCGCGTGAGCGCGACGCCTCCAAATCAACCGCATACCCTCCCGGCCTCTCCGGGCCCCGCTCCAAGCCCAAAGTCAGCTCAGACGCCCGAGCGTACACAAGCTGCGCCACGCTCCGACGCCCATGGTCCGCCCCAGCCCATGATGCATTCATCAACTTCGGGGAAGCAGGATCCCGCCGCGAAACGGGGGCCGCCCCCTGCTGCTGCGAGTGGTCGCGACAAAGACAAGAAGGACAAAGAGGAACGCTCCAAGAATTGATTGCCCAGGAGCGCGGGCAGTCTCCCCGTCGAGACCTCATACCGCGCTCCATTCCGGCAACCGCTTGCGACAAGCGCCCCCCGAACCGCGCCGGACGCGAGGTGCTCACTACAGCATTACTAGAGACGTAGGAAGTTCAAAGGCCATTTCGCTGTGGACGCGGAGTAGCAGGGCGGAAAGGAAATCAAACGCTGAAGTTTGAGCGATCCGATGGTCTTCGGCGAGGCTCAGGAAGTCCCTGCCAGGGCTACCAGATCAGGTTCCTCCCGGCCCGAGTGCTGGCTTCGGCACGCGACCGTTTTCGGCCGGTTTGTCTTCTTTTCTCCTTCATTTCCGATCTTCATGGGTACAGGGGATAGAGTTCCCCGTTCAGGAGGTAGGCCAAGATGAACAGGACACAATCTCACATAAGCAATCTAAGCCACTTCACTTTCGTGTTGTTGACCACGTTCATGGCGGGTGGGGCGCGGGGCCAATCCCACCTCTATTTCGATGGCAAGGATAGCTACGTCCAAGTCCCAGACAGCTCCGATCTCAGTGTCGCGCCCCAGGGCTTGACCGTATCGGTTTGGATGAAGCCGAGCGTGCTGACGTTCCCGAAAACAGAGGGATCCGATGTTTGCCAAAAATTCGTGCACTGGATGGGCAAAGGTGAAGGATCAGGTCCGGACGCACAGCAAGAGTGGGTGTTTAGGATGTACAGTCTGAATCCGAACTGTCCCACGGCCGACCCGGCCGAACGCAACCCGAGACAGAACAGAATCAGCTTTTATTTGTACAACTTAGCCCGCCCGCCAGGCCGGACGCAGAACGAAGGCGTAGGGAGTTATTTCCAGGAGCCGGTTCAGGCCGGAGAGTGGATTCACGTGGTGGGCGTAGCGTATTACGATGCGAACAACGATAGTAACAACCTGACCGCAATCTATAAGAATGCTGAATTGAAACATTGTGCCAACTACCGAGGCATCACCGGGATTCGCTTGGAGGGTAGGCTGTGTGGCATCGGGTATTGGCCTGGCACGCGCGATCCGATCGTAATCACTCCCGAGCATGGGAGCGCGCCCCTTCGGCTGGGCACGCGGGAAGGCCTGACCAGCTCGAGCTATTGGTTGGGTGGGCTGGCTCGGGTGAGACTCTACAACCGCCCGCTAGGCCGCGATGAAATAAGCAGCTTGACTCGGGCGGAAAGGTGCTTGTTCGATCCTTCAAGCGAGTGCGACGGTACAGTGCCCGCGGACGCTCTTGCTGCAGAGTGGCTACTGAGCGAGGAAACCGGCACGACCGCCTACGATACGGTGAGCGATCATGATGGGACGATCGTCGGCGGCTATCGACCGGTGCATTAGAGCTTAGGTGTTCGGTGACGTGCGTCCGGCGACTTCGCCTTCGGTTCTGCAGCCCAACTCTGAGCTGAGGCGGCGACGAGCACCAGAACCAGCGTCGACAATTGCACAGCACGTTCGCCTCTCATCGCTTCCTCGTCTCAAATCTGAACCGCCCATGCCCGTGTAACCCCTCATGTTTCCGCCTGGCAAGCGAAGATCGCGAGAGCGAGCAGAAAAATGTCCGCGCGCGCGGCCTCGAACGTCGTAGATACGAAGTTCAACGCGAACCAAAGGAGAAATGACAGTGAGCGAGTTCGTCTATTTGTACCGGAACGCAGAGCGGCCACCGAGCGCTGAGCAGATGCAGCAGCAGATGCAGAAGTGGATGGCCTGGATGAAAGACCTGCAGGCGAAGGGGCACATCAAGGATAATGGGCACCCCCTTGAGCGGGCAGGCAAAGTGGTCAAGAGC
>Ga0126378_10004465_pt1 | contig 10689 bp, 10 predicted proteins | sample PanSoiMetPlot_23_FD_92587 | JGI IMG/M metagenome (GOLD analysis project Ga0126378, IMG submission 92587) | Tropical forest soil microbial communities from Panama - MetaG Plot_23 | ecosystem: Environmental > Terrestrial > Soil > Tropical forest > Bulk soil | place: Panama | collected 2016-02-17
CCGGCGGTTATGCGAAGATTGCCAACGTCATCTCCGCCGACTTGAGCAGCGTGGGACAGCTTCGTCCGCGCGATGAAGTTCGCTTCGAGCTGGTCAGTTTCGAAAGCGCACGAGACTTGCTCCTCGAGCAGGAGAAATTCCTATGCTCCGAGCTATTGATTGTCGAACAGAATGGATAATGCCGTAGTTCCGCGGTGTCATTCCGAGCGAAGCGAGGAATCATGGCATCATCTCTCAACAAAAGAATCCCCGGTGCGAGGCGAACGCTGAAATGACGTGCATCGATTTGAATTGCGACATGGGCGAACTGCCGGAGGCGATTGCCGACGGCACGCAGGAAGCGCTCTTGCGTTCGATCACCTCGGCGAACGTGGCTTGCGGCCGCCACGCTGGGGACGAACACACGATGCGAACCACGGTCGAGCAGGCGCTCCGGGCCGGCGTTGCGGTTGGAGCGCATCCAGGGTATCCCGACCGTGAGAATTTTGGCCGCCTTGAACTTAAGGTGGCCCCGCAAGCCGTCGCGGATTCTGTGTGCGAGCAGGTTCGCGCCCTCGCCGCAATTGCCGCCACCTGCGGCACGAAGCTCGTCCACGTGAAGCCGCATGGCGCGCTTTACAACCAGGCGGTGAAGAATCGCGAATTGGCCGATGCGATTGCAAAAGGCGTAGCGAAATACAGCAAGGATTTGGTTCTTATGGGTTTGGCGGGCTCGCAAATGCTGGATGTCTTCCGCGAAGCTGGCTTTGCCGTTGCGGCCGAAGCTTTCGCCGACCGGCGTTATGAGCCTGACGGCATCTTGCGTTCCCGCAAATTCGACGACGCGCTCATCCGTGATCCCAACGAAGCTGCTAAGCAAGCACTGAGCATCGCCGAACGCGGCATCGTGACTGCTTACGACGGCACCGAAGTAAAACTCACCGCCCAAACCATCTGCATCCACGGCGACACTCCCGGCTCCGTCCAAATCGCGGCCGCTGTCGCCCGGACATTGCGCGCTGCCGACATTGCGACGGCAGCGCTCCATTGACTCTGGAGAGGCGTTTCCTAGCCCTGAGGGGCCGACAAATTTCTGTCTCTACCCTAACGGCACAGTGCAACTTTGCTGCTGACATTGGTACAAAGCACCGCCGCATGCCGCCGCACGGTTGACGCGGTAGCTTACAGAGCGGGGAAAAGTGATACACCCTTGTCGGGGCGGCTCAGCTCTTTGCCGCACCGATGAACTCCGACGGTCTCTATCCGTAGGTCAGGAGAAGACTCGTTCCATCTCGGAGAACAAAATGCGCATTGGTTTTGTGCGCTTGCCAGTGTCCAAAGCGAATGCACGTGCGAAAAAGTCTTCCCAACATTTGGGCGAATCCGGCAAGTGCTTCTTCACAGAGGAGAAATTTCCTGTCGATATGGACAAGTAGCACTCCGCTGTTGTCGAGCAGGCAAAGGGGTGAACCCCAGTTAACATTTCGTACGTTATGACGCTTACCGCCCACAAATCCCAAGCCGGATCCGCTGGCTGACCGCGTAACTGTTCTGGCGCCATGTAGTGAAGCGTGCCGACAAGGGCTCCGGTACTCGTGTCCAACGTTTGCTGTGAGCCGCTCAGAAGCTTTGCCAACCCAAAGTCCAACACTTTGGCGGTGTCGCCTGTGTCGGCATGCGCCAAGAAGATGTTTTCCGGTTTCAGATCGCGGTGGACTAACTGCCGGCGATGCCCTGCTTCCACAGCGGCACAAACATCCCGTAAGACTTCAAGCGTACGTGAGGCCGTCAGGCGGCCTTGCTTTCGGATTTCCTCTCGGAGGGTGGTTCCTTCTAGGAGCTCCATAACCAGAAAAGCGCGCCCATTTGCGGCTACTCCGAAATCATAAACTGTGACAACGTTCGGATGCGTGAAGCTCGCCGCCGCCCGTGCTTCTTGACGGAAGCGCTCAGCAGCAACAGCGCTACCCAGCAAATCCTGTCGGATGACCTTTACCGCTATGTGACGGTCGAGCGCAGTGTCAATCGCTTCATACACTGTGCCCATGCCGCCGCGTCCGCGACGCTGATTCAGTTGATATCGGCCGACGAGCGCCCGCGGCAGTGATATGGTGATCAGCGAGACGCCCTCGCGCGCGCAACGCTCGGCGCCTGAGTCATAGCAAGTACCGCACTGAGGACACTCCTCGAAAGCGTCAGTCGGCCGTGGATGTGTGGGAGTCGGCCGTTCCAGGAGCAGTGCCACGCTTGTAGCGATCGCCACCAGGAAATCACGATCTTCCTGGCTGTAAGGCTCCTCGGACCGCTTGAACCCCATGACGAGCAGTGCTTCTCGGCGCTCAGGGTTGGTAGAGATTGGAATCAGGAGCTCGATGCGAGCCTGGCGAACTAAATTCGTCTCGTTCTGCGGCAGTTGCTCGTTGAGCCAACCAGATTCCGCAGACGCGATATCCAGGGGCTTGCCCAAGACCCTAACCAACGAAAGGATTTTGGCATCGGCTGGCAGCGGTGGCGGGACTTGACCAGCTGGCGCTGAAGCAATAGCGCGGCAGGCTGGTTCTCCAGGCGATCGTGCCACTAAGGCAACAAATTCGGGATGTAGAGCAGCTTCGATGCGCGCCACAACGCGCGGGGCGAAGCCATCAAAGCTTCCTGCTTCGCGCACTTCTTCGACTACTCCTCGCAGCAGGCGCTGAGCGTCGTAGTGCTCACGAAAGAAACGACGGTCCAGCGCTTCGAGCCAAGGTTTCCGCCGCGAGTAGGCCAGCAACGCCAGCACGCTCGCAATGCAATAAATCCATCCTCGTGCGCGCAGAATGGTGAGGAGCGGCTGGTTCCCGTGAAACACCAAATCAACCAAAAGAATCGCGGCAATGCCGGGCACCAGCGAAAGCACTACTCCACGCGCCAGGGCATACTGCAGTCCTCTACGGACCATCAGGCGGATATCAAACATGCGGTCATGCAGAATCGCGTAAGCGAAAGAAAGGGGCCAGGCCAGGAAGACAAGCAGCAGAGCGATTTGTGAGGGCACTCCGAGAAAAAGAGGATTTGTGCGCGGAATTGCAACGATAGGCAGGAGTGCCAGGAGCCCGGTCGTGGCCCCCAGCACTAGCACGCGGACCCTTCGACGCGCGTTAACATCCTCGAGCGCCAGGTAGTTCAGAATCAAGGCTATCGCCCCAGCTATCAAACACGCGACGTTAACTATGACGTTATCTCGCCATGGCCAAACCATATACAAGCCCGCCAAGCGCTGAGGGTGATAAACTAAACGAGCCGTTGCTAACAAAGCCATCGCACCCGCAAACAGCGATGGCAACCAAACAAGAGCCCATCCCCAGCGGGGGTGGAACAATCTGCGCGGAAAAGTGGCAAAGAATGTGAAAATGATTGCGCCTGCCGTCACCGCGGTGGAATAAGGAATCCACAACAATATTCCTAGTGCGGAGGGAAGCTCCCGCCAAACTGCACCACGCCCTCTCGGCAGGTCAAACGGGTAAATCGCACCCATGGCCAGCATCAACGCGCCGAGGAGCGCAACCGGGTCACGCGGCCGGCTGACGGCGATGATGAATGCTAATGCCAGACCAAATAATTGTGCTCCCTGCCATCCTAACGACAGCACACGACTGCCGACCTCCGAGTTCGTCCAAAGTCGCCGCTTCGGCGTCAGCTCTGTGCGTAGCTCCTTGCCTTGGCGTTCGATTTCGAGTTGAAGCGGCCGATTTATTTCCATATTGAAGCGGAAGGCCAACCACTCCACATCGGTTCCCACAGGTTGGCTGTTTGCCGAGACAATCCGGTCTCCCGGCATGAGACCAGCGACAGCGGCGGGGGAGTTCGCGGTGATTTTCCGCAAGACCATCTGTCCGTCTCTGTACTGCGCCTGGAACCCCTCCGCCTCCGGCTGCATAAATCTGCAATACGTCATGAATGCAAAATGGCCTAGGAATAGGGCTGCGATCGCGAACAGCCACCATGGTGCGTGAGGGCGAGGCATTCGGACCGCCTCCGAAGTGGCGGAATTATATCAAAGTACTACTGCCTCGGAGCGCGAGCAATGGCCTCGTCGAGATGCGATTGACTCGGCAGCAGGCATGATGCTCGTGCGGCCGGATGGCTACATTGCGTACAGAGAAGGCAACCGCGAAACTGCGGTAGCTCTGAGGTCCGTGCACTCGCTTCTGGAACGGCAGATAAGTTAGCCAGCGCGGAGCCAACAAAAAAAGGCGGGCAAGTGAAACTTGCCCGCCCGAAAAAAGCCACAAAAAAAGCGCCAAAGAGGCGCCAGACTTACTCGAACTTTTCGGTCATCACTGGGAACTGCAGCTTGGCCTTCGCCAGTGATTTGACCACCAAGCCTTCGGCCAGTTCCGCGCTGGTGTTCTTTGCGGTGGCCATTTCGCTGACCAGGAGGTACTTGGCGCGTTCCAGCATTTTCTTTTCGCGGAAGGAGAGAGGCTTGCTACGGCTGAGGGAAACGAGGCTCTTGAGGACAGCGGCGACTTCAATCAGGGACCCGGTGCGCATTCGCTCGGAATTCTCTTTGAAGCGGTGCTTCCAGTCCGGATGCGAATTGAGCTTGCCCTTTTCCAGGAAGCCCAAAACCTTTATGGACTCCGTCGAACGAATCACGGAGCGAAGCCCAACCGTTCCTGCGTTCGACTGCGGCACCATAACCCGCAAGCCGCTCGAAACAATGCGGATCATGTAGTACCGCTCGGTTCTTCCATTCAGTACGCCGTAGTTGATCTGCTCAACAATGCCCACACCATGATTCGGGTAAACGACTTTGTCGCCGATCTTATAGTCCATATTTTTGGATGCCCCCCAGAGCAAAACCAGAGTAACAGGATTGTGTTGCAAGAGTCAAGATATATCCTGTGAAATGAAGCGGTTAGAGAAATTTCGATGCAAATTTGGCAGTTGAATTGCTCGGTAACCCCACCCAAGTCCAACCATTCACCTTCAAATCCTAGCCATTGACCCCGCTAATTCAATCGTTCGCTTGACGGCAAATGGTTGTGCAGCATGTGGTTCACCGCGTGTCCGCTCATATGCTTAAGGCTGGGGTACAATGCGCATGTGATTGTTCTGGCGATAGATACCTGTGATTCACGTGGTAGCGTTGCCTTGCTCAAGGACGAAGTTCCCCTAGGCTTGGTCACCCACGAGTCAAATGAAGACTATTCCTCATGGCTCCTTCCGGCGGTAAACAGCATCTTGGAACAAGCGGGCTTAAGGCATCCTGAAGTTTCGGGCTATGCGGTCGCTGCGGGCCCTGGATCATTTACGGGCGTGCGCGTCGGATTGACAACGGTGAAGGCTTGGGCAGAGGTCTATGGCAAGCCGGTGGCGCCGGTCTCTAGACTGGAGGCGATTGCTGCGCAGGCGGCTAGCCCAGCGAAAGTGGTGGCTGCCTTTGTGGATGCGCAGCGCGGGCAGGTCTTCGGCGCCGTCTATCGGAAAGAGGAAGACGGGCTGAACCGAATAGATGAGGAAATGGTGATTCCACCGGAGAGGTTTGTTGCGGCCACTGTGAATTTGGCGGGAGGCGAGAAGATTTCATGGGTTTCCCCGGATACGGGTCTCATTGCCGCAGAGGCCGCCTGGAAAGAGCGGGAAACACAAGGAGAGATAATCGAGCAGGTTTCGGCAACCCTAGCCACAATAATTGGGCGTATTGGGCTGCGCCAAATCCGTGAAGGCAAAACCACGGACGCTTTGAGACTCGACGCAAACTATGTGCGTCGTTCGGATGCGGAGATTTTCTGGAAGGGCGCGGGACATGGCCGCTGAACTCGGGCGCGAGCGTGTGCAATCCGGGATTCGGCCGCTCCAAGCGACTGACGCGGCAGCGGTTGCGGATATTTTGCGCGAGGCGCCGGAAGCGGTGTTCTGGCCGGTAACGAGTGTGAGGGAAGTCCTCCAATGGCAAGGTATCGTTGCCCTAGCCAGTGAAACGGAAGGGCAAGTGTCTGGGTTCTTGATCGGTCGACAAACGGGGGACCAAGCGGAAATCCTGAATCTCGCGTTCACGGAACGACGCCGCCGGAAAGGCGAAGGAGGGGCGCTTCTGACCGCAGCGATGGAGGCGCTTCGTACCCGAGGCGTAGGTCGCGTGTTTCTAGAGGTTCGCGAGTCGAATCACGGTGCTATGGCCTTCTACCATAAGCACGGATTTTCCAAAACCGGACGCCGCGAGGGCTATTACCGCGATCCCGCCGAGGCTGCGGTGGTCATGGAAAAAAGCCTCATAAGCTAGAGAGAAAAGGTCGGAAATTCGCAGGCTATTTTCCCGTTCCTCAAAGTTTGTTGATGGCATCCGCAGCAATGGGCCGCTATAGGACCGCTGCTTGCTGCCGCCTTCTTATACTGTGAACTATCGTTAACGGACACGCCGGAAACTCACAGGCTAGGACGAAAATACTACCGGTTGCCTCTTGACGTGGCCCGCCGGAGTGGTATCGTGCGCTCATGTAGTATTCACGCCACATTCACATAGTCGTGAGGAGGAACGCATGGCTAGCGCGCAGCGGGCACCTCGGGACATACTTCTTCAAACAGACGCCGAGTATCAGCGTCTGGCAGAGCAGCACCGGCAGTACGAAGCAGAACTCCAGAGAATCTCCAAATCCCCCTACCTGAACTCCGAAGATCTCATCGAAGAAATTAGATTGAAGAAGATGAAGCTCCACTGTAAAGACGAGATGGAGCGTATCGCTGCGCGCATCTTGCGCGAGCACCGAGATCCGAGCAATACCAGCTTTGCGGCATAGAAAACTGTCGTAGAATGACCATGTTTGGCCGCGGCGCGAGCGCCGCGAGCGGAGAGGCAGGAGTTTACTCCCGAAGGCACCTTTGAATAGGGATGCGATGTGGCCCAGGTGCTAGGCGGTGGGAACTCAGTCCTTAAACATGGTCAAAGAGGGCTTTTACTTCGGGATACCACCGCTGGTTTTGAGCGGCCTAAGCTTCCTGCTCCATTTGTATCTCGCCGCTGCGCTTCTTGTATTTCTCGCTTTGTTCGCATTTTGCTTCTTTCGAAACCCTGATCGTGTGATTCCCGCTGAGCCTGGCGCCATCGTGTCACCCGCTGATGGGCGCGTGGTTGTCGTCACCGAAGAAGAGAACGCGGGCCGCCCTGGCCAGCGGTTGAGCATTTTTCTGGCGATTTGGAACGTGCACGTGAACCGCGCGCCGGCCTCGGGGACCATCACGAAGCTGGAATATCGTCAGGGCAAGTTCTTCGCCGCGATGCGCGAGCGCGCTTCCGCCGAGAATGAGCAGAATGTGTTTACGCTTTCGACCGACACCGGCGAAATGGTGTTCAAGCAGATTGCGGGGTGGATTGCGCGGCGGGTAATCTCTTGGAAGAAAGCGGGAGAACAAGTCGCACGCGGGGAGCGCATTGGGCTGGTGCGGTTCGGATCGCGTGTGGACGTTTGGCTGCCGAAAGAGGCGAAAATCCTGATCAAAGTGGGCGAGAATGTGAGGGGCGGCTCTAGCGTGATCGCGCAATGGCCTGGTAAAACACCATTGGGCCAGATGAGTGGAAAGAGTGCGACAGAAACCGAAGCAAGTCTGGAAGCGACGGGGAAGCGTGCGTAACCATGCTTGAAACAGATCAACACGAGATCCCGTTCGAGGAACGGCGCTATCGAAATCAGAAATTGCGTCGCAGAGGAATCTTTCTCATTCCGAGTCTCTTCACCGTTGCCAATTTGCTCTGTGGCTATTATGCGGTTGTGGCGGCGCTCATTGGAGGGGCCGACAATTTTGACCGCGGAGCCAAGGCGATCGGATTCGCAATCTTGTTTGATTCACTCGACGGGCGCTTGGCGCGCCTGTTGAAAGCGAACACGGACTTCGGCGTGCAGTTTGACTCGCTGGCGGACGTAGTGAGTTTCGGGATCGCACCGGCGATTTTGGCGTACGCTTGGGGGTTAAATGGATTGCCGGGCGATGGCGCAATTGCGTCTCAGCAGATGAAAGAGTTCGGCTGGGTCTGGTGCCTAGCTTTCTTGATTTGCTGCGCCTGGAGACTGGCGCGGTTCAACGTGCAGGGGATGGCGCCTGGCGGGTCGAAGTATTTCGTGGGAATGCCCACTCCTGCGTCGGCCGGAATGATCGCGGCTTTGGTTCACGGATTCAAGCAGCCGCTGCATGACTGGAGATGGTCGGTGGCATGGTTCCTTTTGGTGGCGGCACTCGGCGGGCTGATGATCAGCAGGATTCGCTACTACAGTTTCAAGGATATTCCGTTGACCCGAAAGCAGCCTTCCTTGGCGATTGTGCTTCTCTGTCTCCTTGTCGGCGTGATCTGGCGCTATTCCGAGGTTGCCTTGGTGGTAATGGCCAGCACCTACGCAGCGGTTGGTGTGGCGCTCCACTTGACGCGCTTCATCCGGCACCGGCTGGTTTCGCGGACCGCGTGATTCATGCCTTCCATGGAGAGGGAATCCCACCGAATCGTGATTGCGGGCGCGTCTTCGTTGCTTGGCGCAGAGTTGAAGTCGCTGCTGGAGGAGAGCCGCTTCGCGGACTGGGATTTTCGCTTGCTTGATGAGGAAGAAGCGGCGGGAACGCTGACTGAAGCAGGCGGCGAAGCCACAGTCATCCAGCCAGTGGAAGAAGGTAGCTTCGAGAAAGCGCGATTTATTTTCTTCACTGGTTCGCCCAAGTTCACGCGAGCCAATCTAGCGGCAGCGGCGTTAGCAGGGTCAACACAGGCAGCAACGATCGTCGATTTGTCGGGCGAAACGATTGAACATCAGTTGGCAAACATCTGGTTTCCTGCAGGCGGCCAGTTGAAGCCAGTCGCAAACGCAGGGATACCCTTCACGTATGCAATCCCTACGGCCGCGGCGACGGCGGTGTCATCTCTGGCGCTGGGATTGGCGCCGCTCAGCCTGAAACGCCTCATCGTGACTTGCGCACTTCCCGTTTCTGAGGCGGACCGCCCAGGGATCGAAGAACTGGAAAGCCAGACTTCCCAGTTGCTCTCTTTCCAAAGTGTTGGGAAACCTGTGTTTGATACACAGGTAGCCTTCACGGTGCTGGATCGATTCGGAAGTGCGAGTTCGCACTCACTTGCGGCCGCACGGAGACGCATTCGCGCCGAAGTGAAGGCGTGTGTAGGTAGTAGGGTTGTCCGTCCTGCCGTCCAAGTTGTGCATGCCCCGGTCTTCTACGGAACAGTTTTTTCGGCCTGGGCGGAGTTAGACAGAACGGCGAACGACGAGGGCATCGTAGATGCGTGCAAGAAGGCGGGCTTCTTCATTACACAGGAATCGGAAGGTCCCAGCAACATGAGCGCGGCGGGCGAGAGGGTGATTCAGTTGGGGAGACCCGAGCCGGAACAAGCTCAGGTGGGGACGTGGTGGTTGTGGGGTGCGGCGGACAACATCCGTTTGCCTGCGGCGAACGCAGTCAAATTGGCGGAAAAGCTCGTGGAGAAGCTGGCGTGAGAAGTGGCGAGTGGCGAGTGGCGAGTGGCGAGAAACGAGTTCTTTGCGGTAGCGAGGGTCGTTTCGGGCGCGCGCCAGTTTCATGTGAGACACGCTCACATCAAAAGGTGGGACGCGCTGAAGCGCGCCCCTACAACGCTGCTCTGCGCATAAACGCTTTTGCTATTTTACTCGCGGTCTTACTCGTGAGCGCGCAGGTGGCCGGATGCGGATATCATGTCGCAGGACGGAGCGATGCGCTGCCGAAAAACATTCATGTAATTGCTGTGTCGGCACTGGAGAATAAGACTTCGGTCTATCGGATCGAACAGAAGTTGACGGCGGCGACCGTGCATGAATTCCTTGCGAAGACGCCCTATCACGTGGTCTCCAATTCGGCCAATGCCGACGCGGTGCTGCAAGGGAAGGTGCTGAGTCTGGAAGCCGTGCCGCTGCAGTTTGACACCAAAACCGCGCGCGCGACGACGATGCTGGTGACCGTAAAATGCGAAATTACGTTTGAGGAACAAGCGACCGGGAAGGTTCTGTATCACACGGACAATTTCTTGTTCCGAAACGAGTACGAAATTCCTACGGTTATAACAACCAGCTCCGGCACGAATCAGAGCAGTATTGCCAGCTTTTTCCAGGAGCAGGATCCTGCTCTTGACCGCCTGGCGCAGGATTTTGCGACTCGACTGGTGGCCGCGGTGACGGAGAACTATTGATGGTGTTGGCGGCAGCCTGCATGCGGCCGAGGCAAAAAGAAAGGGCGCGATATATCGTGCCCCTACAAAAGAGGGGTTGATGGCGCGGATTTCGGCGAACGAGTTGCTCGCCCGGCTGCAAAAAGGGAAACCCGTCCCGGCAATTCTCTTGCTGGGAGAAGAAGTCTATCTGCGTGATGCATGCCGTGAGAATTTGATCGAGAGGTTCGTGCCGGAAGCAGCGCGCGCCTGGGCAGTTTCGCGGTATTCCGCAGACCGAGGAGAAACGCGGACGGCTTTGGAGCAAGCGCAGACCATGGCGATGCTTTCGCCCCTGCAGGTGGTGTTTCTCGAAGATGCAGAAGCCATCGATGGCCTTGGAGAGAAGAGCCGCGAGGCAACTGTCGAGCATCTTGGAGCTTACCTGGAGAATCCGGCGCCGTTTACGGTCCTGGTGATTGAAGCGACGGCGTTGGACCAACGGATGAAGTTGGGAAAGCTGCTGGCGGACAAAACGCTGGTTGTGGAGTGCGGTTTGGGCGAAAGAGAGA
>Ga0126378_10004466_pt1 | contig 10689 bp, 9 predicted proteins | sample PanSoiMetPlot_23_FD_92587 | JGI IMG/M metagenome (GOLD analysis project Ga0126378, IMG submission 92587) | Tropical forest soil microbial communities from Panama - MetaG Plot_23 | ecosystem: Environmental > Terrestrial > Soil > Tropical forest > Bulk soil | place: Panama | collected 2016-02-17
GCACCCTCGGGCATGGCGCTGGGGGGCGGCTGCGAGATCCTGCTTCATAGCGCGGCGATCGTCGCCCATGCCGAGAGCTATATCGGGCTGGTGGAGGCGGGCGTCGGCATCGTGCCGGGTTGGGGCGGCTGCAAGGAATTGCTCGCCCGCGCCACGGCCCATCCGAAGGGCCATGGCCCCATGCCGCCGGTGGCCCAGGCCTTCGAGACCATCTCCACCGCCAAGGTCGCCCGCTCCGCCTTCGAGGCGAAGGAGCTCGGCTTCCTCGGCGCTAAAGACGAAATCATCATGAACCGCGACCGGTTGCTGGCCGCGGCCAAGGCCAAGGCGCTGGCGCTGGCCGAGGGCTACCAGCCGCCGGCGCCGGCGAGCTTCCGTTTGCCGGGGCCCTCGGGCAAGACGGCCCTCATGCTCGCCGTCGACAACTTCGTGCGGCTGGGTAAGGCGACGGCCTATGACCGGGTCGTGGCCGAGGGGCTGGCAGATGTGCTGACCGGCGGGCCCGCTGCCGATCCCCTCGATCCCCTGCCGGAGGACAAGATCAGCCAGCTCGAGCGCCAGTGGGTGATGCATCTGCTGCGCCAGCCCAAGACGCTCGCCCGCATGGAGCACACGCTTGCCACCGGCAAGCCGCTGCGGAATTAGGGGGGCTGGTGTTCGGCGCGGCGCTCTTTTCAAGCACCTTGCTCGCCCGACCCTCACCCCTTTGGAGAGCCTGCTGATGCCCCCCTATCAAGCTCCTCTCCGCGACATGCGCTTCGTGATCTTCGAGCTGCATGGCGCGCAGTCGCTGACCCAGCTCCCCGGCTATCAGGAGGCGAGCCCCGACCTCTTTCAGTCCGTGCTCGAGGCGGCGGCCGCCTTCACCACCGAGAAGCTGCTGCCGCTGAACCGCAGCGGCGACGAGGAAGGCTCGCGCTTCGAGAACGGCACGGTGCGCACGCCGGCCGGCTTCAAGCAGGCCTATGACGAATTCGCTTCAGCCGGCTGGATTTCGCTGGCCGCCGACCCGGCCTATGGCGGGCAGGGCCTGCCGCTCGCCCTCCATGTCGCGGTCGAGGAGATGATCTGCTCGACCAATCTCTCCTTCGGCATGTTCCCGGGGCTGAGCCAGGGCGCCTACAACGCCCTCATGCTGCACGGCTCGGAGGAATTGAAGCAGCGCTATCTGCCGGGGCTGGTGGATGGCAGCGTCGCGGGCACCATGTGCCTGACCGAGCCGCAATGCGGCACGGATCTGGGGCTGGTGCGCACCAAGGCCGAGCCCATGCCGGACGGCAGCTATAGGATCACGGGCTCCAAGATCTTCATCTCCGCCGGCGAGCACGATCTGACGGAGAACATCCTGCATCTGGTTCTGGCGCGCCTGCCCGATGCGCCGGCGGGGACCCGCGGCATCAGCCTGTTCCTGCTGCCGAAGCTCCTGCCGGACCGGACCCGCAACCGCTTCTCCTGCGGCGGCATCGAGAAGAAGATGGGCATCCACGCCTCGCCCACCTGCCAGATGAATTTCGACGGCGCCACGGGCTGGCTGGTCGGCCGCGCCCATAAGGGCATGTCGGCCATGTTCACCATGATGAACGCGGCCCGCCTCGGTGTCGCCATCCAGGGCCTGGGGGTTGCGGAGGCCGCCTATCAGGGGGCGCGGGACTATGCGCTGACGCGCCTTCAGGGCCGCAGCCTGGCCGGTGCCAAGTTCCCCCAGCAGCCGGCCGACCCGCTCATCGTCCATCCCGATATCCGCCGGCTGCTCCTGGGCATGCGGGCGCGCATCGAGGCGGCGCGGGCGTTGGCGGCATGGGTCGCGCTGGCCGCGGATGAGGCGGCGAAGCATCCCGATCCTGAGCGGCGCGAGGCGGCCGATGATCTCGTCGCCCTGATGACGCCCATCGTGAAGGTCTCCTTCACCGATATGGGCTTCGACTGCGCCAGTGCCGCGGTGCAGGTCTGGGGCGGGCATGGCTATATCCGCGAGAACGGCATGGAGCAGTTCCTGCGCGATGCCCGGATCACCCAGATCTATGAGGGCGCCAATGGCATCCAGGCCCTCGACCTCATCGGCCGCAAGCTGGGGCAGGGGACGGGCCGGCTGCTGCGCCGCTTTTTCCATCCCGTCGCGGCCTTCATCGAGGAGGCCGGCGCCGAGGCGGCCATGGCAGAGTTCATCCTGCCGCTCGCCAAGACCTTCGCCCGGCTCCAGCAGCTGACGGCCCAGATCGCCCAAGCGGGATTGAAGGATGCGGAGGAGGCGGGGGCGGCGGCCAGCGATTATCTCGCCTTCTTCGCGCTGACGGCCCAGGCCTATATGTGGGCCCGCATGGCCAGCGTGGCGCTGGCGCAGCCGGCGGGCGCGGACTCCGCCTTCTACAAGGCGAAGCTCGCCACGGCGCGCTTCTTCATGGCGCGGCTGCTGCCCCAGCAGGCCGCCCTCTTCCAGATCATCGGTACCGGCAAGCAAAGCCTGATGGAGCTACCCGCCGAGGCGTTCTGATTCCGGGAGAGCTGCGGTGATGGGACTCATCCCCTGGCTCGTTGTGCCCTACGCGGCTATCTGCGCGGTCGCCTATTTCGGCAATCGCCTGTTCACGTATTTCCCCGACCCGACCCGCATCCCACCCGCGGCGGTGGGTCTGGTGGGGGTCGAGGAAATCGAAATCAAGGCCGCCGATGGCGTGACCTTGGTCGCGTGGCAGGCGCCGGCGAAGGGCGACCGACCGGTGATCCTCTATTTCCATGGCAATGCGGCCAACGCCGCCAATCGCGCCGAGAAGATCGAACGGATCGACGGCAGCGGCTTCGGGATCTTCTATCTCAACAACCGCGGCTATGGCGGCTCCGGCGGAAGGCCGACGGAAGAAGCCAATATCGCCGACGCGCTCGCCGCCTACGATCACCTGATCGCACACGGCGTGCCGGCGGAGCGGATCGTCGCCTATGGCGAGTCCCTGGGCTCGGGCCAGGCGGTGCCGCTGGCGGCGAAACGGCGGGTCGCCGCGGTCGTGCTGGAGGCACCGCTCACCTCGACGGTGGATGTCGGGCGGCGGGTCTATTTCTGGCTGCCGCTCAACTGGCTGGTCACCGACAGATACGACAATGAGCGCAATATCCGCGCGGTGACGGCGCCGGTCCTCATCCTGCATGGCGAACGGGATTCCATCGTCCCGGTCGAGATGGGCCGGCGGCTCTACGATGCCGCCAAGGAGCCGAAGCGGATCGAGCTGTTCTCCCGGGCCGGGCACAACGATCTGTTCGACCATGGCGCCTGGGAGAGGGCCGAGGCCTTTCTCGAATCCTTGAATCGATAGCGCCGTGGTCGCGGCCCCCTGAACCGCGGGCCTCAAACGGATCGGGCGGCTTGCGGGAGCATCCCCTGGTCGTTTGCCGGGTCCCTCTCGGCGCTGACATTCCCCGGATCGCGGGCGGCGATAGCCTCAGCGATGTAGCCGGCATCCTCGCCCACGCCGTAGATCAGGCCCGACTTGGCATTGTGCAGCCAGGGAAGTCCGAGAAAGAAGAGGCCCGGATAGGCGGTCACGCCGCGCTTCTGGACCGGATATCCGTCGCCATCAAGGACCGGCAGTTTGACGAAGGAGAAGTCGAAGCTATAGCTGGTCGCCCATATGACATTGGTGATGCCGGCCGCTTCGATGTCGAGCTCCGCGAGGAGCGGCGCGTCGAAGCCGTCCCGCAGGACCGGCAGCTTCTCCTCCGGCACGGTCATTCCGGACTTCGCGACATAGGCATCGACCGCCTCGGTGAACTCGGCCTCATGCCGGTCCGCCTCGGCCAGGTTCTGATGCAGATCGGGGGCGAGCAGGATCCTGCCCCTGTCGATGCCCTGGAGATGGCCTAGCAGGATCACCCCGTCGCGCGCGAACTGGTGCAGATTGAGGGTGTGTCCGCCCTTGGTCCCCGAGATGAGCGCCTTGCCGGCGAACTTCGCCTTAGGTGAGGGCAGCTCGTCGACCGTCCGATCGTAGCGGCCGATCTTTGCCAGCCACCAGTTCGCGTCCCGGCCGCGATAGCGCCGCGGGACCCGGCCGGCGCGGCCGACCGCGAGATAGACCCTCCGGCCGCCTTCGTAGAGCTCCTCGGCGATCTGGGCGCCCGACTGCGCGCTGCCGACCACCAGCACCGACCCGGGCCGAAGCTCCCGCGGGTTGCGATAGGCGTCGGAGTGAACCTGCCGGATCTGGGCAGGGAAATTGGCGCTGAAGCCTGGGATCTTGGGCTCCTGATAGAGGCCCGTCGCGACGACCAGGTTGCGGGCCAGGATCGAGCTGCCGTCCTGACAGGTGACGAGATAGCCGCCCCAGCCACCGTTCCGCTCGGCGCGGATGACCCGGTTGCCGTAGCGGACCGGTAGATGAAAGCGCGCCACATAGCGCTCGAAATAGGCGACGACCTCGGCCCGGGACATGAAGCCGTCGGGGTCATCGCCCCAATAATCCGCACCCGGGAGCTGCGACTGCCAGTTCGGCGTGTTCAGGGTGAAGGAATCCCAGCGATGGTTGCGCCAGGCATTCCCCGGCGCGTCCGACTGCTCGAGGACGACATGGTCCCGGCCCTGCCGGCTCAGATGGTAGCTGAGCGAAAGCCCGGCCTGGCCGCCACCGACGATGACGGTATTCACGTAATCGATCATGATTGTTCTCCCAATCGACCCGGCCCTGGCCGTTACCGGCGGGGTGGGCCCTTCCTCTCTTCGATTTCATTCCACGGATGACGCGGTGCGTCGGGCGAGGCGTAGAGATCCGCGTGATAGAGCGCGGCGCCGTCGACGAACCAGTGCCAGACCCAGCCCAGCAAGCGGCTGATTTGGGCGCCAAGCCGGTCCAGTGCGCGAAGAACGATCACCGCCAGGCCGTAAACCGCTGCTCCACCGATACCCATCTCGCATCTCCTTCGCGTGGGCGGTGCCATCGAGGCATCGCCGCCACGGAGATGGCCTTGGAGGCGGCCGGAGATAATCGGCGGTATACTTCGGTCTTTCCGAAGCAGTGCTTCGGAGCGGGCGGCATGGACCGATTGACCAGCATGGCGGTGTTCAAGCGCGCGGTGGAGGCCGGCAGCTTCGCCGCGGCGGCGCGGCATTTCGGCATCTCGCCGGAGATGGCTGGCAATCATGTGCGTGCGCTGGAGAGCCATCTCGGGGTGCGGCTCTTGAACCGCAGCACGCGCCGGTTGCATCTGACCGAAGCCGGCAGCAGCTACTACGAGCGCTGCGCCCGGATCCTTGCAGAGATCGAGGAGGCGGACGCGGAGGCAGGCTCGCAACAGCTCGCGCCGCACGGCCCGTTGCGGATCGCCGCCCCGATGACTTTCGGCGTGCTGCACCTCGGGCCGGCCATCGGCGAGTACATGGCCCGCTATCCTTCGGTGAAGGTCGATGTCTCCTTATCGGACAGGCGCGTGAACGTGATCGATGAAGGGTTTGACCTGGCGATCCGCATTGGCGACATATCGGAGTCCGCCCTCGTCGTGCGCCGCCTGGCCTCGGCGCGCCTCGTGCTCTGCGCCTCGCCCGCCTACCTTGCCCACGCAGGTCGACCCGAGAAGCCGACCGACCTGACGCGGCATGCCTGCCTCATCTACTCGGACTTGAGATCGCCGCGGAGCTGGCGCTTCACGTCTGCTGACGGGCGCACGGATACTGTGCAGGTCGTCGGGCCATTCACGTCAAACAATCCACACCTCATGGTTTCTCTGGCGCTTGCCGGACATGGCTTGATCTATTGGCCGAGCTTCGCTGTTGGCGCGGAGATCCTGGCGGGAAGGCTGGTGCCCTTGCTCATGGACTGGCGCTCGCGGGAGCTGACGATCCGGGCGCTCTATCCCCACCGGGCGCTGCTGTCGGCGAAAGTGCGCAGCTTCGTCGACTTTCTTGTCGAGCGATTCGGGCCGGAGCCGGAATGGGATCGGTGGCAACAGAGGACCGACATGCCGGCCCCCTAGCCTTGGAGTGATCAGCATGGACAGGTTGACAAGCATGGCGGTGTTCAAGCGCGTGGTGGAGGCCGGCAGCTTCGCCGCCGCGGCACGGCATTTCGGCATCTCGCCGGAGATGGCGGGCAATCACGTGCGGGCGCTGGAGACGAGCTTGGGAGTGCGGCTCTTGAACCGCAGCACGCGGCGGCTGCACCTGACCGAAGCCGGCGGGGGCTATTACGAGCGCTGCAGCCGGATCCTTGCGGCGGTCGAGGAGGCCGAAGCCGAGGCCACGACGCTTCAGGCCTCGCCGCGCGGGCTGCTTCGGATCGCCTCCCCCGTCACCTTCGGCGTGCAGCAGATCGCCCCCGCGGTCAGCGACTACATGACGCGCTATCCCGAGGTGACGTTCGACGTCACGGTATCGGACCGCTTCGCCAATCTGATCGAGGAAGGATTCGACCTCGCGATCCGCATCGGCGCGATGCCGGACTCGAGTCTGATCGCGCGACAGCTGGCGACGGCTCAGCTGGTCGTCTGCGCCTCGCCGGCCTATCTAAGCCGCGCCGGGACTCCTCGAACGCCCGCTGAGCTCGGCGAGCACGCCTGCCTGATCTATGCCGAGATCAGCGAGTCGCAGAGCTGGCGATTCCAGTCTCCCGAGGGAAGAACCGAGACGGTGCATGTCTCGGGGCCTTTCACCGCCACGAACGCCGCCTTCGTGCACCGCATGGCGCTCGCGGGGCATGGCGTCGTTCGCGGCCCGAGCTTCTCCTTCGGCGCCGACATCGCGGAGGGGCGGCTCGTTCCGCTGCTGACGGATTGGCGCTCGCAGGAGCTCTCGATCTACGCCCTCTATCCCCATCGCGCGCTGCTGTCGACAAAGGTGCGCAGCTTCGTCGATTTTCTCGCCGAGCGATTCGGGACGGAGCCGGAATGGGAGCGGTGGCAGCAGCGGAAGACCGCGCTGCCCATGCCGGGGAGATGAACGACGCCCGCGCATATCTGCCTCACCGGCCTCTGGCCGCAATCCTCGTCGCAGTGGCGGCAATGCTGGCTGCTTCGACCGGCGTGTCGGCTCTCGACCTGAGGCGCGCGGAGAATGTCGGCGGGCTGCATCTTCGCGTCCCCATCGAGTATCTCGCCGGCGGTCATGACGATGAGGAATTCCTGCTGGCGGTGCGCTGGCCCTCGATGATGCCCGCGGCCAATGAGGTCTCATCCCCGCCGAGCCAGGACATCCTCTTCATCGGCGGCGATGAGGATCAGCTCGCCCTCGCTTTGCCAGCGCGCTTCGAGACCATGCGCCGCTATATCGGCGCCGCGCCGAAGGCGGCCGGCGAGAGGTTCGGCCTCCAGCTCTTTCCGCGCGATGCGGCTCTCAGCCAGGGGCATTACGATCCACATCTCGACTTGTTCGCCCATGTCGAGGGCGGCGAGGTTCGCAGCATCATCATCTGCGACCCCGATGGCAGCGAGCTCCCGCCCAACTGCCATGACGAGCTCGTCTTCCAGCACGCCCATATCACGCTCGGCTTCGCCAAGCCGCGGCTCGCGGAGTGGCAGGCGATGGAGATCCGCAGCCAGCAGCTGCTGCTCTCCTTCGAGAGCAAGGGGGATTAGCGAATCTACAGCAGGCCCTCGAGCCGCAGCAGCCCCAGGGCGGCAACCGTCGTGGCGTCCTTGATCTCGCCTTCGCGGATCATCCGCTCAACTTCCGCGAGCGGGAAATCCCGGGTCACCATATCCTGCTCCTCATGCTCCCGGTCCACCGGCCCGCGGGTGAGGCCGATGGCGAGGAAGACGTGGAAACCCTGGGTGCAATAGCCATAGGCCTCGAAGAGGTGGCCCGCATGGACCATCTGAGCGGCCTCGAGGCCAGTTTCCTCGCGGAGTTCGCCACGCGCCACCTCGAGCGGATCAGCCCCTGTCTTGCCTTCCCAGGCGCCTTGGGGAATCTCCCAATAGCGGCCACGAACGGCATAGCGGTACTGCTGGACCAGATGGATCCGCCTGCCCTCATCGACCGGCACGACAGCGACGAAATCGGATTTCTCCACCACGCCGTAAACGCTGTCGGAGCCGTCGCGATAGCGGATCCTGTCCTCCCGCACCCGCATCCACCGGCTCTCATAGACGATGCGCGTGCCGAGGGTCTCGATATCCGGGCGGGATGCCATGCCGTAATCCTCTTTGCTGCCAATTTGCCGTCGTCCCGGCGAAAGCCGGGATCCAGGGGTTGCAGATCTCGATCGTTGCCGTGGATTCCGGCTTTCGCCGCAATGTCGAAGAGGGGGTCCTACCGCCTGACCCGCGCGACCGCGTCCTGCCAGCCGGCATAGAGCCGCTCGCGCTCGGCTTCCGTCATCTTCGGCTCGAAGAGGCGGTCGCGGCGCCAGCGCTTGGCGATGTCGGCGGGGGAGGCGAAGAGGCCGGCCTGCAGCCCGGCGACATAGGCGGCCCCCAGCGCCGTCGTTTCCGTCACCACGGGGCGTTCGACGGGCAAGCCGAGGATGTCGGCCAGGAACTGCATGACCCAGTCATTGGCGCTCATGCCGCCATCGACGCGCAGCGCCGTCGGCCGCGGCGCGCCGTCGGCGGCCATGGCCTGCATCAGGTCGCGGGTCTGGTAGCAGACGGCCTCCAGCGCTGCGCGCACGATCTCGGCCCGGCCGACATCGCGGGTGAGACCGAAGAGGGCGCCGCGCGCCTCCGGCTCCCAATAGGGCGCGCCCAAGCCGGTGAAGGCGGGCACGAGATAGACGCCGGCATTGCCTGGAAGCCCCGCGGCGATCGCCGCTGTCTCGCTGGACTGGGTGATGAATCCTAGGCGATCGCGCAGCCATTGCACCGCGGCCCCGGCGATGAAGATGCTGCCTTCCAGCGCATAGGTCGTGCGTCCCTTGATCCGCACCCCCACCGTCGTGACCAGGCGGTTCTTGGATTGCGGCGCCTCGCGCCCGCTGTTCACCAGCACGAAGCAGCCGGTTCCATAGGTGCTCTTGATCATGCCAGGCTCGAAGCAGGCCTGGCCCACGCCGGCCGCCTGCTGATCGCCGATCATGGCGAGGACGGGAAGGGGCCGGTCGAACAGCCCCGCCTCGGTGGTGCCGAACTCGGCAGCGGTATCGCGCACCTCCGGCAGCAAGGCGCGCGGGATGCCGAACAGCGCCAGCAGCTCCTCGCTCCAGGCCTGGCGATGGATGTCGAAGAGCAGCGTGCGCGAGGCGTTGGTCGCGTCGGTGGCATGGACGCGCCCGCCTGTGAGGCGCCAGAGCAGGAAGCTGTCGATGGTGCCGGCGGCGAGCTCACCCTTCTCGGCGCGCGCCCTCGCCTCCGGAACATTCTCCAGCAGCCAGACCAGCTTGGTGGCGGAGAAATAAGGATCGAACAGCAGCCCCGTCACGCGCTGGACCAGCGGACCATGGCCCTCGGCCTCGAGCTTGCGGCAGAGCGCGGCACCGCGCCGGTCCTGCCAGACGATGGCGTTGTGGATCGGCCTGCCGGTCGCCCGGTGCCAGATCACCGTGGTCTCGCGCTGATTGGTGATGCCGATGCCGGCGACATCGCCGGCCTTGGCCAGCACCTCGTTGCAGACGGCCAGGGTCGCCCGCCAGATCTCCTCCGGATCGTGCTCGACCCAGCCGTCATCGGGAAAGATCTGGGGCAGCTCGCGCTGGGCCGTGGCGCGGATCCCGCCCTCGAGATCGAAGACGATGGCACGGGTGCTGGTCGTGCCCTGATCGATGGCCAGAATGCTGCCCGCCATGCGCCTCCCCCTCGCTTTTCCCGATGATCGAAGGCCCCGGGGCCCGCCGTCAAGGCTGGCCGTCAAGCCGCATCTCCGATGGCGTCACCGAAATTTAAGTTTCGGGGCCTGCAGCGCCGTACTAGGACTGGCCCCGCCATGAGGAGCAGGTTTCATCCATGATCCGGCGCATCGGCATTCTCGGCGCGGGCGCCTGGGGCACGGCGCTTGCGGTGATCGCCGAGCGGGCGGGGCGGGAGGTTATTCTCTGGCCACGGCGCAAAACCCAGGCCGAAGCCCTGGCGGCGGAACGCGAGAACCGGCTGCATCTGCCGGGGGTGAGCCTGGCGCCCGCGATCCACGTCAGCGCCGAGCAGGCACCGGTCTTCGAGAGCGATGCGGTGCTGGTGGCTCTGCCGGCCCAGCATTTGCGGGAGCATCTGGCCGGCCTTTTCTGGCCGCGGCACATTCCGGCGGTGATCTGCGCCAAGGGCATCGAGCGCGGCAGCCTCAAATCCATGCCCGAGCTTCTCGGCGAGCTGCAGCCGGATATCGATGCCGCGGTGCTCTCGGGCCCGACTTTCGCCGGCGAGGCGGCGGCCGGTCATCCGACCGCCGTGGTCATCGCCGCCCGCGATCCCGTCCTCGCAGAGAGCCTGGCCGCGGCACTGGCGACGCCGGCCTTTCGCCCCTATGCCTCCGACGATCCCCTCGGCGTGGCGCTGGGAGGATCGGCCAAGAACGTGCTCGCCATCGGCTGCGGCATCGTGCTGGGGCGCGGCCTCGGCGAGAATGCGCGGGCAGCCTTGCTGACCCGCGGGCTGGCCGAGCTTCAGCGCCTGGTGGCGGCGGCGGGCGGCCGGCGCGAAACGGCCATGGGGCTTTCCGGCGCCGGTGATCTGATCCTGACCGCGACATCGAGCCAGTCGCGCAACAGCTCGCTCGGCGAGGCGCTGGGCCGCGGCCGCAAGCTCGCGGAGATCCTGGCCGAGCGGCAAAGCGTTGCCGAGGGC
>Ga0126378_10004467_pt1 | contig 10689 bp, 8 predicted proteins | sample PanSoiMetPlot_23_FD_92587 | JGI IMG/M metagenome (GOLD analysis project Ga0126378, IMG submission 92587) | Tropical forest soil microbial communities from Panama - MetaG Plot_23 | ecosystem: Environmental > Terrestrial > Soil > Tropical forest > Bulk soil | place: Panama | collected 2016-02-17
AAGTCGGGGGAGTACCCGGCGAAGCCGGGGGAGGGGGGCAGTGATGCGGTTGATCCTCACCCGCGACCCCGGGTACCCGCGAAGGCTGCGTCGCGGGGTGGGGATGTCGGGGCAGTTCTCGGGTTGATGATCGTAGGGCGCGATCGGCGCAACACCACCGTCAGCCGATGCCGTTCAGCGCGGCTGAAACCATACCCTCCGCCTCCCCGAGGATGCGCTGCAGGTGGGCATCGCCGAGGAAGCTCTCGGCGTAGATCTTGTAGACGTCCTCGGTCCCCGAAGGCCGCGCCGCGAACCAACCGCTGTCCGCAACCACCTTGACTCCGCCGATCGGTTCGTCGTTGCCCGGCGCCCTGGTCAGCACCCGGCGGACAGGCTCCCCGGCGAGCTCATCGGCCCGAACCTGTTCGGGTGACAGCCGCTTCAGCACCTCCTTCTGGGCGGGCGTCGCTGGGGCGTCGATACGACGGTAGCTCGGTTCGCCGAAACGTTCGGTCAGGATGTGGTAGACATCCCCCGGGTCGCTGCCCAACCGAGCGGTCATCTCGGCGGCGAGCAGGGCCATGATCAGGCCGTCCTTGTCCGTCGACCATACGCCGCCGTCGATCCGGAGGAAGGACGCCCCAGCGCTCTCTTCGCCGCCGAAACCCAGTGAGCCGTTCAGCAGCCCGCTCACGAACCACTTGAACCCGACCGGCACCTCTACCAGGAGCCTCCCGAGGCTGGCCGCTACGCGGTCGATGATGCTGCTGGTCACGACTGTCTTCCCGACGGCAGTACTCGGTGGGCAGTCGCGGCGGCCTCCGAATAGATACGAGACCGCCGCAGCCAGGTAGTTGTTGGGGTTGAGCAGCCCCGCGCCCCGGGTCACGATGCCGTGCCGGTCAGCGTCGGGGTCGTTGGCGAAGGCGACGTCGAAGCGATCCCTGAGCCCGATCAGGCCGGCCATTGCGTAGGGGGACGAGCAGTCCATCCGGATCTTCCCATCCCAGTCCACGGGCATAAAGCCGAAAGTCGGGTCGATGCGCTCGTTGACGACCTCGAGGTTGAGCCCCCACCGCTCTGAGATCGCTCCCCAGTAGGCGAGACTGGACCCGCCCAGGGGGTCGACGCCCAACTTCAGACCACTTCGGCCGATGGCCTCCAGGTCGATTACCCCGGCGAGATCGTCGCAGTACGAGGCGACGTAGTCGTAGGGGCGAACGTTCGCCGCGGGTGCCGCACGGCGGACCTTGGTGAGGCCGGAGCCAAGCAGCCGGTTGGCCTGGTCCTGGATGCCGTCGGTGACGTCGGTATCGGCCGGCCCGCCGCTGGGCGGGTTGTACTTGACCCCCCCATCCTCAGGCGGGTTGTGGGACGGGGTGATCACAATGCCGTCTGCCAGCCCAGACCGGCGGCCGCGGTTGTGCGTCAGGATCGAGTGTGAGATCACCGGCGTAGGGGTATATCCACGGGCGCTGTCGACCATCACCTGGACGTCGTGGGCCGAGAGCACCTCCAACGCCGTATCGAAGGCGGGCTGTGAGAGGGCGTGGGTGTCGCGGCCCATGAAAAGGGGACCGTCGATCTGGCTGGTCTCGCGGTACCGGCAGATCGCTTCTGTGATGGCCAGGATGTGCGCTTCATTGAAGGTGGACTTCAGGGATGAGCCGCGGTGGCCGGAGGTGCCGAAGGCCACGCGCTGTTCGGGGTCCTCGACGTCAGGGCGCAGCTCGAAGTAAGCGCGAACCAGCCGCGAGACGTCGACGAGTGTCGATTGGTCTGCCGGCAGGCCGGCCCTGGCGCTGATCATCGGTCCGCCAATGACCGTAGCGCATACCGGCGTAGTCGACGCCTGCCCATCTCAAGCTGTTGCGGGACGCAAGCATACTGGCGACGTGGTCGAGGCGTTGCCTGAAGACATCGAGGATCTGAGGCCGCTGATCCACTGGCTCGCCTCGTGCGCCTATCCGCGCACCGGCACGATCGGCAGGTGGAAAGCGGTGCGTGTGCCTCGCGGCTGGAACAATATCGTCTACCGGGCCCAGACGGGAATGCTGGCCGTCGCGGTCAAATTCACCGCCCGCGATGCTCGCGACCGGGCCGGCCGCGAGCACCGTGCGCTCCTGCTTCTGGCCGAAGCTGGGCTCGAGGTCGCGCCGACGCCATTGGGGCTGATCCGTGACGACCTGCCCCACCCGGTGGTGATAAGCACCTGGCTCGACGGCGTGGTGTCCGATGAGCCGCCGGCCATTGACGGAGAATGGGATCGCCTGGTCCGTCACTACGCGGCGATCCACACCGTGGCGCCATCAGATGGTCGCTCCGATCTGCCGATGGCCGTAATGACCATGACTGGGACCGCGCCCGGACGCGCCAGACTGCAGACAGAAGTCGAAGGCCTGGCTCCGTTTGGTGTGCCGCCCGAGATCAGCGACCTTTTGGGGCTCGTGACCGCGGCACAGCTGCCAGACGTCGTCGCGCCGCGGCGCCGCCTGTGTCGCTGTGACACAAACATCGGCAACGTGGTCCGGCGCGACCGGGCGTGGGCCTCCGTCGACTGGGAATACGCAGGATGGGGCGATCCCGCGTTCGAGCTGACGGATCTGATGTTGCACCCAGCCCACGACGCGGTGACCCCCACCTGCTGGCGCCAGGTGGCCGAGATGTACGCAGCCTGCCACGGCGACGAAACATTGCTCGAGCGGGCCCACGTCTACGAACCGTTGATGGCCTGCTGGTGGGCCGTCCGCTTCACGCGGATGATCGTCGAGCCGGACTCCGGCCGCCTGGCCGGCACCCGGCTCGACCCTGCCAGCGCGCGCATCAGACAGCAGCGGTATCTGGCCCGCGCCCACGAACTATTAGAGCGCTCAGTCTGAGAGAGCGGACCGTGTGGCCTTCGCCTGGGCCAGGACGTCGCGCACCTGATCGCGATGCGCGTCCGCGTGATTGAGGCCGCCAAGGAAGCGCACAACGGCGTTCATCGGTCGAGCGCCCTCCCGTGGGGAGTAGGTCTTCTCCAGGTGCGGCGTGTCGGGCCAGGCTCCCAGCATGGCGAGCTGCATCCGGCGGCTCTCCTCGATCCGCTCACGCAGAAACGCAGCCTCGGTCACCTCCTGCCACGGCACCTCGTAGCGGGATCGGCCGCTGACATCCGTGCCACGGGCAAGCGTGAGCGCCAGCGCGGCAGACTCCTCCGACGACGCCGTCCAGTGGACGATCACGTGGCCGAGGGTCCACGGCATGTTGACCTCCTCGGCGGTGGCGGCGAATGTGTCGTTAGCGGCCGGGTCCTCTGGCACGAACGTGACGTCCGAGTCGTGGGCGTCGGCTATGAGCTCGAGGAAGACGTCGCACATCTCGCTGGCCAGGCTGGCCAGGTCATCTCGCGTCAATCCCTCGGCGATGTCGTCCAGCGACCTCTCCTTTGTCCGTACGGGTGCGAAATCAATCACGTCCGGACAAACCGGACCCGGCAGCCGCTTTGTTTCAGTCCGACTTACGCGCCCCACCGCCGTTGGGCTCAGCCGTCGGCCTGACCTGCACCAGGTCAGTCGTGTAGGTGCCCCGAGGCAGCGTTCCCGACGGCACCAGGACCGGCGCCACGCGAACCTGCAGCTCTTCGCGAACGGCTTCGCCGATCCGCCGTGCCAGCGGTCGCCATTGATCGTAGCCGACACCGTTCCTGGCCTCGAGCTCGATCGGGATGGGCTGGTCGAACCGGACCTGGTCTGGCGCCTCCTTCCAGATCCGGAGATGGGGCTCCAGCACGTCGCCAAAGCGCCGCAGGACCAGGTCGCGGATTGCGCTCGGGAACACGGTCCTCGCCCGGTAGACGAGCATGTCGTCAGTCCGGCCGAGGCAGCGGACTTTGGGCGAGGTCCGGCCACAAGCGCATCTCGTGCCGGTCACCTCCACGTGGTCGGCCGAGCGATAGCGCAGCACGGGCGTTGCGTCTCGGTCGAACGTGGTGTACACGGCCTCACCTTTCACACCGTCGGACCATGGCACCCGATCGCCGGTTTCCGGGTCGACCAGCTCGGTGATCACGTACTTGGCCGCGTTAAAGTGCATTCCGCTCGCGTCATCACATTCCGACCACATGTTTGCCATGACGTCGGCAAGGCCCATCATCTCGCGCACGTGAGACACCCCCCAGCCATCAGAGATCTTGCGCCGGATCTCGGGCTCAGCCAGGCCTGGCTCGCCGAACGTCAAAAGCTTGCCGATGCCCAGGTCGGCGGCTCTCTTTCCGGCGATTCCATACTCCGCCAGGTTGATACCGAACGACGTCGTCGTCGACATCGCCGTGACACGCAGCGTGGGCAGCCGGCTGACCACCTGGTCGGGTGTGTAGCCGCCCAGCCAGACCACCGCGGCGCCCAGGTGACGCAGTCCGTCGGCGAATGACCAGCCGCCGGCGACGGCGGGCAGATCGACCAGATGAACGATCACATCGTCCGGGCGGAGGCCTGCGGTCCAGAAAGCGTTGGCGGTGGCGTCGTTCCAGATACCGAGGTCGCGCTGGGTCAGGGCAAAGAACAGCGGCTGCCCCGTTGTACCGGCGGACGAGACGATCTGCACGATGTATTCCTGCGGCACGGCTTGCTGCAGCCCGAGGGGTCGGCCTGGCGGCGTGTGCTCCTGTGCGCTACGCAGTGTGCCCCTGGTTGTGAAAGGAATGGTCTCCAGCATGTCGAGCGTCGGCAGACGGCCACGGCTGACCCAGTAGCCGCGCAGACCACTGCTCCGGCCTGCTCCCGCCAGCAGGTCCCGATACAGCTCCGACCGCTGCGGCAAGGTGTCCAGCATCGTCGCCAGCTGTTGAGCCTGCCAGGCCTCGATCCACGGCCAGGGCCTGGTTTCAAATTCGCGATCCCAGTATCGGGAGTCAAGGCTCATTTGCTGCCGCGCTCATGCTTCACGCGGCAGTGTAGACGGAGGGCCGCAGCTCTGGCGCCTGCGGCAAAGCTCCGTTCGCCAACCGACCGAAGGTAGCCTCAGGCTCGCGCTGTCACGCCTGCCCTGAGCGCGTCAAGCAGAGCCGGCCAGCGATCGCGATCGTCACCCCACTGAGAGTAGAAGCTCATCCGGTCGGCCAGCCCCGCATACCGCTCGGCCAGCGCGTCAGCCACCTCGTCGTACGGAGCCTGTACCACAAACGCGTCAAGGATCTCGTCAGAGATCACATCTGCCATCTCCGTCCAGCGGCCGCGCTTAGACAGAGCGTTGAGCTCATCCTGGACTTCACCCCAGCCGTGGTGTTCGAGGACAGTCCGATATGCCGGTGTCGAGCCGTAGAACGCGATCTGCTGTCTGGTGGCCTGGCGCATGGCGTCCATGGCCTGTGCGTCAGAACCGGTCACGACGAACGGGCTGATGCCGACCTCGAAGTCTTCGCGAGCCCGACCGGCGCGCGCCAGCCCGCGCTGGATGGCCGGCAGCTGCCGCTCCTTTACATAGGTTGCTGTCGTGAACGGGTGGAGGAGCACGCCGTCGGACACCTCGCCGGAGACCTCGCACATGCGGTCTCCGAGCGCTCCCAGATAGACGCGTGGAGGGCCGTATGGGCTGGGGGGAGGGCTGAAGAAGGGGGTCATGAGCGAGTGTTGATAGAAGCGGCCGCGGAAGTCGAGGCGTTCACCGGTGTTCCAGGCCTGCCATATGGCGCGGAGTGCGACGATGAACTCCCGCATGCGTGGCGCCGGTGCGGACCAGGTCATGCTGAAGCGCTTTTCGATGTGCGGCTTGATCTGGCTGCCGAGGCCCAGGATCATGCGTCCGCGCGAGAGCACCTGCAGGTCATGGGCGGTGTAGGCGACAGTCATCGGCGAACGTGCGAGGGCGATCGCGACGCTTGTGACCAGCTCCACCCGTTCACTGTGCTCTGCGGCCAGTGCCAGGGGAAGGAAGGGATCGTGGCTGGTGTCGACCGAGATGGCGCCGTCGTAGCCGAGAGCCTCCAGGTCGCGGACGCGCGCTGGCACCGAAGCCAGGTCGGTGATGAGGTGGCCGTCGATCTTCATTGGGTGCCAGGCTACTCGGTGCTGAGCCGCCGCGGAGTCCGAGATTCCGGGAAGTGAGGCGCCAGCTCGTAGGAGCCGCGGGCGTGAGACTGGTTGCGGTTTGCGAACCTGCGCTTGCAGCGCGGGCACTCCCACATCGTCGATCCCAATGGGGGCAGGTCTTCCTTTGCCGAGCCATCCGTCTCGTACGATCGCACGATGCCATGGCAGGAGGTGGGCGACCGCGTCTACAGGCGCCGGTACCGGTCGTTCGATCTCAACATCGGGGCAGTGGTCGGGCACGACCAGGTGCTGGTGATCGATACACGCGGCTGGCGGGCGCAGGCCGAGGAGCTGCGGCGTGATCTGCGCCTGCTCAGCCCTTTGCCATGGCGCCAGATCGTCAATACTCACGCGCACTTTGACCATTGCTTTGGCAACGAGCTTTTCGCCGGAGCAGCCATCTGGGGGCACCAGCGCTGCGCAGACATTCTTCGCACCCGGGGCGAGGAGCAGCGGGCGAACATGATTGCCGGGATGCCGGAGGTGGCTGACGACCTCGGCGAGGTCGAGATCGTCCCGCCCGACAACCTGGTGAGCGAGCGGGCGGCTCTGCTGGTGGGCGGGCGCGAAGTCGAGCTCCGATACCTCGGCCGCGGGCACACCGACAACGATCTGGTGGTGCTCGTCCCAGACGCCGGTGTCGTATTCGCGGGCGACCTGGTCGAGGAGGGTGCGCCGCCCTCATACGGGGACGCCTGGCCGCTGGAGTGGCCGGCGACGGTGGACCGTCTCCTGGCGATGGCGCCGGCTACGGTGGTCCCTGGCCACGGCGACGTGGTGGACCACGCGTTCGTCCGCCGCCAGCGGGATGAGCTGCAGGCGATGGCCGAGCTCTGCCGGCAGGTGGCGCGCGGCGAGCTGGCGCCGGAGGGGGCGCTCGCACGGGCGCCGTTTGCCGAGCGCGAGGCCCGGCTGGCCCTGGAGCGAGCCCGGATCAGCTAGCGCTGGTCCGGCTCGCCGCTGGCCGGTCAGCGCCTGCCGGCACGCAGGAGATGTACGTACCGCGCGACGCGGTCGGTGCTAGCATCGCCGTCGAAACCCCTGCCATCCCGGAGGAAGTGACGTGAGATTCGAAAAGGCCTTCGTCCCGTACGGCGGCTACTGGTCGACGCCGTTCGTGCGCTGGCAGGGCAGCCTCTCTCAGGCCCACCCCGTGAGGCTGTCGGCCGAGGTGGCGAGCCGGGCTCTCGACGAGCGGGGGATCGAGGCCACCACCTTCGACTCTCTCTTCTACGGGATGACCGTGCCCTCGCAGCACAGCTTCTACGCCGCGCCCTGGGTAGCCGGCACGATCGGCAACCCTGACATCTCAGGGCCGACGATCATGCAGGCCTGTGCAACGTCCACCCGCCTCATCGCCCAGGCGGCTGGTGAGGTGGACGCCGACGCGGGAAGGCGATGCATTCTTGGCATCACGGCCGACCGCACGAGCAACGGTCCCCACATCTACTACCCGGACGCGAGCGGGCCCGGGGGCGCCGGCACGACCGAGGATTGGGTCTGGGACAACTTCCAGCGTGATCCCTACGCGGGGGCCTCGCCGACCGTCACGGCCGAAAACGTGGCCAGCGAGCAGGGGATCAGCCGGGAGGAGCAGGACGAGGTGACGCTGATCCGATACGAGCAGTACGTCGCGGACCGCCGGAATGGAGGCGGCTTCCACCGCCGGTACATGGTCAGCCCGCTCGACGTCCGCGACCCCTCCGGACGCAAGGTGATCGCCACCGTCGACGACGACGAGGGCATCACCCCGACAACCGCAGAGGGCCTGGCCCGGTTGAAGCCGGTGCAGGAGGGCGGCAGCGTCACCTACGGCAGCCAGACTCACCCGGCTGACGGCAACTGCGCCATGATCCTGGCCGGACGTGAACGCGCACTCGATATCAGTCGCGATTCGGGCGTCGAGATCCAGGTGATCAGCTATGGGCAGTCCCGTGCCAGGCCCGCCCACATGCCGATGGCGCCCGTGCCCGCAGCGCGGAAGGCCCTGGAGGACGCAGGGCTCCGCATCTACGACATGACTGTGATCAAGACCCACAACCCGTTCGCCGTCAATGACATCTACTTCTCGCGCTCGTTCGACGTCGCGCTCGACGCGTTCAACAACCACGGCTCGTCGTTGATCTACGGTCACCCGCAGGGCCCGACCGGCATGCGCCTGATCATCGAGCTGATTGAGGAGCTGGTCGATCGGGGCGGCGGCTACGGGCTGTTTACGGGCTGCGCGGCCGGTGACAGCGGCGCCGCGATCGTGTTGAAGGTCGACGCAGCCAGAAGGCGCCGCGTGGGCGCCCTCGAACCATAACGGGGCCGGATGAACGAGGCCGGGCGCTCACAAAGTGAGGCCCGGCCCATGGAGGGGTAAGGGGCGGAGAGGACGATGGCATGGCAGCCCCACTCCGAGAGGAACAGATCAGTAGACGCACCGATCGCGAGCCGGCGCAAGGGACAGGCGCCTATTGCGGATGATGCAGTCGCCCAGACTCGGCCGGCGGTAACCGGGCCGGGTAGACCCCGGCGTACGACTGATCATTTGTCGCGCAGACGGTTTCTCGAGGCTGCGGCGGTCGCGGGTGTGGCAATGACCTTTCCCGCCGTCAAGCTCGCACGGGCTGCGGACACTCCTCTGCGCCACCTGGTCCTGCTGATGCGCGAGAACCGCTCCTTCGACCACTACTTCGGCCACTTCCCGGGTGCTGACGGCCTACCCTCGGACGCCCCTGTGACTCCCGCCCCTGTGGACTGCCTGACCGACCCGCCTCACAACGCGGCCGCCTTGCAGTCGCTTGCCTCTGGGACGCCCTTCGAGGGCTCAGCCCTCGCCGTGTTCACGGAGAGGCAGATCCCATCGGCGTGGGCGCTGGCCCGCCGCTTCACCCTATGTGACCACTACTTCGCGTCGGTGCTGAGCCCGACGTTCTCCAACCGGCTGTTCAGCATCGCCGCGTCCGCAGCAGCGTTCCGAGATAATCCTCGTCGCATCGACGCTGCACTCCTGCCCCGCCCCAACCTGGTGGACCGGCTGGACGCGGCCCGTCTGGACTGGGCCTGCTACCTGGCGCGGGTGCCCGACACCGGTGGCTACAACCCGGTCGCGTTCTACCCCGAGCGGGCCTCGGATCCGCGCGCCAACCGGTCGTTCAATGAGTTCCTGGCCGACGCCGCCCACGGCCGGCTTCCCGCGGTGTCGTGGGTGGTCCCTCAGGACCCACTGACGGAGCACCCTCCCACCCCGCCCCAGTGGGGCCAGCGCTTCGCAGATCTCGCTGTCCACGCGGTGGCCGCCGGGACCGGATGGCAGCAGAGCGCGGTCATCCTGAACTATGACGAGAGCGGCGGCTTCTACGACCACGTGACGCCGCCTCCTGGCTACGGATTCCGCGTGCCGTGCACAGTGGTGTCGCCCTACGCTAAGCCGGGCCACGTCAGCCACGCCACCTACGACCACGCCTCTGTGATGGCACTGGTCGAGCGTGTCTTCGGCCTTGAGCCGCTGACTGAGCGGGACGCCACAGCCGACCCTCTCACCGACTGCTTCGACTTCAGTCACCGGACATCCACCCCGATCACGTTCCTGCCGTTCGGGCCGGTCGCGAGCTGCGACGCTCCACCCGATTGGGCAGCCGACCTGCTCGCGTTGCGTCTGCCGGACCGAGTCGCGCCGCCGGCTGCGAACGAAGCGGGCCGCCAGGGCCTCGCTGTGGGGCTGACCGTGGGCATCGGGACCGCGGGGGCGGCGGCGCTGGGGGCCGCTGCAATCGTTCTGCGAAGGCGCTCTCGACGTGATCAGACGTAACCGGACCGGGTATCCCCGGCAGTGGCGCCCGTAGGGGCGAGGCGGCCCTCGCTCTCACCGACCCAGGGTGCGGCGCGTGCTTCGCCCATTGACCGGCTGGAGCGCACGGCCGCCATCCTGGAGCGCCGTGGCTACGCGGTGACCCCGGCTCGGCTGGGTGAGCTGTGCCTCGGTGGACCGGTTTCCGAGGACGCCGTGCTCGCTTCAGTCGCCGGCAGCGCGTGGCTCGACGTGCGGCATGGCCTTGTGCTCACGCCCGCGATGGCCGGCGCTGGACCAGCCATTCTGCGCAGGGCTGAGGCGCATAAGGCGAACGTGGCCGGCTCCCTCGTGATGGCGACGCGCTTCGTGAAGAGGCTCGTCCAGCTCAGCCCGTACGTGCTCAGCGTCTCCATCGCCGGCTCCCTCGCCTCTGGCGGCTACCTCCTCACGGACGACGTCGACCTGAATCTGATCGTCGAGGACGGCTACCGGCACCTGGCGTATGTGGCGGTCAACGTTCTGGGCCTGGCGCACGCGCTGCTACACAGGAGCAAGCCGGTGGACACCCACACCCGGCGCCCGCTGGCACCGCGCTTCATGACTGCCAACCTGATCCTGGAACGCTCGCAGTGCTTCCCACTTGTACGGCAGGACGAGGACATGGCCTACGAGTTCCTGGCATCACAGCCCGTCTACGGCATCGAGTTGTGGTGCGAGGTTGTCGCCACCAATCCCGGGCTGTGTGCAAACTTCCCCCAGCTCAAAGACCGGCGGTTTGAGGCCGTGTTGCGGGCTCTGCCAGTGCTGCCGCGTTGGGTCTTCCCGGCCGTGCTCGATGCTCCGGCGCGCTCACTCGGCCAT
>Ga0126378_10004468_pt1 | contig 10688 bp, 7 predicted proteins | sample PanSoiMetPlot_23_FD_92587 | JGI IMG/M metagenome (GOLD analysis project Ga0126378, IMG submission 92587) | Tropical forest soil microbial communities from Panama - MetaG Plot_23 | ecosystem: Environmental > Terrestrial > Soil > Tropical forest > Bulk soil | place: Panama | collected 2016-02-17
CAGGGCGTTGAGGGTGACGAATGAGTAGCCGCGCGCCCGCAGCTCGCTGATCACCCGCGGCAGCGCGTGGGCGTCGAGCGTAGAGCCGTCCGGGCTGGAACCGACATGCATGAGCACGATCTCGCCGGGGCGCAGCGCGGCCAGGACCCGGGATGCCACCTCAGAAACGGTGATGCCGGTGGACGCGCCCTCCCAGCCGAGGGTGTCGACGGTCCACGACACGCTCACGTAGCCCAGCCGGTTGGCGATCGCGATCGCCTGGGCGTCTTGGGCGCCATAGGGGAACCTGAACAGCGGCGCCGGGTTCTTGCCGGTCACCTTGGTGATCACCCGGGCGGCGGCGAGGATCTGCCAGCGCACCCCAGCGCCGCGCAGGCGGGTGAGATGGGTGTGGGTCATCGTGTGATTGCCGATGCGGAAGCCGTCCGTGGCGATCTCGTGCGCGACCGCCGGGTACGTGCGGGCGAAGCGGCCGGTCATGAAGAACGTCGCTGCCACGTGGGACCGCAGCAGCGTGCGGAGGATCGGTGGCACGCCGGCGTCGTTGGCGCCGGCATCGAACGTCAGCGCCACGACATGCTGGGCTGTCGGGATGAAGGTCGGCAGCGTGCCGGCCAGGCGCCCGGTGATGGGGTGACCCGGCCCATATCTTGGCGCCGGCGCCGGGCGGGGCGGCGCGGACGGCGACCTAGCCGCCGGCTGGCCGCTGCGCGGCGCGTTCGCCGCCTGCGTCGCTGATGCGCCTCGATGAGCGGACGCAGCACCAGGCACCGGGCCGCCCGCCCCGCAGGCGGCCATCCTGGTCAGCGCCGAAGCAGATCCAGCTGAGGGCGAGGCCGAAGGCGGCGGCGACGGCCGCACACCCAAGGACCATGATCGTCACCGCGCGGATTACCCAGGTTCGCGCGAAGTGCGAGAGCCAGGCAACCGATCAGAGGGCCACGCAGTAAGGCGGCTTGGCGCGCGGGCGGAGCCAAGGGCCCCGGGCCCCGTCCGGCATGCCGGGCCAATGGCGCCAGACCTGTAGACGCCGGTGAAATACTGGCGGCCGGTGCGGGGTTGCATAGCTGGTGCACCGCGCGCCCACACCCAGCGGGCGGCACCTTCGGCGAAGGAGCTGACGTGCCGGATAACTACCGCAAGGACTCCGAGGCGATATCCCGGCTGACTCCGGAGCAGTACCGGGTTACCCAGCAGAACGGCACCGAGCCGGCGTTTCACAACGAGTACTGGGACAACAAGGAGCCCGGCATCTACGTCGACGTCGTGTCCGGCGAGCCGCTGTTCGCCTCGGTCAGCAAGTACGACAGCCACTCCGGCTGGCCGAGCTTCACGGTGCCGATCGAGCCGGGCAACGTGGTCGAGCGCCGGGACACCAGCCACAGGATGATCAGGACCGAGGTCCGCTCCGCCCACGGCGACAGCCACCTGGGCCACGTGTTCCCCGACGGGCCCACGGAAGCCGGGGGCCTGCGCTACTGCATCAACTCCGCCGCCCTCCGCTTCATCCCGCTCGATGACCTGGAACGCGAGGGCTACGGCGCCTACCGCGAGCTGTTCGAACCCGCACACGACACCGGGAGCGCATCATGACGACCGAGAACGCCATCCTCGCCGGCGGCTGTTTCTGGGGCATGCAGGACCTCATCCGCAAGCTCCCCGGCGTGACCTCGACCAGGGTCGGCTACACCGGCGGTGACGTGCCGAACGCGACCTACCGCAACCACCGCGGCCACGCCGAGGCAATCGAGATCAGCTTCGACCCGGATAGGATCTCCTACCGGGACCTGCTGGAGTTCTTCTTCCAGATCCACGACCCCACCACCTTGAACCGGCAGGGCAATGACATCGGGACCAGCTACCGGTCGGCCATCTTCTACCTCAGCGACGCGCAGAAGCAGACCGCCGAGGACACCATCGCCGACGTCGACGCCTCCGGCCTGTGGCCGGGCAAGGTGGTCACCGAGGTGTCGCCTGCCGGGCCGTTCTGGGAGGCCGAGCCCGAGCACCAGGACTACCTGGAGCGCTACCCCAACGGGTACACCTGCCACTTCGCCCGCCCGGGCTGGAAGCTGCCACGCCGCACCGACAGGGTCACATCCTGAGGCCTCGCGCGCTGAGCGCCAGTTAAGCGGCCAGAACAGGATGGTCCTGCCCGCCGGCCGAGCACAAGTCGCTCCCGGTCATGCGCCTGTGGCGCTGGCTTCTGGGCGAGGGGCTCGCTGCCCGGAGTTTGACAGCGCCATTGACAAGGTTCCGGGAGCGGCTGTGGAATCGGTTCCACCCCCGCAGCCCAGCTGGATCAGGCGCTGAACCCCCGTGCGGAATCGAGCGCAGGCGCCCATCCGCGCCGGGCGCCGGCGCACCGCTCTGGTCATGGCACGACGACCGCCCCTGGCCGCGAACGCACAGGCGGTGGCATAGGAGAGGAGGAGGACCGCTGCGGGGAAGATGCGGCACTCCCGGCAGCTGTTATGGATAGGGGCGGTGGCATGGACATCGATCACCAGCGGCTCGACGATCTTCGCAGGGGACGTGGACCGATCCAGGAGCACGTCATCGACGAGTTCGTGGCCGGGCGCCTGTCCCGGCGAGACTTCCTGCGGCGCGGCACGGCGGTGGGGCTGTCACTGCCGCTGCTCGGCGGCATCCTGGCCGCCTGTGGAAGCTCCCCGGCGCCGACCACGACCACGAAGCCCGCGGGCAAGAGCGGGGCCACGATCAGGGTCGGCGTGGTCACGCCGACGGCGGCCATCAACCCGATCACCATCGCCGACCAGGGCGGCATCGAGTGCATCGACCAGGTCGGTGAGTTCCTCGTCTTCACCGACCACCACCTGAGGTACCACCCATGGCTCGCGGAGAGCTGGAAGCCCAACGCCGACGCCACCGTGTGGACCTTCAAGATCCGCCAAGGTGTGAAGTTCAACGACGGCAGGCCGATGACCGTCGACGACGTCGTCTACAGCTTCAAGTCCCAGTCCGACCCGAAGAGTTCCGCAAACGCGCTGTCGATCTTCGGGGGGACCCTGAAGCCGGACGGCGTGGTGAAGGTCGACGGCGCCACCATCGCCTTCCACCTCGAGCAGCCCAACGGCGGCTTCATCGACGCGGTCTCCAACGACAACTACAACATGATCATCGTCCCGAGCGGCTACGACTTCCACAACTACCAGAAGTCCTTCATCGGGACGGGCCGCTTCATGAAGACCAGCTACACCCCCGGCCAGGGGGCGACGTTCGTCCGCAACCCGCACTACTGGAGGACGCCGGCGAAACCCGCGAAGCTTGAGTTCACCTTCTTCTCCAGCGAGGCGGCGATGACGGCCGCCCTCCAGGCAGGCCAGATCGACACGAACGACGGGTTTTCCATCGCCGGGAGCCCGCAGCTGGTGCATGGCGGCTTCAACGTCATCAGGCTGAAGGCGAGCTACCACCGCGAGCTGTCGATGCGCAACGACGTCCACCCCTTCACCAGCAAGTACGTCCGCCAGGCGATCGCCTACACCCTCGACCGCCCGGCCATCGTCCAGGCGCTGTTCCAGGGGTACGCCGGCGTCGGCAACGACACCCCCTTCGCCCCGGCCTTCCCCGCGACCATCGGCCCGCCGGCGATCCCCCAGCGGACGAAGAACCTGAAGCTCGCCAAGGAACTGCTCGCCAAAGGCGGGGTCCCGAACGGCTTCTCGGCACCGCTGCTGACCGAAACGCTCGGGGAGATTCCCCACTTCGCCCAGATCATCAAGCAGTCCGCCAGCCAGATCGGGGTCGACATCAAGCTCACCGTCGAGACCTCGTCGAAGTACTACGGCCAGGCCGTCTTCGGGAAGTCGGACTGGCTGGACGGCGAGATGAGCCTTGTCGACTACGGCGCGCGCGCCGTGCCGAACATCTTCCTCGAGGCACCCTTGCAGTCCATCAACGCCAAGACCGGGCAAGGGTCCTGGAACGCCGCCCACTTCAACAACCCCACCTACGACAAGCTCTCCAAAGAGTTCGTCGCCACCCCAGACCTCGCCACCCAGCGGCGGCTCGCCGGGCAGATCGAGCGGCTCCTGCTCGATGAGACACCGATCATCTACGCCTACTTCTATGACTGGCTGAACGCCACGCGCGAGAACGTCACCGGTGTCTACCCGGCAATTACGGGCCTGTTCTTGTGGAACGCTGCCAAGACCTGACCCCTTCCGGCGCAGGTAGGCGGCATCGTCCCCTGAGCGGCCTCTGGCCGCCGTGGGCATGCGGGTGAACGAGCGTGCCCGCCTGGGCGCCGGCGGCTTCGGCCCCTAGGACCAGACCGGTCTCGCGCGGCGCACCCATTCCTCGGCCACGCCGGCTTCCCCACCCCGCTTCGCCCGTCTGGGCAGTCAGGAGACAGACATGCCACGCAAGATCATCATTGATTGCGACCCCGGTCACGACGATGCCATGGCGATCTTGCTGGCTCACGGGAACCCCGAGGTCGAGCTGTGCGCGATCACGACCGTGGCCGGAAACCAGACGCTCGAGAAGACCACCCTGAACGCTCGCCGTGTCTGCACCGCCGCCAACATCACCGGCGTGCCCGTGGCGGCCGGCTGCGACCGCCCGCTGCTGCGGCCGCTTGTCACCGCCCCCGAGACCCACGGCGAGTCCGGGCTCGACGGCCCGCGCTTCGAAGACCCGACCACGCCGCTCGCCGGCATCCACGCCGTCGACCTGATCATCGACCTTGTGATGGGATCGCCGGGCCAGATCACGCTTGTGCCGATCGGCCCGCTGACCAACATCGCCCTTGCCCTGCGCAAGGAGCCGCGCCTGGCCACGGCCGCCCGGGAGGTCGTCCTCATGGGAGGCGCACAAACGCGCGGCAACTCAACACCCGCCGCCGAGTTCAACATCTTCGTCGACCCCGAAGCCGCGGCAATAGTCTTCGAAGCGGGCTGGCCGATCACGATGGTCGGCCTCGACGTGACCCACCAGGCACTCGCCACCCCAGAGGTCATCGAGCGAATCAGCGCGCTGGGAACGCCCCTGGCCGCCATCGCGGCCGAGCTCATGCGCTTCTTCACCAGCACCTACAAGGTGACATCCGGCTTCGACTCCCCACCCGTCCACGACCCATGCGCCATCGCACGCGTCATCGACCCCCAACTGGTTGAGTGCGTCGCGACCTACGTCACCGTCGAAACGCACGGAACGACGACCAGCGGCATGACCTCCGTTGACTTCGACAACCGCTTCGGGCACGAGCCAAACGCCCTCGTAGCGACGAAACTGGACTTCGACGGCTTCTGGGACCTGATGGTGGACGCCATCCGCCGGATCGGCTGACCGCCCTGGCACGGGCTGCATCAAGAGGATCAGCTCGCACAAGATCGAGCAGTTCGGCATGAAACGGCGCTGCAGCGCGTCGGCGTACATCCGCAGCACGACGGCGATGATGTCCAGCCATGGCGTCGGGTCGATGCCCATTCCGGCCGCCCGCGCGGCCTGCGGCAGAACGTCGGCTTCCAGGAAGCCAAGCAGCAGGTGGTTCAGCTTCGCGGCGATCCCCACTCCTACGACCGGCCCGGTAGCGGCGGGCTTGCCGCACCGCTGCTGCCGCGGTCGGCGGCATTCGCGCGGTCTAGGCGCAGGCGACCAGTTTCTGTTTCGCGCAGGCATGTCCGGCGCCGTGCTGACCGTGGCCCGCCGTCGTCCCTTCGGGGGAATCGTGGCCCTGTGCCACCGGGAGGAACAGGCTGTGGTCAGGGCACCGCTGGGGTGGCGGCGAGGGCGGCTGCGGTGAGGACCAGGTGGAATCCGGCGGCACGCCGCCCGTCCAGGTGGGTGGTCTGGGCGTAGCGCTGCTGGCGGTCCAGCAGCTCGGTGATCTGGCCGAATAGCGGGGCAAGTGGTGTGTGCGGGCCGGCCTGGCAGCCGAGGCGGGCAAGTTGCAGCAGGCCGGTGGCGGGCTGGCCGTCGAGCATTCTGGCCAGCGCGCCGACCAGGAGGGTGAAGACCCGGTCCAGCAGGGGCGGGCGGGGCGGCGGCGGCCCCGGTGCGGGACCCAGGTGGGCTGGGTCGTCCGCGGCGAGGAGGCGCTGGAGCTGCCCGCCGGTGACCGCCTCGATCTGCGCGGCGGTGAGCCCGGCCTGCAGGGCGCAGCGGATCGCGACGGTCGCGGCCGCGGCCGGCGTGCCGTAGGGGGTGTCGCTGCCCAGCAGGATCCGCCCCGGGGGCACGTGCGCGAACAGCGCGAGGTGGTCGGCCGGGTTCCACCAGGCGGTGTCGAAGAACACGCTGGGGTGGTCGCTGAGCCGCCGCCAGATCCAGGCCAGATCGGTGACGCCCAGGTGCGCCAGGATCAGCGGCGCCGCCGGATACCGCTCGCCGAGCGCCAGCACGTCCCGGCCGAGCGACGCAATCCCCAGGCCCGCGTGGATGATCACCGGCAGCCGGCGCTCCGCCGCGGCGGCGACCACCGCCACCACCCCGGCGTGGCGCAGATCGAACCGCTCCGCCCGCGGGTGCAGCTTCACCCCCCGCGCGCCCGCGGCCACACACCGCTCAAGCTCCCGGACCGGGCCGGTGTGCGGATCGACGCGGCAGAACGGGACCAGCCGGCCCTGCGACGCTGACGCGGCAGCCAGCACCGCGTCGTTAGCCTCCCGGTAGCCTGCCCGCTCCATCAGCGGGAACACCACCGCCCGCGCCCCGGCCAGGGTGAGCGCGCCGGTGAGCTCGGCCGGCGAGCACCCCCACCCGTCCAGCTCACTGCGGCCAACGTGGGTGTGGGCATCGACCAGCCGCACCCCCGGCAGTCTCGCCGTCAGGCTGTGCAAACAGGGCAGCAGGAACTCATCCGCATACACCCGCCCACGCTAGCCACCGCGGCCAGGACGACAGCCACCTGCCGACGCCTGGCGGGGGCGGGCAGGGCCCGACTCTCCTGGTCAGCCGGGTATTGACAGCAGCCGCCCGGGAAAGTTCCGGCGCCGTTGGATGGGACCAGAAGCAGGTCAGAGCCAGCGCAGGTGCTCGCGGTCACCTGATCCTGCCGGGCGGCATACGGCGGCTTTATACCCCCATGGGTATAATAGATGTCCACACGTGACGCGCGGCCAAGGCGGCCGGCCCGTAACCATGCCGGCGGACCCGGGAGGGCCGGCGATTCCCGCTCCAGGAGGTTCCGATGAATCAGGGGAGCGCCCTGCAGAACCTGACCGGTTCGCAAGTGCCGACGTCACCGTTGCTGGAGCGGATCCGCCGGGGGATCATCGGCGAGGGCGAGCTGATGGACGGCCCGTTCGGCGCGCGGCGGGTCACCTACGCCGATTACACGGCCTCGGGACGGTCGCTGGATTTCATCGAGGACTTCATCCGCGACGCGGTGCTGCCCCGGTATGCCAACACTCATACCGAGAGCTCGGGGACCGGCCTGCAGACCACCCTGCTGCGCGAGGACGCCAGGCGGATCATCCGCGACGCGGTCGGCGGTACCGAAGATGACCTGGTCGTCTTCACCGGCTCAGGTGCGACCGGCGCGGTGAACAAGCTGATCGGCATCATGGAACTGCGCCTCCCGGCAGGGCTGGACGACCGGTATCAGCTCGGTGCGCGGATCCCGGCGGCTGAGCGGCCGGTGGTGTTCGTGGGCCCGTACGAGCATCATTCCAACGAGCTGCCCTGGCGCGAGTCGATCGCCGACGTGGTGGTCATCGGCGAGGACGCCGACGGGCATATCGACCTGGCCGACCTGGAATGCCAGCTGGATCGCCACGCGGATCGGCCGCTGCGGATCGGCAGCTTTTCCGCCGCCTCCAACGTCACCGGGATCCTGACCGATACCAGCGCGGTCGCCGCGCTGCTGCACGCCCACGGCGCGCTGTCGTTCTGGGACTATGCCGCCGCGGGGCCGTACGTGCCAATCTGCGTCTCCGCGTCCGGGCCTGAGGCCGATGATCACAAGGACGCGGTGTTCTTGTCGCCGCACAAGTTCCCCGGCGGGCCGCAGACCCCAGGCGTCCTGGTCGTGCGGCGTGAGCTGGTGCGCAATGCCGTGCCCACGGTCCCCGGCGGCGGCACCGTGGCGTTCGTAGACCCGGTTGGCCACCGCTACCTGGACGACCCGGTCGCCCGCGAGGAAGGCGGCACCCCGGCGATCGTCGAGTCGATCCGGGCCGGGCTGGTCTTCGCCCTCAAGCAGGCCGTCGGCACCGGCCTGATCGCCGACCGCGAGGAGCAGCTGTGGCGGCACGTGCTGCGCCGCTGGGGCGACAGCCCCGGCATCGAGGTCCTGGGCAGCCACCAGGCTCGCCGGCTGTCCATCGTCTCGTTCCGCATCCGTCATGGCGAGCAGTATCTGCATCACAACTTCGCCGTCGCGGTGCTGAACGACCTGTTCGGCATCCAGGCCCGCGGCGGGTGCTCCTGTGCCGGGCCCTATGGGCACCGGCTGCTGGCGATCGGCGCCGCCCGCTCGCACGCGCTGCGCGAGGAGGTCGGGCACGGCTGCGACGGGATCAAGCCCGGCTGGGCCAGGGTCAACCTCAACTACTTCATCTCCGCAGCCCAGGCAGATTACATCGCCGCGGCAGTGGAGCTGATCGCCGCCGACGGCTACCGGCTGCTGCCGGACTACCGGTTCGACCCGCAGACCGGTCTGTGGCGGCATGCCAGCGGCCCGCCCCTGCCCCAGATCACCATGGCCGACGTCACCTACGGCCCGGCCGGCGAACTGACCTACCCCGGCCACCGCGGCCACGCCGGCGAGGAAGCATTCCCGGGGTACCTGCGCCAGGCCCGCGCGGTGCTGGCCGGCCTGCCGGCGCATCTGGACGACGGGCCCACCGGGCTATCGCCAGACTTCGAGGCGCTCCGCTGGTTCCCGCTGCCGCCCGGCTGCCTCAGCCATGGGGCCGCCGAGCCGATATAACGCGGGATGGCTAGCGCTCCGGCGGCAGCGTGTCCAGCGCCGCCCGGAGCCGGCTGGCCGCGTCCTCCGCGACGTCCTTGAGCAGCGGCTGCCTGGCAATGTCGGTCATGGCCCGCGGGTCGAGCGCCTCGACGATGGTGCAGCCATCGCCGGCCCGGACCACCACGTTGCACGGCAGCAGCAGGCCGACGGCCCGGTCAGCCAACAGCGCCCGGTGCGCGAGCGGCGGATTGCAGGCGCCGAGGATGATGTACGGCTCGATTTCCTCGCCGAGCTTTTCGCGCAGCGTCGACTGCACATCGATCTCCGTCAGCACCCCGAAGCCCTGCACCTTGAGCGCATCACGGATCTGCGCGTTCGCCTTGGCGAACGAGGCCCCGGTGCGGACAGTCATCGCGTATTCCACTGGAATGCCTTTCCCTCGGTACAGCCGCGGCCTGATCCGGGACGGCGCGCCCCGGGCCGCCGTTAAGCCAGGCCCAGGCACAGCTTCTCCATCTGCCCCCGAGTCATCTCGGCCCCAGCACCAGCGGTCAGGCACTGCCGCATCCCGCCCGCCACGGGCTTGAACCCGGCCCTTCGTCCCGGCCACGCTGTCAGGGGAGGCTGATGTAGCCGTGCCGGGCCTTCCACAGGAAGTACTTCTCGAACGCGAGCTTCATGGCGTGGGCCTGCGGCCCGGGGATGAGCAGGCCGTGCTTGCGCGGGGGGAGCATCTTGTCGGCCAGGATGATCACGCCGTTGTTGCCGGCGTCCATCACGCACACCGCCGGCATGTCGCCGAACGCCTCGTGCGAGCGGGGCTCCTCGCCGCGGATCTGGGCCGCGATGTTGCGCGCCGCCACGTGGGCCATCCGCTCGGTCGGGAAGCCCGTCTTGGGGATGCCCACCGGGGTCGCCGTCTGCCACGGCACGTCGACGGCGGCGGCGATGCCCACCGCGTAGACATTGTCGTAGCCCCCGGCCTGGTAGGTGTCGCGGACCTTCACGTAACCCTTCTCGTCGGCGATCTCCCGCGCCGAGCGGATGACCTCCTGGCCGATGAACGGCGGCACGATCATCGCGTAGGAAAAGCCGATACTCTTCCCGTCCGCCAGGACCAGGCGGCCCTCCTCCACCCGGTCCATGCCGGTGTCCAGCACCGCGGTGATGTGTTCCTTCTTCAAGAACATCGACAGCAGGCTCTCCCCGTGCGGCAGCCCGCCGATGCCGAAGTGGCCCAAGAACGGTTCCGGGGACACGTAGGTGAGCTTGACCTGCTTCTTCAGGCTCGCCTTGCGCAGCCGGTAGGACACGTTGAACAGGTACTCGTAGGCGGCGCCGAAGCAGCCGGCTCCCTGGCTGGCGCCGACGACGATGTCTCCCGGGTTTTCGAGGAACCGCCGCCACCCCTCCCCGGCGTGTATCGCGTCGTCCAGGGTGGTGATCGTATAGGCGTTGCCGCCTGGGCCCAGCCCGGGCACGGCCCCAAAGTTGTTGCGGTAGCCGGTCGCGATGACCAGGTAGTCATAGCCGTAGGTACCGGTGGCCGCCGTAACCTTCCCGGCCGCCAGGTCGATGGCGGTGGCCTCGGCGTGCACGAAATCGATCCCGTGGGCCTCGAACGTCGGGGCGAGGGGAAAGGTGATGTCGGCGGGGCGGCGCTTGCCGAACGGGAGCCAGATCAGCGACGGGTTGAACAGGAACCGGTCCGAGGCGGAGACGACCCGGATATCCACGTCGCCGCGCAGCTCATGGTTGACCGCCAGCGCCGCGGTCAGCCCCCCGAAATTTCCGCCCAGCACGAGCA
>Ga0126378_10004469_pt1 | contig 10688 bp, 13 predicted proteins | sample PanSoiMetPlot_23_FD_92587 | JGI IMG/M metagenome (GOLD analysis project Ga0126378, IMG submission 92587) | Tropical forest soil microbial communities from Panama - MetaG Plot_23 | ecosystem: Environmental > Terrestrial > Soil > Tropical forest > Bulk soil | place: Panama | collected 2016-02-17
CAGTAGTTTCGCAACCCTTGCCAAAGTCTCTACGCCCCGGGGATTGCTGGCAAGAGAGGGCCGGGCCGGTGGGCGCTGCGGCGGTTTGACCTTCCCGCCGGGGTTGCCTGGCTTTAGGGCCCGGTATATATCTCGCCCACCCTAGAGGGGAGTAGCCTCCTTCGCCCAAGAAGGGCGCGGTTCAACATGCTTGGCTTCGGCCATGGACCGCGCAGGCCGCAAACGGCCCTGGCGAGACCTTTGGCATCGGCATCCGGTCCGGGCAGGACGGGGGTGCCGGCGTCATCGGTCATCTTCCGTCCCGCCCCGATCGACGATCATGGCTCCATCCCCGCGAGCGCGGCCGCTTTCGCGATGACCGCGTCCATTCTGCTCCTGCTGGCCTCGGCCGCGGCGATCTACATCGCCTCGAGTTCTTCGTGAACGGAATCGAATGGGTCGGCCATCGCCTGTCGCTGGGGGAGACCGCCACCGGCACGGTGCTCGCCGCCTTCGGCACCGCGCTGCCGGAAAGCGTCGTGACCCTGGTGGCGACCGCTTTTGCGCGAGGCGGCAGCGCTGGCGAGGCCCAGCGCCAGATCGGCATCGGTGCCGCGCTCGGAGGCCCGCTCGTCCTCAGCACCCTGGCCTATGCCCTGGTGGGCTTGGCGCTGCTGCGCCATGCGCGTCGCCTGGATCGTGGGCCCGCTTGCCGGGTCGAGGTCGATCATCTGCGCCTCAGCCGTGACCAGGCCTGGTTCCTCGTGATCTTCATCGCCAAGATCGGCCTCGGCCTGGTGGCCTTTGCCCTCAAGCCCTGGTTGGGCCTGCTCTTTCTGGCCGCCTATGCCTTCTATGTCCGGCGCGAGCTCATGCAAGAGCGGGGCGCCATAACGGCTTCACACGAGGCCATCGACATGGAGCCCCTGAAGATCCGGGGGCGCGAGGCGGAGCCGGGCCTCGGTTGGGCACTGCTCCAGAGCCTGGCAGCGCTCGTCGTCATCTTCTTCGCCGCGCGCATCTTTGTCGGGCGGCTCGAGGAGATGGCGATCTCGCTCGGGCTCGCGCCACAGATCGCGGCCCTGCTTCTGAGCCCCATCGCCACCGAGCTGCCGGAGATGATGAATGCGCTCATCTGGGTGCGTCAGGGAAAGGAGCGCTTGGCGCTGGCCAATATCAGCGGCGCAATGATGATCCAGGCCACGGTGCCGACTGCCTTCGGCCTGTTCTTCACCCCCTGGCGCTTCGACCCGGCGCTGCTGCTCTCGGCGGGGATCACCGCCGCAGCGGTGCTCTACCTCTTGTTCGCCTTTCGCCGCGGGCAAATGAGGGGATGGCAGCTGGCCCAGGTCGGCTGGCTCTATCTCGCTTTCGCCGCCGCGATCAGCCTGCTCCGGTGACCCGACAACGGGTGTCAGCCGATGGCTTCCCTGGCGGCAGAGGCCGCCAGCTTGAGATCGGCGATGAAGCGCTGGAGCTCCTGCGCCCGGCTCACATCATCGGCGCGCAGCAGGGAGGAGGGATGGACGGTCGCCATGACGAAGGGCGCGAGTGGAGATTCGATCCGCCGCCCGCGATCTGCGGTGACACGGAAGCCAGCCCCCAGCAGGGCCTGCGCTGCGGTCGCGCCGAGGCAGACAAGGACTTGCGGGCGGACCAGGGCGATCTCCGCATCGAGCCAGGGCCGGCAGGCGCGGATCTCCAAAGAGCCGGGCTTCGCATGCAGCCGCTTCTTGCCGCGCGGCACCCATTTGAAGTGCTTCACCACATTGCTGACATAGGCCCGACGACGATCGATCCCGGCCTCTTCCAGGCAGTGGTCTAACAGCTGCCCGGCGGGCCCGACGAAAGGCCGCCCCTGCCGGTCTTCCTGATCGCCCGGCGTCTCGCCGACGAGCATCACGATCGCCCGTAGCGGGCCTTCGCCGAAGACCGTCTGGGTGGCATGGGCATAGAGAGGGCAGGCGGTGCAGCCGGCAGCGGCGGCGCGCAGGCCCGCCATCGTCGGCTGCGGGGGTATCAGATAGGCTGCGGTCGGCGTCGCTCTTGCCAAGGAAAGCCCCGCTGCGTTCCCTCACGGAGGCGAAACGCAGGGTCTCGCCCCTCTGTTCCTGCGCTATTCGGGCTCGCCCTCTTCGCCGTTCTCCTCGTCCTCCTCGAAGCTGAGGGCTTCGTTCAACGGCTCCGTTGCGCTCCACAGATTGGACAGCGCGCGGGAGGACATCATCTGCGCGACCATGAGATCGACATTGCAGTCGGCCTCGGCCTCCTCGGATGACTCCGCATCGGCGAGGAGATCGACGCTGCCGTCCAGTGTCGACTTCGCCGCCCGCAGCTGCTCGGCGGCGAGTTGAAGCTTGATGAGCGTGCGCTCGATTGCCATGCCAAGGATCTCGTAGTTCTGCTCGAGCGGCGCCTCATCGTCGATCTTCGCCATGGCGGTTCTCCTTTCCGGAGGGCATCGAGGATGAGGGGCACCATAGCGCGGATCGGCAGCCGTCGGCGCCCCCTGGGTTCCCACTCTGCCCTGATGATGTGACGGGTGCTGCCTTGCGGCCGAAGCTTCGATTGGCTCTTGATTTACAAAATATATATCTTAAGATATGTTGTACGACATAAACATGGAATGCGATATGCATCATTGTCACTGGGGTTCCCACCGCCGTGCCGGCCGCAGCCGAGGGGAAGACCATGAAATCGAAGGCTATTTCTGGATGGGCCGCCATGGGCGCGGCCGCGGTCGAGGCGGTTTTGGGGGCGGCGGTTTCGGGGGCGGCCCGGGCTTCGACGACGACGATTTCCGACGCGGCCGGAAGCTGGGGGCCGAGGGGCTGCAGCTGCTGCTGCTCCAGCTCCTGGCCGAGAAGCCGAGCCATGGCTACGAGCTGATCAAGGCCCTGGAGGAGCGCTCGAGCGGCTACTACGTGCCCAGCCCCGGCATGGTCTATCCGGCTTTGACCTATCTCGAAGAGCTGGGCTATGCCCGGGTCGAGGCCGAGGGGGCGAAGAAGCTCTACCACCCGACCGAGGAGGGCCGGAATCATCTCGCGGAGAACCGCGCCCATGTCGAGGCGATTCTCGAGCAGCTCGAGCGCATCGGGCGCAAGATGGCCCGCTGGCGCCAGGCCTATGCTGAGGACGAGGAGCCGCAGGAGGAGAGCGGACGCGAGGTCTGGCTCGCGCGGCGCGAGCTGAGGCAGGTGCTGCGCGAGATGCGCGGTGCTTCGCCCGAGGAGGCCCGGCGCATCGCCGAGATCCTCCGCCGCGCCGCTGCCGAGATCACCGGCCGCCGCGGCGACACTGGGCAGTGACCGTCGCTCTGCAAACTGCTCCCGCTACGCCCATAACCGAGTTGCCGGAGCATATGAGGCTCTTTCGACGTCATTGGCCGGGCTTGGCCCGGCCATCCACGAGTTTCTCCACGCCTGGCGACGCTTTCGCCCTGCTTTCCAGCCTCAATTCGCGCTTAGGATCAAGGAGACGTGGATGCCCGGGACAAGCCCGGGCATGACGAGAGAGGGACCGCCGGACGGCGAGTTCTTGTCTAGGTCAGCGCCTTGGAGAGGACCTCGACCTCGGTGTCGTTGTGGCTGCGGGCGAGGCGCTCGGCGAGCTCGGCATGGCCGCCGACCACGGCCGCGACCAGGGCCTCATGCTCCGCGACGTACTGGTCGTAGTCGTGGGGCAGGAAGCCGGCCTGGACCATGTGGAAGCGGACCTGCTGCAGGATCACGCGATGCTGATCGGCCAGGCGCCCGTGGCGCGCCATGGCGACGATCTGCTGATGCAGCTGGAAATCGAGCTCGGTCGTCTCCTCGTACTGCTGGGCCCGCACCGACTGCACGAGGCGCCGTCCAATAGCCTCTAGCTCGCGGCGCTCTTCCGGCGTGGCGCGCTCCGCTGCGATGCGGGCAGCGAAGCCCTCCAGCACGGCACGCAGCGTATAGAGCTCCCAGGCATCGGCGACGGAGGTGCCGGAAACCTCCCATTTCGTGAAGGCGACCTGACGGACCAGGCCTTCATGGGCGAGCTGGGCCAGGGCCGAGCGGACGGTGCCGCGGCTCACCGCGAGCTGCTTGGCGAGCTGCACCTCCAGCAGGCGCTCGCTGGGCGGCAGCGCCCCGCTCATGATCGAGGCACGGATCGCCTCCGCGGCCTGCCGGCCCAGCAGCCGCTTTTCCACCTTCAGGCTGGTGAGACTCGCCATGTCCTCTCCGCGATCATTCGCGCCACCCCGGACAGCCGCCCAAGGGCAGCGCCCCCCGGCTTGCATATAGGGGAGGGGCGGAAAAATCAATCGTCGACAATATCCAAACAGGAAGCTCGGGGATCCTAGCGTTCCGGCGCCGCCCCATAGGGCTGCGTAATGATCTCGAAGAGATGGCCTTCCGGGCCTTTGAAGTAAACCCCGCGGCCGCCGTAATGCCGGTTGATCTCACCCGGGCCGCTGCCGTCATGCTCGGCATGGTAAGCCACCCCCGCCGCCTTGATCCGGGCGAGAGCGGCATCGAACTCCGCCTCGCCCACGAGAAAGGCGAAATGGCGCGAGCGGACGTCGGGGGAATCGACGAAATCGAGGGTGACGCCGTTGCCGGTGCGCACGGGCACGAAGCGCGCCCATTCCGGCCCCGCCGCGAGCCCCAGGATATCGGCGAGGAAGCGCGCGCTTTGCCAGCGGTCCTTTGCCGCGACGATGGTGTGATCGAGGGCGACCGTCATGACCTCTCCTTTCCGATGCCATGGCCAAAGCCATGCTCATCGCTTCGTCCTCCTTCGGTCAAGCATGGCCGGAGGATTGCAGTCTTTCCGCGCCCGCGTGGTGAGCCGCCGTTAGAACATCCACGCAAGTGTGCTATGATAGTAATACCGTTTAAGTTGTAAGTACTGTCAAAAATTCAACTAACACAGCAGAAAACGGAGGGAGGCAATGCAGGTCAAGGGTCGTTGGCAAGTCACCGGCATGCTCGCTGCTACGATTGGCGCGCTTGTCTTGGCACAGTTCCTGAGCACACCGCTGAACGCGGCGGAGCCCATCAAGGTCGGCTGGGTCGGTCCGCTCTCGCCCCCGGGTGGCTATGCGGAGGGCGCGCTGATGAAGGATGCGGCCCAGCTCGCCGCCGATGAAATCAATGCCAAGGGCGGCGTTCTCGGACGGCCGATCGAGGTCGTCTTCGAGGACACGCGCGGCCAGCCCGAGGAGGGCACGGCGGCAGCCGAAAAGCTCATCTCGGACGAGCATGTGGTCGCGATCACCGGGGAGTTCCACAGCTCGGTCTTCCTTGCCGAGATGGAAGTCGCGCACAATGCGGGCATTCCGATCATCGCGGTCGATGTCTGGGCTCTCAAGATCACGGCCAAGGGCTATCCCGAAGTGTTCCGGGTGGCACCCAACCAGGCGCTGATCGCATCGAAATACGGCGAGTGGATCGCCGCCTCCGGATTCAAGAACGTGGCGGTCATCTATGAGAAGACCGATGGCGGCCAGAGCGCGCGCGACGTGCTGCTGCCCGTTCTCGACAAGAACGGCGTGAAATACGATGTCGTCGGCGCCGATCCGAACAGCACGGAGTTCACCGCGCAGATCGAGCGGTTCAAGAGCCACACGCCGCCCTATGACTTCTTCATGACCGATTATAGCGAGGCCGGCGCCTATCCGATGGTGAGCCAGTCCTATACTCAGGGCTTCGCGCCGACGGCCGCGACCGGTATCGCGAATTCCGGTGGCCCGGCGGTGGATCCGACCTTCTGGAAGAACGTCGGCGATGCCGGCAAGTACCTGGTCACCGAGGTCGTCGGTCTGCCGAAGAATGCCTGGAACGACACGACCAAGTCCTTCGTGGACGCCTTCCAGAAGAAGTACGGCCAGCCGGCTTCCCCGCAGGCCATCGAGAACTACGACGCCATGCTGGTGCTGGCGGATGCGATCAAGCGTGCGAACTCGACCGACGGCAAGGCGATCATCGCCGCCCTGGAGAAGACCGACATCGTCCTCGGCCGCGGACGCTACACCTTCTCGACGAGCCACACGCCGGATTGGGCCTATCACCAGTTCATGGGAGCCCCGGTTGCCCTGATCCAATACGACAAGACGAATGAGCAGCCGGAGGACGCGCCCATCGTCTGGCCGCGGGACATCGCGAATGTCAAATACATGTACCTGAAGCCGGGCCAGTGAGCCGCCGGGCGTAAGCTTCATGCGTCGCCGCGGGGAAGGTACGCGCAGGTGCTCTAAGAGCGCCGGCGCGCTATCTTCCCCGCTTCGGCGTTGAGCGGGCATTCGTCGAGCCCATGAACTGGGATTACCTTTTCGTCCAGGTCGCGAACGGCGCGGTCATCGGCGTGATCTATGCGCTGATCGCCGTCGGCGTGACCCTCATCTTTTCGATCCTGAAGATCGTCAATTTCGCGCATGGCGACCTCTACATGCTGGGGGGCTACTGCGGCTATTACATCATTACGCTTCTGGCCTTCCCGCCCTTGGTGGCGATGTTCGCTTCGATGGCTGTCCTCTTCGCGCTTGGGATCCTCCTGGAGCGCTCGCTGCTGACGCCGCTCTATAGCGACAGGACCGAGCGCAAGGATGAATACGGTCTGATCGTGACCTTCGGACTCGCCTTCTTTCTGCGGAACATCGCCATCATCCTGTTCGGACCCTTTCCGCTGAAGCCCCCCTCCTTCGTTCCGGGTGTTCAGCATTTCGGCAGTTTCATCGTGACCAACGACCGGCTGTTTGCGGGCGGGTTCGGGATCGTGATCATCCTGGCGCTCCTCTACTTCATGCACCGGACGATCTGGGGACAGGCGCTCGACGCCGTCAGCCAGTCACGCGACTCGGCGGCGATCATCGGCATCAATGCCAAGCGCTTCAACTCGCTCGCCTTCGGCATCGGCGCCGCGCTCGCGGCCGGGGCCGGAGCGCTGATCGCACCGATCTTCTCCCTGGCCCCCGATATGGGCGTGCTGCCGAACATCCACGCCTATGTCATCGTGATCCTCGGCGGCATGGGCTCGGTCGCCGGCAGCATCATCGCGGGCATCCTGCTCGGTGAATCGGAGAGCCTGTTCACCGCCTTCTTTCCGGATCCGACCCGGGCCTTCGCCTATACCAACGCCTTCGGGGTGCTGGTGCTCATGGTCGTCCTGATCTTCCGGCCGCAGGGGCTGTTCGGCCGGCGGCACCTCCGGATGGAGTGAGCCGCGTGCGGGGCCTTCACATCTATATCCAGGTGGGCGTGACGGCGCTGGCCCTGACCTACGCGCCCCAGCTCAACTCCTACTGGATGCATGTGGCCATCATCGCCATGTTCTATGCCATCCTCAGCTCGAGCTGGTCGCTGCTGGCCGGTTATGCCGGGCTGTTCTCGCTCGGCCACATGGCCTTCGCCTCGATCGGCGGCTACACCTCGGCGCTGCTCGTTCAGTGGTACGGCATCCCGATCCCGCTCGGCATGGCCGCCGGGGTCGTCATGTGCTGCGTGCTCGGCGGCCTCATCGGCTGGGTCTGCCTGCGCATGAGCGGTCCCTATCTCGCGATCTTCACCCTCGGCTTCGCGGAGATCGTCCGCATTACCTTCTCGACCGAGGACGACATCACCGCCGGCATGGCGGGGCTGCACACCGAGCGGCTGTTCAACACCAGCTCGCGCCTTCCTTTCTTCTACACCGCCTTCCTGCTGCTCGCGCTGTCGCTCCTCATCATGGGCCTCATCGTTCGCTCGCGCTGGGGCTTGTACCTGCGCGCGCTGCGCGAGGACGAGCAGGCCGCGGAAGCTTCGGGCGTTCCGGTCGCGCGGTTCCGCATCCTCATCTTCGCGATTGCCAGCGGATTCGCGGGCCTCGCCGGCGGTTTCTACGCCCACTATATCGGCATCCTGACGCCGAGCCTGGGCGGGCTCGATTTGATGGCGATCCTGGTCGTGATGTGCGTCATCGGCGGCATGGAACGGCTGCCGACCGCGGTCGGTGGCGCCTTCGTCGTCGAGTACCTCCTGGAAGCGCTGCGGGCCTACGAGCAGTGGCGATTCCCGATCTTCGGGATCCTCCTGCTGCTCACCATGCGCTTTGCCCGCAACGGCCTCCTGACGCCTCTTTGGCTGCAGTTCGTGCGGCTGGGCGAGACCCGGGCCAGTGCTGCGATCGCCGCCCGGGACGTCCCGCAGAAGGATTCCAGCGCATGAGCAGCGGCACGGAGCTCGTCAAGGGGGTGGGGGTCACCAAGAGCTTCGGGGGAATCCTCGCCAATGACGAGGTCGAATTCGCCATCGCCGAGGGCGACCTCATCGGGCTCATCGGCCCGAACGGCTCGGGCAAGACGACGCTCATCAACATCCTGACCGGCCACCTCCGGCCCGACCGCGGCGGCGTGGTCCTGCGCGGCCGGCAGATGGGCGACCAGCCGGCGCATATCTATGCCGCGATGGGAGTCGCCCGGACCTTCCAGCTGACCCAGCTCTTCGGCCGCATGACGGTGCTGGAGAACCTGCTCGTCCCCGGGCTCACGCGTCCGCATTCGAGCTGGGCATCGGCCGTTGAGCGGGCGCGCAGCTATCTCGAGTTCCTGAACCTCGGTCATCTTGAGCAGCTGCATGCGAAGAACCTCTCGGGCGGCCAGCAGAAGCTGCTCGAGCTCGGGCGCTGCCTGATGTTGGAGCCCGCCATCCTGTTCCTGGACGAGCCCTTCGCCGGGGTGCACCCGCGCCTGCGCGACGAGCTGATCAAGCGGATCCAGGAGCTCCATCAGGCCGGGCGGACCTTCGTCATCGTCGATCACGATACCGAGGCGATCCTGCGCATCTCGCGCCGCCTCGTCGTCATGAACCGTGGGCGCAAGATCGCCGACGGGCCGCCGGCCGAGATCCGGGTCGACCAGGCCGTGGTCGCGGCCTATGCGGGGTTCTGAGATGGCGGCCGCGGCGGGCGATGCCTGGCTCACGGCGCGGGGGCTGGTTGCGGGCTATATGCCGGGCATCGATATCCTGCGGGATGTCTCCGTCGAGGCGGTCTGCGGCCAGGTGCGTTGTGTGCTCGGGCCCAATGGGACGGGGAAGTCGACGCTGCTCAAGGTCCTGTTCGGCTTCCTCCCTGCGCGGCAGGGCGAGATCCGCCTGAACGGACAGGCCACGCGCTCGGTCCCCCCGCATGAGATGGGACGCCACGGCGTCGCCTATCTGCCCCAGCGCCCGAGCATCTTTCCCCATCTCTCCGTCGAGGTGAACCTGCGGCTGGGGGCTTGGCGCTACAAGCGCGAGCGGGCTCGCGTCGAAGATCTGATCCGGCGGGCCTGCGAGGAGTTTCCGATCCTGGGCGAGAAGCGGCGCCAGGCGGCCGGCACTCTGAGCGGCGGACAGCAGCGCCAGCTGGAGATCGCCCGCAGCCTGATGCATGACCCGGTCCTCTTCTTGATCGACGAGCCTACCGCCGGCGTCGAGCCGCGGGTGGCTGCGATGACCTATGAGCTGATCCGCAACCTCGCCGCCCTCAGGAACAAGGCGATCCTGCTGGTCGATCAGAACATCAAGCATGCCCTCGAGATCGCCGACTATGTCTATGTCCTGCGCACCGGCACGGTCCTCTCGGAAGGCGCGCGGGCGGAATTCGGCGGCGATACCGAGGCGCTCGTCGCCCGCTGGCTCTATGCGAGCGGGAATGTCGACAGCTGACACCGGCCCCTGCTGCATAGGATACGCAACGGACCGGCCACGCCACTGACGCCCCTATTGTAACCTTTGTCATCCCGGCAATAGAATGCCGGCAGCATGTCGAGCATAAATGACTATCCGGCTCACGAGATAGAGACGCACTATCTCGCCAACCTGACCGAGTATACCGCAAGCAGCATCCGCTCCAGGATCGAGCTGCTGAAGAACAAGATCGCGGACAATGCGCAGCCCGTGTTCGTCTCATTGGGGGAGAATTGCGGGCCCGGCAATCGCATGCGTGATGCCGGGATCAACACCATGGGGTCGAACTACTTCGACAACCTGGTGGTGAGGGTCGAAAATATCCCGAAAATACTGGACTGCGACTTCTCGGGTGTCCTGTCGCTGAAGAGCCTTTGTGTCGGCAGATGGGAGGCGCATGATTCAGTCTATGACGAGGCGTTCGGGATCTATTTTCATCACTATTTTCATCTCCCCGGCCGGCTCGAAAAAGACAGCATGGAGCGCGGCTATAGAACGCGGCGAATCGATGAGGCGGACATTCCGCTGTTCCTCTCGCAAGTGCGGGCACAATTCGAGTATCTGGCGGTCAAGTTTCGTCTGATCGCCGAAGCCTCATTCCGGAAGGTCTATGTCGTCCGGCAGGTCGAGGGCGGGGAAATGGAAGAGTCCAGCCTGCTCCAGCTCGAGCAGGCGCTCGCCTCATTCGGCGCCCAAAACTTTGATCTCATTCAGGTCATCTCCGGCACCGATTCAACTCAGCCGCGAGATCGCCGTTTTCGCCTCGTCTCCATCCTCGAAAACGGCGAACGCTGGGGGCCGTTGAGCGAGTGGAAGGCGATGTCTGAGGCCATGCTAGTACCCGAGATCGCGGGGGTCTGACCCTCTTCCGCTCCGAAGGTGCCGGGTCTTCTGGCGCTGGTTCCGGACTGGCCGGTCATGCCGAGGGCCGAAAAGCGGTATTCGTGTGGGTTCAGTGGCTGCCCTTCCTGAACACGTATCGAACCATGTGTAGCGCACCGGACCAAGAATTTCGACGCCTTCTAGAGC
>Ga0126378_10004470_pt1 | contig 10687 bp, 8 predicted proteins | sample PanSoiMetPlot_23_FD_92587 | JGI IMG/M metagenome (GOLD analysis project Ga0126378, IMG submission 92587) | Tropical forest soil microbial communities from Panama - MetaG Plot_23 | ecosystem: Environmental > Terrestrial > Soil > Tropical forest > Bulk soil | place: Panama | collected 2016-02-17
AACATCGCGATTACTTGTGGTGACTTGAAGTAACGGTTCAGGTTGGCTGCAATTGAGGCCGAGCCGAATAGTCCTTGCTCTTCGCCCGAGAACGACATAAACACAATTGTGGCATCGAAGCTATGGCCTGCAAGCACCCGTGCCAGTTCCAGAACCACGCCAGTTTGTGCACCGGCGTCGTTGCCACCAGGCGCGGGAGATGTGTTGTCAAGGACTTTAGTCGTGCGGGAATCGTAATGACCCCCGATAATCACCAAGCGGTTGGGCGTTTTTCCGGGCAGCCATGCGATCACGTTGAAGGTTGGCGAGTTCGGACAATTTGCATGCACAAAAGGGTCAAGCCTGACCTGGAGGCCGGGGATCGTGCTGTACTGGTTAAACAGGAAGTCGCGGGCGGCCGTCACGCCTTGTCCGCTTGCCAGTTGAGTAGAGCAAGATTGACGAGTCCCGAAGTTCTGAAGTGTGGTTGCTGTGTTTAGAATACGGTTGGAGTCTACATTACTAATGATCGCGCTAATTTCCGGGTCTGTGGTCACACCAGTGCTGGGAGCAAGGCCTAACAGCACGAGGGCCACTGCGATCACGAACAGAAAGGAGCCGTTGATCAGTGTTCGGTTCATTTTTAGTCTCCTTCACGGATGATAGTTAGTGTTGCCCGCTAGAACATGGCCGGCGCGACAAATCATGCTTGCACCCCGCAAGCAACACATTAACGGTTAAGAGGTGGCTGAACTTCTTTTCTACTTCAGGGATACCTGGTGGAAAACAGTCTGAGGATAATCGTAGGCGTTGTTATGTGAGGCAATCGGGTAGTTACCGTATAACTTCCTAGTTAACGTTGAATAACTCGGCGTTGTCTCGATCGTAAGGAGGTCTGGGGTGACATAGAGCACGGCTAGCGACATAATTAGCCTAGTGTGTTCGTGTCATATAGAGCAGCAGACGTCGGTCCAGGAACTTCGCCGCGCTCCAGCTCGCCTGTCTTGTAGCTACCCGCGTAAACCTTCGGACGGCCTAAGCGTCTCCCTGGTCACACATCAGCATGGCCGGATCGCACACGTTCACGGACTATTCACATTTCAATTCGCGATGCCAATGAAGCTGCGGAAGATGAGCCGACCGGAGTTGAGGTACCTACGCCTTCATTCAGGAAATACATGGAGTTCATCAAATGCTTTAATCGTCACCGGGAGAGCGGGCATAGCGCTCGTAGCGATACACCACACTCCCATCGCAACCGGCGTCTGCCCGCATTCGGTTAGAAGCTGACGGTCGAGTCGCCACGAGCCCCGCAATTCGCATTGACAACCGCATCCCTTTGGCTCAGACTTGGGTTTCTCTCCCCAATCAGGAGTCTTGGAACTGTTGCCATCGGTTTAATACCTGCAGCCTTTTTCAGGAGCGCCCGATGCCGCACCAACCGTGGCGAGTCTTGTCATTTTCTCGCGACGACATGGAAGCCGTCCCGGGATTGCGAGCGAGTCCGCCGGAATGCGCGAGGATCACTTGCAGCTAGCCGTGTCACCATCGTTTGATGCATTGGTGGGTAAGGTCTGGTCTAAAGAGTTGGGCGTCAACGAATTCATGGTCGAGTTGACGGAGGAGGCCTGCAGGACCAGCGGTGCGACAGGCGCCGCTCTTGCGATCCGCGGCTACGACGACGCAGTAATCTGCCGAGCCCGGTTTGGAGAAACAGCTCCCAGCCTGGGATCTCGCTTAAATACCAAGTTCGGTATATCAGGCGAATGTTTGCGCACCGGAAAATTGTTGTGTTGCGATGATACAGAACTTGACCCCCGGGTGGACGCTCAGGCGTGTCGCGCATTGGGTGTGCGGTCGATTGTTGCTGTGCCATTAAGTGTTCAAGGCGCAGTCAGTGGTATTCTCGAAGTATTCTCAACCTCACCACGAGCGTTTAGCGATTTTGATATCGAAAAGCTAAAACAGTTAGCACATTTTGCGATTGCCGCAATGTGGTATCCGGCTGATGGCTCCAATATCCTTCCTGCTCCTGTCCCTTGTCCGGAAACCGCGGGTGCAGTACCGAGTATTACTCCTGCGCCAGGACTTAAGGAAGAATCTGTCGGAAAAGAGGTTTACCCGGACACCGAAACCAAGCCAGCCCAAAACTCTGGGAAATCGCTGTACCCGGCAATAGTTGGGGGTGTTGCTACCATCGTTATGCTTTTGCTTGGCGTTTTCCATTGGGGAAATCGCCCAAAGAACCATGAATCTTATCCACAAAAGGCCGAAGTACAACGCGCTCAAGCGCCGTCATTGAATGAAGCAGAGCATTCCAGCACGGACGCCGGCCCGGATAAGAGAGAGTTGGACACGAGCGAAACAAGCACTGTCGTTGGCGGGAGTCCCTCCATCCGGAAACATTCGAGCATGGCAACAAAAGTGGATCCTCGGATCGACCAGCCGATTGACGTGAAGATGAGAGATTTCAATGCGCCAACAGCGGTTGTATCCCTGAATAGCGACATCGAGAACGCCCCCCCATCTGCCGATGTTCTTCCCCCCGCTAAAGGGGCTGCTTTCATCAGTGGTGTTCTATCTATTCCTGCATCCGTGCCCGCACCACCCTTGAGATTCCAAGGGATCACGCCAGGCAGGCTTGAGCACAAGGTGGAACCAAGCTATCCTCCACAGGCACGAATGGCGCGAGTTGACGGCGCGGTTTCGCTTCGGGCAACAGTTGGCACCGATGGAAAGGTGAAAGAGGTGCGGGTAATTAGTGGTCATCCGCTGCTTGTCCGAGCTGCGGTAGACGCTGTGCGCCAATGGCGTTATAAGCCGTACCAGCTGAATAACCAGCCCGTTGTGGTCGAGACTGAGATTGTAGTCACTTTTAGATTGCCTTAGCTGGTTACTGAGATTCAAACCGAGCGGACGTCGGCCCAGGAAGATCCTCGCGCAAGGAAACTCGCCGATCATCCGCGGGAACCTTCGGCGACCTAAGTGTCTGCCGTTGGTTGGAGCGTGAGCCAGGCCTGATCGCAAACACTCACCGGTTAGTTCGCATTTCAATTCCGCGATTCCGACGAAGGTGCCGCCGAAGACAAGGCAGCCATTTGAATGGAAGTATCTAGGCGTTCACGCAGGAAACAAAATCGGAGCGGCTAGCAAACGCCGACCGTAACCGGCGGACTCTGGCCGGTTGCGCAAGGATCTCGCGACCATTGTCAAGAGCACGGTCCCGCCTCGAGGGATTGGGGTAGATCACACTAGTGTCCTGACGTTCCCACCAGCATTTTCAGGATCTCCATTGCGAGATCACCCGACTCGATACCTTCCATGTTCGCGAGCACCACGACTCCTGCCTTTCGTGCAGGAGAGATCAGGAAAGCAGTGCTGGTTCCCTGTTGGCCTCCGTCGTGACCGAAAGCTGGCACGTCGTCTTTGTCGTGGATAACCCAACCTAAGCCGTAGGTCGGCTCGGCTTCGGAGCGATCAGAAGGCTTCTGCCGAGTCCACATCAATTCGCGCGTCGGCCGGCGGATCAGCTTGTCGTTCAAAATGGCCACCTCGAATCGAGCCATATCTTCAGCTGAGGACAACCAGCCGCCGCCGGGAATCTTATAGCTGGAGTCGAGGAAGTCGGCATTCTCGACGGCGCCGGACTTGGTTTTCTGATAGAAACGGGTACGGTAAGCGATGATGGCGAAGCGATCGTCCGCCCGGGTGTGTTCCATGCCGGCGGGGCCAAAGACGTTCTGGCGCATGAAGTCCACGTATTTCGTACTGGAGGCACCTTCCATGACGCAGCCTACCAGCGTGTAGCCTTGCGTCGAATAACGATAGTGTGTACCAGGTTCTGTAACCAACGCGTCATCCTTGAAGAAGTCAAGCCCGGCCTGAATAGGGTTGTCGAAATGCCGGGTGTTGCCGACTTCGAGATCATCCTGCGATTGGGACTTATAGTGCCGGACCCCGCCCAGATGTGCCAGGACCTGACGAGTCGTAATTGGCCACGGTTTCTGCGGGAATGCGGAGCAATATTTCTGAACCGGAGCGTCGAGCTCGAGTTGTCCGCGCTCCCATATCTGCAAAGCTCCAACTGAGGTTAAGGGCTTCGAGATCGATCCCAGCCGGAACAGAGTGTGTTCACTTGCGGGAGAGTTATTCTCCAGGTCGGCGAAACCAAAACCGCTGCCCCATTCAAACTCACCGTTCTCGACAACCGCGATTGCCAGGCCGGGGACGTGAGTAGAGGCCATGAACTTCGTAACCGCAGTTTCAATGAGAGCAAGTTTCTCGGGTGAGAGCTTGTGCTCCTGCGCATGGGAGAGTGTAGTGCCGAACGGGAGAACTGCGATCACGCTGAGAACAGCGAGTCGGGTGCCGAAAGAGGATCTGTTGCGCGACATGGGTTATTCAAAGTTCAATAGCTTTTCCGACTTCTTAATTCCGTACTTCTTAATAAGGACATGGAAGGGCCTTTCGCTCAGTTCTTAACGGTCATCACAACGGAATCCACCGCTTCGAGCCGTCTATGGCACGGTTGCAAGCTTGATGCCAGCGGGTAATCGCATCGACTGGCAAGATCGTTTCCATCCCGTTTTTCAGAACTGCCGCAAAGAACAGTCCTGCGCTCGGTCGAAGTCAGTTTCACGAATCAATATCAGGTGAATCACTATCATGGCTTCGCATTGCGCGTCAAACTTGCACATGGCTGGTTGATCCGCCACCACACCCCGACGCCTTCACGCCGGCAAGTGCCGGAGGACAATTTTTTCCCTTCACAGCGTGCTTCAATCGCTTGATGCCGTATTCCGACGGGTGCAGAAGGCCGCAAGCAGAGGTGCAAAGTGACGGCTTGTGGAGCATCGAATGGGTGGACACGGAATGAAGCATGGGCAAGTCCTCCGTAAAGCGCACTCATGTCGGAGCCGAGCTAGCTAAAACCCTCACCCGACCAAAACTTTTCAATTTCTTCCAAGGTCCTTCCCTTGGTTTCTGGAACGCCATGCCAGACGAAGAGCAACGCAGCGATCGAGACGATCGCATAGAGTAGAAAAACTCCCGCCGCAGAAAATAAGTGCACGAGTGAAAGAAAGGTCAAAGTAACCAATAGTGTTCCACACCAGAGGCAGACGGTAGCGATCGACATCGCCCGTCCCCTCACCCGCGTTGGGCAGATTTCGGCCATCAATACCCACGTGCCGGTGCCCACGCCTACCGCAAAACATGCTACATAAGTGAGCACAAAGGCCAGAACGATGATGCCAGAGGCCTGAAAATGAATGGCGGTTGAAACAGCAACCAGGGAGAGAGCCATTCCACCGAAAGCTGACATCAACAGTGACTTTCGGCCGGAACGGTCGATGAGCAGCATTCCCACAATCGTGGCCGTGAAATTGATCGTTCCAATAATGACATTTGCCCATAGCGCCGAGCTTGCGGTTTGATGGGGTACATGTTGCATAAAAACAAGCGAGCCATAATAAATAATGGTGTTGATCCCGGTGAACTGGCTAAATAGGGCGATCAGGATGGCCACCATCAGCGCTTTTCGGAATGTGACGTCGAGCAAGTCCCCACTCTCTTCCGAGATGGCGGCACGGATGGCCTCGATCTCTCTGGAGGCCGCTTGTAGGCCAACAATCTGCGCCAGAAAGCGTTTCGCTTCCTGCTCTCGTCCTTGCTGCACCAGCCAGCGCGGACTCTCGGGAATAAAAAGCAACGTCAACAAGAAAGCCACCGAGGGTACGGCAGCCGAGGCAAACATCCACCTCCAGTTGGTCGGTCCCGCACCGGTGAGGAGATAGTTCACGCTGTAAGACAGTAGAATTCCGGTCACAATCGCAAGTTGATTTAGAGAAACGAGCAAGCCTCGTTTTTGTGCTGGCGAGATTTCTGCGACGTATAGTGGCGAAAGCGTAGATGCGATTCCAATAGCGACGCCACCCACCAGTCGTGCAAAGGAAAATTCGATCAAATCGCGAGGCAAGGCCGCACCTATCGAAGACACAGTGAATAAAGCCGCCGCGCCCAGCAAAACCCGTTTTCTTCCAAAGCGGTCACTGGTGAAGGCAGCAACACTGGCCCCGACGACGCATCCCAGCAGAAGGCTGCTGGCGGCAATCTCGGTTTTGGAATCGCTCAGCCCAAACTGCTGCTGGATGAAGACGATCGCGCCGTTAATGACTGCCGTGTCAAAACCGAACAGCAAACCCCCGATAGCGGCTGTCATGGCTGGCAGGTAAGCGGAGCGAATTGAGCCTTCTTCTAGCCCCATATTTGAGATTGGTGATTCCGACTGCATGACTCCCCCCTAAGAGCCGCATTCGATCTTCACTCAAATAGCCAACAAATTCTGTTTTAAAAAGACTAGGCCCGCCGCGCCGGCCACCCCGCCAAGGCCGACAATTTGCTGAAATACGATCGGAACTTCCCGCCCCAGCAAGGTCTTTGTCCGACGGGCGACCCTATCCTGAATTGGAACGATCAACTGCGGACCCGCCGCTACGATGTTGCCTCCCAGGATGAAAATCTCGGGATCGAAGGTATGCAAAAAGCTCACTAAGGCGGCTCCCAGATATTCCAGCGCACGATCCACGACATAACGTGCGCATTCATCGCCAGCGGCAGCGACACGAAAGATCGCTTCTGAACTCGGAAGCTCGCCAGTGCTAGTTATTGACAATTTCGCCGGTGCCGCCCGGTGGATGTGAGCCCAATAATCAGACTCGATGGCGCGCGAGGAAAAATGCGTCTCCAGACAACCATAATTGCCGCAGATACACAATCCACCCCGCGGATCAATGGTCGTGTGACCCAGGTGCCCGGCGGCGCCATTGACTCCGTGCAAAATTACGCCATCGACCAACACGGCTCCGCCAACGCCGGTGCCAAGCGTCAGCATGACCACATTTCGTCGGCCTCGGGCAGCGCCCCAAAGCACTTCGCCAATCAGCGCGACGCGAGCGTCATTCTCAGCGCAGACGGGAAGATCACCAGCGCCGATGGCTTCGCTCAAGAGCTGGCCTTCGAGGAAGTTCAAGTCGCCCGGTGAACTCTTCACGCGGGTGGAACCGGCGTCGATGATTCCTTTGCAGCCCACGCCAATGCCCCGCACGGGAGCCTCGGCTCTTTTCACGAGCGAATGAACGAAATCACGCAAAGCAGAAGTAGTTCTTGGTGAGGGTTGATGAAGAGTCTCGAGTAAGTCTCCGCGGCTATTTACAATGGCGCCCTTGATCCCGGTTCCGCCAATGTCAACGCCAATAGCCAGAGACTCAAGCGCATCGGAGCTGGCAGATCTCTCGCTCACAATAGGTTGTGCATTATACCTACTTTGTGCAATTCTACTGAGCGATATGACGGCCGCAGAGCGGCCGCACGGGCAAGCCGACCTCGTCGCGGGTCTTCGGTTCGCGGCGAAGGAGCAAAGAAACATCTGTGAGTGATTCCTCCCTCGACAAAACTGTCAGCAAGCAAGCGAGCCTATTGTTCTACGACCTCGCAATGAACCTGCTGAATGACTTAAAAAACACACAATCAGAGGTAATTCAGAAAGCGGCTGAGCTTTGCGCAGAGCGCATCGCCGGCGGAGGGCTTGTCTTTCTTTTCGGCAACGGGCACTCCCGCATGATGTGCGAGGAAATGACACCTCGTCAAGGTGGATTCCCCGGTTTTATCGCTTTGGTGGAAACGGCACTCTCAAACCATGCGGCAATCATCGGAGCGAACGGCTTGCGCTCCTCGCTTTACCTCGAAAATTATGAGGGCTACGCCGATCGGATTCTACGCAGCTTCCGCTTTGGCAAACATGACGCCTTTATTATCATTTCGACAAGCGGGATTCGGCCTGTTGTTGTCGAAATGGCGATGGGAGCTCGAGCCCGCGGACTGCCGGTAATCGCGATCGTTTCCAAGGCTCACTCGGAAAAAGCAAAAGCGGTGCACTCGTCGGGAAAGAAGCTTGTGGATTGCGCCGACCTCGTCATCGACAATTGTTGTCCCCCCGGGGACTGCCTGCTCAAGTTGGATGGCCTCGAGTGGAGTACCGGACCGGTATCGACCATTACCGGCGCCATGATCATCAACATGATTCGCTGCGGCGTCGCCGAGGCACTGCTGGCAAGGGGAATCAAGCCGGTCATTTTGCCCAGCCATCAGTTCCTGGGCAACACTAGCGCCGCCGAGCAACTAGACGCTTTTTACGAGGCATACCGGCAGAGTCTCAAACACTTGTTTGAATAGGATGTTGGGAGGTTTCGGTGTAGGGGTTTCCCATATGGAAGCGTGTTGGCACCGCAGCCCGTAGCTTCAGGCGCGGTGCGTACGCGGTAAAGGCCTGGTCCACGGCGATCGGCGATCACGGCAGTTCGTGATCCCCAGACCCCCACACTGACGAAATGCTTTCTGAACGCGGAGGGTGTGACCGAGACGGCTTGTTTTTTTCTGCAATAAAGATTCAAGTGCGATGACCGGCCAGGCTGTTTAGGTGAACGGGGATGGACGGTGACGGAATGAGAGACACGAAAGAGTCCGCGGCCACTGCCAACGAGTTTGCTTCGATGCCCGCGTTTCAAAAGCGGCAACGTCGTCCTCTCGAAACTACGGTGATTGGGAGCTATCCCTTTCCCGGATGGCTTGAGTTCGCATCGGCCCACCAGGAAGAATTCGGCGAGGCCGACATCGAGGAACTTCGTACCGATGCGGTGATCGCGGCGGTTCACGATCAGCTTGCCGCCGGTTTAGACGTCATCACTGATGGCGAGCAGACTCGCTATGACTTTAATCTCTCCTTTTACGGCCGGCTGGAAGGCCTTAAGCCGTTGCCTGCGTCCCGACATTTCGGCCCCCCTGCGCACGATCAACGCGGAAAGTATGAAGTAACCGGCCACATGCGCTGCCAACACGGACTCGGAGCAGTAGCCGAATTTAAGGTTCTAAAGAAGGTGGCGCCCTTTGGTGCGGTCCTGAAGGCCAGCGTGCCGGGTCCCTACACGCTCAGCGGCCGAATTAATTCCGGCGGTATTTACAAAGACCGGTGGGACGTAACCGAGGCTCTGATTCCAATTGTGCGCGACGAACTGATCCGGTTGGTGGAATGTGGCTGCTGCGAGATCACTCTGGATGAGCCTTCGATGAGTTGCTATGCTCATCGCGAAGATCCCCGCCGCTTTGTCGAGATTTTTGCCGAGACGGTTAAACCGATCCTCGGACGGTGCCGTCTTTCGACTCATCTGTGCTTTGGCAATTACAAAGGCCGCGCGGTTGGTCCGCGACGATATGCGCCGCTATTTCCTGCATTCCTCGACCTTCCGGTAGATGAAATGCACTTGGAGATGGCCAGTCGTGAGTTCTCGGAAATCGAAATGACTCGCGACATCATAGACCGCGGTATTGATGTCGCGGTCGGAATCATCGACGTGAAGAGCTACTACATCGAATCCCCGAGCGACGTGGCCGAACGCGTGCGCCTCTGCCTGAAATATGCACCCCCGGAACAACTCTCCTTTGCGCCCGATTGCGGGCTCAGTCAAACCGCTCGTTGGGCGGCAAGGAAGAAATTGGCCAACATGGTGAGTGGGGTGGCCATCGTGCGGCAGGAATTGGGGCTCGGGTGATCCGGGCGCTGCGCTCTCATGATCGACTGCTGGCGGATATCCAAGCCTCCGACCGGCGCGACGGAGGATTTCGGCTGTGGTGGCTGGGACAAAGCGGCTTCCTGCTGCAATGGCAGGGTATCCACGTACTGCTAGATCCCTATCTATCCGATTCACTGACCAAGAAGTACAAACAGACTGAGACGCCGCACGTCCGAATGACGGAGTTGGTAATCGATCCTGGCAGGCTTTCGATTGCAGATATCGTCACTTCCACCCATAACCACACCGATCATCTCGACGCAGATACACTTTGTCCAATTTTTGCCGCAAATCCCGATCTGAAGCTGGTGATCGCGGAAGCCAATCGCCTTTTTGTGGCGGAACGTCTAAAGATTGATGCCGGTGATGCGATTGGTCTTGACGACGGCGCCTCGGTCGAAATCTCTGGGATCAGGTTTTCTGCCGTCGCATCGGCGCACGAAGCGTTGGAGCATGATGAGCAGGGTCGTGCGAAATGCCTAGGATATATTCTGCAATTCGGGAATTGGACGATTTATCACAGCGGCGATACCGTCCGGTACGAAGGCATGTCAGAGAAACTGCGCCCTTTTCGAATAGATATCGCGCTTCTTCCCATCAATGGGCGGGCAGCGAAAGGGCGCGTGCCCGCTAACTTATCTGGGAGCGAAGCAGCCCAGCTGGCGAAAGACATTGAGGCGAAACTGGTAATACCGTGTCATTTCGACATGTTTCGATTCAATACCGCCTCACCCGATGAATTCATTCACCAATGCAGGAAGTTGGGACAGCCCTTTAAAGTGCTACGCTGCGGCGAACAATGGCACAGCTGAATGCTGAGAGTTTGACCGAATCTGGCGATCTGCCGGCGGTGATCAAGGCTCACAGATGTATGTTCCGATCTCAGAACGCGTTTGGCCCGCTCGCGGCTGCACTCTGCCCGTCGGAAGCGGATTAGCTTAGTGTTGTCTTGCACTCAGCATGTCCAGCTTGTTGAGCATGTCGGTGATCTCGGGATTGGACATGAAACTCTTCCATACTAGATTGCTCCTGTAGTTCTCAACCATAACGGCGATTGGTGCCTGGTTGAGTCCCATGTAGAT
>Ga0126378_10004471_pt1 | contig 10685 bp, 9 predicted proteins | sample PanSoiMetPlot_23_FD_92587 | JGI IMG/M metagenome (GOLD analysis project Ga0126378, IMG submission 92587) | Tropical forest soil microbial communities from Panama - MetaG Plot_23 | ecosystem: Environmental > Terrestrial > Soil > Tropical forest > Bulk soil | place: Panama | collected 2016-02-17
AGAGCGCCGGAACCGAAACCTGGCACGCGGCCGAGAACGCCGGCCACGGCACCGCCACCGCGGTTCACGACACCAGCATAACTGCCAAGGTCAAGCAGAGTCTGCACAACGACGATACGACCAAGGGCCAAGACATCCATGTGTCAACCACCGCCGGTGTCGTAACCCTGAAGGGTAACGTCTCATCGCAGGCGACCGCCACGCGCGCGCAGGAGCTCACGGAAGGTACGAAGGGCGTCAAGAGCGTGAATAACGAGCTGGCGGTCTCTGGTTCGTCTGCTTCCAAGATGCAGTAACCTTAAACTGCTCCCGGCCGCCCTTCGATGAAGCGGCATTAAAATGGGAGCGGTGATGTGGTTTCGCAGAAGCTCATCACCGCTCCCGCAATTTCGCGCCGGAACGAATCACGGCTCGCAGTGTTCGATCGTTTTTTTGACTCTGAGATGCGACTGTGGGCTGTACTACGCGCAGGTCGCGTAGTGCAGTCCCGGTCCTTTCTCAAACAGTAGGACGGTACGTCCTCCGCACCGTTTGTGACCCATTATCGTTACGATGCAGCGGTTACCAGGTCCGCCAATGTCATTGCCATCCCCGATTGTCTGACCTGCCTACCTCAAAGATCCGCCCACGGGCAGTTTGCCGCACGGAAGAAAAGGGATGCTGGCTTCTCCGGGCCATAACCTGATATGTCCGACCCAGCGCTGATTTCTCTAAGGAAGCTTCAAACCGGGGTCACCAAAAATGCAGATCTTGCTCCCAGCCGCCGAGAAAGTCGGCGAGGTGCTTAAACAACGTGGCGAGACCGTCGCTGTCGCGGAGTCATCCTCTGGCGGGCTCATCGCCGCCTCTCTGCTGAGCGTCCCCGGTGCTTCGGCTTACTTCATCGGCGGGGCTGTGTTTTACACGAGAAAATCGCTCAAGGAGCTACTCGCCCTGCGCGATGACCAGTTCGCGCAAATGCGCGGCCTGACTGAACCGACCGCAGCTCTTCTTGCCAACGCAATTCGAGAGCGCCTTTCAACGACTTGGGCGGTCGCCGAGATCGGCGCCAGCGGACCCACTGGAAGCCGTTATGGCGATCCGGCCGGCACCTCCTGCATCGCCGTAGTGGGGCCGCAGAGTAGAGCACGGTCGGTCAAAACCAACCAGTCCGATCGCGCCGCCAACATGCAGGTTTTTGCTCAGTCAGCTTTGGATCTGTTGGCGCAACTCGTCCTCCAGGCGTAGCTCAACTCATTGGGTCGGTCAGTCAACCCTCGCGGGTCTGAAGTCAGGCGAGGCGTGGCTTTTCATCGTCGCGGCTCAAAGGGGGCAGAACGACAAAAAACGCAAAATCGCTCATTCAGCTCAGTGAAGCCTTAACGCGCGCTCCTCACTAAAAGTCGGAATCTTCTATGACGATATTGATACGCCGATTTTCGCGTCTTCCCTCGGCTGTTTGGTTTGAGGCTATCGGATGGTATCGGCCAAAAGCCTCTGCCGCCAGAGTCGAAGGATCGACTCCCAGAGTCTGCAAATGGCGGACAACGTTTGTAGCCCGATCTGCGGAAAGCTCCCAATCGGTTGGAAAGCGTGCATGGAGGGTGGCGGGAACCGGCAGGCCGTCAGTAAAACCCTGAACCACGACCCGTCTTCCTTTGAGACCCTGCAAGGATGGGGAAACCTTGTTGAGCACCTCGATCCCGTGCGCGCCAACCTCCCATCCCCCCTCTGAAAAAAGGATTTCGTCAGCAATCGTCACCTGGATACGATTCTTGAGCTGTTTGACCTGGACCTGCTCACTCTTAATCTCGGCCACCAGGCTCTTAGTCAGGTTCTCATAGGTATCGTTCATATAGAGGACCTGCTCATCCTGCGAAGGCGGTTGCTGGTGCTGTTGTTGCGTCCCGCATGCGGCCATCAGCGACACGACCATCAGCAGCAACGGTAGTTTTGATCTCATAGTCTTCACCGGCGCACGTCGCACTTCACCTATACCTGCTAAATCTCCGGGAATTGAGCGTGGTACAAGCTCGGTAGATCGGCGCTCACCGCTCGGCGCTTGCATGGTGGCGCGGCATTTGCTATCAAATCTGCATATATGCATCTCAGAACACTCACTCCTCATTCGAGCGGTCTTGGTTGCGCGCGTGCTACCGCGCTGCGCCAGCTCGCGGCCATGGGCTGCGCTCGTTTTGACCTCGGAGTACTGCGCGCGCACGGGATGATGCTGTTGCATGAGTCGCTGACCGCATCCCAAATTTGTGCAAGGTTCGCGTGGCTACAACGGGAGAACGCCCGCCGGGCGCACATCTTCGTGCGCCCCCATGGTCTGTCGCGACTGACCCTGGTCGACGACCTGAGCAGCAGCGCGCTCAACTCCATGAAGCGCACCGGCTTCGCACCGACGCTGGTGGTCGAGACCTCGCCAAGAAACTTTCAGGCCTGGTTGAAACATGCGCGCGGGTTTTCGAATCGCGAGTCGAGCACCGTGGCCGCACGCGAACTGGCGGCACGCTTCCAGGGTGATCAGTCGAGCGCCGACTGGCGTCATTTCGGACGCCTGGCAGGCTTCATCAATCAGAAACCAAATCGGCGGTTGCCCAACGGCCTGCAACCGGTGGTACTGCTGCGCGAGTCCCCAGGAGCGGTGTTTGCTGAGGCGGGCCAACTCCGGGTCGAAGTGGATCGGATGGTCGAACGAGCGCGCCTTCTGCGGCTCACGCGACTGCGCTTGTGCACGTCCTCGGATCGGACCAAGCGGACCCTGTCCGATTTTCATCAACATCCGCGGTACCGGGGCGATCTTCACCGCGCCGACCTGGCGTGGGCCAGCTACGCGGCCATGCACGGCGTCTCGGCCACAGAAATCGCCGCCGAAATCTGCGGGGCACGCGATTTGTCCAAGAAAGGCGGTATCCGACGGCAGGTCGCCTACGCGGAACGCACCGCCGCAAAAGCAATTTCCAACCTGGCCGCCCCCACCATGGCAACAGCGGCCTTAGCCTACACGCCGAGCGCCTGAACTAGCAGTGAAGGACTCTAAGTCGAAGGAGCACTGATATGTCGTTGAATCGAGTGATGGTGATCGGAAACCTGGGCGCTAACCCGGAGCTTCGGTACCTGCAAAGCGGACGGGCAGTAGCAAACCTCTCGGTCGCAACTAGCGACTTCTACGCCGACCCGCAGGGGCAGAAGCGGCAAACCGCGGTTGAATGGCACCGGGTTGTGGTGTTCGGCAAGCTCGCCGAGAACTGCCACCAATACCTCCAGAAGGGACGGCAGGTGTACGTCGAGGGCCGCTTGCGGACTCGGTCTTTCGAGATCGCCGGCGGAGACGGCCGCAAAGGCAAACGCACCGAAATCCTCGCCAGCCGCGTGCAGTTCCTCGGGCGCACCGCGGCGGGGGAGGAGCCGACCGACGATAGCGGCGACGGGGTGGCAAGCTCCGACGAGTGAAGGGCCATTCGCCCAGACTTACCGTGAACCTGTCTGGTGAGAGGTAAAAAAATGTTCCAATCGGGACCCTGAATGCCTCAGGCTCAGTCGGTCTTCGCACCCAGTCGGCCCAGTCGCCTTTTGTCATGCACTGAGTGAATTTGCGCGTAACCCGAATCGAGCCGGGGTGTGTTGCGGCGGCCGGCTCGCAAGCAAACGCGCAAGGATTTCCGGAATTTCGAATATCGCGCGATTGTTGATCGCGCGCACATGCTCGCGGAACGCGGCAAGCCGATCGGGGTCGAGCATCGGAAGAATTCCGGCCGCGACCTCGGCAAATGAGTGGAGGACCACCCCGAGCTGGTTTTCCACGATCCAGTCCGTATTGAAGCGCTCCTGGACCATCGTCCAGGAGTTGCGTTCGACGACTACCGGCAGTCCCATCACCAGGGCTTCGCTGATACTTCCCGGTCCCGGCTTGCCTACAAAGTAATCCGCCAGCTGCATAAAATGCGGAATCTGGTCGCTGAACCCCTCGATCCGAAATGGGAACGGCAATTTTAGTTCGGCGATGCGCTCGCTCAGTTGCCGATTGTGCCCACACATGAAGATGAGCTGGGTTTTCAGCCCTGCCGCCGCCACCCGCCGGGCAACGGTCAGCATCTGTCGCGACCCGTAGCCGCCGAACATCACCAGCCCGGTCGGCAAGTCCGAATCTAGCCCCAAGCGCGCACGCTCCTCGGCGCGGGGGACAGGTGCGCGATTGTAGAACTCGGGGCGCACGATCATTCCGGAAGTCCGAAATACCCGATCCTTCCGATGGCCCATCGCTAGCGCCTGGTTCATGGCGGCCTCGGTCCCGCAAATCAGGTACTGCTCCTGTCGCTCCATCCAAAAGTGCGGCGGGTAATCGGCCAGGTCAGTGAGGATGGTCACCACCGGGGTCGGCGGGCGACCGAGGGTCTCGTCGGCAGAGCGCAGGCCCTCAAAAATTTCGCGGTTGAAATTCGGGATGACCGAAACCACCAGATCCGGAGGATTGTCGGTCCAGTACCGTTGCAGCATAGCACTCGCCTGTACATGCATGCGCCGAATCAGCGACTGTACTACACGCAGCATGGGGCCGGTTGCGAGGGTCAGTCCGTAGCGAAGCATCCGGTTGTAAAAGTCTTCCACCCGGACACGGGTTACCTTGCGAATGAAATCAATGGGCTCCAGAACTTCCCGCAGATTTATCGTCTGAACCTCCCACGGGCGCCGCTGCTGCTCGAGGATCGACTTGAGGCCGGCAGCCGATGCCCGATGGCCCCCACCGGCGTTGAAGAAGATGAGGTCAATGCGGGGTGGTGGCTCCCATGGCGGAGGAAGCGTAAGAAACCGACCCATCATCCCATCCCCTCTGAGACACGGTGCGTTTGCGCGGGCCAACGCAGTAAATTCAACTCGCCGCCCCGTTCCTCGATCAGCGCCGTCCGGCTTTGCACCCAATCGCCGTCGTTCAGGTAGAGAATCGGACCAATCATGCGTTGGTCGGGGCGATGGGTATGCCCACAGATGACGCCGTCGGCCCGATGTTGCCGCGCGCCGTGCGTCACGCGCGCGTCGGGAAAATCAACCAGCTGATGAACCGCGAGTTTGAGCCGGCGTCGAAGTACTCCGAGCTTCGAACCGTTGTCGGGATTGGAATGTATGACGTTGCGGTTATACCAGAGATTTACTTTGAGCGCGCTCGAGTAGCCGATACTGCCCACCACCGAAAACCAGCGATTACAGTGAATCGGACTGTCGAACTGATGGCCGTGAATCACCAACATGCGGCGGTTGTCGGCGGTGCGATGGAGGAAAAACGGATGACATTCGACCGAGCCGAAAAGCATCCGGACCAGTTCGCCGTCATGTTCATCATGATTTCCGGGAACAAAGACGATCCGAGTACCGCGCCGTCGCCACGACCAGATTTCCTCGACCACTGCAGTCTGATCAGGTGTCCAGCACCACCCGGGACCCATGTTCCACCCGTCGATGATGTCGCCAACCAGGAACAGATTTTCGGCGCGATGCCCGCGGAGAAATTCGAGCAGGGCTTGCGCCTTGCAGCGCGGGGTTCCCAGATGAAAGTCGGAAATCCAGATCGAGCGGCATTCGCGGGTTGGTCGCTTGGGCAAGGGCAGACGGCTGGCGGAACTTTCCGCGGAATCCGGCCGCCTATGACGCATCGCGACGCTGCTCCATCAGTGCCCCCGACCCGTCACCTCGATCACAGTTCGCACACCGATCAAAGCACAGAGCGGTTCTCGAAGCGCCGCAGTTCTTTGAATTGTTGACTAGGAGAAAGTTATTAAATGATTAATGGTCGTGCGACTGGCCTTGTTGACCATGTCTCCGGCAGACGGGCGTCTTTCGGGAGGAGCTGGTGTTCATGCGACTGCCTTCGCAACCGAAATGGCTGCTCTCGTCCGGCGTGCCTCATTGGTGGGCACCAAGCGCGACGCCCGCCAAAATCATCAGGACCGGAGCTGTAATTCCTTGGGAACGCCTTGGCCATACTCGCGCGTACCTGGGGCGCGCGAATCCAATCTCGGCTCGGCAGTCACACTGTGGAATGTCGCGTGGGACTGCACTATAATGCGTATCGTGGCGCGTAGCTTGAAAGCTCGGCAGCTGCCTGCCGAGGGTGGAACAGACCCCGCAAGCTCGTCCTCGCAATATCTTGCGGCCCTGGGTCGCAAGGTTCGTAATGCACGAGCCCGGCACGGTATGACGCGGCGGATGCTGGCGCACGACTCCGGAATTTCGGAGCGATACCTCGCGCAGCTGGAGAGCGGGCTTGGGAATTTTTCGATTGTACTGCTGCGCCGGCTGGCCAAAGCGATCGATGTGCCGGTTGCGGAGCTGGTGAGCGACGAGCCACCGCACCCGGTTGCCTATAGTCTATTGGTGGAACGCTTGCGGCGCCTCAAGCCCGTCGAGCTCTCCCAGGCGTCCGCAATGCTGACCCAGCACTTCGGGGACCGGAGCGGCCGCGCCGAACGCGTCGCGCTCATCGGGCTGAGGGGCGCCGGGAAGAGTACGCTTGGCGCCGCGCTTGCAAAACACCTGGGCTGGCGCTTCATGGAGATGAGCCGCGAAATCGAAGCGGAAGCCGGAGTTAGCGTCGCCGAAATCTTCGATTTGTGGGGCCAGGCGGCCTACCGACGCTACGAACGCCGCGCGCTCGAACACATCGTTCACATGCCGCCAAAGATCGTTCTGGCAACCGGCGGCGGCCTCGTGTCCGAGCCAGCGACCTTCGGACGCTTGCTCGATTCGTTCTTCACAATCTGGATTGAGGCCTCTCCCGAGGAGCATTGGGACCGGGTAATTCGGCAGGGAGACCAGCGCGTCGCGGTTAGCGGCGACAGCGAGGCTTTGGCCGACATGCGCCGGATCCTGGCTCAACGCGATCCGCTTCATGGCAAGGCCGATGCACGCCTGCAGACCCGCGGCAAAACCGCGCGGCAGTCGCTCAGGGAATTGATTAGTCTCACTCGAGCCCACATGGGCCAGGCGCTGCCCAAGCAGCGCGCGTTATGAAATGGCGAGGTCGCGTCGCCACCGCGAGCCTCGGTCCGGAGTTGCCCGTGCCCTAAAAGGAGCCGCAATCTCTCTTTGAGCAACTGCTCGAGGTTTGCTTTTCGAGGACGAGATATGCATTATAGTACATACAGCGCGATAGAACCTCTATGATCGATTTTCGCACCGAGCCGGCAAGATATCGCCATTGGAAAATGACCTTTGCGGGTCAGGTGGCGGTTCTCGCCCTCGACGTGGACGAAAATCGCGGCCTCGCCGAGGGCTATGAACTCAAGCTCAATTCCTATGACCTGGGTGTGGACATCGAGCTGTATGACGCCACCCAGCGGCTGCGCTTTGAGCATCCCGAAGTCCGCAGCGTAATCTTGTGCTCGGCCAAGGAACGCATTTTCTGCGCGGGCGCAAACATCAAAATGCTCGGTTTGTCCAGTCATCCATTCAAAGTCAATTTCTGCAAGTTCACGAACGAAACCCGCAACAGCATCGAAGACGCGACCCGGAACTCTGGCCAGTTCTACATGACGGCGATTGGCGGTCCGTGCGCGGGTGGCGGCTACGAGCTCGCGCTCGCCACCGACTACATCGTGATGGCCGATGACGGTTCCACCAGTGTTTCGCTTCCGGAAGTGCCGCTGCTCGCCGTGCTTCCCGGGACCGGCGGGCTCACCCGCCTGGTCGATAAACGCGGAGTGCGGCGCGACCTGGCAGATTTCTTTTGCACTACCGAGGAGGGCATCAAGGGAACGCGCGCGGTCGATTGGCGCCTGGTGGACGAGGTGGTGCCCAGGACCCAACTCACCGAAACAGCCAACCGGAGAGCGCTTCAGTTCGCCGCGAACTCAAACCGCCCGGCGGATGCCGGCGGCATCACGCTCACCCCTCTTCGTCGGACCATCGAAGACCGCACCATTGCCTATGATCATCTAAAAATCGAGTTGGATCACGACCGCGCATGCGTGACCTTTTTGATCCAAGGTCCCGTCGAACCGGTCAAGAGTCCCATCGTGCTCGGATGCGACTTCTGGCCGTTGGCGATCGCGCGCGAACTCGATGATGCGATTTTGCATCTCCGCTTCAATGAAGAAGCGCTCCGAATCTGGGTGTTCCGGACCGAGGGTGATTCCGCTCTGGTCGCCTCCTACGACGCCTTCCTATCAGCCAACGCCGAAGACTGGCTGGTACGCGAGATCATTCTCTACCTGAAGCGCACGCTGAAACGCGTTGACGTGAGCGCTCGCTCGATCTTCGCGTTGATCGAGCCCGGTTCCTGCTTTGCGGGATCACTGCTGGAACTGGCGCTCGCGGCCGATCGCGCCTACATGCTGCGTGGCCTGCGCGACGCTGATGAAGCGCTGCAGGCGCGCATCGTTTTGACCGACCTGAACTTCGGCCGACTTCCCATGTGCAATGGCCTGTCGCGGTTGGAAAGCCGCTTCTTGCACGAACCCGACAAGTACCGGAACCTGCGCGCGCGGCTGGGCGAGCCAATTGATGCGGAAACCGCCCAGGCGCTGGGCCTCATAGGCTTCGCACCCGACGATCTCGATTGGGACGACGAGGTGCGCCTCGCGATCGAGGAACGCGCGGCGTTCTCCGGCGACGCGCTCACCGGCATGGAAGCATCGCTGCGGTTTGGCGGGCCCGAGACCATCGAGTCAAAAATTTTCGCCCGGCTGTCGGCGTGGCAAAATTGGATCTTTCAGCGCCCCAATGCGGTCGGCGAGAAAGGCGCGCTCAAGCTGTATGGAACCGGACGCCGTCCTGAATTCGACCCGCGGAGAGTGTGATGTCGATCGACTACGACCAACAAATACCCAACAACGTCGGTCTGTCCGCTGACCGCCGGCTTCAGCGCGCGCTGGAAAATTGGCAGCCCAAATTCCTCGAGTGGTGGAACCAAATGGGTCCCTCCGGGTTCCAGACCGCGGACGTATACTTGCGAACTGCGACTTCCGTAGACGCCAAAGGCTGGGCCACCTTCGACTATCTCAAGATGCCCGACTATCGCTGGGGAATTTTTCTCGCTGAACCGGTGGCCGAGCGCGAGATCGGGTTTGGCGAGCACAGGGGCGAGCCGGTGTGGCAGGAGGTTCCCGGCGAGCATCGCGGCGTACTGCGCCGCCTGATCGTTACCCAGGGCGACACAGAACCGGCCTCGGTGGAGCAGCAGCGCCACCTGGGCCGAACCTGTCCATCCCTCTATGACCTTCGCAACCTGTTCCAGGTGAACGTCGAGGAGGGACGCCACCTCTGGGCGATGGTTTATCTGCTGCAGGCGTACTTTGGGCGCGACGGACGCGAAGAGGCTGAGGCGCTGCTCGAGCGGCGTTCGGGAAGCGCCGACAATCCACGAATTCTGGGTGCTTTCAACGAGCCCACCCCCGACTGGCTCTCCTTTTTCATGTTCACGCATTTCACCGACCGTGACGGGAAATTTCAGCTCGCGAGCCTGGCGGAGTCCGGATTCGACCCCCTGTCCCGCACCTGCCGTTTCATGCTCACCGAGGAGGCGCACCATCTTTTCGTTGGCGAAACCGGAATCGGACGCATCATAGCCCGCTCCTGCGAGCTCATGAGGGAACATCGCACGGAACGCATCGGCGACTACGGCGGCATCGATCTCGCGGTCCTCCAGAAATATCTGAATTTTCATTTTTCCGTCTCGCTGGACCTCTTTGGCTCTGAGTTGTCAACTAATGCCGCCAACTACTTCAGCACGGGTTTGAAAGGCCGCTTCAAGGAGTCCGATCGCAACGACGACCACCGTCTGACCGAATCGACTTATCGCGTCCTCAGGCCCCATGCAGAAGGGATTGTCGAGAGCGAGGAGCCCGCGCTGACCGCACTCAACGAGAGCCTGCGCGACGCGTACATTGCGGATTGCACGCGCGCATTGGCGCGCTGGAACAAGAACATCGAGGATTCAGGAATGGACTTTCGTCTGACTCTGCCGCATCGCGGATTCCGTCGCGCGATCGGCGAGTTCCAGGGAGTATACGTCACACCTGAAGGACTCCCTGTGTCCGAGACCGAATGGCGTGCACGCGAAGGGCAATGGCTCCCGACCCCCGCGGACCGCAAGTTTATCGGCTCCCTCATGAGTCCGGTCGTCGAGCCCGGCAAATTCGCTAGCTGGATCGCCCCGCCCCCACGCGGAATCAATCATCAGCCTATCGAGATGGACTACGTGAGACACCTGCCGACCGGTTAATACGACCGGTCCTGAAGCCAGCCCTCCTGGAAATTGTGCAACCCCCAGCCGGTTCCGGACGGCCCGTTTCTTGCGGAAGCGTGTCCGCGAACGCGCAGTACGGAATCTGGTAGGCCCAACTGCCGGAAGGACGGGCAACTGCCATAGCGGGTGCTCGTTGTACGGGCACCTGAAGAACGATCGTGATGAGCCTGAAATCTCTAAGCCGAAGTTCCTGCATCAGGAACTTCGGTCTAAGCGGGGCAGAAATCTGGACATCAAGCTGCTGAAAACTTTTCTCGCGTTGGCCGATGAACGGAGCTTTACCGCTGCGGGCAAGCTGCTGGGGCTCACCCAATCAGCGGTAAGTCAACAAGTTCGGGTCCTTGAACGCGAATTGGGCGCCGAACTAGTCATTCGTTCCAACAGACTCGTGGGTCTGACCCCGGCCGGCGAAATCCTGCGCCAGAGTGCGCACCGCATTCTTGAAAATCTGGACCAGGCG
>Ga0126378_10004473_pt1 | contig 10684 bp, 10 predicted proteins | sample PanSoiMetPlot_23_FD_92587 | JGI IMG/M metagenome (GOLD analysis project Ga0126378, IMG submission 92587) | Tropical forest soil microbial communities from Panama - MetaG Plot_23 | ecosystem: Environmental > Terrestrial > Soil > Tropical forest > Bulk soil | place: Panama | collected 2016-02-17
ATGCGTTTGCACCCACACGGCTTAACCTTAGTAATTCTTCTGGGCACATGTGTCGCCTTCCGGACTCCCTTGTTCGGGCAAGTCCGAGTAGCGGCCATGGACTCCACTACGTCGGATCCTCATGCGACACCGACGTCGCTCGCGAAACCCAACTCTGTGTTGGACATCGACGCCAAATACGTGATTGGGCCAGACGACATACTCGCAATCGATGTCTGGCACGAGCAGGAGCTGTCACGCACTCTACCGGTCAGACTCGACGGCAAGATCTCATTACCATTGCTCGGCGAGGTTACGGCGAGCGGCGAGACACCGTTGCAGCTTCAAGACTTTATCGCAGAACGCCTCAAAGAGTATTTGGCACATCCGCACGTTACGGTCATTGTGCAACAACCAAACAGTCATAGCTTCAACGTGGTAGGAGAGGTCCAAAAGCCGGGTGCATACGTGTTCGGCCACAGAGTGTCTGTCGTGGATGCAATTGCACAAGCCGGCGGTTTACGCGATTTTGCCAAGCCGAAGAAGATGTATGTACTTCGCACCATGGCGGATGGATCGCAACAAAAGTTGCCGGTTAACTACAGCGACGTAATTAAAGGTAAAAGCCCATCCGACAACATTGTCCTCGAATCGCACGACACGGTCGTGGTTCCGTAGCGGAGATACGCCGTGTTGATCTACAAAGTGTTACGCATACTGCTGTTACTACCAGTGGTCTCAGTGCTAAGCCAGGCACAGGCCACCATGATCGGCAGCCCCCTCACCGGCGATGTTATTCGACCCAGATTAGAATCAGAGGTCCAAGCAACCAACGCGCTGTTGGGAGATCTTGTTGTGACCGCGATCGCGGATGACAACAATAACAACGCCACGGTGAATCCGATCGGCGGCTCCCAGTATTATTTTGCTCCAGGTATAGCACTGCAGCGGACCCGGCCGCGCTTGACTTGGAATATCGGTTACGCTCCCGGCCTTCGATTATACGTTCCTGGCGGTGTAACCCCTGATCAGCTGACCCACATTCTAGGCGGAGTATTACACTGGGACCTCAGCAGGCGCCTTGCCGTCGGATTACGCCAGGATTACCTCCGAACCAATGATCCTTTTCAGCAGTTCGGAGAAGCGCCGTTGCAATCGAACATTGGAATCCTGAATCGACCGTCAGAGTTCCCGATCTCAAATTTTCGATACTCGGAGCTATTTTCAGAAGTTGAATCGGACTATCAACTCGAAAAACATACGCTGGTGGGTGTAAATGGCTCATTCATACAGATATCACCGGACCAGCACCAACTGCGGAACCAAGGCAGCTTTATTACAACTCGCACCACTTCGGGATCTGCTTTCGTTTCTCATCAATTCACGGCCAGGCAAACCTTTGGTGTGCAATACCAACTTCTCAATATGTTGTTTCAAGGAAACAGCCACACCATAACGCAGGGCGTGTTTGTGTTCGACCGGCTTGTGATTTCGCAGCACACGACTTTCACACTGTTTGCTGGTCCCCAATATTCCCACATTCACAACCAGGAAGCGGTAACTTCGCAATCGGTAGTGGTGCCCGTACCCCAGTCCGAGACACTCTGGTCGCCAGCAGGGGGAGCGATGTTGAGCTGGGGGCGAGACCGTACTGCATTTTACGCCGACCTGACCAGACGGGTGAATGCCGGGCTTGGGTTATTGAGTTCCGTGGAAATGACTGAGGCATCACTGGATGTACAAAGAAAAGTGACAGATCGTTGGATAGTCAATGTCTCCGGACAAATCAATGACGAAACTCTGCTGAGCACAGCAAGCACTGACCACATCCTGTTGTCGCACATCGACGCAGGCATAAGCCGAGAGTTTAGTCGCGATACCCACCTACGCTTAGCGTACCAACGTATTCGCCAGTCTGGAAACTACCTTTATCCTTTCGGACTTGGAAACCACAATCGCTTTTTGGTGACTTTTGAGCGCCGCTTCGCCTGGCCTGTGGGGAGATAATCATGCCAAATCTGTCTGAAGCGCCCAACCTCTTTGACTATGGCAAAATGCTCTTCCGCCGCCGGCGGACCATATTCTTTACCGCCCTCGTGGTGTGGGCGGTCGCTTGCGCTCTCGCCTGGTTGCTTCCTCCCCGATACCGCTCGGAAGCCTCCATCCTCATAGAGAACACGACCGTCCCGAAACACTACGTGCTCCCGAACATTGAATCCGACCCGGAGCAGGAACTACAGACCTTGCAGCAGCGAGTCTTAAGCCGTTCGCGACTGCAGCGCATTGTCGATGACCTCCATTTGTATTCCGGAGGGGTTGCGGCACTCATGGCGGGAGATGCAGTAGGCACAATGCGAAAGGACATCGGGGTTGAGCTGACGCAGACTGCCTCAAAGCCTCCGCAGCTGAGCGGGTTCACCATCTCCTATGCCGGATACAATCCGCGTTTAGTCCAGCAGGTGGCGTCAAGGCTGACTTCGCTGTTCGTGGAGGAAAATCTGCGGGCTCGGCGGCGCCAAGCGGAGAATACGACCGAATTCCTCGACAAGCAATTGCGGGACGCGAGAGCTAACCTGGACCAGCAAACCCAAAAGGTCAATGCGTTTAAAGCCCAGTTCATCGGCCAGCTGCCCGGGGAACTCCAATCCAACCTGCAGATCTTGAGCGGATTACAAATTCGCTTGCAGCAGGCCAATGAAAGCTTAAACCGATCCGAACAGCAAAAACTTTACCTGACTTCCATGCTCAGCGCCTATCGTGATGCCCCATCCTTGGCCGGCGGGCCGGCCGCGCCAGGGACGCCCGCCGAGGTGGATGCCGAGCTGCTCCGACTCCAATCGCTATTGGCGGACCTGAAGTCGCGTTATACCGACAAGCATCCAGCGGTTTTGCAAGTCAATGATGAAATTGCCAAGGCGAAAAAGCTAAAAGCTGAAATGGAAAAAGGTGGAGATAGTGGATTACCCGTTTCCCGCGCGGTTGCAGAAATTAAGAGTCAGTTGAAGGGGGCGGATCTGGATGTTCGGAACCGCAGGAGGGAAATCGCAGAACTGCAATACGAGATGCAGCGGTATGAGAATCGGCTGAATGAAACTCCCGTACGTGAGCAACAACTGGCAGATTTAACGCGCGACTACGACCAGTCACGGCAGGCCTACGCAGACCTATTGGGAAAGAAGAATGATTCCGCCATAGCGACCGACCTGGAGAGGGCTCAACAGGGCCAACAGTTTACCGTGCTGGACCCGCCCAGCTTCCCGCGTAGCCCTTACTTTCCCAATCGCGTGCGGGTCACCTTAGGTGGTCTGGCGCTAGGACTGGTGGCGGGATTTGCCTTGGCTTTCATCCGAGAAGGACTGGATGACAGTATTCACGCGGAAAAAGAGGTTAGTGCGATTTCCAAAATGCCGGTTTTAATTGCTATCCCGCCTCTAACTACAGCACGCGACATCAGCCGTGCGCACTCGCGATGGGTGGCGGAAGTTACGTGTGCGGCAGTCGTCGGCGTGATTATGGCCACTTCTGCCGTTCTAGCGTATTTCTACGGTTAACTGGCAGCCAGGATTTCGAGTGCCTGAGGGTTTTCGACATGTACAAAGACTTCTACGGACTTCGACGCGCTCCGTTCGACATCACTCCTGATCCAAGCTTCTTCTTTCCTACTCCTCGACATAATGAGGCGCTGGCGAATCTTTCCTGCGGTATTCGCTGGCGCAAGGGCTTTGTCGCCCTCACGGGTGAGGTAGGCACCGGGAAGACCCTTCTATTGAGATGTCTGCTCGATCTTTTAAAACGGGTGCAGATTGCATCCGCTTATATCGTCAATACGCGGCTGACAGCGGCGGAGTTTCTGCGGCACATGGTCAATGATCTTCAGGTACCGACAGCCTCCGGCGATAAGTCCGAGGTGCTAATCAACCTCAACAAGTTTCTAATTCAACGCTGCCAGCGCGGCTCCACCACCGCACTAATCGTCGACGAAGCGCATGTGCTCGAATGGGATGTTCTGGAGGAGATCCGATTATTGGGCAATCTGGAAACGGCACAAGAAAAACTGCTTCAGATTGTACTGGTCGGACAGCCTGAACTCGATCGTAATCTGGATTCTCCGCAACTGCGGCAGCTGAAGCAGAGGATTATGTTGCGATGCAAGCTCGCGCCGCTGGGCAACCATGAGATCCGGCCGTACATAGAAAATCGGCTTTCGCTCGCTGGCCACAAACGGGGAGCAGTCATGTTTTCCGACCCAGCGATACAGCTGATCTATGAGTATTCGAGCGGTATTCCGCGAGTCGTCAACATGATTTGTGAAAATGCGTTGGTAATCGGGTGTGCACAGCAAACTCATACGATCACGCCGCCGATCGTGGAGGAGGTGGCTTGCGATTTCCATCTTAAGCGACCCCAGGCGATTGCAGGACAGGCTACTTCTACCGCGGAGTTTGTTACGGGCGTGACATCGGCAACCGCATTTGTGTCGTAACAGCAGGAGGAATACATACAATGAGCCGCGTCTACGATGCTTTACAACAGTGTTCGCGAGATCAGGTAAATGTAAACATACTGCAAGAGAACGAACCGAAGGCGCTATTCCCTGATCAGTTTGCCGGCACCGCGGGGGATCCAGAAGGCATTGCGGCGGCGGATCCAGAAGCCATTGCGGCGGTGGACCCGTACCTCGCCGGCAACGAGAAGCTTCCGGTGTTATTCTCGGCTTACAGTTTTGCGTCTGAGCAGTTTCGTCTGCTTGCAGCGCGGCTACAGCAACTTCAAAACGCCCGTGCCGCCAGATCGGTTCTCTTGACCAGCAGTGCCGAAGGGGATGGCAAAAGCTTACTGGCGCTTAACTTAGGCATCTCGCTAGCACAGGGCGGACGCCAGAGAGTTCTGCTTCTGGACAGCAATCTCCGAAAAGCAGCTTTATCCGCCATGTTAGCCATCGACAACCGACCGGGGCTCAAAAACTGGTACCAGGCGAACTGTTCCGTCCTCGATTTCATGTGCAGGATCTCCGGGCACAATGTGTGGGCAATGCCAGCTGGTAACGCGCAGGTTGATCCTTTGGAATTAGTGAAGTCAGCACGAATGCCGGAGCTGCTCGTATCTTTGAGCAATGCGTTTGATTGGGTGTTGATCGACTCTCCTCCATTGCTGCCACTCGCCGACGCCGAGGTCTTGTCAAGGATTTGTGACGCAACCATTATGGTTGTGCGCCACAACACGAGTACTAAGAGCACACTAAAACAAGCTCTGGAACGAGTTGCCCCTACGAAGTTGGTCGGACTGTTATTGAATGACTTCCCCACCACCCATAACGGCAACGTTTCGTAGATTGTAGAGGTACCTTCAAAGCGCAACGTTCGCCCCCTTCGAACCCTATTTTCTTCCCCATACTGGGCTGATCGCTGTGGGTCGTCATCCGTTCCGCTCGGACGACGACTCTCCGCTTTTTGGCGGAGAGCCTGCGCGACGATGCTGTAACACGGATCTGCGTTTTCAGAAACGGATCGGAATGTCTGTTCACCGAAATTTATCCGAGCAGTCCGACTTTGAGAACCTGCTCTATATTGAGACACGGCGGAGCGAGCGCTCCAACCGTCCCCTGTGTCTCGTCCTTGTAGCAGGAATCAAGATCGATGACGAGGTCGTACGCACGCGTGCTTTCCGCAAGATATTTCAGCCTTTGCGGTCTTCTATTCGCGAAACCGACATCGTGGGCTGGTACCAGCAGAACAGCACGTTGGGAATTGTTTTCCCGGATCTGCCCACGGTGACAACGGTTGTGGTCGAGGGGCTTCGACGTAAGGTCATGGGTGCCATCGCCACTCTATTAACGCCCGAGTTAATCGGGCGTATTGATGTGTCGTTATACGTGTACCCCGTGAACCACGACATCGCTAGCGGAAGCGATACGTCGACCTTTCATCTGGATATTCCTCCCCAGTACCGGGCAGGAAGAGCAGAGCAGGCGATCAAGAGGCTCATTGATGTAGCCGGTAGCCTATTGTTCCTGGTTGCCCTGGCACCTCTTTTCGCGGTGATCGCGACGGTCATCAAAGTGAATTCGAAGGGGCCTGTGATTTTTCGTCAGGCACGAGTTGGTCAGCAAGGAACACCTTTCATGTTTTTGAAGTTTCGATCGATGTACATGAACAGCGATATTGCACTTCACAAAAACTATGTAACTAAGTTTATCTCGAATGATGAAGCGGCGAGTCCAGCCGCGGCGGTTTATAAAATTACAAATGATCCCCGGATCACACGCGTGGGACGCTTTTTACGAAAAACTAGCTTAGATGAGCTACCTCAGCTGTGGAACGTTTTGCGCGGTGAGATGTCACTGGTTGGTCCACGGCCACCATTGCCGTACGAACTCGAGTGTTATGCACCCTGGCACCACCGACGTGTGCTGGGGGTTAAGCCTGGCATTACCGGCCTCTGGCAGGTAACTGGGCGTAGCCGGACTACTTTCAACGAAATGGTTCGGCTGGATTTGAGGTACGTGCGGCAGTGGTCAATTTGGCTTGATTTCAAAATCCTTCTACAGACGCCGAAAGCCGTGCTTATGGGGGAAGGGGCATATTGAGGGTCGACAATGGGTACTGCCGTTAGCACCACCACCCATGGGCAACCAAGCCCGAGCAACGTGATCCGGTTTGGGATCATTGGTTATGGCTACTGGGGGCCGAATATCGTTCGCAACCTGGGTTCCTTACCCGGGGCTACCATAGAGTCGCTTTGCGACAAGCGTTCGCATGCACTACGCCGTGCATCGCAGGCATATCCGGCGCTGAAGTTGTCATCGGATTCCCGGGAGCTGATCCGTTCGCCACAGATTGATGCCATCGCGGTCGTTACCCCGGTGTGGACACACTACTCCCTGGCGAAGGCTGTGCTCGAAAACGGCAAACACCTCTTTGTCGAGAAACCATTCACCTCGACGGTGGCCCAAGCCGAAGAGCTTGTGGAGCTCGCGGAAAAGCACAATTTGAAAATCATGGTGGATCACACCTTCCTTTTCACCGGTGCCGTCAGAAAGATCCGCCAGCTGATCGATGAAGGCACGCTGGGAAACCTCTACTACTACGATTCTACCCGGGTGAATTTGGGACTGTTTCAGCACGATGTGAATGTGATCTGGGATTTGGCGCCTCATGACCTCTCCATCATGGATTTCTTAATTGAAACCAGGCCCGAAGCGGTCTGTGCCACCGGCCAAAAACACCTCAATGGTTACGAAGATGTCGCCTTCATTACCGTCTACTTTCCGGAGCGGCTGATTGCGCACATTAACGTGAACTGGCTGTCTCCAGTAAAAGTCAGGACAACATTGATTGGCGGGGAGAAAAAGATGCTGGTGTGGAACGATCTCGACACCGACGAAAAGCTTAAGGTGTACGACAAGGGAGTAGACATTAGTAATCAAGAAGACGTCTATGATCTCCTGGTCAGCTATCGTTCTGGCGATATGTGGGCACCGCAAGTTGAGCAGGTCGAGGCGCTTAAAATCGAGCTGCAGTCATTTCTCGACTGCATCACGAGTAACAAGCCGATCGTAAATGATGGACGTGCAGGTCTTCAGGTGGTTCGAATGCTCGCAGCGGCATCGAACTCGGTTGCGAAGAAAGGAGAACTCATATACCTATGAATGAATTTCTCGCGATTGGCGCTGATGTAAAGATCGGTCAAAGAGTGACTCTCTCGAGGTTTATCAATTTATACGGATGTGAGATTGGTGACGATTGCAAAATCGGTGCATTTGTGGAGGTACAAAAGAACGCCAAAATCGGGAATCGATGCAAGATCTCCAGCCACACGTTCATTTGCGAAGGGGTAATCATCGAAGACAGCGTGTTTATCGGCCATAGCGTCATTTTTATTAACGATACCTATCCGCGCGCCACCAATCCCGACGGCTCGCCTCGGACCGAGCTCGACTGGGCCGTGGAACCAACCGTGGTTAAGAAGGGAGCTTCGATCGGTTCAGGAACAACAATCCTCCCCAATGTCACAGTTGGTGAGAACTCGATTGTCGGGGCCGGGAGCGTCGTCACCAAAGATGTTCCGCCAAACAGCATTGTGGCGGGTAATCCCGCACGAGTTCTGCGACCCCTGACCGAGCCTGTGGAAGCAAAATGTCTAGCGCCCATAACGTTTCACTCTCATCACTCCACGCCGCGAGTGGGGGGATAAGCTTACAGCCGTGTTTTGAACGGCAATTCTCACGCCGCCTTCACCGTTTCCTGAGCAGTTCGCAGCAACTGGCGTTTCCGCTTCCAACCTTCCCGCAACATACCCCACACGCAGCCACTCAATCGCAAGTAAAACGGTCGCGGTTGATCTCAGGTGCATCTTCCGAGGCCAGCGGCTCGCCACCGACCAGAACACTCGAGCGGGCGCGGCTTAGATCGGTTTCTCGCAGGCGGAATGGCGGCATAACATCACAACCGGAAAATATTCCTCGATGTCAACCCCGCTGAAATATGTCCTGATTACACCCGCGCGGGACGAGGTGCGGTTTATCGAACTGGCCATACAATCTGTCCTCGTGCAGAAAATGCGACCCCTGAAATGGGTAATCGTCAGCGACGGTTCAACCGACGGTACCGACGAAATCGTGGACAAATATTCCCGCAGCTATAGCTGGATTGAACTGCTGCGAATGCCGCCGCGCAAGGAACGCAATTTTGCGGGAAAGGTCCACGCATTCAACGCCGGCTATGCGTGCGTCAAGGGGGTGGAATATGACGCGATTGGCAGCATGGATGCCGACATTTCGTTTGATGCCGATTATTTCTCCTTTCTTCTGGAGAAACTTGCCGAGGATCCTCGGCTCGGGTTGGTGGGAACACCATTTGAGGACGGCTCCCACCAAACCTATGACTATCGCTTCACCAGCATCGAGCATGTCTCGGGTGCCTGTCAGCTATTTCGGCGCGCCTGTTTCGAAGACATCGGCGGCTATGTACCGGTCAAGGCCGGGGGAATAGATCAGCTGGCAGTGCTGGCTGCAAGAATGAAGGGCTGGAAGACGCGAACGTTCACTGAAAAAACGTGTAGGCACCATCGAGAGATGGGTACAGCGCAAAGCGGCGGACTAGCGGCGAGATTCAACCAGGGGATCAAGGACTATACCTTCGGTGGGCATCCAGTATGGGAGTTATTTCGGCTTGCCTACCAACTGACGCGGCAACCGGTTTTGTTGGGCGGGCTTGCTTTAGGGGCAGGTTACTTCTGGGCAGCGGTGCAGCGACGGGAGAGGCCAATCCCGACCGAGATGGTGGCGTTTCGCAGGCGGGAGCAGATGCAGAGACTCAAGGCCCTTCTCTTCGAACGAAGCCGCAGGCCGACTAGCGGGAACGGATTTCTAACGACGGTTAGCCGCCGCAGGTCTACTTCTTGATGAACAGCCCGCGCGCAGTGGCAAACGAACCACGTGCGGCCATGCCTCCTGGTGCGCCAGTCAAAGCGCCTAACGTTGGCCGCCTCATGATCAATGCTGACGACTGGGGAAGAAACCGCGAAATCACGGATCGAACCCTGCAGTGCTGCGAACGAGGATCTATCTCTTCGGTCAGCGCCATGGTGCTCATGGAGGATTCGGAGCGCGCCGCAGCTCTGGCGCGCGAGCGGGGCATCGATGCCGGCCTTCATCTGAACTTCACGACACCCTTTTCGGTACCAGGCTGCCCCGCTCCGCTCGCTTGGCACCAGCAAAGAATCGCCAGATGCCTTCTGCGGCATCGTTTCGCTCAAGTTCTGTTTCACCCCGTACTCGTGCGATCTTTCGAATATGTCGCCTCCGCCCAGGTGGACGAGTTCTGGCGTCTGTACGGAGTTGCTCCGCAACGGTACGACGGTCACCATCACATGCACCTGTGCGCGAATGTTCTACTTTCAAATTTAGTGCCACGGGGAACGGCGGTTCGGCGGAACTTCTCTTTTGAAGCTGGTGAGAAGAGCTCCGGCAATCGCCTCTATCGCAAGCTCGTGGACCGGGTGCTGGCGCGCCACCATCGCCTCACCGACTTCTTTTTCTCGCTGCAGCCGCTCGAACCCCGGAGTCGCCTCGAACGCATCTTTTCTCTGGCTCGAGAGTTTGTTGTCGAACTGGAGACCCACCCATCGGATATGGAGGAGTACCGTTTTCTCACCCGGGACGACGTGTTTTGCGGCATGGGGGTTTCCTCGCTTTTCGGCGCGCGTCGAGCAGCGCCCGGAGGCAAGGAGGCTGCCTGTGGAGATCTGGACCTACGATGAGCAGTCTTTCGCGATCGCGACGCTGGGTCCAAAGCTGACGATAGTTCATTTACGCGGGTCCAGGATTGCACGAGTTCACACCTTCCACCGGTTCAGAGCTGCCTCAGGTTCTCAGCCCGCGTGACTCGCGGCCCAGAAGTAGGCGATTCCAAGGGAACCCTGCTAATTTTCGATGAGTTCTATGATCGCAACCACGAATTCAAAGCAGCAATGGATTGGCAACGTATCTTCAAGAAGAGCTTACGATCGTCGCCGAAATGGGGAATTATGCCAGAATCTGCGCCGAATGGGTCTGATTGGTCGAGAAGAGATTCAAGACCATTTTCCTCGGACGATATGGAAAAAACGACAGTCCTCGTAGGCTTTGCGGAAGCGCTTGCGTCGCCCGAAGTGGTTTGGAGCCTTGTGGATAAGGGCTTCCGGGTACATTCGTTCGCACGCAGAG
>Ga0126378_10004474_pt1 | contig 10683 bp, 6 predicted proteins | sample PanSoiMetPlot_23_FD_92587 | JGI IMG/M metagenome (GOLD analysis project Ga0126378, IMG submission 92587) | Tropical forest soil microbial communities from Panama - MetaG Plot_23 | ecosystem: Environmental > Terrestrial > Soil > Tropical forest > Bulk soil | place: Panama | collected 2016-02-17
CCAGATGGCTAATCGATCCTCGAGCATTTCGAGGTCGGGATTGTTGATCCGGCTATAGATCAATCCGGGCTCTTCATTCGGGCGCTTTTGCCGCAAGCCGTAGGCCAGCTCGAAGAACTCCTTCCCGTCCTGAGCCGATCGAAACACGAAAGTCGAGGTGTGGAAGACGGGCGGCTTGAGCGAGCTCTCGGACAGAAACGGGTCATAGCCATAGCCCATCATTAGGGTTTCCGGTGACAGTGCCCGATCCCCAAGAAATCTATTGTGCGTCCCTGCCACGAGCGTTGCTCCGATTTGCGTGTCACCAAAAAGCTATGAACAGCTGCCGTCCCTCCGAGAACTCCGACTCAATCGAGAACTCTGGGCGCAGAAAACAAAAGTGCGTGCCAAGGTGCAACATCAGCTCGAGGTTTTGCAGCGGAACAGTCAGCTCAGTCCGAATCGCCTCGACATCGATCATTCAGGCGGTCGTGACGATCGGGATTCCGAATGCGCGTTTCGCCTGACACTCGATGGCCTGCATTGACTTCGGTAGCGGCCGCCTATCCGGCCCGGATTTGTCGAAGTTGGCGGCTTACCAAAGAGACGATCTTCTGCTCTACTCTCGGATCGTCTAGCAGACGCAAGAAGACCTGTTTGAGAGCCTCGTATTGCTCCGCCTTCTTGATCTCGTCTTCGGTTTTGGTTTGATCCTCCACGGTATAATCTGCGACGTCCGCATCAGGCACTCGGCTGGCGCACACCGAACGAGGCTTACCTCGGCCAATCGACGACAGTGACGGCACTGGCCGCCTGACGCCATGCCGAGCAGATGCTGTGAATTTGTGGACAGTCGGCTGCGCCGATCCCCGCCTGACCGCGCCAGCGCGGTCCCTTATGGACAAGCCGGGGAAAACGCCATGCGCTTCCCCCACCTTGCCCACAGGTCGGCGGCTGCCCACAAGCTTCACAGAACTCCGCAACAAGAGGGGATGCATTTTGATTTCGGGGAATGATCAAACCAGCATCCGGCTACCGCCTTTAGCTTATTCCTCCCCGGAAGCTGTCCAAACAACCGGGACCGTCGCAGATGATGCCTGCGGGTTCGTCAGCCGAGCGTCCCAGCGCCATAACGTGCAAAGCGGTGGAAAGCTAACGCCGGCGCGTGCGAACACACGCAAACTTCGTCTCCGCCTCGGCGGTGTCGACGTCAAGAATCCGTCCGGATGGTGCGGATGGCCGCCGGACTAAGGATGAGGGAGAAAGCGAGTAGGCGACGATTTTGTTGAGACGAGAGGGCCAGCGAGCTCCCGGGCCGATTCGCGACAGCGACAGGAATGAAATTGCCGACGAGCGACGTCCTCGGCAGCGCGTGAGAAGTGCAGAGCTCGAGGTGACGAGCCAACCGCGGGCTGCGTTGGGCGCCATCGTAACAGACACTTCTCGCCAGTTTGACCTTAAATCCAAACCGAGCGGTTTGTGATGCTAGTGAGTGAAATTTGACAAGAGCAGCGCAATCGGGCCGCCTTCTTCTGGAGTCGAGATCTAATAACAGCAGAATGAGAGCTGGGGTAATGAACCAATCCGAACTGATCGAAAAAGTCGCGCGAGCGACTGAGCTAAACCAAGCGGCGGCGGGGCACCCCGTGAAGGCGGTCGTAAACGCCATTATCGATTCGCTCATAGCTGGAGAGGCGGTCCGTGTCTCCGGCCTCGGCACTTTCGATGTGGCGGCACGGTCCGCGCGCCAGGGGCGCAACCCACAAAGCGGAGAGGCGATCAAAATTGCAGCCAGCAAGGCAGTGCGATTCCGCGCTGGGAAGGCCGTCAAGGACGCCCTCAACGGGCCCAAGAGGGCTCCTCGCAAGAGATCGGCAGCGCCAAAGAGATCCGCGGCGGGGAAGTAAAACATCCTCTCGATGTGTGCCAGGAATGGCAGCTTGCCGTTCTGCCGAGCAGCGCTGCTCTTGTATCGCGTCTCTGTATAGGAGGGCAGGCATGCGACACCGCAATTGTTGTGCGCCAATGATCGCGGCGTCGGGTGTCGAGCTCCAGGACACAATCGCCGGGGAACGGCTAGGTTGCCTTTTCCCTGCGGGGCTGGCAGAGCGTAAGGGGCCCGGCTCTTGAATGGGGGCCTGATCGCGTACGCAGGCACGGGCAAGGTGATGAACTGGCAGGCCATCAGGTCTGGAGCACCACATTTTCGAGCGGCTCGCCGCGCGCGAAACTGTCGAGATTGGCGGCCACGACGCTCCAGCGGTGTTCGGCGGTCGCCTCGGTGCCGCTCGAGCTATGGGGAGTGATCAGCACGTTGGGTAGTTCGTGGAAAGGGCGGCTTATGCGCGCGCGTGCGCGCGCAAAACTGTCGACGTTGGGGATTGGGGAAGCGAGAGAGGAATGGTCAGGTCGCAGCCTGCTAAAAACAGACGATCGGTCAAAAGCGTCGGGTGTGGCAGGGATAGACCCGCGGTTGCGGCGCGCTGTCGCACCCTCGGCCGGGCGCTGCTATTGTAGCTAACCCGTAGCTAGCGCAAATTAGCGAAACAGCAACGACAGATAAGCCCTTGCTAAACAGCGGTATTTTCCAGGGTATTGCGATAGAAAAACAAATCGGGAATTAATTCGGCTGAACCGGGAATTACGGGAATTCGCCGCGAAGCCGCCGTTTAGCGCCATAACGACCCAGAACCAAAACACAATAAACAAGAAAAACATCGTGATTTTCACGAATGATAGATCCGAGAGATGGATCTAATCTTACCGAGTGACTTCGCCTTTTCTAAGGCGACAACGATAAGTGGGTCTGCTCCAATGCTACCAGGATTGAACGGCTTTGCAGCATAAGCTCAAAAGTTGTGCACCTTGCGGGCGGGAATGCCGAGATCCGGTCTACGTCGTACGAGCTGAGATTACTCTCGGCCAAACCTCCGAGCCGAGCCTGACGATGGTTTCCTCCACCGTCTTGCCCTCGGCGGCAAAGGGCCTTGCAATCACCGCGTTGGCGCCTGCCGCGTGCAGCGCGCTAGCGTGCTCGACGACTTCTTCGACAGTGCCGGCCAATGCGAACGCGTCGACATGGCGGTCCATGATCAGCGGCAGCAGTGGCAAGTACGGCGTCACACCCGCTGCGTAGGGTGCGCCGGCGACGCGCGCTATCGCCTCCGCCGGTAACATGAGCCCCTGCGCTTCGGTGGTGCGCCCCCTCAACCTGCCGGCGCCGAGATAGCGGGCAACCGTTGGACGAACAGCCTCGCGCGCAAGCCGTCCATCCGTGGCGACGCACGCGTTGAGCCGGCCGATCACACGGAGCATTTGGGGATCACCGCCCACGTTAACCGCAGCGGCAGTTACTGCGGCACGAAATGCGCCGACCTCCGCCACCGAACCACAGGCCTCCATTATGACGCCTTCGGCCAGCTCCGCTGCAGCACGCTGGCCGAGCCGGCCATTGCTCGCGACGTAGATCGGGATTCTCGGGCGCAGCGGCGAAAAGTTCAGCCGGCCGTTACTAAGGCTAACGAGCTCGCCGTTGAAATCCACTGTCTCGCCGCGCAATAGCGCGCGGATCAGCACGATCGCCTCGCGAATTGCTCGCGCGGGTTGGCGCCGCTCGATACCCATCTCCGCAAACCCGGAAATCCCGGCGCCGATGCCGAGAATTGCCCGGCCACCGGAAATCTCGTCGAGCGTGGCGATAGCCGCGGCCGTGAGCGCCGGATGCCGCGTAAAGGGATCGGTGACGCAGGGCCCCAGCCTCACCCGCGAGGTGTGCGCGGCGATTTGGCCGAGAGAGGTGTAGGTCTCGCGATAAAAGCGCTCATCGGCGAGCCAGACGGCAGAATATCCGTTCGCTTCGGCGAGCTTGGCACGTTCGATCAGCCGTGAGACCGGAACGTCCCCGAGCAGCAGCAGCTCCAGATCCATCGCCGAAGCAGCAATACTAGCGAATCACACTGACGTCGTCGGGGTTGACGAGGTCGGGAACAGTCCAGCCGTCGAGGTCATATTCTCTCATGCAGCTGTCTGCGAAGCTCTTCCAGCGCTCGTATTGGCCCGACGCGACAGCGCCCAACAGCGCGAAGCGGCGGATCTCTTCATGACTGCCGGAGTAGTTGATCTCATAAAGCTCGTGGCGGGCGCCGAACTCCGTGCCGATCGCATCCCACAACAGCTTCATCAGCTTGACCCGCTCGACCGCCGAGACGCCGCCCGAGCCGCGCACATAGCGGTCGAGATACTGGCGCAACTCGGGAACCTTGAAGTCGCTGACGTGCGAGTTGAGGTAGATGAGGCTGCTGGCGACCGTCTTTTCGATTTGATGCCGGACTTGCACATACGCCTCCGGGCCGAGGACGTGGTAAGCGGCGCCTGCCTCCGAGCTGGGGAGAACAAAGCCGTCGGTCCACGGATCGGGGCTCTTGGCCATCGCGTCGGACAATGCCCACATCGCGTTGCGCCAGGTGATCACCTCGCCGATATTGGCCTCCACGCCCCGAAACCCGCGGGTTCCGGCGGTTTCCGTCGCCTTGATCAGCAGCCCGGTGATGAAATCCAGCTTTACCGCCAGGCGGGTGCAGCCATGCAATTGAAAGCGCGGCACGAAACCGCTGCGCGGGAAAAAGTTGTTGGCTTTGTCGATGTCGCCATAGACGAAGACGTTCTCCCAAGGAATGAAAACGTCGTCCATGATGAAGATCGCATCATTTTCATCGAGGCGGCTCGACAGCGGATAATCGAACGGCGTGCCGAGCACTGCGGCGCGTTGCTCGTTCGAGACGCGGCAGATGAATTTGACGCCCGGCGCATTCGTCGGAACGAGAAAGACGACCGCGAAATTCTTGTCCTGGACGGGCAACAGCCCGACATGCCCGACAAAGGTGAAATGCGTCAGCACCGATCCGGTGGCAACGACCTTGGCGCCGGTGACGTGAACCCCGGCGTCGGTCTCCTTGGTGACGTGGGCGTAAACATCGGTCGGCCCGCCCGGTGCGCCCGGCGCCATATTCCGGTCGACCGGCGGCTGGACGAGCGCGTGATTCACAAACGGGACCCGCTCCTGGCAGTAGCGGTACCAGCGGCGGGCGTTGTCCTGGTAAGGAGCATAGAATTCCGCGTTCGCCCCCAGCGTTGCAAGAAAAGCGGCCTTATAGTCGGGCGACCGCCCGAGCCAGCCATAGGTCACGCGTGACCACTCGGCGATCGCGTTGCGGGCGGCCACAAGTTCCGCCGCCGACCTTTGCGCCATGAAATAGCGGTGAGTGAAACCGCCCCATTCGGTCCGGCAGGTGAGAATAGCTCTTTTCTCCGTGTGGTCGCGATGCAGCGCATCGTAGAGCCGGGCTATCATGCGCGCCGTGTTGCGGAAGGCAGGGTGCTCGGCGATTCTCTTCACCCGCTCACCATAGATCCACACCTCCCGCCCGTCGCCGAGGCTGTCGAGAAACTCTTTGCCTGTGTAAGGAAGCGCGGTTTCCATGCTGTTCTCCCTGCAAGAAGCGGCCGAGCCGTTCTTATTGGTCGCGAGAAGCCTAAGGCCCGCCAAAGGACGACGTCACGATCAAGTTTATCTCTGAGGGCCTTGCCGGTACAGTGTTGGCCCAGAATTTCAACCGCGAGAGCCATCGTTGACCCAGCGGAGCAATCGCAAGGAGCCGTCATGGCCGCTCAGCCGTCCTTGGCGATGGTTCTTTCTACCATTATCGCGGGCGGTTAGTTCGGCCGTAATGGCCGTATCGTTCTTCGGTGTGTTGACGCCGGCTGCCCTCATCCTGCGGTGGGCTGGCAGTGACTTGCTGCGGCTGCGCATCGAGCCGGCGATTTCGAGCTACTGGATCGGCCGAACCTCGAACGACGATCAGCAGACTTCAATGACGAGACAATTCTGAGTGACTGCGCACACGCGCCGCTGACGGGGCTGCAAATCGATGCGCATACTGGGTATTTCTGCCTTTTATCACGACAGCGCCGCGGCGTTGGTCGAAAACGGCCGTATTGTAGCCGCCGCCCAGGAGGAGCGCTTCACCCGCAAGAAATACGACGACCGATACCCGGCCAACGCGATTGCCTTTTGCCTTGCGCAAGCTGGAATAAGGCTCATCGATATCGATTATGTCGCCTTCTATGACAAACCCCTGCTCAAGTTTCACCGCTTGATCGCGACCTATTTAGCGGTCGCCCCTCGTGGGTTTCGGTCTTTCCGGGCAGCAATGCCCGTCTGGCTCAAAGACAAGCTGTTTCAGAGGAAACAGCTTGAGAAAAAGCTGCGCGTGGCGGCGCCCGAATTTGATTGGCACCACCGCCTCTTATTCTCCGAGCACCACCTCAGCCATGCGGCTTCCGCGTTTTATCCCTCGCCATTTGAACATGCGGTCATCTTGACGATGGACGGCGTCGGCGAATGGGCTACGACCTCCGCCGCGCTCGGTGACGGAAAGCAGATCACGGTGCTCAAAGAGATCCATTTCCCGCACTCCCTCGGCCTTCTCTATTCCGCCTTTACCGATTTCACCGGCTTTCGCGTCAATTCGGGCGAATACAAGGTGATGGGGCTGGCGCCCTATGGCGAGCCGCGCTTCACCAAGGTTATTCTCGACCATCTGATCGATTTGAAAGACGACGGTAGTTTTCGCCTCAATCAAACGTATTTCGACTACTGCGCTGGTCTCAGTATGACGAACGACCGGTTCGCCTCGCTGTTCGGGGTTCGGCCCCGAAAGCCGCAGGAACGCCTCGAGCAAATCCATATGGATCTCGCAGCCTCGATCCAAAGCGTGACCGAAGAGGTGGTGCTGCGGCTGACCCGTGCGCTGGCGGCCGAAACCGGCGCGCGCAACCTCTGTCTGGCGGGCGGCGTGGCGCTCAATTGCGTCGCCAACGGCCAGTTGCTGCGCGATGGGCGCTTCGAGAATGTCTGGGTGCAGCCCGCAGCGGGCGACGCTGGCGGGTCGGTGGGGGCGGCGCTTGCTGCCTATCACCTCGAACTCGATCGTCCGCGCCAGCATTCCAATGAAATGGATGGAATGTCGGGAAGCTACCTCGGTCCCGCGTTTGGAGATGAGGAGGTCCGTAACCAACTAACGGCTGCTGGCGCCCGGTTCGAACAGATTGGCGACCACGAGGTCATCAATCGGACGGCGCGAGCGCTCGCCGACGGAAAGGCCGTCGGCTGGTTTCAAGGTCGGATGGAATTTGGTCCGCGGGCGCTCGGAAACCGCTCGATCCTGGCCGACGCGCGCAGCCCGACGATGCAGCGAGCGCTGAATCTCAAAGTCAAATACCGGGAGAGCTTTCGCCCGTTCGCGCCGTCGGTGCTGCGCGACGACCTCGCCGACTGGTTCGAAATGGACGTTGACAGCCCGTATATGCTGATGGTCGCCGACGTGGCCGAACGGCGCCGCCATCCGATCGCAGACGCCGAGCGCGATCGCTTCGGCATCGACAAGCTGAATGTGTCGCGTTCGGAGATTCCGGCTGTGACCCATGTCGATTACTCGGCGCGGGTCCAGACCGTGCATCGTGAGACCAACCCTCGGTATCACGCGCTGCTGAGCCGCTTTAAGGCGCTGACCGGCTGCCCGGTTCTCGTGAATACCAGCTTCAATGTACGCGGCGAGCCGATCGCCTGTACACCCGAGGACGCCTTTCACTGTTTTATGGGCAGCGAGATCGATGTCCTCGTGGTCGGCAATTGCTACTTGAGGAAAGAGGACCAGGACCCAGCCCTGCGCCTCGACTATCGGGATCGGTTTGCTCCGGACTGATGAAGGAGGGTGTAATGGCGAGACTGACGGGCAAAGTTGCGCTGATTACGGGAGCTGCCGGCGGCCAAGGGACGGCCGAAGCCGAGTTGTTCGTGCGCGAGGAAGCGGCTGTCGTGCTGACTGATATTGACGCCGTTGCGGGCGAGAGCTTGGCGACGCAGCTCAACCGGCAGGGCGGGAGAGCGCTGTTTCTGCGTCACGACGTTGCCGACGAGGCGCAGTGGCGAGAGATCGTAGCCGCGGCGCTGGCGCATTTCGGCCAGCTGCATGTTCTCGTCAACAATGCCGGGACTATCGCGCGTCAAGGTATTGTCGATACTACTCTCGAAGCCTGGAGCCGAACGTTGGCGGTTAATCTGACTGGCCCAATGCTCGGAATGAAGCATTGCGCGGCAGCTATTCGCGACAGCGGAGGCGGATCGATCATAAACATCTCGTCGACGGCGGGGCTGACCGCGCACGACGACGCGGCCTACACCGCGAGCAAGCGGGACGCCGCGCGACTGACGGATTGCGCCTCCGCCCAGTGCTGACGGCGGTAAACTGGCGCCGTCCTCGGAATTAGCCTCGATGTCGACAAAACTAACGAAACAATGGGTTTTGCAGCTGCATGCTGCCGTGCCCATCGGGCTCAAAATCGTACACCTAGGAAAAGTGGTCGCAAGTTAACCTGAACCCCCACGCGATTAAGTATGAGCGCGCACTGCTGACGCTGCCGCAAGGGTAGCCGCTCGTCCGCACAATGGCGACCAGAGCGTCGATGGTGGCCATCTTGAAGTCATCAGGGACGGCCGCATCCTCTTCGATCAGGTTTCCGGCAGGTGTCCGAAGCGCCGGCGACGATTTCGGTTTCGGTGCAGCCTGCTGCTGCCGCGGTACGGGTGTTGGCGCAATTGCGGGTCTCGTCGGTGTCGGCGTCTCGGGCGGGGGCCCCTTGGGCATTGTGGCGACAGCATGAGCACAGTCGACCGCATTTTGTGGTCCGTAGATCTGCGTCCCGTCCGGTGCGAGACAGGTATAAGGCGACGGGCAGTAGGGTTCCACGTCGAGATGTGGGTGCACCGCCCGTTGACCCACCGCCACTCCTCAATGAAGTTTGGGCCCAGAGAGTGCGGTCGCGATGTGCACTCGTCTGCCAGTGCTGCCGTTGCGCAGCATGCGGCGACCAGAAGGGTAACGACGGCTCGTAGCATCTCCCCCGTCTGCTCAACTTCGCGCGCCAATATTTGGCTCCGCTGGGGCTTAACGGCACGTCACCGTTTGTGCCGGCACCGGCCCGTCGGTCGTCGGCGGGCTGAATGCGCACGTGGTCTGGTACTGCGCAAGCAGCGTTGCACCCTGTATGACACTCAGTGTCGCGCTGGTGAATGCCAGGTCGCTGATGGTTTCGGACCACTTAGAGTTTGGACAATCCGGCGCTCCCACGATCGTTAGACTCGTGGGTGGGCCTGCTCCAATTGAAATGCTCCAAGATGACGGACCATTGGGAGGGGTAAAGTTTTGACCCCCGATGGCTCCGGACCCGGATACGGCAATTGGGGCCGCCAATGGAATGGGATGTCTGCCGGGGGTATCGCCGCCCGGGTTTGTGCATTTCGCCGTTGCTACGGCGCTCGCGTCGAGATGGACATAGAGATTAGACTCATCGACTTGGCAGCTCACGTCGGTTCCGCAGACGGACGCAAGGTTGACAAACCCGCTCAGCACGAACGCGGCGTTGAGACCGAGACCAAGGTCAGCGAAGGTCCGCCCATTCACCGCGAGTTGCGCGTATGCCGCCGCCGGGGCGAGCGCTATAGTGGCGGCGAGGGTAAGTGATTTCTGCATGGTCCCCTCTGTCGTCCCTCCGATTTGCTCAAAAAGGCCTGCCGAGTCGGCGAGGGGACATAGCGCCCGGCGAAGTTTTGTTCGAGCTTATGTCGCAATCATCACCGGCGCCAGCTGCCGCAGCCAGTCTGTTCATTGAGCGACGGTTTCTCGCCCGAGCGCGTGGAGGCGCTGATGAGGCATTCGATCACGATGACCTCGTTACGGCCATCTCTTCCCGTCGGCCGCCGACGATCAGGCAGCAATGTTTCATGCACGCGAGCTCGATGCCTGCGATTGGCGGATTTCGGTTCATCGCCAAATTGCGAGCGCGAGAATACCAGTCCACGCTAAGAAAAATATCCAATGGAAAGCAGTTATGAGAAGTAAGTTACCTCTTGTAATGCCATTTGGAGAAATAATGCAACCAATGAGCATTTTCTTTGGCGAAATTGTCCAATTCAACGGGCACTGTTCGGACCTTTTTTATTTTTGATATCCTTTTATCTATTCCTCGCATCGTTCTATGCATGTAACTATCTCGGAAGAGCATGTGGAGGCATGTAAGTAGCCGACCCCGACAATAATTAATTGAAAATAAAAATTTATCCGGTCTGCTGGCACATGCTCTCCCGGTCCTATTCTTAGGGTAACTCCTATGGCGGTGAATAAAAGACCCTGAATTGTAGAAACGCAGTCGTTCGAGAGTTTCGAAGCTGGTCGCTTTAATGTAGTCACGATATATCTCGTAGAGCTTCACCTCCCGGTCGAAGTATTCCTTCGAATTTATGGTGGTTGGAGGCACGGACGACACCTCGGCGGCCCGGCCCTCACTCATGCGAGCAGAGCTCGAGCGCAACGGCTTCCGCTTGTCGCCGCGCATCGACGGCGGTCCGCGCGGCACCTTTCCGCCACGTCTCGGCCGGCTTGCCGAACCAGCCATTGCCATTCGCCGTTGAGATGCGAAACCGAGAGGTCGCAAGAGCCAAGGGCGGCGCGTTCGATTGGAAAGCCGCCATACTCGCGTTGCGTAAACCAGTGAGCCGTTGTCATCTCCCGATCAGCTATGCGGCGGCCAGTAATGCAGCGCCGCGAAGAGCAAGCCAAGAAGCACGACCATCAAGCTGCCGAGGCG
>Ga0126378_10004475_pt1 | contig 10683 bp, 6 predicted proteins | sample PanSoiMetPlot_23_FD_92587 | JGI IMG/M metagenome (GOLD analysis project Ga0126378, IMG submission 92587) | Tropical forest soil microbial communities from Panama - MetaG Plot_23 | ecosystem: Environmental > Terrestrial > Soil > Tropical forest > Bulk soil | place: Panama | collected 2016-02-17
CTGGCCCAATACGGCTACGTGCGCGCTCTCGTCTTCTATCGTCGCGGCCGAATTGCGGAGGCCGCGGCCGAAGCCGGCCTTGCACATGACATGGCTCTCGAGGGCGACTGGAATACTGGTGTCGCAATGACCCTCGCGGTTCTGCTCGAAGCGCTCCGCGAGCAGGGAGCCTGGGACGCTGGTGAGCGAGCGATCGCTCGAGCCGGCCTCGAGCACCGCGACCTCGGCCTCGCGGCGGTCATTTTTCCCCCCAGCCGGGCTCGCTTTCGGCTGGCGCAAGGCCGGGTCGACGACGCCCTCGAGGACCTCCTCCGGCTCGAGCCGGTCACTGCCGTGCGGCCCGAGCTCGATGCTGTCCACGGGATATGCTCGACTCTCGCGCAGGCCCTGACGGCGCGAGGAGAGCGCCAGCAGGCACTGGCAATGGCCGACGCAGCCCTGTCGCACGCTCGCCAGTGGGACCTGCCCCGAGCGATCGCCACCGCCCTTATGACCAAGGGCCTGGCCGTCGCGGGAGAGGCCGGCGTCGAACTGCTGCGGGATGCTTGTAGCCGCCTTGCTGAGGTTCCAGCCCCGCTCGAAGAGGCTCGTGCCAGGGTGGAGCTCGGCGCGGCATTGAGGCGGGCCAACCGTCGCGCCGAAGCTCGCGAGCCGTTGCGCGCCGGCATGGATCGGGCGCAGCGCTGCGGCGCGATCGCGCTCGCGTCCCGGGCACATGAGGAGCTGCGCGCGACCGGGTCACGCCCGCGCCGACTGACCCTGAGCGGCGTCGACGCGCTCACCCCGAGCGAGCTGCGCGTCGCCAAGATGGCCGCCGACGGCATGCGCAACCGTGAAATTGCCCAGGCCCTGTTCGTCACTGCCAAGACCGTAGACGTGCACCTGATGCACGCCTACCGCAAGCTGGACATCAACCGTCGCTCTGACCTCGCCCACGCGCTCCGGCAGCCGAACGCGTAGATACCGGTCGAGGCCCTGCCATTGTGAGAGCCACGATCAACCCCAAATTGGCAGGACCCAAAGATTAGGTGCCGCACCTAATGCGAAGCGGGTCCGCTCGTGTAATCGTGAGCACAACCCAACGGCCCGCTGGCGGCAGAGGACCGTCACCGTCAGTATCTATCTGAGCGTGCGTCGGTCGTCCGCGTGGTCAAAGGGCATCCCGTCACCACCGCAAGGGAGCATTTTCACAATGTCGATCCGTCAAGAGTCAAGGGCCGTCAACCTCGCAGTCGCCCACTGTGAGGCATGGAGCAGCCACGACTGGGACGCGGCCCGGAAGAGCCTGGCGAAGGACGTCAAGGTCACCGCTACCACGACGATGGAGGGTGCCCCGAATACTGATCTCTCCGGGGCTGACGCATACATGGAAGGCCTGCGGGCCCTCGCCGATCAAGTCGTGCCAGGCAGCCTTCGCGTGAATGCCAGTGCTGGCGACGAGCGCAACGCGCTCCTCCACGTGAGCGTGGACTCCGACGGCCCTCCGTTCGGGCGCACGACCGTTCACGGGGCTCGGCTCTACCTGTTCGATGAGACAGACAAGATCAAGTCCGAGCAGGTCGTCTTCTACCTCGCTCCGCGCTGAACAGATCGGGAGGGGTCGGGCCCGCCGCCCGGCCCCGGGTGCGGCATACCGTCCAGGACCGGCAGAAGGAGGAGTGTCATGTTCGAGACAGAGCTTCGGGCGGTCGCTGTTGCAGCCATTGTCGGCGCGATCGCCACTCTGATCAGCCCGACAGGCGTGGCCGCGGACGAGCTGACGGTGTCCAATCCCCGCGTCGTCGCCCACTTCGACCTGAGCGCCGGGCAGACCCCGGAGGACATAGCCGTGGAGCCGGACGGATCCGCCGACATCTCGTTCTCGGAGGCGGCCGAGGTCGCGCGGGTGGGCCTCGACGGCCACGTCCAGGTGGTGGGCCAGCTTCCGAGGACCGGCTCATGCTCCCCGAGCCCGACCCCCCTCAGCCTCGGTCTCGTGCGCTTGCAGGACGGCACACTCTTCGTGGTCGACTGCACGAACGACGCCAACACCGGGGTCTGGCGGATCAGCCCTGGACAGGCGCCCGTGCAGATCGCCTCGCTGCCCGCGAACGGGTTCCCCAACGACATGGCCCTCGATCCGAGCCAGGGCCAGCTCTACATCGCCGACTCACTGCTGGCCACGGTGTGGCGCGTTCCCGTTCAGGGAGGGGTGCCGGTGGCGTGGGCGACCGGCCCAGCGCTGGCCAGGATCTCGTTCCTGGGCGCCAATGGCATCGCGGTCCACCGCGACGCGGTCTGGGTCAGCAACACTGACCAGGGCACCATCGTGCGCATCCCGGTCCTCCCGGACGGCTCCGCCGGGCCGATCCAGACCGTCGGCAGCGGACTGGGAGAGATCGACAACTTCGTCTTCGTCGCCGGTACCCAGGAGATCGTGGCGGCGCTGCCCGCCGCCAACCAGGTGGTCCTCGTCGACAATGGACAGACGAGGGTCCTGCTGACCGGCGCCGACGGCCTGTCCAGTCCGACGTCAGTGGCGATTCGCGACAACATGCTGTACGTGGGCAGCGGGGCAGTCGTGACCCACAGCAATCCGAACCTGCTCGTTGCACAGATCGACAGCTGACACCGCCCGTCGGCGGCGAAAAGATGACGCGAGGCCGGAGAGGGCCCGCTGTCCGCTCGGGGCCAGGGCGACGGCCGCGTAGGGCCCTCCGCGCTCGGGCGGGTGGGGCGGCAGGCCGGCGCCCACCTGGCCGGGCTCGACCCGCGAAGCCACCGGGAACTCCTCGAGGCGCTCCAGGTAGCAGGCGATCCACTCGGCGGTCTCGTGCCCGCGCCGGCCGAACCCGTCCGGTGTCAGGTGCTGTCCGTTCTCCAGGGCTGTATTGTATGGGCGGACCGATGAGCCAGATCAGCGAGCGCAACTGGCGCGCCATCGTCTGCAGAACGACCGGCTAGAAGGCTGCTTCCGAGCCACGCGTCGACGGAAGCAGCCGGGATAGACGCGGTCCGGCCGAGCGGTGCTCCCCTCAGGTCGTGAACGCCCTCCTGACTGCGCTGCCCTTTCAGTCATCAGGAGATCCATGTCGTGCCAATGCCTCATCGGACGCAGATGCGCCTGATCAAGCGCCGTCTCGTGGGCAAGGAGGGGTCGGAACGGGTGCGCGAGCTCCGGGCCATCCTCCGGGAGCTGCCCGACTACCGGAACGGACCGTACGCCGACATCCGCAAGTGGGTGCACGGCCAGATCGACGAGACCCGGGTCCGCGCCCGGGTCCTCCAGCGTGACAGCATCGCGGTGCGCCGTGAGGGTGCTGCCCAGGTGGCGCTGGTGGGGCCGCCCAACGGCGGCAAGTCGTCGCTGCTGCACGCGCTCTCCCACGTGCAGATCAAGATCGGCGACTACGCCTTCACCACGCTCCGCCCGGTGCCCGCGCTCACCCGCATCGGCGGTGTGCTGGTGCAGCTTGTCGAGATCCCCGGCCTGATCGCGGGGGCGAACGAGGACCGCGGCGGCGGGCGCGCGTTGCTGGGCGTGCTCCGCGGCGCGGACGCGATCGTCTACTGCCAGGACGCCGGCGCGCCGCCCGGACGACTGCTCGAGGTGCGGGCCGAGGTGGACGCGGCGGGCATCGAGCTGCCGGCGATGCTGGTGGCCACGAAGATGGACGACGCCCCCGACGGTGCGTTCGAGGCGCTCCGCGCGGCCGTGCCGGACCTGCCGGCACTGGGCGTCTCCATCCTCGACGACGCCAGCCTGGACGCCCTGAAAGCGGCGATCTGGCGTCTGGTCGGCCTGATCCGCGTCCGCCTGCGCCACGACGGCGTCGTGGCCGAAGAGCCCGTCGCGCTCGAGCCCGGCTCGACGGTAGCTGACGTGGCCGAGGAGATCCACCGCGACCTCGGTGCCACGTTCCGCGGTGCCCGCGTCTGGGGTCCCTCGGCCCGCTTCGCGGGCCAGCAGGTCGGCCGCGACCACGCCGTGCAGGACGGCGACGTCGTAGAGATCGTGCGCTAATTGGATGGTTCAGGCCCGCACATTCGCCGCCATGGACCGCGAGAACCGCGACTTACGCGCCCGGCTTCGCGAGCTCGACGACCTCGTCGGCAGGTGCGCCCAGGTCATCAACGAGCCACATCCTTCAGGGCCTGGGTGGCTTGGCCCCGCTCGGCACCCTCTGCCTCAACCGGACACCACCTCGATTGGCTCGGCGGCCGCAGATTACTACAGCTCACCGCCTGGCCATAGTCAACTGATTAACCACTGGCACGATTCAACGTGGCGCGCGAGTACAACCGTGACCGACTGCGTTGTACTGGAAGGGGGGAATCAGAAAGATGAAGAGTCGCAACGACGTACTCGCGCGTGCAGAGAACGAACTGAACCTCGATCAACGGAGCGACATATGGCGCGGGCCGCATGTCGAGGGAGAGATACCCGGACCGCGCTCGGTCGAGTACCTCGCCCATCAGGCGCGAACGGAGTCCAACGCCCGCGCCTATCCGCGGCACCTGCCGATCGCGATCGCGGAGGGGCACGGGAGCTTCGTCCGGGACGTCGACGGGAACGTCTTCATCGACTTCCTGGCGGGGGCTGGCGTGCTGTCCCTCGGCCACGGCCACCCCGAGCTCGTCGCCGCCGTCTCCCGGCAGCTAGGGTCGCTCACGCATGGCCTCGACTTCCCGACGCCGGCGAAGAACGCGTTCGTCGAGGCGCAGCGCTCGATGCTGCCGCCGCGGCTGCGCTCTCGCATGAAGCTACACTTCTGCGGCCCGACCGGCGCCAACGCCGTGGACGCCGCGATCAAGGTTTGCAAGACCGCGACCGGCCGCGGCGACGTCATCGCATTCCAGGGGAGCTTCCACGGCAGCAGCCACGCAGCGATGGCGGTGACCGGGCTCGTCGCGCAGAAGGAGCCCATAGCGAACGGCATGCCCGGGGTGCACTTCTTCCCTTTCTCCTACTGCTCCCGCTGCCCAGTCGGCCTGAGCCCCGAGACCTGCACGACGAACTGCGTCACCTACCTCGAGCAGTCCCAGCACGACCCGAACGGCGGCATCGCCAGGCCGGCGGCGGTGATCATCGAGATGGTGCAGGGCGAAGGCGGTGTGATCCCGGCCACGGCCGACTTCGTTCGCCGCGTGCGCGAGCTGACGAGGGCGCTGAACGTCCCGCTCATCGTTGACGAGGTGCAGACCGGCTGCGGGCGAACTGGGACGTGGTTTGCCTTCGAGCAGTACGGCATCGAGCCGGACGTCATCGTCGCGTCCAAGGGTTTGAGCGGGATCGGCGAGCCGGTCGCCGTGATCATGTACGACGAGCGCCTCGACACCTGGGCCCCGGGCGCCCACACGGGAACGTTCCGAGGCAACCAGCTCGCGTTCGCCGCCGGCGCCGAGGCGGTCTGCATCATCCGGAGGGACGGCGTTCTCGACAACGTTGCTCAACGAGGCCGACAAATCGCCGATCGCTTGCGGGGACTGGCCGGTCAGCCGTGGGTGCGCGAGGTCCGCGGCCTCGGCCTGCTCTGGGGCGTCGAGCTCGCCCATCCCCACGCTGGTAGCCCCGCGGGCATGGTGGCCCGGTCCGTGCAGGCGGAGGCGCTGCGCCGGGGACTGATCGTCGAGCTCGGCGGACGCGAGGACTGCGTCGTCAGGTTGCTCCCACCGCTCAACGTGACGGCCGAAGTCGTCGACACGGCCTGCACGATACTCACCGACGCCATCGAAGCCGCCTGCGATTAGCTGAGCTCGCGAGATGGCGCGCGTAGTGCAGAAGTACGGCGGTTCCTCTGTGGCTGACCCGGCGATGATCGGGCGGGTCGCGCGACGCATCGTCACGACCCGGCGCGCCGGCCACGACGACGTCGTCGTGGCATCCGCGATGGGCGACACGACCGACGACGTCACCCGCCTCGGCAGCCAGGTCGCCCGGAGGCCCCCTGAGCGCGAGCTGGACATGTTGCTGAGCTCGAACTTCGAGCTTGCATCCCGCTCGGACCTCCGGCTTACGGCGCGCTGCCTCCCCGGTGAGTGCGAGGCCGCGGTGCGTGCGCTCCACGAGGTGTTCGATCTCGGGCGCGCCAGGGTGGCGCGGGCGGCGGCCGCGGGGGGCGTCGAGTGACCGCGGTGCACGGCGACCTGCGCCGCAGCGGGCCCCACCTGAATGGTCCGGTACTGACCTGCCCGGGCGCCGACGACAGCGTCCGCTGGCGAGAGGGGGAACGCCTGCACCATCTGTTCGAGGCCCGCTGTGACGACGTGCGCGACCACCTGGCGGTAGATGCCGGAGGCGTCGCCCTCACGTACGGGCAGCTGGACGCGTGGGCCAACCGGCTCGCCCGCGTCCTGCTGAAGGCCGGCGCGCGCCCTGACGACCGGATCGGGCTGCTGCTCGACGACGCCGTCCACGCCTTCGTCGCGATGCTCGCTGTGCTCAAGGTCAACGCCGCGTACGTGCCGCTCGACGTGGCCTTCCCGCCCGGCCGCCTGTCCCACATCGTGGGAGACGCAGGAGTGGGCATCGTCATCTCCCTGTCCCACCTGCGCGACCGCATCGAGGGGCTCGGTGCGGCGCCGTTCTTCGTCGACGAGATGGCCGACCTGATGGCCGCCGAGGAGTCCGGACGCCTCACGGATGCAGAGACAGGCTGTCCCCTCGACGATCTCTGTTACGTCGTCTACACGTCGGGCTCGACCGGGCTGCCCAAGGGCGTGCCGATACGCCACGCGAGCATCTGCAACTTCGTGCGGGTCGCGGTCCAGGTCTACGGGATCACGTCGTCAGACCGCGTCTACCAGGGGATGACGATCGCGTTCGACTTCTCGGTCGAGGAGATCTGGGTGCCGCTGCTCGCCGGGGCCACGCTCGTGCCGAAGACGGGCGGCACGAGCCTCGCCGGCTCGGACCTCCGGGAGTTCCTCGAGGCACGGCGCGTCACCGCGCTCTGCTGCGTTCCCACGCTCCTCGGGACGCTGGACGAGGACGTGCCGGGGTTGCGCTTCCTGCTCGTCTCCGGCGAGGCCTGCCCCGAGAACCTCGTCGCGCGGTGGCACCGGCCGGGGCGCAGGTTCCTCAACGTGTACGGCCCGACCGAGACGACGGTGACCGCGACGTGGGCGGACGTCCGGCCTGGGCGCCCGGTCACGATCGGCGTGCCGCTCCCCACCTACTCGGTCGTCATCCTCGACAGGGCAGAGAATAGGGCGCTTCCCCGCGGCGAGCTGGGGGAGATCGGCATCGCGGGGATCGGCGTTGCCGGCCGCTACCTGAACCGCGACGACCTCACGACCCGGGCGTTCATCCCCGACTTCCTGGGCATCGAGAGCAACCCAACGGGCTGCATCTACAGGACCGGGGATAGGGGCCGGATCAACGACGAGGGGGAGATCGAGTACTACGGGCGAATCGACACGCAGGTCAAGATCAGGGGCTACCGTGTCGAGCTGACCGAGATCGAGTCGGTGCTGCTGCATGTGCCGGGGATCGCGCAGGCCGTCGTCGACACCTACGAGCCGGAGGGCGGCGTGGCGGAGCTGGTCGCCTACTACTGCGTGCGCCGCCGCGGCGGCGCGGACCGACGCCGCATCGCCGAGCACCTCCGCGCCCACCTTCCGCCATACATGGTCCCGGCGTACCTGGAGGAGCTCGACTCGATCCCGATGACGCCGAGCAACAAGGCAGATCGCAGGAACCTCCCGCCGCCGACCCGCCGGCTCGCTCCCACCGATCGAGGCGGGTACGTCGCGCCTTCGACCGACGCCGAACGCGGGCTCGCCGAGGAGCTGGCGGGGATCCTCGGCCTCGAGCGGGTCTCGGTCGACGGCAACGTCTTCACAGACCTCGGCGCCAACTCGCTGCTGATCGCCCGTCTCTGCGCCCGCGTCCGGGAGCGAGCCGACCTACCGCCGGTGTCGATGAAGGACGTCTACCTGCACCCGACGGTGAGAGACCTGGCGGCTGCGCTGCACGGTGCGGCCCCGGATGGCCTCGGCTCTTCCACCCTGCCCCGGCCCGTGACGAGGGTCAGCACGGCGCAGTACGTCCTCTGCGGGACGCTCCAGCTCGCCATGTACCTCGCCTACTGCGGTCTCGCCGCGCTCGCGCTCGAGCTCGGCGTCGCCTGGAGCCTCGACGGGCGCGGGTTCGCCGGCATCTACCTGAGGGCCGTCGCGTTCGGCGCGGCCGCCTCCCTCGCCGTGTTCGCGCTGCCCGTAGCCGCCAAGTGGGTGCTGATCGGTCGCTGGCGTCCGGTGGAGATCCCCGTCTGGAGCCTCGCTTACTTCCGGTTCTGGGCGGTCAAGACGCTGATCCGGCTCAACCCGATGCTGCTGTTCGTCGGCTCGCCCCTGTACGTGCTCTATCTCAGGGCGCTGGGCGCGAGGATTGGCCGGGGCGTCGTGATCTTCTCCCGGTTCACGCCGGTTTGCACCGATTTGCTGACGATCGGCGACGGAACCGTGATTCGCAAGGACTGCTACTTCAACTGCTACCGGGTCGAGAGCAGTCGCATCCGGACGGGCAGCGTGACAGTGGGCAGGGACGTGTTCGTCGGCGAGCAGACCGTGCTCGACGTCGAAACCTCGCTCGGCGACGGGTCCCAGCTCGGGCACACGTCCTCGCTCCACGCCTCACAGTCGGTTCCCGCCGGGGAGCGCTGGCACGGGTCACCTGCGCAGCCGACGTCGGTCGACTACCGGGTGGTGCCGCCGACGGATTGCGGACGGTGGCGCAGGGCCTGGTTCAGCGCAACCCAGCTGCTGGGCGCCGTGCTCGTCCTGGTGCCGCTGCTGCTCGGCGCCACGGACGCCCTCGGGACGCTCCTCGGCTCCGTGCCGACGCCGTTCTCCGACTGGACCTTCTACGGCGACGACCTCGCCGGCTCCTTTGCGCTCGAACTGGGCGTGCTGCTGATCGGGCTCGCGTTCGTGTTCACCGTTCCCCGGCGGCTCGCCGTCGCCCTCGTCCCGGGCCGCGTCTATCCGCTGTACGGCCTCCATTACTCCATCCAGCAGGCGATCGCGCGCCTCACGAACGTCAGGATGTTCACGCATCTCTTCGGCGACAGCTCCTACATCGTGAACTACCTGCTCTGCCTCGGCTACGACCTCGGAAGGGTCGAGCAGACTGGTTCGAACTTCGGGGTCGAGGTCAAGCACGAGATGCCGTACCTGAGCTCCGTCGGCAGTGGCACGATGGTCTCCGACGGGCTCTCGATCATCAACGCCGACTTCTCGAGCACCTCGTTCCGCATGACACGCGCGTTCATCGGGTCACACAGCTACCTCGGAAACAACATCGCCTATCCCGCCGGGGGCCGGACGGGCGACAACTGCCTGCTCGCCACGAAGGTCATGGTGCCGCTCGAAGGGCCGATCCGCGAGAACGTCGGCCTGCTCGGCTCGCCGTGCTTCGAGATCCCGCGGTCTGTCGAGCGCGATCGCCGGGTCGGCGGCGTCGAGCTGCGCCGCGACCTCGCCGCGAAGACCCGGCACAACACGGTCACGATGGCGATCTACCTGCTCGTGCAGTGCATGGAGCTGTTCGGCCTCATCCTGATCGGCCAGGCCGCGGCCCGTCTGTACGACCGGCTCGGGCCGCTGGCGACGGTGGCGGGCACCGTCCTCGCGCTCCTGTTCTGGGTCGGCTACCTGGTGCTCGTCGAGCGCGCCGTCCAGGGGTTCCGTCCGCTCCGGCCGCGGCTCTGCTCGATCTACGATCCCGCGTTCTGGCAGCACGAGCGCTTCTGGAAGATGAGCGCCGGACTCTACCTCGGACTGTTCAACGGCACCCCGTTCAAGGGGCTCATCTGGCGCCTGCTGGGTGTCCGGCTAGGGAAGCGGCTCTTCGACGATGGGTGCGCGATGCCGGAGAAGAGCCTCGTCGCGATCGGCGACGACTGCACGCTCAACGAGGGGTGCGTGATCCAGGCCCACTCGCTCGAGGACGGGGTCTTCAAGTCCGAGCGCATCGTGATCGGCGATGGGTGCACGGTCGGCGTGAACGCCCTCGTTCACTACGGCGTCACGATGGGCGACGGCGCAGCGCTCGACGCCGACTCGTTCCTCATGAAGGGCTCGGTGATCGCACCCGGCGCACGGTGGCGCGGCAATCCGGCAATGGAGATCTCGGCCGGACGACGCCGAGCGGTGACGGACAAGCTGCGAGTAGGAAGCGCCGGACCGCTGGATGGTGGAGGTCCCGGTTACCGGGCCGTCCGGATCCAGTCCTGGTAGTGCGTGGGTGCCAGGTGTGCGTCCGGGCCTGCGGTGAGCACGTCACCGGTGATGCCGGCGAACATGCCGGCCTTGTCGTCGGTGACGACGGTCCGGTTGTCCTGCCGTGCTGCCAGGGTGACCCTGCCGAGTTCGTCGAGTGGGAAGACGTCCGGGCCGGCGACGTTCCGGACGCCCTGCAGGGGGGCGCCGGTGGAGACTTCGACGACCGCGTCGACGACGTCCGCGGCGGCGATCGGCTGAAGGCGGGTGGCGGGGAGGCGGACGGTGGCGTGGTCGGCGGTCTCGGACAGGACGGCGTCCATGAATTCGAAGAACTGGGTGGCGCGCACGATGGAGTACGGCGTGGTCCCCTGGCGGAGCAGGTTCTCCTGCAGGGTCTTGGCACGGTAGTAGTCGAGCTGGGGCACCTGGTCCACGCCGACGATCGAGAGGATCACCTGGTGCCGGACACCGGCGCGC
>Ga0126378_10004476_pt1 | contig 10681 bp, 10 predicted proteins | sample PanSoiMetPlot_23_FD_92587 | JGI IMG/M metagenome (GOLD analysis project Ga0126378, IMG submission 92587) | Tropical forest soil microbial communities from Panama - MetaG Plot_23 | ecosystem: Environmental > Terrestrial > Soil > Tropical forest > Bulk soil | place: Panama | collected 2016-02-17
GCCGCGCTGATCATGGCGACATTTCCCCCCCGCCAGGGCGAAAGCGCCAGAGTCGTGAGCCCGGAAGAGCGCGCGCTGATCATGGCGACATTTCCCGCCCGCCAGGGCGAAAGCGCCAGAGTCGTGAGCCCGGAAGAGCGCGCGCCGATCGGCGGAAGAGTGTGGGCCGGCCTGACGCGAGTCGCTCAGTCCCGGTATTTGACCGCCATCGCCGGCTTCGTCTTTCTTTACGTCGTTGGCAACACGGTGCTCTACTTCGAGCAGACCGACATCGTCGGCCACTTCTTCAAGACCCACGCCACGCGCACGGAGTTCCTCGCCCGCATCGAGCTTGCCGCTCAGAGCCTCACCGCCTTGACCCAGGCGTTGCTCACCGGGCGAGTCATTCGCTGGATCGGCCTCACCGCCACGCTGGCGATCATCCCCGCGCTGTCCGCTCTGGGCTTCGCCTTCATCGGGGCCAGCGCGATCGGCCTTCTGCCTATACTGGCCACCTACGTCGTTTTCGTGGTGCTGCGCCGCGGGTTGACCTTCGCTTTGACGAATCCGGCGAGGGAGACGCTTTTCACCACCGCTAGCCGCGAGGACAGGTTCAAGGCGAAGAGCTTCATCGATACTTTCGTCTATCGCGCCGGCGACCAGGTGACCGCCTGGACCTACGGCGGCCTGACGGCCCTCGGAATGGGACTGGCCGGGATTGCCTGGGCAGCAGTGCCCGTGTCGCTGGTTTTCCTCGCGCTCGCTATTTGGCTCGGCCGCCGACACGAGACGCTGGTGAGGAGGCACGTATGAAAGATTGGCACGTGCTCGGCGCTGCTGCACAGCTCCTTGCGCTCGCAGCGGCCGCTCAGGACGCCCCTGCTTTCCGTCCTGAGGAAGTGCAGCGCTGGCGCACGAGCCACGAGGCGGCGATCATCTCCGAGCTTGCCGACTTCATTCGGCTGCCCAACGTCGCCTCGGACAAACCAAACATTGAGCGCAACGCCGAGCACCTCATGGGGCTGCTTCGACGGCGGGGCATCGAAGCGCGGTTGCTGCAGGAAACGGGTGCACCTCCGGCAGTCTTCGGGGAGCGTGGATTTGCCAATGCGAAACACACGGTCGTTTTCTACGCGCACTACGACGGTCAACCCGTCGACCCTGCCCAATGGAAGGGCTCGCCCTGGACGCCGATCCTTCGGGACAAGCCAATTGAGCTCGGAGGCAAGGACATCCCCTTCCCCGTCCAGGGAGAGTCGGTGTCAGAGGAGGCGCGTCTGTACGGCCGCTCGAGCAGCGATGACAAGGCGCCCATCATCGCCCTGTTGAGCGCGCTCGATGCGCTCCGCGACTTGCGCCTCGAGTCGCCGGTGAATCTCAAATTCTTCTTCGACGGCGAGGAGGAGGCGGAATCGCCGCATCTTCGCGCGTTCCTTGAGCACAATCGGGATCTGCTCAAAGCGGACGCCTGGATCTTCTGTGACGGTCCGGTGCACCAAAGCCGCGAGCTCCAACTGGTCTTCGGCGTGCGCGGCGCCATGGGGCTAGAGCTGACGGTCTACGGTGCTACCCGTACTCTCCACAGCGGTCACTACGGCAACTGGGCGCCCAATCCGACCATGCTCTTGGCGCACCTGATCGCGGGGATGCGCGATGAGGAGGGGCGCGTGCTGATCGCCGGCTTCTACGATGCGGTCCGACCGCCGAGCAAGGCCGAGCGGCTCGCGGCATCGTCGGGGCCGAAGATCGACGCCGAGCTGCGCAAGTCGCTCGGCCTCGCCCGCACCGAGGCGAACAACGCGCCGTTGGCAGAGCGCATTATGACGCCGGCCTTGAACGTCCGCGGGTTGGAGGCCGGCCACGTTGGCACCCACGCGGCGAACGCCATCCCCACCGACGCCCGCGCTTCGATCGATTTTAGGCTGGTGCCGGACCAAATGCCGGAGGGCATCAGGGCTGCCGTGGAGCGACATCTTCAAAAAAAGGGATATCACTTGGTGCGGGAGCCGCCCGACGAGGCGACGCGGCTCTCCTACCCGCGGATCGTCCGCCTCGAATGGAGTCCTGGTTATCCGGGCGTTCGAACGGCGATGGATTTGCCGCTATCCCGCGCGGTGGCAAAGGTGGTGAGCGACACCGCCAAAGGCCAAATCGTGAAGCTGCCGAATATGGGGGGCAGCCTGCCGCTGTATTTGCTGAAAGACGTTCTCGGCGCGCCCTTTCTCATCCTGCCGATCGTCAACCACGACAACAACCAGCACGCGGCCAACGAGAATCTTCGCCTTAAAAACCTGTGGGACGGCATCGGCGTTTTCGCCGCGCTTTTCGTGCGCCTGGACTCCGCTTGGAGCGCCGAAAGTGGCCCGCGCTGAGCCACCTGCGCGTCTCGTCCGCGCGCTCACCTTCGACGTTTTCGGGACCGTGGTGGACTGGCGTTCGGGAATCATCCGCGAGGCGGAAGCGATCGGTCGATCGCGGGGAATCAGCTGGGACTGGGCCAAATTCGCGGACGCCTGGCGAGCGCTTTACCATCCTTCGATGGACCGGGTGCGGCGCGGCGAGCTCCCCTGGAAGCCGCTCGACGAGCTGCACCGGTCCGCGCTCGAGCAGATCTTCCGGGAGTTTGGCGTCGAGGGCCTGAGCGAGGCGGAGATCGACTACTTGAACCGAGCGTGGCACCGCTTGGATCCGTGGCCTGATGCCATCCCCGGACTGAGCCGCCTTAGGCGCGGGTACATTCTGGCGACCCTGTCGAACGGCAACGTGGCGCTTTTGGTGAACATGGCCAAGCGCGCAGGGCTGCCCTGGGATGCGGTTCTCGGAGCAGAGGTCGCTCGTCACTACAAGCCCGACCCCGAAGCGTATTTGCACACCGCAGCCCTGCTCGGGCTTCGACCTGATGAGTGCATGATGGTGGCCGCCCACAACCGCGATTTATTGGCCGCCGGCGCCCTCGGCTTTCGCACAGCCTTCGTGCCCCGGCCTACCGAGTACGGACCGAACCAGACCGTCGACCTCGCGGCCGAGCGCAGCTACGACGTCCAAGCGCGCGATTTCCTGGACCTTGCGGACCAGCTCGGCTGCTGACGGTGCTGGAGGAGCAGGTTGACAGTGGCTCGGACGATGGGTAGAGAGTGCCGCCCGGCGCCTTGGCGGCGCTCGCGAGCTCGAAGCTGGGGGGCACTTCGATGAGAGGAACTCCAATGAGACGCCCACTTTGGCTCTGTTTCACCTCACCCCTTTTGCTTGTACTTGCCGGGGGGTGCGCAGCGCCTTCGCAAAGCGTGAAGACGTCAAGCGCGCCGGAGCAACAGCAGTTTGCCGTCACCGCCAGGGGCAATACCGTGGCGCCCCCACCGGGCGATCAGCTGATTTGCGAGTACGAGGAGACCGTGGGCTCGCACATTCCAAAGCGAATCTGCCGGTCGAAGAGTGAATTGGAAAAGGTTCGGGACGAGACCCAGCAGAACATGCGGACCTTGCGAGATGTCCCGCCCCCTAAAGGGAACTAGCCGGGAGGGGGACCGACCGGAATCGACGCGTCTGGGGGCTTTGGCTCCGCCCGCGAGCCGTCAGCTGGCGCACCCCCTGTAAGGCAGCTAGAGTGTCGGGCGTGCATGGTAGTTACCCCGCGCATCGACAGGGTTTCTGTCTAGGGGGAAGCCCTTGAGCGAAAAAACGATCCGCGTTTGCGACGGTTGTCAGGCGGAGGAAGAGGACCTCGAGAGGGTGAAGGCGGAGTGGGGCACCTGGTTCCGGCCTAAAAACAGGACAGGTGGCGCCTCACGCCTGGATTTTTGCGGGATATGCGCCGGCGGCACCGAGGACGCGATTCTCAAATACGCCTCGGTGATGGCGACCCGAAACGGTCAGGCTCCGCGGCCGGCAGGCGAAGAAGATACCGACGCTGAAACTCCCGTGGTGGATCAAATCCTCGACCGTCGACAACGGTCCGCTCAGATGCCCAGAGATGGTCCGATCCTGACGAAGGATGATCGCGCCAGACTCGCCGCATACAAGGCGGCTGCCGCCGAAAGCCCGGATCCGCGGCAGCCCCCCAGCCCAGCGAGAGCAGCCGTCGAAGCCGGGCCAGCTCGCAAGTACTAGTCCCTCCCGCCGAAGCGCATTGCCCTAGCTCGCCGCGCTGAAGGTGGGCTTCGTTTTGCCTCTTCGTTTTACTGCGCGGTCACCACCGAGGACAGCGGATGGCGAGCCGAGAAGTAAAACGCTCCTCGGCTCGCGCGGACTTGAGGCTACTCCTGGTCACAAGGGACGACGATGACGTCATCGAGCCCGAAGTAGTCCGGGGGGTTGTAGAAGGAGAACCTGACCTCCGATGTGCTGCCCGTTGCCATCAGCTGGTTGAAGCCGAACACCGTATAAGGAAAAGTCGAGCAATTGGTACAGCTGTAAAGGACTGTTCCATTCCAGGAGACACTGAAGCTATTCGGCGCGTCAGTGTTTCGCAGGTAGAAGGTGAGAGCATAGGTTTGCCCCGCGGTGGTGGGGACGTTTTGAAAAATGCCGCCCGGCCCGCCGGTTGGACCGGCGAAAAGGCCGAAGTTTCCGGTATACGCGTATACTCCTGAAACACCGGTGAAGCTTGTGTCTCCGAACGTAGTCCATCCAGGAGGTGGATAGGTGCCTGCTTCGAAACCGCAATTGTTCACGAGGCTTCCGACTCCATCACATAGCGAATCAACGTTGATATCTAAGTTTGGGTCGGCAGACGGCTCGGTTTTGTCAACCGGGTCTGCGAACGCGATTAACGCTAAACTAAGTACAACCCCCATCATCCCAACATACTTTTTCATGGTGCCCCCACCCCGTTGATCACAAATATTGTCTCCCCCCAACAGAATGCCGACAAGGCGGAGCGGCAATTGCTTGGGTACACAGCGGGTGTCAAGAAGGATGGCGACAGCTCCCCTGAACACCGAACACTTTTCTGAAAAACCGTGGATTGCAGCTTTCACCCGCACACAGCGCGGCGGCGAGAGCTTGCGTCAATGAAGCGGGTAAAAGCCTCCGAGAATCGCTCCGTACGCCACGTGGGCGACGACGACCGAGAGCGGTGTTCGCACGCCATAATGCAATGCCAGCGGACCAGGTGGCTCGAGCTGGCGCTTGGCGGTTGGGCCATGCTGCTCGCTGGCCATGCGAGGGTGGATTCCCGGCAGGGCAGGCAAGCCGACGACGAGCAGAAAAGCCGCATGGACGAAACCAATCATTCCGCCGCGCCACCATCCAGCCCCACCCCAAGCGTGAAACACGGCGGCATACAAGAAGGCGAACAGCCAGCCGATCAGCAGATGGATGCCAATTCCAATCACCTTGGCGCGATCTCGGTTAGCGGTAAACATCGTTCCCAGCAGATACGGGATGTTCATTCGGGTGAGGCCAAGCGACTGGCTCCCCGCCATGATGGTGGTGAGGACGACCGTCGCAGCAAATCCCCAGATGAACCAGCTGTCGTATCTCACGTTGATATCTGAGAGACGCCGCCTCGTTGAGGTGGGAGGGCGCCCTGCTCTCGCCGCTGCAGCGAAAGTGCGGCGTTGATTAATCCGAGGTGCGTGAATCCCTGCGGGAAGTTTCCTAGTGGGTTGCCGGTGGGGGGATCGATTTCCTCGGCAAACAAGCCGACGTCGTTGGCAAAGGCGAGCATCGCCTCGAATGCCTCTTTGGCTTCGCGCAATGTTCCGCCGCCGATTGCAAGGTAGTGCACTAGCCAAAAGCTGCAGATGGCGAACGCTCCGTCGCCCTGGATGGCCAACTCTCGGTTGCGATGGACAAGCCAATGGTCCGCGCGAAGCGATCTGAGAATGCAGTCGAAGGTGCTGCGCATCCGCGGCGAGGAGGCCGGCTCAAAGCCATACTGGGCGAGAGCGAGCAGACTGGCGTCCACCTGGTCAGTCCCGGGCACCTCAACATAACTCTGGAGCCTATCGTTCCAGGAACTGGTGGTGACTTCTCGTCGGATTTCGTCGCGCGTTCGCTGGAACAGCTCGATCGGGGCCTTGCGGCGCAGATGTCCCCTCCACTCCAGCTCGAGCAAGCCTTGCAGCGCCACCCAGCAGAGCAGTCGCGAGTGCGTATGCGGGACGGGAGCCGAGCGCGACTCCCAGATTCCATGGTCGGGATCGCGCCAGTGCCGGCAGACGTAGAGTCCAATTTCTCGCAGGAGAGCGGCCGTCTCTGCGTCAAAGCTTCCACCCGCGCGGATGAACTGGACTGCCGCCTCGACGACCTCGCCATAGACATCGAGCTGCAGCTGCGCCTGCGCCGCATTTCCCACCCGCACCGGCCTTGAGCCCGCGTATCCGCTCAAGTGAGGAAGCGTCCGTTCGGCTCTCGGGGCGTTTCCGAACACGTCGTAGAGAACGCGCACCTCGGGGCGGGTCAGCCGAGTGGCGTGCAGCAGCCATCCGACGAATCCCGCGGCCTCCTCGGCATAGCCCAGCTCGAACATCGCCCGCACGGTGAACGATGCGTCGCGAAGCCAACAGTACCGGTAGTCCCAATTCAGGTCGCCTCCGATGCGCTCTGGCAAGGAGGTGGTCGGAGCGGCCACGATGGCACCGGAGGGACCGTAATGGAGAAGCCTGAGCAGCAGCGCGCTGCGAAGGACCGCATCCCGGTTCGGCCCATCGTATTTTGCCTTGCCGATCCAGCTTCTCCACCAGGCAACCGTGCGGTCGATGGCTAGCGTCACCTGTTCCAACGGCCGAAGCTCAGCGGGAGCATTGCTGTTGAAGCTCAGCGAGAAGCGGAGCGCGTCGCCCGCTCGCAGCCGTTGCCGTCCGAGGACGCGGTCGCCCCGAATCTCCAAGCGCGCATCGCTGCGAAGGATGAGGCACTTGGACTGCAGGTCCACCCAGAAGCCCAGCTTGCCGCGTTCGCATAGGCGAACGCGCTTGGTCGCGTATCCCGGCCTTGGTTCAAAAACCGTTTCGACCTCGAGCTCGCCGCGGCTGCACTCAACGAAGCGGACGATTTCGTGCTCCGGGAACAGGAGCTTGGATTCGTCCTCCTCCGACGCGATCGACATGGCGTCGACAATCCGAATGGTCCCTTGCGCGGTCTTTAGGGTTGTCTCCAGGACGTTCGACTCGGGCAGGTACCTGCGCTGCGATCGAAACGCCTCCGCGGGGGCGATCCGCCAAAATCCTCCGCGCTCGGGATCGAGAATGGCGGCGAAGAAGGAGCCGCTGTCGAAGCGCGGCCAGCAGAGCCAATCGATCGAGCCGAAGCGCGAAATCAGCGCCGCGCTTCGGCAATCGCCGATAACGGCGTAGTCGCGCAGCGAAGGCTGCTCCATCGCTCAATGTTAAACATGTCTCGGGAACCAGACAAAGGCACGAGCGTTCGCCAGGTCCGAAGCGCTGGACAATGGGAGGGGCCGACACAAATTGCGCGGTCCCGGTCGAGGCGCCCCGGCGGCGCTAAGCCGAGGCCAAAAGGAGGTAGATACGATGGCAATCGTTCGGAGGCTGCAGGAACCGGAACGGGCAATCGCCCGCACTCGAGGATGGGATCCGTTCGAGATGATGCAGGATTTGATGCGCTGGGATCCGTTCAGAGAGATGTCGCGAAGAATGCTGGGCGAGGAGACGGGGGCGTTCGTCCCAACGTTCGACGTGAAAGAGACGAAGGATTCCTTTGTGTTCAGGGCGGACCTCCCTGGCGTCAAGGATAGCGACGTCGATATCTCGCTGACCGGCAACCGGTTGACGATTTCCGGCCGTCGGCAGGAAGAAAACAAGGAAGAAGGCGAGCAGTTCTACGCCTATGAACGCAGCTATGGCTCATTCTCGCGCTCTTTCACCCTCCCTGAAGGCATTGACGCGGAGCATGTTCAGGCCGACCTAAAAGACGGCGTTCTGAACGTGGTTCTCCCGAAGAAGCCCGAGGTTCAGCCGAAGCGCATTGCCCTCAAAGGCGGTGGGGGCGACGGGGGCAAAGCAAAGGCGTAAGACCGCCGCCGTGCAGTGATAAGGCAGGGACTTTCCACCGAAGTGGCCTTTGCGTCAGCGTGCGGCTAAGGACGCTCTTGGCCGACGCTGATGCGTATCCTCGTAGCCCCCCAGGAGTTCAAAGGCACCCTGACCGCCGTGCAAGCAGCGAGCGCGATGGGTGAAGCGCTCGCTGCTGTGCTTGGCTCGGCGGAGTTGGACGTGGCTCCTCTATCCGACGGAGGACCCGGCTTTGTTGACGCGCTGTTGAATGCCGCCCGCGGGCAGGCCCGGCAGTCGCTCGTCGAGGATCCCCTCGGACGTCCGGTCACCGCCCGGTGGGGGACGATCGGTGGAGGACGAACAGCGATCCTGGAGATGGCTGCGGCGTCAGGACTTTCCCTGCTCGCGGCCTCCGAACGCGACCCGCGGCGCACCAGTACCTTCGGCACCGGAGAGCTCATCCGCGCAGCACTGGACGCGGGCTGCCAGCAGATCCTCTTGGGAGTCGGCGGCAGCGCTACCAACGACGGGGGCACCGGCGCAGCGGCGGCGCTTGGAGTCCGATTTTTGGATGCTCATGGGCAGCAAGTGCCGCGAGGCGGCGCGGCCCTGGCGCGCCTGGAGCAAATCGACTTAACCGGCCGCGATCCCCGGCTCGAGAAGGTCCAACTCTTTGTGGCGGCTGACGTCAACAACCCACTTTGCGGGCCCAGCGGCGCATCGAGCATTTATGGCCCGCAAAAAGGAGCGGACGCTCAGATGGTTTCGGAGTTGGATGCCGCGCTGGGCCGCTTGGCGCAGGTGACGGCCCGGCAGATTGGCCGCGACTTTGCCAACGTCGCCGGAGCCGGCGCTGCTGGCGGCCTCGCGTTCGGCCTTTTGGCGTTTTGCGGCGCGCATCTTAGATCCGGTTTCGAGCTGGTCTGTCACCAGCTGGGCCTTGAGCAGCGCGTCCAGCGAGCGGACTTGGTGTTGACCGGGGAGGGACGGTTGGATCGGCAGAGCAGCTACGGCAAAGGACCGGGCTCGCTCGCGACCCTGGCGAAGCGCCACGGGAAGCGAACGGTCATTTTCGCCGGTCGAGTCGATCCCACCTTTTCGCCAGCCGAGTCACCGTTCGACGAAGTGCTGGAGGTAAGTACGCGCAAATTCGGCCTGGATCCGGCTGCGTCGACTCCTGTCCAGCTGCTCCGAGTCGCAGTAGAGCACTGGGCTCGCGGGGTGGATTTGCCCTCCTGATCGCTTCCGGTCACCTCGAGTTTACCGAATCGTGACATTGCCCGCAGGTGGGGAGGACTAGAAGCGCCGCGGTTTGCGTCCCCCTCCACCTTATCGAGGATGCCGTGCACAAACTTCTCTCGTTCCTTCTTGTCGTTAACGGTTGTTTTTGCAGCATTTGCTTGGCGCAGGGCTCCACCGCTCCGTCGCCGACCATTACTTCCAAGTGGAGCACCAGCTTCTACGGCTTTGTCGAGACTGACTTCATCTCCGACTCGACCGAGAGCTTCAACGAGTCAGCCGGAAACGGAGCCATCAGCCGTCCGGGCAGCTACGCTGCCACCCACAAACGGTTCATGATTGGCGCTCGGCATTCCCGGATTGGTTTTAGGCTGAACGTGCCGGAATTAGGCGGCATTCGCACCAGCGCCAATATCGAGGCGGACTTTCTCGGCAATCAGCCTTCTCCTCTCAGCGAGAGCGCATTCTTCGTGAACCCGACCTTTCGCCTTCGGCACGCCTTCATGAAGATCGAGACGGAATACGTTGACGTCTTGATTGGGCAGACCTGGCAGTTGTTCGGCTGGCAGGGCTATTTCCATCCCAATACCGTCGAGATTCAGGGAGTCCCTGGGCAGGTTTTCTCGCGGTCGCCGCAAATCCGTTTGTCGCACACCTTCAAGCTCGAGCCGGTCAGCGTGGAGGTGGCTGTCGCTGCCTCCCGGCCGCCCCAGCGCGACGCGGGGTTACCCGATGGTCAGGCCGGGATCCGGCTACTTTGGAATGGACGGAAAGGCGTGCGCACTGCGGGCGGAACGGGGACGTCCGTCGATGCCGCGGCGCTCGGGGTCTCCGGAGTATTACGGCGCTTTAACGTTGCGGAGTTTACCGCCGCGCCGGTGAACGACGTCTCGACGAGCGGCTCGGCCTATTCGATCGACCTGTTTTTTCCGATCATCGAGGGGACGCTGAAGGACAAGGGCAACGCGCTCACCTTCACCGGCTCGTTCGCCAACGGCAGTGGCTTTGCAGATTTGTTTACCGGTCTCACCGGCGGCACCCGCTTCCCCGGCCTACCGCCCCCCGCCACGTACAACCCCAACATCGACACGGGGCTAGCGATCTTCTTGCCCGATGGGACGCTGCACACCGTCGACTGGCGCGCCTACATAGTGGGCCTGCAGTATTACCTTCCCCCGGACGGCAGGTTCTGGATCTCCTCCAATTTCTCGCAAACGTATTCAGAGAACGCGGCAAACTTTGGGCCGGCAAACGGGGTCTTCAATCGCGCCTGGTGGGCGGACGGGAACATTTTCATGGACGTGACGCCTGCCGTGCGCGTAGGGCTGGAATACGCTTATTTCAGCCAGACCTACGTGGATAACGTCAACGCCACCAACCATCGCTTTCAGCTGTCCGCCTGGTTCCTCTTCTAGTGAGAAGAGGTCGTACCGTCGAAAACGGAACGATGGCGTTTCGCCGAAGGTCGACGCCTGACGGAGTTACTCGCTGTACACGCCAATACA
>Ga0126378_10004477_pt1 | contig 10679 bp, 8 predicted proteins | sample PanSoiMetPlot_23_FD_92587 | JGI IMG/M metagenome (GOLD analysis project Ga0126378, IMG submission 92587) | Tropical forest soil microbial communities from Panama - MetaG Plot_23 | ecosystem: Environmental > Terrestrial > Soil > Tropical forest > Bulk soil | place: Panama | collected 2016-02-17
AAAGCCCGCAAGTCCCTCAAGGGACGTGGCTTTGCGGGTACTTAGTTACTTAAGATCGTTGCCGGGGTTTCTGAGCGCCGCATATAATTTGATCACTTCTTCCCGCAAATTGAGGGAACCCCCGCATGCCTGAGGCCACTGGCGCCGACCGAAAGCGGCAGAGTCAAGAACTGAACATCTTTCACGATGTGGCCAAGGCCCTGACGTCGTCGCTGGACGTCGATTCCATTCTGCAAACCATCATGGAAAAGATGGCGGAATACTTCCGCCCGGACACATGGTCATTGCTGATGGTGGACGAAGAGCACAACGAACTGTATTTTGCGATCGCCGTGGGTGATGCGGCCGAGGCGCTCAAGGACGTGCGGTTGAAGGTGGGCGAGGGCATCGCAGGATGGGTTGCGAAGAACGGTGAGCAGTTGATCGTGCCTGACGTTTATACGGATCCCCGATTTACGAAACGCATTGACGAAGTAACGCAGTGGGAGACGCGGTCGATCATCTGCACGCCTGTGAATTCCAAGCATCGCGTGCTGGGTGTGATCCAGCTCGTGAACGTTGACATGAAGGGGTTCAGCGATCAGGAAATCTTCTTCCTGCACTCGCTGTGTGACTATGCGGCAATCGCGATCGAGAATTCGCGGGCGGTCGAGAAGATTCAGGAACTGACAATCACAGATGATTGCACCGGACTGTACAACGCGCGTCACCTTTATAAGACGCTGGAGACCGAAGTCTATCGCTCGTCACGCTTCGGATATGAGTTCAGCGTGCTGTTCATCGACCTCGATCACTTCAAGCAGGTGAACGATACACACGGACACTTGATCGGCAGCAAGCTACTGGCGGAGATCGGATACCTGATCAAAGCGCAACTGCGATTGATTGACTACGCGTTTCGCTACGGTGGCGATGAGTTCGTTGTTCTGCTTCCACAGACGGGAAAAGATCAGGCATTGTACGTGGCGAAGCGCTTGCGCGACGCACTGCGCGTAACGAATTTCTGCAAGGAAGAAGGGTTGAATCTGAACGTGCGCGCGTCAATTGGGCTGGCGACATATCCTCACGATGCCAAGTCCCCGCACGACGTCATTCGTCAGGCCGACGAAATGATGTACCTGGTGAAGAACACGAGCCGCGACAATATCGGAATTGCGCAGCGGGGAGTGATGAAGTAGCTGCTAGCTACGAGCTAGTAGCTTCCCTAACCCTGAGACCTACGACCTGACACCTGCCCCTTCTACTTTCTTTTCTGCAATTCGATTGGCTTGATGGAGTCGGATTGAGCCGACGGGTCGGGCTTGAAAGCAACGGTGTTTGCGGGCGCGTTGGGGTTCACGCCGAAGTCCCAAACGTATAAGTTCATTCCTTCTTTCCCAACCATTTCGACGACAGCGTATTCGCCCGAGGCGAGGCTCTCGGTAGGAGTCACCTTCACCCAGCCTCCGGTCATTGGCTGCGCGGTAGTGGGGACGAACTTGGCGTCCTGACTGATCTTGCCGTAGACGGCGATCTTGATTTCGCCCACGATGCGCTTGTCACCTTTGGCTTCGAGACGGACGATGCGAAAACGATCCTGCGGCGGTAACGGTTCGGGTTCTTTCGGCTTGGCTTCGGGTGGAGTTTCGGATTGGGGCTGGTCTCCATTGCGATCGATGTTGATGTAGAGCGCAGGCACGGCAACATGCGATTGCATGGTTGCATGCTTACCGGTTACTTCGACGATCTGGTGGTTGCTGGAAATGGGGTTGATGGTCTGCCGAATGATGTTGCCCTTCATGTTCTTGTTGACCGAGCCACCGTGCTGCTCGATAGGGACAAGCTCCGGATTTCCCTCGTAGGTATCGAGCAGAAAAACTCCGCCTTCTTCGGGGAGTTGCAGGCCGGGCAGGACGTGAGGCGACAGCGCTTCTTCCGCAGCGCGTTCGGCTTCGATCTCTTTTTCGAGAGCAGCAGCTTCCGGCGGAGGCGCGCCCGAGGCGCGATCTTTTTCGTATTTCTCCGTCGCCGGCCAATCGACCATCGATTTGGGAAGTTCTTCCCACTCGCCGCGCTCGGCACTCAAGTACCGAACACGTTCACCCTTGACTTCGTACTTGGTGACCGATTGGTACGAGCCGTCGCTGAGGTAGAGGCGCTTGGCCAGGTCCTGTGGGTGCGCACAGGGCGCAAAAGCAGCAAGAACAAGTGCGAAGATGGCGAATCCGAGGATGCGGGAGCGGAGGGTCCGGCGCATATGCCCAACTCTGATATTCGGATGCACGGCTGCGATTGGCAGATGCTTATCCGGTAAGCTTCCAGAATTTTCCCACAAGTCCGACCTCGCGAAACACAGATTCGGCTTCGGGAGCTGTCTTGGGTTGCCAATGTTGGCTCAGGCGGTCCCCGTACCAAAGTTGGGCAAGTTTCCATCCTTGCGCGAGGGAAAGGGTCCCGCCCCGGGGCCGTTTCCATTGACTGCACCAACGATCAATGTGTTGTTCCGACCGGAACAGAAGCATGGTGCGTCAGGTAAAGGCGACATCTTTGTACCATTCGCAGGCCGGGACGGCGATGTGGATGATCCCGCGTGTGGCAAGGAGTTTGCCTTTACAGATCTCGACGGGCATGGCGAGATTGCAGCACCCGCAGGACGCGTCGATCCGGGCATCTTTGCTCAGCATCGCGGGGATGCCGAGCGCGTCCCAGATGCAGTTGCCAAACCAGGAGCGGTTGCCGATGGTTACGGGAAAAGGAGTGGGAATCGCCGAGAAGGGCGCGACGCGCCAGAGTTCTCCGTTTTCCTGTTGCAAGAAGGCGTGACTTTCGCTGAGTCGGGAGAGGGTGGAGAGAATCGTCTTCGTAGAGGATTTGAATGCTTTCGCCATGTCCGCAACGGTGGGGCAGCGGCCGGTGCGAATCATCCGCCGGTAGACAAAGACGCGGAGGCCGGAGTCGAGTTGGGATTTAGACATATGGCGGTGCCGGGTTTTCGGTGTTCGGTATTCGGCTCTAGCTTCCGGCATTAGGCTTCGGGCTCTGGGCTCTGGGCTCTGGGCTTCCAGAGTTCGGGCTATCAAGATGCTTCGACGGTAAGAAATTATCCCGTATTGTGCAGTCCGGCGGCGATGCCGTTCATGGTGGCGCCAATGGCATAGTCGACGGAGTCGCTGGTTTCTCCACTTCGTTTGCGACGTAACAAGTCGACCTGGATGAGGCTCATGGGATCGACGTAAGGATTGCGCAGCCGGATGGAGCGAAAGATCACTGAGTTTTTCTCAAGAAGCTCGTTTTGCCCTGTCACCAGCAGGATCTGCCGGCGGGTGCGTTCGAATTCTTCGTGCAGCATGTGAAAGACGCGGTCGCGAAGGGCGGCATCGGTAACGAGGCCGGCATACAGGCGCGCAATCGACATGTCGGCTTTGGCCATCGCGATCTCAACGCTACGAATCAGACTGGAGAATGGCGGGAAACCGCGCATCATTTCTTTCAGAAGCGACGCGCGTTCGGGAGCACCGGCGCTGAAGCGTTCGAGAGCGTGTCCAACACCGAACCATGCGGGAACGGCGTGCCGGCTCTGCATCCAGCCAAAGACCCAGGGAATGGCACGCAGGTCTTCGAGGCGGCGGCTTTCGGAACGGCGCGCGGGGCGCGAACCAATGCGCGCGTGCTCGAGTTCGTTCACAGGGGTGGCTTGCTCGAAGTACTGAACGACCTCCGGGTTGTCGGCGATATGTTCGCGATAAAAGGCGAAGGCGTCCCGGGACATCGTTTCCATCGCTTCATGCCAGCGTGGCGAGAGTTCAGGCTGGAGCTGAGCCGGGTTGACCAGAACCTCAAGACAGGCCGCGATCATGATCTCCAGATTCCACTCGGCAAGCACCGGGTCGGAATATTTCCAGGTCAGCACTTCGCCCTGCTCGGTGATGCGAATCTCGCCGGAAAAATCTCCGGGCGGCTGCGCGAGGATTGCGGCGTGGGTCGGACCTCCGCCCCGGCCCACGGTTCCTCCACGACCGTGGAAGAGACGCAGGCGAACATTCGCTTCACGTGCAGCAAGGTGAAGATCGTGTTGCGCCTTGTGCAGTTCCCATGTGCTGGTGAACATGCCTCCATCTTTGTTCGAGTCGGAGTAGCCCAGCATGACTTCCTGCTTGCGTCCCCAGGATTGAAGCAGAGGCTCGTACTCGGCCGAGGCCCATAGGCGCTTCATGACCGAACTGGACGCGCGAAGCGCGTCGATTGATTCGAACAACGGCACAGGCATGAGGCCAGGATCGTCGCCGGTGCGAGCAACCGAGACGCCGCTGACCGACGCAAGGCGCACCACGGCCAGAATGTCTTCTTCCGATTGCGTGTTGCTGATGATGAATTGCCGGATCGCCTGCGGCGACTGTGTGCGCTTCAGTTCGGCGATGGTCCGAAACGTTGCCAGCAGTTCAGCGGATTGCGCGCGCAAAGGAGCGGCGTGTCCGCTGCCCGGCGAAACGACGGCCGATGCGAGATCGGAGAGCGCCTGGTCGAGAACCCGGACGTGCTGGCGAATATCGAGTGCGTGCAAGCGGAAGCCAAATGTCTGGACCTTACGCAAGAGCGGGTTGATCAACAGCTCGACCAGCCGTTCGCCGCGATTCGCACACAGGCTGTCGCGCAGGAGTAACAAGTCGGCTTCGAATTCCTTTTCTGATTTGTAGGCCTTCTCGTGCGTGACCGAGTCGCGAGTGAAGCGCAGGCGCGCCGCAAGGAAATCTAGGAAGTGGCGGTATATCTCCGCCTCGGTAATGCGCTTCCAGCGGGAATGCTCTTCGCCGATGCTCGATTCATACTGGCGCACGCGCTCGGTGAGTGCTTCAGAGGCGCCGATTCTCCGCAGCGACATGCTCAATTGGCCGACGAGGCGAGTGATCTCGGCGATGTAATGATCGATGATGACGTGCCGGGCCATCCGCAGGGCATCGCGCGTGCAGTCTGCAGTGACGAAGGGATTGCCGTCGCGATCCCCGCCGATCCAGGAACCGAAATCCAGCAATTCCGGTAGGGCTGCCTCGCTGGGGGCACGGGCGTAGACGTTGCTCAACGAGTCTTCCAGTTCGGCGTAGAGCCGGGGCAAGGTCTCGAACAAGACCATGGGGAAATAATCGAGTCCCATGTAGATTTCGTCGCGCACGGTCGGCTTTTTCAGGCGGACTTCGTCGGTCTGCCAGAGCGCGGTAATCTCAGCAAGAATTTCGGATTCGTATTCGAGCGCGTCGGCTCGCGAGAGCAGAACCCGGTCAAGATGCTCGAGGGCGCGGGCGATGCGGCGTCGCTTGATTCGGATGGTGTGGCGCGTGATCTCCGTGGGATGAGCCGTGAACACAGGCGTAACACGGATTTTGTGTAGGGCATCGAGAATTGAGTCGAGTGCAATTCCGGCCATGCGGAGTCGCAGCAGAGTGCCGCGGAAGGAACCTTCGGCGGGAGAGTGGCCATCTTGCAGACGGGCGGCGCGACGGCGGCGCTTGCGGTGATTGGTCTCAGCAAGATTAGTGAGTTCAAAGTAAATGGCGAAAGCTTTGGTGACGCGGTAGGCGTCGTCGACCGAAAGACCGCCGATGGTTTCGCGAGCCTGCGCCATGAGGCCGGCTTCCAATTCTTCTGCGACTGCACCGGCAGGGGGCTGTTCGCGGTGCTGGATCAGGAGACGGCGCAGACGCTCGACGACTTCGAAGAAAGCTTCGCCCTCCTGTTCCACGAGCACCCGGCCTAGCAGTATGCCGAGCGAGCGCACGTCGCGGCGGAGCGGAAGTTCCTTGGCAGGATCGCTGCTGTGGGCAGTAAGTTCGGCGAGGCGAGCGGCCTGGTCGTTGTCGCACCATAGCGGCGAGTCGGGCATGGGGCATTTTAACGAATCCCGACATTCAAGCTGCCTAGGTTAATGACGAACATTGGTTCGGCGGCAGGGTGATGAATTTTGTGAATGGCGCGGGTTGGGCTTGTCGAGAGGCGTGAATCGGGGGAGACTCCCCGACACCCGGTCCAGCTTGGGTGCTCATTTTCGATGATTCAGTTTCGACGTCCCTGCGTGTGCTGTCTTGCGGTTCTGTTGTGCAGTTCTGTGACGCTTGCTCACGGGCAGTCCGGAGCACCTTCGCAGTCTCAATCTTCGGTCGGGTCTACCCAGACAGATCAAGCGAAACCATCCCCGCCTGATCAACAAGCGGCCGCAGATCCCAATTCCGATCCAATTCACGATGCGCTCTTGTTGTATCGCAAGGGTGATTTTGTGGGCGCTCAGCAGAAGTACGAGCAAGTTCTTGAGAAGCAACCGAGGTCTTCCGACGCTTACGCAGGATTGGCTCGGGTGTACTTGAAGAAAAAAGAAGTCGCGTGAGCGTTTGAGATTGCGGAACGAGGACGTGTAGTCGCGAACTCGCCTGCCGTACGCGTGGCGCTGGGCGAGGTTCTGTTCCGCCAGGGAAAGATTCACGAGGCCGAGGATGGGTGGGCGGGCGTGATCAATGAGGGGCATCGCGAAGCGCGCGCCTACCTTGGACTGGCGCGAGTGCAGCGGGCGATCTCGATGAACAAGAGTGCGCGGAGCATGATCGAAATGGCGCACGAACTGGACCCGACGGATCGCGACATCGCCAAGTTTTGGATGGGTACTTTGGGCCGCTCACGACAGATTAAATATCTCCAGGAGTATCTGGCGAGCGAGAACAACGATGACGAGGATACGAAGAAACGGCTAAGGCAGACGCTCTCCTATCTCGAAGCGATCGCACAACGCACCGCGGGAGGTTGTCGCCTCGTAAACGCAATCACCGATGCAGAGATTCCGCTGATCCATCTGCCCGCCGATTTCTCCCGGTTCCGCGCCTTCGGGCTGAACGTGGAGCTGAATGGCCAAAAATCGAAATTGCTCCTCGATACGGGCGCATCGGGGATCTTGATCAGCCGGACTCAGGCGGAGAAAGCCGGGCTGACACGCGTTTCAGACATGGATCTTTCCGGCATTGGTGACCAGGGGGCGCCGGCCGGATATGTAACCATCGCAAGTTCGATCAAAATCGGTCCGATGGAATTTCAGAACTGTGAAGTCCGTGTGATCGATCAGCGCTCGATCAGCAGGGGAGACGGACTGATCGGATCCGATGTTTTTGCGAGTTTTCTCGTGGACCTCGACTTTCCGAGGGGGACTTTGCGCCTGAACGCACTGCCGAAGCGCCCGGACGACGCCGCGAAGCCCCCAGAACTGCAAACGGATGCGACGGAAGAGCGAAAAGGCAGCGACTCGGTCACGGAGCCGGCAGCTGGATCCGAGAAGCCTGCGAAGCCGCGTCCCGGAGCGCAAGATCGTTACATTGCTCCGCAGATGCAGTCCTACACGAAGGTGTATCGCTTTGCGAATTCGTTGCTGGTTCCCACGCTGGTTGGGAATGAGTCTGAGTCCAAGCTGTTCCTGCTCGATACCGGAACGTTCGATAACATGATCACGCTGGGCGCGGCAGGTGAGGTGACTCGCCTGCGCGGAGATCATGGCACTCGAATCCAAGGGCTCAACGGACCGGTTGACCAGGTCTACCGCGCCGACAAAGCCTTGATCAGGTTTGGGCACCTTCAGCAGCACGATCAAGACCTGGTGGCGCTGGATCTGAGCCATACCAGCGATCAAATCGGAACGGAAGTTTCCGGGATGCTTGGATTTGTCATGCTTCGCCTTCTCGAGATCAAGATTGACTAGCGCGATGGGCTCGTCGACTTCACATATGATCCCACCCGGTTCGGGCCGTAACTCAGCGTCGGTGACTGGCGGGCACGGTTTTTCTTGGCGTCGGCCAGCACCTGTGGCAGACTCCACCCATACGCCGGGCCTTACAGAATGCCGGCTTACGTGGTGCCACTTTGCTCTCCAGCTTGCGGATCGTTGTCGCTGTTGGATTAGCTGCTGCAGGTCTAGTCATCTCTCCGGTTGGGGCGGAACAATCTGCCACGTCGGCGGTTCCTGAGAGTTCGACGACCCCACAAGAGGCTGCACCTGCGACACCTAAGATAATCTTCTCCCCACCCCCTGCCTCCTTACCGCCAACTCCTCTCACCACCGCGAGGCTTCTATATGCGAAGGGTGACTTTGAGGGGGCGATCGGAAAGTATCAAGCAATCATCAACGAGAAGCCCAAGTCTCCCGATGCGTACGCAGGACTGGTTCGCACATATCTAAAGATGAAAGACGTTCGCCAGGCGTCGGAGACCGCGACGAAAGCTCTGGAGGTTGCGGACTCGGTACCGGTGCATGTGGCGACGGGCGAGGTTTATTTCCGCGAGGGAAAACTGCGCGCAGCGGAAGACGAGTGGGTGAAGGTCGTCAATTCGGGGCGTCAGGACGCGCACGCCTACATGGGCCTCGCACGCATTAACTGGGCGATTTCCATGCACAGGACTGGGTGGACCATGATCGAGAAGGCGCACGCCATCGATCCGTCGGACCCGGATATCCGGCGCGCATGGATGCATCGGCTAAATACGAAAGATCGCATCAAGTTTCTTGAGGAGTATCTCGCCGGAGAGAACAATGACGACGAAGAGACTCGGAACAGCATGCGTCACTACCTGGAATACCTTCAGGCGCGCGCAAAGGATCCGCGGGGCGCCTGCCACCTGGTGGGCAAGACGACGAAAACCGAGACGCCTCTCGTACGACTGCTTGAGGACCCCGTGCACTTACGAGCATACGGGTTGACCGTTGAAGTGAACGGTCACAAGACGAAACTCATGCTCGACACCGGAGCATCGGGAATCCTGATCAATCGGACTCTGGCGGAGAAAGCGGGAGTGACTCGGCTGGCGGATCTGGATGTCGGTGGAATTGGCGACAAAGGGCAGAAGAGCGGATATCGTGCGTTGGCCGATTCGCTCAAGGTTGGCGGCCTGGAATTTCAAAACTGCACGGTCCAGGTTCTCGACAAGCGCTCCCTGGTCGGGGAGGACGGGCTGATCGGAGCGGATGTTTTTTCGAGCTTCCTGGTCGACATTGATTTTCCAAACGAAAAATTGAAGCTGAGTGAACTGCCGCGACGGCCAGACGACACTGTAAGCGGCGCCAACCTCAAACTGGAATCGGAGGAAGATGAGGAGTCTGAGGAACCGGCATCCGAAAACGCAAGGGCATCTTCATCGCCAAAAGATTCAAAGGCGAAGGCTTCGGGTCCACAAGACCGGTACATCGCACCGGAGATGCAGTCCTACACACGAGTTTTTCGCTTTGGACATCTTCTCCTGGTGCCCACGTCGGTCGGTGACGTACCGGGAAAACTGTTCTTGCTCGACACCGGCGCTTTCCTCAATCAAATTACGCCCGAGGCAGCGCGCGAGGTCACCAAGGTCCATGGTGACTCTGACACGATCATTCACGGTCTGAGCGGGTCGGTGAATAAGGTATATCGCGCGGACAAGGCCGTATTGCAAATCGGAAACTTAAAGCAAGAAAACCCGGACCTGGTAGCGTTCGATCTAACCCCCATGAGCAACGACGTTGGAACGGAGATCTCAGGCACGCTGGGGTTTGCGATGTTGGGGATGCTCGACATCAAGATCGATTACCGCGATGGATTGGTGGATTTTTCATACGCTCGGAAGCGGTGGGGACAGTAAGGGATGGCTCCCGGCCGGGCCCCCACGACCAACCGGTTGATTCTTGCTTGGGCAGCAGCGCTCCTCAGCATTCTCGTGGTTCTGGCTGGATGTGGCCGCAATGCTCCATCAACGATTTCCGATCATCCTCGGATCACTCCAAAGGTCACGCTGCGAGATGTAACGTTCCGAAGTGCGGCTCTCCATCGAGAGATGTCTTATCGCGTCGTGATGCCGGCCAGCATTCAGAATGGCAGCAGACTCCCGGTGGTCTACCTGCTTCACGGGGGCAATGGCGGGTTCCGAGATTGGACGAACTATTCTGACGTAGCGCGATTTGCCGAGCACTACCTGATTCTTGTCATGCCCGAAGGCGACGAGTCGTACTACACGAATTCGCGCGAACACGCGCAGGATCGCTACGAAGACTACATCGTGATAGACCTGATCTCGGATGTGGGGACGCGCTTTCCGGCAGCGAGTGGTCGGCAGAATCGCGCGATAGCGGGCATCTCGATGGGCGGGTTTGGAGCGGTGAAGCTCGCATTGAAGCATCCTGACCTATTCGCGTTTGCCGGCGGCCTGAGTTCCGCACTCGATGTGCCGAGCCGTCCATTTTCGATACATAGAATCGGACAGTGGCGGTCTCACGCATCTATCTTCGGGCCTTGGGGAAGCTCCACCCGACGGGAGAACGATCCATTTGTCTTGGCTCGCTCCGCCGACCCCAAGAAAATGCCATACTTTCTTCTCACTTGCGGCGACAAAGAGGGTCTGCTTCCAACGAATCGCAGTTTTTCGAAGCTGCTGCGGGAGCGTGGATTTCAATATGAGTTTCACGTTGTTTCGGGTGGTCACGACTGGAATCAATGGAATGCGCAACTGGACGACTTGTTTCATAGTCTGGAACTGCATTTAGAAACGCGGAACTGATCAAAACATTCTTCCTCGTTTTCCACATTCCCTTCCTCGCCAATCTCTGGCATAATTGATCGTGCACGCCAGTTGCACAATTTCCCAAGCAAAAATTAAGCGAGGAAGCGATGTCGGCAAAGTACATCTTTGTGACGGGCGGAGTTGTGTCTTCT
>Ga0126378_10004478_pt1 | contig 10678 bp, 11 predicted proteins | sample PanSoiMetPlot_23_FD_92587 | JGI IMG/M metagenome (GOLD analysis project Ga0126378, IMG submission 92587) | Tropical forest soil microbial communities from Panama - MetaG Plot_23 | ecosystem: Environmental > Terrestrial > Soil > Tropical forest > Bulk soil | place: Panama | collected 2016-02-17
CGACCGTGGTTGCAACCTCGCGCAAACTCTGCCGCGCGCCGCCGCCCGTGCTGAAGCACTCGGCTCCTCATGTACGCACCACGCATCTGCCAGTCCGTCCCCGGAAAGCTGCGGTTTAGCGAATCAACGATGGCATCTTCGATTCCGTAGGCACGCGCCGTCACAAAGCATTCGACCACCAGCGCCTCGATTCCTTTAATCATGCTGCTGCGGCACATTTTTATAGCCGATGCCTTCCCAATCGTGTCCGCAATCACTTCGAGGTTCATTCCTGCCGGAGTCAGCAGAGCCGCCAGTTCACCAGCGCGGGCGCCTGCAACGAGGATTTCCACTGTGATGCCGGATGGTCCCACGGGAGCCATCACTGCCCCTTCGACATACGAGGCGCCCGATCGTTCAATAGCCTGCGCGCTGGAGCGTTTGACACTCGGAGAAACCGAATTGATGTCGAAGAAAAATTGGCCCGGCCTCAGGTAGCCCGACGCTTGCTCGGCAACCTCGCGCGCGGCCGCCGCGGTCACCGCGGAGAAAACGAGGTCGGCCTCACGGCAGGCGTGCTCGAGCGATGAGCATTCAGCGATCCCGATAGAACGGATTTTGGCCCGCACGGCAGGTGCGGATGCCGGATCTTCCAAGAGTGCATCGTAACCCGCGACCTCGAACAAATCCGACGCGATGAGGCCCTGGGCGAATACTCCCCCCGCTTCCCCGAGGCCAATCATCGCGATGCGTCTTCGACCGCACACCGCCCGCGTCATGGTGTCCTCCCGTGCTAAGACGTGCGACGCATCAGCGAAGGGTCGGCAAGAACCGCATCCTGTCCGCGCACCGGATTCGCGACCGCTTCTTCGAGGGTCGCCGCGCCTCTCCATTCGTTCCGCGGTCGGACACGCTGGTCGATGTCGATCCGATCCATACCCCAATAGATCTCCAGATTGTGTCCATCGGGGTCGGTAAACTCTACCGCGATCTGAACACCGGCTCGGCGTCTTCCCTCAAAGACGATCGGGACCCCATGTGCGCGAAGATGATTGCGGACTTGGAACACCTCGTCGAGTGTCGCGACTTCGAATGCGAAATGATGAAGGTCCCGGCCCGTGGCGCTCTCTTGCAGACCGCCTACCAGGGCAACTCCGTGGTGATCGGCGTTGAAGCGCAGAAAAACCATTCCGCCCGGCATCAGGTCTTCGGAATAAACATCGGAAATTCTGAGCCCCAGCACATTGACGTAGAACTCTGTGGAACGCTGGAGATCGGAGACCCGAATCACGACGTGACCCAGCTTTTTTATTTCGAACGGTGGCCTTGTCGCACCGCGATTCGATTTTGCGCTATCGGTCGACATGGTAATTGTCAGTAGTCAGTCATTGATCGATTCGACGTTTGTGCTGCCCGTGATTCGAGTCGCCTAGCTACGTCCCGCGAGCTGCCGCCCCTTTTCCAGTGCTGCAAAACTCCGCGTCGGGGCGGCGACGAGAAATCGATACCCCTCGCCGAGAATGCGCTCTACATTGTTGGAATCGACGTGAGGGTGACCAACTGGAATGTTGAGCTGCTTACAGGTAGCTACCACTCGCGCCATCGCTTCCTGAACCGACGGATGCTCGTATTGTCGCGGATAGCCCAACTCCTGGCTCAGGTCTCCTTCACCAATGAGTATCGCTCCGACCCCGGGAACTCTGTTTAGAATGTCAGGGAGGTTCGTGATTCCCTGGGTATCTTCTATCATCAGAACCACGAGGATCTCGCCCTCTGGATTGAGTGGCCACACATCCGCCCTGCCGTAGTATTGCTGCTGAGCTAGGCCCCAATATCGTATCGCCCCTGCCGGCCCGTCGCCGCGGATGCCGGCCGGTTCGTACAAGGGCGCGCTCCGCAGGCGCGGATAACGGCATGCCGCGACCGCGTTGTAAGCCTGATCGACGGTGCTGATGTGCGGCCAGACAATCCCATAGGCGCCGAGGTCGAGCGCTTGCTTTGCGAACCATTGGTTTTTCTCGTCGCCGTTGGGGGGAATTCTGACCAGCGGCGTGACGGGAGGCGCCAGGGACCCTGCTTGTACGATTTGCGCGCGATTGAGCAGGTACTGCAGGGAGTCCCGCAGCGCGCGGACGTCCCATGGGTTGTGCTCCATTTCGAAGACGATTCCGTCGTATCTCGAAGTGGAAACCCCGAGCGCAGCCTCTACTTCGGCCTGCACGAAAGTGCAAAAAGCCGGCTGTCCTTGTTCGAGAGCGCGAATGACACCGTTGAGGCGCGGGATTCCGGCCATCTCTCTGTGTTCCCCCGGCGACACCCGCATCCTAGCAAAAAGGCCAAGCGGCTCACAGTTTAGCGGAACGCGGCGGTCGGTAATTTGACAATATTGAAGACGCGTTCGTAGGATCGCGTCGTCAACCGCGCCCGCTCAATGAGGGCCTTATGATAATCGATTGTCACGGTCACTATACGACCGCGCCTCGCGCGCTTGAAATCTTCCGCGAGCGACAACTCGCCAGTCCAGACGACCCGATTCCCTTCCCGAGCATCGACGATGAGGAAATACGTCGAAGTGTCGAGGGCGCGCAGCTCAAGTTTCAGAAGGAGCGGGGGACCGATCGCACGATATTCTCGCCGCGTGCATCATCGATGGCGCATCACCTCGGCAATGCGGCGACCAGTATCCGCTGGGCGCAAATTTGCAACGATCTGATCCATCGCGTCTGCCAGACCTATCCGGACAACTTCGTAGGTGTATGCCAGTTGCCGCAGTCACCCGGCACTTCGCCGGCCAATTGCGTCGGCGAACTAGAACGCTGCGTCAGCGAGTTGGGATTCGTTGGATGCAATCTGAATCCCGATCCTTCAGGCGGATACTGGACCGACCCGCCCCTCACGGACCGATGGTGGTACCCGCTCTATGAGAAAATGGCGGAGCTGAAGGTGCCGGCGATGATCCACGTCAGCTCTTCGCGCAATCCGAACTTTCATGCAACCGGAGCGCACTACCTTAATGCAGACACTACCGCATTCATGCAGTTGCTTACTTCGGAGCTGTTCCGGGATTTCCCTACCTTGAAGTTCGTTCTTCCCCACGGGGGCGGCGCGGTCCCGTATCACTGGGGCCGCTATCGTGGACTCGCGCAGGACATGAAACGTCCGCCGCTGGCAGAATTGGTGCTGAACAATGTGTACTTCGACACCTGCGTGTATCACCTGGCGGGCATCGAACTCCTCACCAAAGTGATTCCGGTCGACAATATTCTGTTCGCATCCGAAATGGTCGGTGCGGTGCGGGGTATCGATCCTGAGACGGGCCACTACTTTGATGATACGAAACGCTATATCGACGCCGTCACCTGGTTGAGCGCCGAGGACCGGAGAAAAATTTTCGAGGGTAATGCCCGCAAGGTGTATTCGCGTATCCAGTGACCCGGTCACACCTGCCGGTACCCTTGGACTCCCCGTATTTGAGCGAGTTGCCGACCTTTCGCAGGAAATCGAGGCCGGTCAGGAGAGTGTAAATTATGCGATGCGGTCGCGGGTCTCCACCCCTTGCCAAGGCTGGTCGGGCTGGAGATGAGTCAAGGCGCGGATCGGCGCTTAAATCCAGAATCGACCGAACCGCGCTCCCCGCCCGTGATCGACATCGTGCCGACCATCTTGGCTGCGTCGTCCCGTCACCGTTACCCTTGCGACTGCGGCGACGGGGCGTTCGCCGCAGGAGCAAATGAAACGGCGGTGCCCATGCATTCTCGGTACCCGGTTCCTCCGCCGGTAGCGACGTAGGCAGCGTTGCTGTTGATAATCGCGTCGACCCGATTCCCGTACTTTCGTACCGCCGCTTCCTTGACGCTGTCCCCGGCGATTATCTCTTGGTTCCCCTCTGGCGATCCCTGGCAATAACCGCTTACTGGTCCGAGAACGGTGTAATTTGGATGGCCGGGTATCGTCGGACCGGGTACCTCCACGATACGCTTGACCGCTGCGTCCATCTCAGCGGTTCGCTGATGGATCGCTTCGGCGCGCTGTTGAACGGCGGGAGGAGCAACGGACGCGCACCCTGCGACGGCTACCGCCCCTATTCCGATCAATAGATTTTTCATAGGGAATTACTCCTTAGACCCGACAGTCCCCCCTTCCTGAAGGCTGCGCGGGCCAACGGGAGAACTGATTCGAACAGCAGTCATCGTTGGCCGAAGACAAGTCCTCTGTAAATTAGACTTTAGTCGTATTCGATAAGATTCCCGCTTCAAACGCTCGAATTCACAGCTATCGGCTTAGTATGCAATTGAAATAACTTCCGGTCAGCCCTCGAACACCGTCGTTTGTGAAGGGAATCGTATTCGAAAAGACGCGCGAGGCCGGGCCCTTCGGCGCGTGCGTGAAATGCAAATGACGCGGTGGAATCGGGTCGGTTACGAGATGGCGGGTACATCACGAGGGTGAAGCGTGAGGAACGCCTCACCCTCTCTTTCAATTTGGGATCAGGCGGCGGCGTCCAGTTGTCCGTTCTTCTGCATCTCTGTAAGCACCGTGCACAGGTTGTGCTGCCATTTCAGGGTGGAAAGCTCGTCCTGCGCGAAGAGTTTTACCATCTCCTTAGTCTGCTGATCTTCCTTGATCAGGTCCGCAAACTCGAACAGCGGACGAATCGTCTCCTCGGGATTGGGATAGCGCATCACGCCCTTCTGCAGCTTCGCGAGGTCCGACATGCCGGTGTCGCACAAATAGTCAATACTCTCGCGGATCTGTGGGCTCGCGTTCTGCGGAACGGTGCCGCCAAGCTCCCTCAGTCGTTGCGCAAAGGCGCGGCCATGGTAGGACTCGCGCTCGACGACCATCTTGAGACCGCCTTTGATACAATCGAGCTTGCAGGTCTTCAGCCATTCGCCAACGGCCTCGCCACCCGCAGTTTCCGCCGGTGCGACTGCCTCGAGAAATTTGATCACCGCCTCACGCTCTGACGCGTAGGTCGTACCGAAGGCCCTGAACCCGGCCGCGGTGGTTCCATTCGTCACGCCCATTTCGAGATTCTTCATCTCGCTCTCGAAAGTCTGGTCGCTGATGATGCCCGAGCGATACGCACGAAGCAGCTGTCTAAACTCGAAATCTCTTTTCATAAATTCCTCCGATGAACGTTCATTCCGCCGTGCAACCGTGACCGGACCAAAAGGACTGGCCAGAAAGTGCTCGCTCAACTTGCCATCGCTTTCAGAGATGCCCTGAAGCGAATCGCGTTCAGAAACATTCTCGAGCGCCGGGCCGGCTTGAGTGGGCCCCTGCAGACCGGCGCGCCCCGCGATCTCAGCTCCCAGTGCTCTCGCGCGCTCGTCCATCTCCCGGGGGTCTCCACCCAGCGCGCGCAGGTACTCGGCGATCTCTTCCGCGCTGCAAGCGTCGGTCAAAAAGTCTTCGGCCCGCAACTCCTCGAATTTCCCAAGCTTGCCGTTATTTTTCGATGCCTTCCGTGACATGTCTGCTTTCGTTTTGCGAATCTAGACCGAACGCATTCGCGTCCAAATGGCATTCAGGAGCGCACCAAATTTTGGGCGCGACCAACGCCATTCGCCGAAGAGCCCTGGCCTTCAAGCTCCCGACGGACCGCCTCGCGATGGCGTGCCAATCGGCGCCGGGCTTTGTAAATCACCTCGACCGACACCCTCAGTTGCGTAGCCTGCGTCGCGGGCTTAGTAACTCCCCCTTTTTCCAGGGACAAAAGTCTTTTCATAAATTCGTCGTCCGCCACACGCGCCTCGAGCAATCGGAGCGCCCGTTGGCATTCATCGCCCTCCTCCAGCTTGTCGCCTGACGCGGCTTCCCTTTCCGCTGATCTGAACACCGACGGATCACTCAGCGAACGCTCCACCTTCAAGCGGGTGGACCGGGACTGATTGCTGATGAGTCCGTTCACAGTACTTCCCAAGTGTCGCAGTAGATCGGGCTCGAGATTGGGATCCCAACCGGCATAATCGGAGTCCAGCAGGCGGCGAATAGCCTCCGCAGCGAGGTCCTCGGCATCAGCCAGCGAGCCGGTTATTCCGCGTACTTGGCGTCTCCTGAACGCAAAGAGAACCAGTCGACGGAAAATATCCGTCCAATCTACGCTGTCCCAGTTCACGCGGATCCCGTCGTTCTACTCGGTAGAGGTAAACAAGGTCCCCTTTTGGACGCTGCAGCGGAACATTAGACATCTCGACAACGGAAGGACCAGGTCTCTCCGCACTCTTTTGTCCAAAAGCCCGCTGTTATGCGCCGAAATTGCTTCCATCGGAAACCCCTCATGCCGATCTCTGATTGCCCGGGCGGCCCGACGAGCACCCGGCCCTGTTTATCACCCCTAGTTCGATGCCATCGCCCAGTTTCGAGCGTCTTCTCCCGGCGAATAACCCACGATGCTCTGGGAGGGATTGCGATTGACCAGCGGCCGCAAGTAGAGAGGATGCTTCATGCTGCGAACTTCGTGCTCGATGGTAAACAGTACCCTGCCGCTGTCCGGATCGACTATGTCCTGGAATCGATACTGGTGCTGATCGCTCTCCTGGGTGATCAATCCCTTCGCGGCTAGCCCGCGATGTGGGCCGGAGAAGTCGTTGATGTAGATCTGGATGTGATGCTGATCGTAGGGCGGAGTGGGTTTGTCGCATTCGCGGAAGAACAGGTTCTGCCCTGTCCCGGCAGTCACGCAGGCAAAAGGACCGCCCGCGTCTTCTAGGCGTGCTGCCTGCGCGCCCATAATCTGCGAATAAAACCGAGCGATACCGTCGGCCGTTCCCTTGGGTACCTCGAACTCTACGTACGGGATGCCGACCGCCATCGGACCGAAGCGCTGCGCCGGAGCGAAGCAATGAATCCGGTTGCCCCACGGGCAGGTCGCCTCGACGTGGCCGTCACGTTCCTGGAATGCGAAGCGAGTCCCGCCGAGGGATTCACTTATCCGGCTCAAGCGCCGCGGCAACGCATCGTAATCGGAGACCACTACCCCGACGTGGCCACGCAATACCTGGGGTTTGCTGGTGGGAAGATGGAACTGCTGCCGGCCCGCGTTCACCCACATGTTGGCCGGACCGGTCATCATATACGGGTCGCGCGTCAACCCGAGCCCGTTGACGTAGAATAACGCCGCCTTTCCTTGGTCTGGAACTGTCACGTTGACGTGTTCAAGGGCGACGATGTTGCCGAGATCCTCGGCGCTCCTATCGTACGTCTTCTTCTGCATCAACTTGGCTAGGCCGTCTGGGGCGTCAAGAACCGCGTCTCCCGTCACTCCGAGAAGTCCCGGTGGTCGCTTTGAGGCCTTGGGTCCTGGGCTCTCATTTCCCGATCCGCACAGCTTGTCCATCTCCTGCGCGAATAGTTCCTCCGAGATGATCCCGTCGCGATAAGCTTTGAGTACTTGCCGCACTTCAAACTCTCTGGTTGGCATTTTTCGCACTCCTCTAATGTTCCGTCGGCCGTGGCGGATGCCGCCCACCGGGGCGCGGCCCTCTGCAATGATAGACGAGTGCGGGACCGATCGTAAAACTCGGAAGAAAGCCCTTAGCGTCGGCCGAACTTGTCGAAACCCTCGCATCGAATTGAACCGATGAGGCGGTCGGTGAGATATCTTTGTGGACCGTTCAGATCCGCCATGGCAAAAAAGACGTCGATCTTGGTCGTCCGTTATACAGGTGTTGTTTTCAGAGGAATGGCGTGTTTTCGACTCCAAACAACGAAATTGAATCCCCCCTCATAAGGGAATTCTTTTGCCCATGCAGGATAGCTTGAAACGAGCCGCTACCAACTCACTGGCTCGCCAGATTGCGGGGGTTGGGCTTTGATGCGAAGGACGTTTGCTGATAGTGCATCGACCGCGGGAGGAGAGCATGATTCGCCTGATTTTTGTTCTGCGCCGTAAACCGTCACTGTCGCGTGAACAGTTCCAGAAGTACTGGCATGAGGTACACGGACCGCTGGTCGCCAAACACGCCACGACCTTGAACATCCTTCGCTACGTGCAGGACCACACGCTGAACGATCCGATGAACGAGCGGATGGCTGGCAGTCGGGGCGGAATGGAACCGCCTTACGACGGCGTCGCGGAACTCTGGTGGACAACTCGCGAAGCGTTGGCGACGTGTATCGCCAGCCCCGCGGGGCAGACCGCCGCCAAGGAGCTGGTCGAAGACGAAGCGACGTTCATCGACCTGCCGAATTCACCGCTCTGGCTCGCTTACGAATATCCGCAGATCAATCCTTCGGAAGAGGTCGTTGCGCGTCCGGGCAGCGGCCTGGTGAAGATTTTCTTTCCGCTGCGTCATCCGCCCAGCCAGACGCTGGAGCAGGCGCAGCTCTACTGGCGAACGAACCACGGGCCGATTATTCGGGGGCTCGCGGGAGGCTCTCATCTGAAGAAGTACTTTCAGGTCCACCGTTTCGAGGATCCAATAGAGCAACAACTTCGAGCGGACCGTGGGACCACGGTTGCGCCCTACACCGGTCATGCTGAAGCCTGGATCGATCGTGCCGAATCGGCGGCGGCTGCTGGAACGCCGGAAGGTAAGCGCGCCGGGGAGCTCGCGGTCGAGGATGAAGCGAATTTTATAGATTTCAGAAATTCCTCTATCTGGATCGCAAAAGAACGCGTAGTTATCGACCGGCGCTGAATCGGAAGAACCCCCTTCGGCGAGCAGCTTGACAGTTCGGGCGCAACGGCCTAGTCGGACTACACTTGGGCGATTGCCCGCGGCCGCGTAAGGGAGATCGAGCATGCTTTCGCGAAATGGCCTGGATTACGAATCGCTGGTCAAAGAAGACCGCGTCCATATCAGCCTTTACACCAATCCCGCCATCTTCACCGAAGAGATGGACAAGATTTTCCATCGAGGATGGGTCTACGTTGGGCATCGGGGCGAAATCCCGCACCCGGGCGACTTTCGCCTCAAACGAATCGGACGTCAGCCGGTTATCATGGTTCGCGACCAGCAAGGGGAAGTGCACTTGTTGTTGAACCGCTGCCGCCATCGCGGCGCCACCGTATGTCAGCGGGAACAAGGTAACGCCCGTTCGTTTCGATGCATGTATCACGGCTGGACATACCTGCTTAACGGCGACCTGAGCGGCGTACCGGCGATGGATGGCTACGGCGAGGGATTCAAGCGCGAGGACTTGGGACTGGTGAAGGTTCCGCGCGTCGGAGAGCATCGCGGTTTTATCTTTGCGAGCCTGAGCCCGGCCGGGACCACACTGGACGAGCATCTCGGCAGAGCGAAGGAAGAAATCGATTTATTTGCCGGAATGTCGAATGCGCAAGAGGTGGAAGTGGTCTCCGGCATTCACAAGTACTCGTACCAGGGCAACTGGAAGCTGGCGGCCGAGAATTCAATGGACGGATACCATCCGTCCGTCGTTCACGCTTCGTTTGCACAGGCGCTGATGGACAAAATCACTCATGTGCCGACTCCCGAGCAGCAGCGTGTCGACCGTAACTTCGCGGCCTTTCGCGGCAATACAAAGGATCTGGGCAACGGGCACGTGATGCTCGACTACCGGATGCGAATCTACGACCCGCTCAACGGCGACCCCGCGCCCGAAGTGAAAGCGGTTACTCCGGAAGGACAGGCGCGGTTGAATAGCCTGGTGCAGCGATTCGGCGCGGACAAGGCGGCCAACATGCTGCGCGAGGGCGGGACCCACACCTTCATTTTTCCCAACCTGATTCTGATCGGCATCCAGATGCGGGTCCTCCAGCCGCTGAGCGTCGATCGCACCGAAGTGTCCCTCTACCCGACCTTGCTCAAGTGGCTTGCACCGGAGGTCAACGCGATCCGACTCCGCTCGCATGAAGCGTTCTTTGGATCCGCCAGCTTCGGCGGTCCCGACGATTCCGAGATCTTCGAAAGGGTCCAGGACGGCTGCGCGGTCGAACTGGACCCGTGGCAACTGATGTCGCGGGGGCTCCATCGCGAGCGTCGCGAAGACGGCATGATCGTGGGCGATCTGTCGGACGAGACGACCCAGCGGGGCATCTGGCGACATTGGAAGAAAGTTATGATGCAGGGCGAAGTCGCAACGCGCAGCGTGCGCAAGCGCGGTGCCGGTGCGGTTGCGATCAAACGAGGATGATGACGGGATGCCGGTCGATCGGCAGCGCGTGGAGCAGTTTCTATTCCGCGAAGCGCAACTGATGGATGAGCACCGCTTCGACGAGTGGCTCGCGCTGTGGAGCGAGCCCGCGCTCTATTGGGTGCCCAGCAATCGCGATGACCTTGATCCTGCACGCGAGGTATCACTGATCTACGACGACTGGGTGCGCCTGCAACTGCGAATCGCCCGGCTCAAGAGCGGGTTCGCGCATGCGCAGGAACCTCGGTCGCGGATGCGCCGTCTGATATCGAATATCGAAATTGAGGAAGTTGGGGACGGCGAGATCGTGACGCATTCGAATTTCCTGCTCGCGGAGTTGCGGCGCGGAAAGCAGGACTTGTTCGCCGGGCGCACGACTCATCGGCTGCGTGCTGAGAACGACACCTTCAAATTGATTTCCAAGAAGGTGCTGCTGGTCAACAACGACGAGCCGATCGACAACCTGACCTTCCTGATTTGACCGAATCACCGCGCTGCTAGTCGGGACCCGTGTCGCTGCGCGGCCTGGGAGGACCTATGAACGGAGCAACCATCTCCATTGCGGCCGCGGGCGACAACGCCTTCCGAGGCTACC
>Ga0126378_10004479_pt1 | contig 10678 bp, 10 predicted proteins | sample PanSoiMetPlot_23_FD_92587 | JGI IMG/M metagenome (GOLD analysis project Ga0126378, IMG submission 92587) | Tropical forest soil microbial communities from Panama - MetaG Plot_23 | ecosystem: Environmental > Terrestrial > Soil > Tropical forest > Bulk soil | place: Panama | collected 2016-02-17
CTGTGTGTTGCACGACATAGGCAGGCAGAACAGCACCTCGTATCTGGTGATGGAGTACGTGGAGGGCGAGACGCTGGAAGCGCGTCTGCAAAAGGGGCCGCTGCCACTGAAGCAGGCGCTGCAGTATGGGGTGCAAATTTGTGAGGCCTTGGAGAGGGCCCATCGCGCAGGCATTGTCCATCGCGATCTGAAGCCAGGGAACATCATGCTGACCGCCGCAGGGGCGAAATTACTGGATTTCGGGCTTGCCAAACCGTTTGTGGCGATTGCCGGAAAACCGGCAACCAACAGCGATCTGCAAGTGACATCGGGAGCGACGATCAACCCCACGGCACTGACGACAAAGGCCGGACCGTTGACTCAGCAGGGTTCGATCCTCGGAACGTTCCAGTTCATCGCCCCCGAGGTGCTGCAGGGAGAAGAGGCGGATGCGCGCAGCGACATCTTCAGCCTGGGATGTGTGCTGTACGAGATGATTTCGGGACGCCAGGCGTTCCAGGGCAAAAGCCAGCTTTCCGTGATGACAGCAATTCTAGAGAACGAGCCCGAACCGCTGTCGAAGCTGCAGCCGTTGTCTCCGGCAGCACTGGATCACGTGGTAGAGACCTGCCTGGCGAAAGAACCCGATGCCCGGTGGCAGAGCGCCGCTGACGTGGGACGCGAGCTCTGCTGGATTGCCGACTCAGGTCTCACTATGACGGCTCCCGCGCCAGTGGAAAAACGGAGCTGGCGCAAGCGTGGATTGCGGGCGGCTGCGGTGATCGTTTTGCTCGCGGGTTCGTCCTGGTTAGCGCTGCGGGAACATCCCTCGTTACCCAATATTCGCGCCTATTTACCGCCGCCTCCAGATACCGGGTTCGATTTCACCGGCGATTTTGCCGGTGCGCCTGTGCTTTCGGCCGACGGAACCATGGTAGCTTTCTGCGCTCGCAATCCGAAACAGCGCAGCTACCTTTGGGTGCAGTCGTTGAATGAACTCTCAGCGCGCAGACTCGAGGGAACCGATGGCGCAGCGTTTCCGTTCTGGTCGCCGGACGCGAAGTTTGTGGGATTCTTTGCAGACGGTCATCTCAAGAAGGTTCCTGCAGCAGGGGGCCCGGTGATCGTAGTGGCGGAGGCTCCAAATGCACGCGGAGGGAGCTGGAACCAGGACAACATCATCCTGTTCGAGCCGGATTACCGGAACTCACTGTGGCAGGTCAGCGCGAATGGCGGTACTGCCACAATTGTGACCAGGCTGGAGTCGGGGAAACACACTACCCATCGATGGCCGCAGTTTCTTCCTGATGGCAAGCACTTCCTGTTCTTTGCGACCTCGCATTCCGGAGGAACGGAGCCAGGCGTTTATTACGGGTCACTCAAGGACGGCAGGTTCAAGCGCGTCGTAGAGTCGGACTCCGGCGGACGATACGCTTCTGGATACCTGCTCTACCACCGGCAGTCGCAACTGATGGCGCAACGATTTGATCCGGCGAGCGGGAACGTTTCGGGAGATCCTCAACCCGTTGTCAGCTTCGTGGAATACGACCCCGGAACATGGCATGCGACATTCACGGCCAGCGACAACGGGTTGATGCTCTATGAACCTGGAACGAAATCGCGAGGCGTGCGATTGGTTTGGATGGATCGCGCCGGAAAGATGTTAGGTGAGATTACGAACGAAGGTGGGTTCAAGGGTAGCGGGCGGATATCTCCGGATGGGAAACGGCTCGTAACGGCGGAAGGAGACCCGCAGGGCGATGTATGGGTCATCGATTTGAAAAGCGGCTCGCGAACCAGACTGACATTCGGCGGGGCGACACATCTTTTGCCATCATGGTCGGGCGATGGAAAGCGCGTTGTATACGTAAAACAGAGTGGGCCAACCCTGATATCGGGCACATCGATATGCGCGCGTCAAGCTAGCGGTGGTGGGCAAGAGGAGGTGCTGATGGCGAGTGGGCCTCCGGGAGCGCAGACGTTACTTTCGCCGCAATTCTCGCCGGACGGGAAGTACCTGCTTTACATGCAGCAAAGTGGACCCACGAACGCCGAGATCTGGGCGTTGCCGTTAGCGGGCGAGGGAAAGCCCTTTCGGCTGGTGAAGCCATCGGATCTGCAGTCAAGGATTGTGCAGTTTCGTCTTTCTCCGGACGGACGGTGGTTGGCCTACACTTCGACGGAGTCGGGACGCGAAGAGGTGTATGTCACGCACTTTCCATCGGGTGAAGGGCGTTGGCAAGTTTCGCAGACAGCCGCCACGTATCCAACGTGGCGAGCTGACGGCAAAGAAATCTACTACGTCGGGCTGTCTGACGCGACATTCCGCGCCGCTTCTGTGAGTCCGAAGAGCGAAGAATTTGAGGTGGGGCCGTCGCAGGCGCTATTTCCGATTGCTTTCACTGCGCCGCTCGGCGTGCCTTACGATCCTGCGCCCGATGGCCAGCGTTTCATCTTTTCAACCTATCCTGAAGCCGTTCCTACTCCGCTGGTTGTGGTGACGAACTGGATGGCGGACCTGAAGAAGTAGGCGGCATCTAACGCTTGTCCTCAATTGAGAGCGACCTGGATCTCGATCTCGATTTTCTCGGCTGCGCCGTAGAGGCGCTTGACTTCGACCCAGGTTGCCGCTGGAGCCGAACCGCCATAAAACTGCTTGCGGGTTTCCTGGCTGCGAATGAGAGCGTCGATATCGGTGGTATAAATTCGCTCCATTACTACGCGTGAGAAGTCGGTGTGATAGTGAGCCAGCGTCTTCTGAATCGCGGCGTAGGCGTTCTTCATTTGGCTATCGAGGTCGGGGGGTTGGCCTTTGGCATCAGCTCCAACTGTGCCAGAAATGTAGAGCATGTGGCCTGATCGTACGGCTTGGGAATATCCGATCTTCTGCTCCCAAGGACCGGCATGGTAGATCTCGAGTGTTGAGTTGGTGGGAAGGGGAACCGATTGCGTTGAGCTGGTTGCAGGTGGCGTCTGTGCTGCGGCCAAACCCGCCAGCAGTGGGACAACAGCGAACAAGCCACATAAGATGGTCCTGGGTCTTGGAGATCGATTCACGTTCGTTGCTCCCGTGGAGTTATTCTTGTCGATCGCGTTCTTGATGCAGACTACTCCTGTGGAGCGGCTTCAATCACATGTAATCCGCACTCGGTCTTGGCAAATCCTGTCCAGCGACCGGCGCGTTGATCTTCACCAGGCATGACAGGACGCGTGCAATGCGTGCAACCGATGCTGGGGTAGTCCTGGTCGTGAAGTGAGTTGTATGGCACTTCATGATCGTGGATATAGCGCCATACCTGCTGCTCGGTCCAGTCGGCGAGAGGATTGATCTTGACCAAGCCGAATTTTGCGTCCCATTCGATTTTGTGGGCATTAGCGCGCGAGGATGTCTGGTCGCGGCGGATGCTGCTAATCCAGGCGGCGAGCTCATTGAGCTTCATGCGGAGTGGTAGCACTTTACGCAGTTTGCAGCAGAGGTCAGGGTCGCGCGCCCAGAGAGCATCTCCATGCTCGCGTACCTGCTGTTCGGGCGATTGCGCAGGGTAGACCCGCTCGATCACGACGCCATACTTCTGCTCGATGCGGTGCATGAGATGGTAGGTTTCGGGGAAGAGGAACTGAGTGTCAAGCGTGAACAGGCGAAAGTTGGACCCGCGCAGGCGCGCGGTGATATCGATGACGGCCATTCCCGAAGCGCCGAAGGCGGAGGAGATGGCGACGTGTGGGCCGAAGCAGTCGAATGCCCAACGAATGACTTGCCCTGGTGTCCAGGCTTCGGTCGCGTGCTGCAGGTCCACGATTCGTTGCTTGAAGTCGTCCCTTAGTGTTACGGGGCTCACGTGGTTGCTCCTTTGTCTTCGCTTGCTTCGGTTGGGCGAAATAGAAAACCCACCGCCAGAGTGCTCTGGCGGTGGGTCTATGAGAGTCGCGTCTTACGACAGAATCTTTAGATCAGCAACACCCTCGCGCCAGAACAGGCGAATACGCAACAACAACACACGTAGCCTGCTCCGGGATTCTGGTTGCTGAACATTGTGCAATCGAGCATAACGGGCGACCCGGTTCACGGTCAACCGCTAGAAACTCGTTAGGCAACAGATGCGCTGCAGAGTGGTAGGGATTCTTTATTGATTTGTCAAAAGATGCCATCGTTTGTTTATCGCCATCCCAGTTGCCCATAGAACCGCTCAATCTCCGCAGCAGTGCGATCTGGATCTTGATGCGATCGATTTGTGACAGATTGCATTGACAGCCGGGCAATTGTTCTTGTAGCGTCAATCTAAGATGACTTCGCTGATCCATCGCCATCATCACCATGCGCACGTGGCGAGCGTGTCGGCGGAGAGCATTTCATAGCTTTCTTTTGCACTTTTACCTCCGACCCGCTGGCATGAGCTCAGCGGGTTTTTCGTTTTTACGAAAGGATCGGCATGGCCGTGGAAATCGATTTCGACAAGATGATGGGCCTGGCGCCAGCGATTGTTCAGGATGCGGCGACGGGCGAGGTCCTGATGCTCGGTTTTATGAACCGCGCAGCGTTTGAGAGAACTCTGGCTTCCGGATACGTAACCTTCTACAGCCGCACCCGCAATGAACTGTGGACGAAGGGCGAGACGTCGGGCAACGGGCTGAAGTTAGTCAGCGCGCAGGTAGATTGCGATCTGGATACGATTCTGTGCCGGGTTCACGTAGAGGGCCAAGGCGTCGTGTGTCACACCGGGACACGAACCTGCTTCAACACGCAGCTACCGGTCGCCGGAGGTGCGAGATGAAGCTGCGGCTTGGACTACCCAAGGGCAGTTTACAAGAGGCGACGTTGACGCTACTGGCGCGCGCGGGACTACAGGTCTATGTGAGTCCTCGATCGTACTTTGCCGTCACCAACGATCCCGATATCGAATGCATGTTGATTCGCGCGCAGGAGATGGCGCGCTACGTCGAGCACGGTGCGCTGGATGCTGGACTGACCGGCTACGACTGGGTGATGGAGAGCGGCCTCGAGGTCGTCACGGTAGCCGATCTGATCTACGCCAAGCAGAGCCGGGGCAAGGTGCGCTGGGTCCTGGCGGTGCCGGAGGATTCGCGGGTAGAGCGTACGGAGGAGCTGCAGGGAGGCACGATCGCGACCGAACTGGTTGCGGTGACGAGTCGGTATTTCCAGAAACGCGGAATCGAAGTGAAGGTGGAGTTTTCATGGGGAGCGACGGAAGTTAAGCCTCCCACATTGGCGGATGCCATTGTAGAGGTGACGGAGACAGGTAGCTCGCTGAAAGCGAATCGGTTGCGCATCATAGAAACCATTCTTGAATCGAACCCACAAATCATCGCCAACAAAAAAGCTTGGGCTGACACTTGCAAACGGCGGAAGTTAGAGAACCTGGCGTTGATGCTGCGCGGCGCCATGGAGGCACAGGGACGTGTGGGTCTGATGCTGAACGTCCGAGTGGAGGATCTTCCTGGAGTACTGGCTGTGCTGCCTGCGCTGAACAGTCCGACGATTTCGAGGCTGAGCGACAACAGCTGGGTTGCGGTGAACACCATCATAGAAGAAGGCCTGTGTTGGCGGGTCATTCCGCGGCTCAAGACGGCGAATGCAACAGGCATTGTCGAATATCCGCTGAACAAGGTGGTGATGTGATGCGGGTACTATCCGGCAAGCAGGCCGAAAGGGCCGTAGTCCAGATTGAGCATCGGGCGTCGCGGCTGAATGAAATCGAGCCTACTGTGCGCAAGATCATAGGGAGCGTACGCAAGGGCGGGGACAAAGCACTCGTGCGATATTCCACATTGTGGGATAGACCGCAGAAGAGTCAGAGCTTACGGGTGACGCCACAGGAGCTGGAGGAAGGATGGAAGGCGACTCCTGCTGAAGTTCGGGAAGCCCTGAAGCGGGCGGCGGCTAACATTCGGCGATTTGCGAGTTGGCAGGTGCCGAGGTCATGGAGCCGCAAGGTCACGGATGGGGAACTGAGGCAGATTGTCCGGCCGCTGGAGTCGGTTGGGTGCTACGTGCCTGGAGGCCGCTATCCGCTGCCTTCGGCGCTCTTGATGACGGCGATACCAGGGCAGGTGGCGGGGGTGGAGCGCATTGTGGTCGTGTCACCAAAGCCGCAGCCAGCCACCCTGGCAGCGGCTTATTTGCTGGGGATCACCGAGGTGTACCGTTGCGGCGGTGCGCAGGCCATTGCGGCGCTGGCCTACGGGACAGAGTCGATTGTGCCTGTCGACAAGATAGTTGGGCCGGGAAACGTGTACGTCACAACAGCGAAAAAGCTGGTTGGCTTCGATTGTGCGATCGACATGCTGGCAGGGCCGACAGAAGCCGTTGTGTTCAGCGAGAGAGGCAATCCAGAGTTTTTGGCATGGGACTTGGTTGCGCAGGCGGAGCACGATCCTGACGCTGTGGTAGTGTTCGTTTCCACGAATGCTGCGCTCGCGAGGAGCATAGCAGAGAACGTGAAGCGCGCCAGCAAGGGAAATGCAATCGCGACGAAGGCCGTAAGACAGCGAGCGTCCGCGCTGGTGGCGGGCTCTGCCGAAGAAGCTATTTGTTGGGTGAACCGCATCGCGCCGGAGCACTTGACCGTGGACGACGATTCGGTGATCGCGGCAGTCTGCAACGCAGGATCCATTTTCGTGGGCGACTACTCACCACAACCAGCAGGCGACTACGCGGCGGGTCCGAACCATGTCCTGCCGACGTCGGGAGCCGCACGTTTTCGCGGCGGACTCAGCGCCGCAGACTTCGTGAAGGTGATCACCGTGCAGAAGTTCGCCAAATCGGGGTTAGTCGAGATCGCTCCAACAGCGGCGACGCTGGCGGATATCGAAGGCTTGCGGGCACATGCACAGTCGGTGCGGGTGAGGTGTCCAAATGCTTAGCGCGCGCACGGCTGTTCGCGAGATGCACGAATACCATCCTCCGCTGGCCGGACGCAAGGGTTTGCGTCTTGATTTCAACGAGAACACCGAAGGCTGTTCGGCGCGCGTATTGGCGCGGATTCGGGCAATAACGAGGGAGGAATTGGCGCGCTATCCGGAGCGCGAACCGGTCGAGGCTCTGGTGGCGGTACATTTGGCACTGCCGGCCGACCAGGTGTTGCTGACGAACGGTGTCGATGAGGCGATTCATCTGTTGTGCGAAGCCTATCTCGATCCTTCAAACGAAGCGATCGTGGTCTCGCCAACGTTTAGCATGTACGAAATCTTAGCCGAAGCTACCGGTGCGAGAGTACTGAGGGTGCAATGCGGCGAGGACCTACGCTTTCCGCTGGATAAGACGTTGGCATCGATTACTCCGGCGACTAAGTTGATCGCGATAGCCAGCCCAAATAATCCGACGGGCGGCGTGGCCTCTCGGGACCAACTACTGACGATTGCACAGGCTGCGCCCAGTGCAGCCATTTTGGTCGATGAGGCTTATTACGAATTTGACGGCAGGACGGTAATGCCTGACATTGTGGAACAGTCAAATCTCTTTGTAGCGCGAACGTTCTCCAAGGCATATGGGCTGGCGGGGCTGCGCATCGGCATACTCGCCGGTCCGCGGGAACAGATTAAGCTAGTGCGGCGCCTATCGTCGCCGTATAGCGTGAACGGGGTTGCGCTGGCCGTGTTGCCGGTAGCGCTTGAAGATATGGAGTACGTTGCACAGTACGTTGTGCAGATTAAGACAGGACGAAAACGCCTGGAGCAGGAATTAACCTCGCTGGGGATTCACTGGTGGCCGAGCGAAGCAAATTTCATTTTGTTTCACGTTGGTGTGCAGCACCGGGAATTTGTGGGGGCCATGCGACAACGTGGGATCTTGGTACGCGATCGTTCGGCTGACCCGGGATGTAATGGGTGCGTGCGGATCACGATCGGAACGACGCCTCAGATGGACCTCTGTCTTGCCACATTGCGAGAAGTCTCATCCGAGCTGAAGCTGGCGGCAGAGGTGCGGGCGTGAGACGGGCGAAGATTCATCGCAAGACGAATGAGACGGACATCCGCATCGCCCTCGCTATCGAGGGACAAGGCCGGGCGAAGGTGAGCACGGGTATCCGGTTTCTTGATCACATGATGGAGTTGGTTGCACGGCACGGCGCATTCAATCTTGAAGTGCAAGCTAACGGCGATCTCGATGTCGATCAACACCACACGGTGGAAGATGTTGGCATTGCGCTCGGGGAGGCATTTACGGCCGCCTTAGGATCAAAGCGCGGAATCTTGCGGGCAGCCTACTTCGTGATGCCTATGGACGAGACGCTGGGCGTAGTGGCCATCGATTTCGGCGGGCGCAGCGCGGCCGTCGTGGATACGAAGGTACGCACTCGACTCGTAGGCGATCTGCAAACGGAGTTGGTCGCTGACTTCTTTGACGGGTTCTCGCGCGGAGCGAAAGCCAATGTTCACGCGAAGACGATCTATGGTCGCTCGAACCATCACAAGATTGAGGCACTGTTTAAGGCCTTCGCGCGCGCGTTGAGGGTGGCGTGTTCGAGGGACAAGCAACTGGGGAGGTTGCTGCCGAGCACGAAGGGGCTGCTGTGAGGTAACGGGTGGCAGGTGGCTGGTAGTCGGTAACTAGTAATTAGTAATTAGCAAATAGCAACAGATGGGCGCGATGGTTGCAATAGTCGATTACGGGGCGGGCAATTTAACGTCAGTCGTTAAAGCATTGCGTCGTCTTGGCCGGCGATGCGTGGTTAGCTGCGACCCTGAGATTGTGGGATTGGCCGAGAATTGGATCATTCCGGGAGTGGGGAATTTCAAGGCAACATCCCCGCTGGCGAACGGGAACCTGGGCCAGGTGCTGCGCAATGGCATTGCAGACGGCAGATCACTATTGGGAATCTGCCTCGGCCTGCAGTGGCTGTTCGAGGGCAGCACTGAAGCGGAAGACCTACGCGGTGTCGGAGCATTTCCTGGAGTGTGCCAGCGATTCCCGCACCACGTGAAGTCTCCGCATGTCGGCTGGGACAGCATTACGTTCAGAGGTCCTTCTCGGCTGCTCGCTGGAATTCCATCCGGCGCATACGTTTACTTCACGCATTCGTATCGCGCGCCGGTTTGCGACAACACGGTTGCGACCTGTACGTATGAAGAGCCATTTACGGCGGTGGCAGAGCACGGCAGCCTATTCGGCGTCCAGTTCCACCCGGAAAAGTCAGGCGACATCGGAATGCAAATCCTGGAGAACTTCTGTGCCCTGTGAGACGCTGGCGAAACGCATCATTGCCTGTCTGGACGTAAGTGTCGGGCGAGTGGTGAAGGGCATTCAATTCGAGCAGCTGAGAGATGCCGGCGATCCTGCCGACTTGGCGGCGGCACACAGCGCTGCTGGAGCGGACGAGATCGTGTTGCTCGACATCACGGCGACGGCCGAGCTGCCCAATACGCTGCTCGACACGGTGCGGTGCACGGCGAACCAGCTTTTCATTCCGTTTACGGTGGGGGGCGGTATCCGCTCACTCGACGACGCTGCCGCGGTGCTGGACTGTGGCGCGGATAAAGTTGCGATCAATTCGGCGGCTATCGCCGATCCTGGATTGATCACCCGCGTGGCTGAGAGATATGGTTCGCAGGCCGTGGTTGTGGCAATTGATGCGCACCAGAAGACTCCTACGTCGTGGGAGGTCTACGTTTGGGGCGGCCGCAAGCCAACTGGTATCGACGCGCTGGAGTGGGCAGTCCGAGCCGAACAGCTGGGAGCGGGGGAGATATTGCTGACTTCGATGGATCGTGACGGTACAAAAGCGGGCTTCGACTGTGCACTGACGCGAACGATTGCGAAGCGTCTGCGGATTCCAGTGATCGCCTCAGGAGGGGCGGGGGAACCGCATCATTTTGTCCAGGTCTTTGAAGAAGGCGCCGCCGATGCAGCGTTGGCAGCATCGGTGTTCCACTTCGGCCTGAAGTCGGTAGAAACGATCAAGCTGGCATTGAGAGATGCGGGAATTCCGGTGAGGCTGGCGTGCTGATTCCCGCGATTGATTTGATGGGCGGCAAGATTGTCCAGCTTGTGCAAGGGGAGAAGAAGGCGCTGGAGTTTGGGAATTTTGCAGAATGGGTTGAGTGGTTTGCGAGGTACCCGGTTGTTCAGTTGATTGATCTCGACGCAGCCATGGGTAGCGGTAATAATCGCGCACTGATTGTGGAGCTCTGTGGGAAGCTTCCGTGCCAGGTGGGCGGTGGGATCCGGAGTGTTGAGGATGCGCACCGGGTATTGGGGGCTGGAGCGAAGAAAGTGATATTGGGGTCCTCGCTGATCAAAGAGAACGCAGTGGATACCGCATTTGCCAGCAAGTTAAGCGGCGAGTTCGGCGTGGGAAGTCTCGTTGCCGCGCTTGATTCGCGGGGTGGGCGAGTGGCTATCCACGGGTGGAAGACGATGACGTCGATAGCGCCGGAAGACATGATGACAGCGTTGGAGCCGTATTGCGGAGGGTTTGTGTACACGCATATCGACAAGGAAGGGATGCTGCAGGGCATCCCGATCGATATACTGCGTGGTCTGAAGAACCGGACCTCGCGGAAGCTTATTGCGGCCGGGGGAATACGCAGCCAGGCAGAGATCGATGAACTAGACGCGATGGGGGTGGATGCCGTCGTGGGAATGGGGATTTATACAGGGTTGATACGGGTGTAATGGGGTGGGATTCTACAAAACCCGAAATGAACTTGGTTCGGATTTGTGTCGCCGGCTGAAGCCGGC
>Ga0126378_10004480_pt1 | contig 10677 bp, 8 predicted proteins | sample PanSoiMetPlot_23_FD_92587 | JGI IMG/M metagenome (GOLD analysis project Ga0126378, IMG submission 92587) | Tropical forest soil microbial communities from Panama - MetaG Plot_23 | ecosystem: Environmental > Terrestrial > Soil > Tropical forest > Bulk soil | place: Panama | collected 2016-02-17
ATCCGCGGCAGCTACTTCGAGTCGTGCAACTGCGACCCGATCTGCCCCTGTCGCCGCATCGACGGCGCCTCGGGCGGTCGCTCGACCCACGGCATCTGCACCGGAGTCCTGTCCTGGCTGATCGAGGAAGGAGACGCCGGCGGAACGGACCTCGCCGGCCTGACCGTCGCGCTGGCGCTCCGCTACGACGACGACGAGCCGGGTTCGCCGTGGACGTGGATTCTCTACCTCGACGACCGTGCGAGCCGGAAACAGGCCGAGGCACTGGAGGAGATCTACACCGGACGGCTCGGAGGCGACGCGCTCACGCACTTTCCGTGGGCGTGGAAGGCGAGCCGGTTGTTCCAGGTGCGCCGGGTCGCGATCCAGCTCGACCACACCCGCCGCAAGCAGTGGCTTCGCATCCGCGACCACGTGACCGTGCGGATTCGCGACCGCTACCACGACGATTCGACCGTGACCTGCGTGATCCCCGGCCACGACCGGGACGGCGAGGAGCTCGTGGCCGACGAGCTCCGAGTGGACGACGGACCGCTCGCCTTCGACTACAGCGGCACCTGCGGCTACGCCGCGTCGTTCGCATACTCGGGCTGATGACCACAACACGCACGGTTAGCCCGCTCGTCGCGGTGCTCCTCGGGCTCGTGGGGCTCGCGTGGTGGACGTCCCTCGACCGGATGGAGGGGATGGACGCAGGTCCGTGGACGACGCTCGGCACCCTCGGCTGGTTCCTCGGCATCTGGGCCGTGATGATGGCGGCGATGATGCTGCCGTCCGCGATCCCGACGGTGGCGCTCTACGGGGACCTCGTCAAGGATCGGACGCAGTCGTCCGCGCTCCTCTTCGTCTGCGGCTATCTCGGTGTCTGGGTCGCCGCGGGCTTCGCGGCCTTCGCCTTCGCCGCCGCCGGAGGCCGGGTCGCCGGGGGCGCCCTCGCCTGGGACCGCGCCGGCCGCTGGGCGGCGGGAACAACGCTGCTGCTCGCGACGGCGTATCAGCTGACCCCTATGAAGAACGCGTGTCTCGCCCGCTGCCGCTCGCCGCTCGCCTTCCTGCTCGGCTCGTGGCGACCGGGCCGAGGCGGTGCACTGCGGATGGGACTGACGCATGGAGCCTGGTGTGTGGGCTGCTGCTGGGCACTCATGGCCGCGCTCTTCGCGCTGGGTGCGATGAGCATCGCCTGGGCCGCCCTCGTGGCGGCTCTCGTCGCGCTCGAGAAGCTCCTCCCCTGGCGACGCGTCGCGACCTGGGGGACGGCAGCGCTCCTCGTAGCGCTGGGGCTGCTCCTCTTCGCGGCGCCGGGAGCCGTCCCCGCGCTCACGCTGCCCGCCGGTGGCGGGATGCCCGTCGCCGGGTAGGTTCGCGGCATGACCCGGAGCGAGGAGCTGGTGGCGCTGGCACGGCGCGTCGCGGACGCGTTTCCGCCCGAGGTGATGGAGGTCGTCGTCACGGGCAGCGTCTCTCGCGGGGTCGCGGACGAGCTCTCCGACGTCGAGATGCTCGTCGTCACCGAGGAGCCGGTGTCGCTCGAGCGCGCGTTCGAGCTGGCCGCAGCGGCCGGCCTGCAGGAGCGTGACTCGTGGGGAGATCCGGCCACGCCCACCCGCCGCGTCTGCGGCTACCTCGAGCGCGTCTCGATCGAGACGATCTGGTGGTCGCGCGAGCTCGCCGAGCAACACTTCGACAGCCCCGGCTCCGACCAGGCGCTCCTGCACGGCGTGGCGCTCCGGACGAGCGGCCTGCTCGAGCGCTGGCAGGAGCGGCTCGCCGTGTACCCGGACGAGCTCGCGGCCGAGCGCATCGAGACGGCCGCCGAGCGCTGGGGCGGCTTCGCGCCGAGTGCGATCCTCACCATCGCCCGTCCCGACACGGCTCTCGCCCGCGCCGAATGGCTCGTCGACTCCGCGCAGCGGATCCTCGCGATCGTCTTCGCCCTGAACCATGAGCGGCAGCCGACGGCGAAGCGGCTCGCTGCGAACGTCGCCCCACTCGCCGTCACGCCCGAGCGGCTCGCGGAGCGGATCGAGGAGTCGCTCGCCGAGACCGACCCACGCTGCGCGCTCCGGGGCATGGCCGAGCTCCAGCTCGAGACGGTGAACCTGGCTCCCGACGGGCCGAACGTCGTCCGCGCCCACCGCTGGCTGAGCGAGGTCGTCGAGGTGCTGAGGTGAGTCGCGTCCTGGCGCTCGACGTCGGCTCCTCCTCGGTGCGGGCGCAGCATTTCGACCGCCGCGGGAACGCCGAGGGAGAGCTTCGCCACGAGAGCTACGCGACGCAGGACGCCGACGAAGTGGTCGCCGCCGTTCAGCGCGTCCTCGACGGAGACGAAGCGGACGCGACATCGTGCTTCGCGCACAGCCTCGTCGCTGTGGACGAGAACTGGAACGCCCTCACGCCGATCCTCGGCTGGCGCGACACCCGCAGCGCCGGCGCCGCCGACTGGCTCGCGCGGCAGCTGGACGCGGACGCGGTGCATGCGCGGACCGGCGCTTTCCTCCACCCGTCGTACTGGCCCGCGAAGCTCGCGTGGCTCGCGGAGACGGAGCGCGAGATCTTCCGCCGGGCCGCCTGGTTCGTCTCCTTCGCCGACTACCTGCACGGCACGCCAGAGACGAGCCTCTCGATGGCGTCCTCGAGCGGCCTGCTCGACCTCGCGACGCACGAGTGGGACGAGGATCTGCTCGCGGCGCTCCGGCTCGACCCCGATCGCCTGCCAAAGCTCGCCGACGTGCCGCTCTGGGTCGACGCCGCGTGCTCGAACGCCGGGGCGGGATGCACGACGCGCACGCGAGCGGCGCTGATGGTCGGCACCTCGGGTGCATTCCGCCTCCTCTACGAGACGGAGCGCCCGCAGCCGAAGCCGGGGCTCTTCACCTACCTCGCCGATGCACGCCATGTCGTCGAGGGCGGTGCGCTCTCGGACGGCGGCAATCTCTACGCCTGGCTCGAGCGGACGCTCGCCGATGCCTCGGGCTCTCTCGCCGAGCGCGACCCGAGCGACCACGGGCTCGTCTTCCTCCCCTTCCTCGGCGGCGAGCGCTCGACGGGCTGGAACCCGCACGCGCGCGGCACGATTCACGGCCTCACCTTCGCGACGACTCCGCTCGACCTCCGCCAGGCCGCCTACGAGGGAGTCGCCTTCCGCTTCGCCGCGATCGCCGACCTGCTGCCCGAGCTGCAAGAGGTCGTCGCCACGGGCGGCGGGCTGCTGCGCGACCCCGACTGGATCCAGATCATGGCCGACGCTCTCGCCCGGCCGGTTGCAGTCTCGAGCGTCCCGGAGGCGTCGCTGCGTGGAGCGGCGGTGCTGGCGCTGGAGCGTTCGGGAAACGAGGTCGCGGAGGTGCCGGTCAGCGGCGTCGTCCACCCTCGCGCGGACCGGGCCGGCGCGTATCTCGCAGCGCGCAAGGCGCAGCAGGAGCTCTACGACGCGCTGACCTGATCCCGCACGAGATTGCGCGCCGCCGCCGCGATGCCGTTCGCGTCGATTCCGGCCTCGGCGAGCAGCTCCGCCGGCTTGCCGGAGTGCGGCATCTCGCGCACCGCGAGCTGCACGACCGGCGGATGCTCGTCCGACGCAGCGAGCGCGGACAGCACAGCCTCGCCGAGCCCGCCTTCCGGCCAGTGGTCCTCGACGGTGACGATCGGGCACGTCAGCGAGCGCAGCGTCTCCTCGTCGAGCGGCTTGATCGAGTACAGGTCGACGACCCGGGCCTCGATGCCCTCCTGCGCGAGCGCGTCCGCCGCCTTCAGCGCCTCGTGGACCGTGATTCCCGCGCCGACGATCGCGACGTCGTCCCCCTCCCGCACCGTCCGCGAGCCGCCGATCTCGAAGTCCTCGTCCGCGCCGTAGATCACCGGCGTCGCGGGCCGCAACGTCCGGAGATACACGATCCCGTCGGTGTCGGCCATCCGCGCGACGAGCTTCGCGGTCTGGTTCGCGTCGCAGGGATGGAGCACCGTCGAGCCGTGGACGGCGCGGAGCGACGCGATGTCCTCGAGCGCCATCTGCGACGGGCCGTCCTCGCCGATCGAGACGCCGGCGTGCGAGCCGCAGAGGCAGTAGTTCGCGCGGCTGATGGCCGACATGCGGATGAAGTCGTACGCCCGCGAGAGGAAGGCGGCGAAGGTCGAGGCGAAAGGACGCCAGCCGAGCACCTGCATCCCGACAGCCGTCGCCACCATCTGCTGCTCGGCGATGTACATCTCGAAGTAGCGGTCGGGGATCGCGTTCCGGAACTCCTCGGCGTAGGTCGAGTTGGAGACCTCGCCGTCGAGCGCGACGACGTCGCCGCGCGCCTTGCCGAGCGCCGCGAGCGCGTCGCCGTACGCCTTCCGCGTCGCGACCTCCTTGCCGCCGAGCTCGTAGGTCGGCAGTTCGAGCTCGCCACCCGGAAACTCGTGGCGCGAGCCGCTCGTGTCGGGCTTCGCGACCTCGATGCGTAGGCTACGGACGCCGCCTAACGTCGCGATGACGTCCGCGGAGTTCTCGAGCGCCTTCCCGTGGAAGCCGTTCTTGTCCTCGACCTCGGGATCGCCCTTGCCCTTGATCGTCTTCGCGACGATCACCACCGGCCGTCCCGCCACGTCGATCGCCTCGGCGTAGGCCCGGTCGATCGCCTCGACGTCGTGTCCGTCGATCTCGATCGCGTGGCAGCCGAAGGCCCGTGCACGGTCGGCGTAGGAGTTGAGATCCCAGCCGTGCATCGTCTCGCCGCGCTGACCGAGCCGGTTGACGTCGATGATCGCGACGAGGTTGTCGAGCTCGAAGTGCGCCGCGTGCTCGAGCGCCTCCCACTGCGAGCCCTCGGCGATCTCGCTGTCCCCGCAGAGCGTCCACACCCGGAACGGCAGCCGGTCCAGCCGCTTCCCGGCCAGCGCGATGCCCACGGAATATGGAAGTCCCTGGCCGAGCGAGCCGGTCGCGACGTCGACCCACGGGATCCGCGGCGTCGGGTGTCCCTCGAAGATCGAGTCGAACTGCCGGTAGGTGAGCAGCTCGTCCTCGGAGATCGCGCCGGCGGCGCGGAACATCGCGTAGAGGAGCGTCGAGGCGTGGCCCTTCGAGAAGACGAGCCGGTCGTTGTGCGCGTCGTGCGGGTTCTCGAAGTCGTAGCGCAGGTACTTCGCGAGGAGCACCGCCATCAGGTCTGCCGCGGACATGCCCGAGGTGGGATGGCCGGACCCCGCCTTGGCGGCAGGGCGGATCGCATCCACACGGAGCTGCTGTCCCAGCTCGCGCCAGAGCTCGACGTCGTCCATGGCTACGACCTCTCCCTTCGCCGGGTACGGAAACCGAGAGCGATTCTATGTACGGTCTGCCGCGTGAAGGTCGCCGTCGCGTTCGACCACCGGGGCGTGCACCTGCGCGACCGGGTCCTCGAGACGCTGCGCGACGAGGGGCACGACGTGGTCGATCTCGGCACCGACACGGATGCGGTGCGCATCGACTACCCCGACAAGGCGGCCGAGCTCGGCGCCGCGATCAAGGACGGCCAGGCGGAGCGCGGCGTGCTCGTCTGCGGCTCCGGCGTGGGCGCCTCCGTCGCCGCGTGCAAGATCGCCGGCATCCGGGCGGCGATCTGTCACGACGTGTACTCCGCGCACCAGGGCGTCGAGCACGACGACATGAACGTCCTCTGCCTCGGCTCGGAGGTCGTCGGGCCGAGCCTCGCCGCGGACCTCGTGCGGAGGTTTCTCGCGGCACGTTTCGACGGAGGAGAGCGTTACGCCGCCAGACTGGAGAAGGTGCGACGAATGGAAGAGGGGATGCGGAATGGCTGAATCGAGATTGCACGAGCTCAGCGCGCGCGGGCAGTCGGTCTGGATCGACTACCTCTCGCGCGACCTGCTCCAGACAGGCGAGCTCAAGCGGATGATGGAGGAGGACGCCGTGGTGGGCGTGACCTCCAACCCGACGATCTTCCAGAAGGCGATCTCACATGGCAACGCCTACGACGAGCAGCTGAAGGAGCTGCTCCAGCACGAGACGGACGCGAAGGAGATCTTCCTCCAACTCGCTGTGCGAGACGTCGAGGCTGCGCTGGACCTGCTCGCTCCGGTGCACCAGGGGAACGCCGAGGACGGCTACGTCTCGCTCGAGGTCGACCCGACCCTCGCGTACGAGACACAGGCGACCTACGACGAGGCGATCCGGTTCCACGAGTGGGTCGACCGGCCGAACCTCTACGTGAAGATCCCGGCGACGGAACCCGGGCTGAAGGCGATCGAGGACTGCATCGCCGCGGGTCGCAGCATCAACGTCACCCTGATCTTCTCGCTGCAGCGCTACCGCGAGGTGGTCGAGGCCTACCTCCGCGGGCTCGAGCGGCTAGTCGAGGGCGGCGGCGATCCGACGCCGGTGCGCTCGGTGGCGAGCTTCTTCGTCTCGCGCGTCGACACCGAGGCCGACAAGCGGCTCGACGCGATCGGCACGGAGGAGGCGCTCGCGTTGCGCGGCAAGCTCGCGATCGCGAACGCGAAGCTCGCGTACGAGCACTACCTCGACGCGTTCTCCGGCCCGCGCTGGGAGGCGCTCGAGGCGAAGGGTGCGCTCCCGCAGCGCTGTCTGTGGGCATCCACCTCCACGAAGAACCCGGACTACCGCGACGTCCTCTACGTCGAGGAGCTGATCGGCCCGCACACCGTGAACACCATGCCGGAGGAGACGATCGAGGCGTTCCAGGATCACGGAGAGGTGCGCGGCGACACGGTTCTGGAGAACGTCGGCGAGGCGCACCGGCTGCTCGAGCAGCTCGCCGCGGTCGGGATCGACTACGACGACGTCGTGGACACCCTCGAGCGCGAGGGCGTGCAGAAGTTCGCCGACTCTTTCGCGGAGCTCCTCGAAGGAGTGCGTGCGAAGCGCGGCGAGCTCGTGGCTTCGTGAGCCGTGACGGCCTGATCGAGCGGATCTGGGAGCGCGACCCGAGCGTCTGGACCGCGCAGGACGAGGCGCAATGGCTCGGCTGGCTCGACGAGCCGCTCCGCGTCCAGGAACAACTCGACGACATCCGGCGCTTCGCGGAGTCGCTGCACGACGAGGTCGACGACGTCGTGCTGCTCGGGATGGGCGGCTCGTCCCTCGCGCCGGAGGTGCTGCGGCGCACCTTCGAGATCGACTGGTTCCACGTCCTCGACACGACGCACCCGCGCGCGATCCGGACGCTCGAGGGGAAGCTCGACCTCGAACGCACGGTCTTCGTCTCGTCCTCGAAGTCCGGGACGACTCTCGAGACGCGCTCCCACACCGACTACTTCTGGGAGCAGACGGGCGGGCGGGGAATCTTCGCGGCCGTGACAGATCCCGGCTCCGAGCTCGAGCGGCTCGCGCGCGAACGCGGCTTCCGCGCGGTCTTCCCAGGCGAGCCCTCGATCGGCGGCAGGTACTCCGCCCTCTCCCCGTTCGGCATCGTTCCCGCGGTGCTGATGGGCGTCGATGCGCAACGCCTCCTCGACCAGGCCCAGGAGATGCGAGAGGCCTGCCGCTCCGGCGACGACAATCCGGGCTACGAGCTCGGCCGCCGATTCGGCGAGGGCTGGCGCGACGGCCGCGACAAGATCTGCATCGCGGAGACCGCGGGCGGATTCGGCCTCTGGGCCGAGCAGCTCATCGCCGAGTCGACCGGCAAGCAGGGGAAGGGGCTCGTTCCCGCGCCCGGCGAGTCTCCGGAGGGCCCCGACCGCCAAGGTGCGGAGCCGCAGGTCGCCGATCCCTACGCGCTCGGAGCCGAGTTCTTCCGCTGGGAGTTCGCGATCGCCGTGGCCGGCGCATACCTCGAGATCAACCCGTTCGACCAGCCGGACGTCCAGGCTGCGAAGGACAAGACGAACGAGGTGCTCGCGACAGGAGAGGAGCCGAAGCTCGAGCCCGAGGGCTCGGTCGACGAGCTGCTGTCGCAGGCGCGTGAGGGCGACTACGTCTGCGTGCAGGCGTTCGTGGATCCGGACGTCGACCTCGACCCGCTCGTCGAGCGGCTGCGGGCGCAGACGCGATGCGTCGTGACCCACGGCTACGGCCCGCGGTACATGCATTCCACGGGCCAGCTCCACAAGGGCGGCCCGAACGCCGGTCTCTTCCTCCAGGTCGTCGACGACCCCGGAGAGGAGCTGCCGATCCCCGGGAAGCCGTTCGGGTTCCGCCGGCTGATCCGGGCGCAGGCGGCGGGAGATCTCGAGACGCTCAAGGAGCGTGGCCGGCGGGTCGCGCGTGTCCGATTGGAGGATCTATAGCCATGCAGCTGGGGATGGTCGGTCTCGGACGGATGGGCGCGAACATGACCGAGCGCCTGCGCGCAGCCGGTCACGACGTCAGGACGTTCGACCCCCACGTCGACGCGACCGCCTCGTCGCTCGAGGAGCTCGTGCAGCAACTCGATACTCCGCGCTCGGTCTGGCTGATGATCCCGGCCGGGATCGTCGACTCGGTCGTCGGCGAGCTGGCTCCCCACCTCGCGGAGGGCGACACGATCATCGACGGCGGCAACTCCTACTACGTCGACGACCTCCGGCGCTCGGGCGAGCTGCGCGACCGGAGCATCCACTACGTCGACGTCGGCGTCAGCGGCGGCGTCTGGGGTCGCGAGCGCGGCTACTGCATGATGATCGGCGGCGACGACGAGGCCGTCGGTCGTCTCGTCCCCGTGCTCGAAGCGCTCGCGCCCGGAGCCGACGCCGCAGTCCGAACGCCCGGCCGCGACGGAGATCCCACACCCGAGGAGCAGGGCTGGCTGCACTGCGGTCCGCCCGGCGCCGGGCACTTCGTGAAGATGGTCCACAACGGCGTCGAGTACGGCCTGATGCAGGCGTACGCCGAGGGCCTCAACGTCCTCAAGCATGCGAACGTCGGCCTGCACGCGCAGGAGGCGGACGCCGAGACGACCCCGTTGCGGGATCCCGACCACTACAAGTACGAGCTCGACATCGCCGCGATCACCGAGCTCTGGCGCCGTGGCTCCGTCATCGCCTCCTGGCTGCTCGACCTGACGGCGCAGGCGTTGCACGAGTCGCCGGACCTCGACGAGTACGCAGGCCACGTGAGCGATTCCGGCGAAGGCCGCTGGACGGTGCAGGCCGCCGTCGAGGAAGGCGTCCCGGCGCCGGTGCTTGCCGCCTCGCTCTTCGACCGCTTCGCGTCGCGCGGCGAGGCGGACTGGGGCAACCGCGTGCTCTCCGCGATGCGGAAGGCCTTCGGCGGCCACCTCGAGAAGAGTCCGGAGCAATGACCGAGACTGCGATCCCGACCCAGGTGACCGAGAACCCGCTCGCGGAGGGACTCGCCCTACGCCGCACGCCGGATGCGTGCGCGCTCGTCATCTTCGGCGCCTCCGGCGACCTCACGCACAAGAAGCTCATGCCTGCGCTCTACGCCCTCGCCGTACGCCGCCTGCTGCCGCAGCGCTTCGCCATCGTCGGAGTGGCCCGCACCGAAGGCGGCGACGAAGCCTTCAGGCGGGACATGGAGACGGCCGTCAAGCAGCACGCGCGGGACCCGTTCAAGCAGGACGTCTGGGACGAGCTGGCCGCACAGCTCCACTACGTCTCGAGCGACTTCGCCGATGCCGGCGGCGAGGACGAGGTGCACGACCTGCTCCGGCGGCTCGACGACGAGCGCGACCTCGGCGGCAACCGGGTCTTCTATCTCGCCGTCCCTCCCCCCGCGTTCCCGACCATCGTCGAGGCGCTGGGGAAGCGGCGCGACGACAGAGGCTGGACCCGGCTGGTCGTCGAGAAGCCGTTCGGCCACGACCTCGAGTCGGCGCGAAAGCTGACGGCGACGGTGCTCGAGTACTTCAGCGAGGACGAGATCTTCCGGATCGACCACTACCTCGGCAAGGAGACCGTGCAGAACATGCTCGCGCTCCGCTTCGCCAACGGGATCTTCGAGCCGATCTGGAACCGCCAGTTCGTCGACCACGTCCAGATCACGGTCGCGGAGTCCATCGGGATCGAGGCCCGTGCCGGCTACTACGAGCACGCGGGAGCGATACGCGACATCTTCCAGAACCACCTCCTGCAGTTGCTCGCGCTGACCGCGATGGAGCCGCCGATCGACTTCACCTCGGACTCGGTGCACAACGAGAAGGTCAAGGTCCTGCGCGCACTGCACACGCCCGCGCCGAGGTCGGTCGTGCGCGGGCAGTACGGGCGCGGCTTCATCGAGGGCGAGGAGGTCGTCGCCTACCGCGAGGAGTCGGGCGTGGCGGCCGACTCGATGACGGAGACGTACGTCGCGGCGAAGCTCTTCGTCGACAACTGGCGTTGGGCGGACACGCCGTTCTACGTGCAGATGGGCAAGCGCCTCGCACGACACGAGACGACGATCGCGATCGAGTTCAAACAGGCTCCGCACCCGCCGTTCGAGGAGACCGCCGCGGAAGGGCTGCGCCCGAATGTCCTGGTGGTCCGCGTGCAGCCGGACGAGGGCGTCTCGCTCGCGATCGGGGCCAAGGTGCCGGGCCAGGGCATGACGATCCGGACGGTCCACATGGACTTCCTCTACGGCGGCGCGTTCCGCACAGGGATGCCGGAGGCGTACGAACGCCTCATCCTCGACACGATGCTTGGCGACTCGACGCTGTTCACCCGCGCGGACGAGGTCGAGGAGCAGTGGCTGCTCGTCGACTCGATCGTCGCCGCCTGGCAGCGCGACAAGCCGGCGTTCCCGAACTATCCCGC
>Ga0126378_10004481_pt1 | contig 10677 bp, 10 predicted proteins | sample PanSoiMetPlot_23_FD_92587 | JGI IMG/M metagenome (GOLD analysis project Ga0126378, IMG submission 92587) | Tropical forest soil microbial communities from Panama - MetaG Plot_23 | ecosystem: Environmental > Terrestrial > Soil > Tropical forest > Bulk soil | place: Panama | collected 2016-02-17
GCGGCCTGCAGCAGATCCGCGTCCCAGGCCACCCCCGGGCTGGCGTAGACGGCGGCGCAGCCGTCAAGCGCGCTGCGGTCGTACCCGCCCAGCAGCGTCTCGACGCCCGGCGGCAGCCGACTCAGCGCCTCGCCGAGCTGCTCGGCGCTGCGCAGGTCGGCCATACGGACGTGTACGCCGGCAGCTGCGAGAAATCTGGCCAGGGCCAGACCGCTCCTGCCCAGGCCCACGACCAGGGCCTTCGAACCGGCGGCAGGCACCGCGCGCTCGCGAAACCGCATGGTCTCGCTCGGCGTGGGTGCCATCACAACATGCTGTGCGCGATCCAGCCCGAAGCTATGGCGGCGATGACACCCGCGCCCCAGAAGGCGAGCGCGATGCGCCTTTCAGACCAACCCTCCAGCTGGAACGTGAAGTGAATCGGGGTCATCTTGAACAGGCGGCGACCACCGGTCGCCTTGAAGTAGCCAACTTGAATGATGACAGAGATCGTCTCGACTGCGAAGACCAGACCCAGGATCATGAGCAGGAACAGCCAGCCCTGCTGGATGGCCATCGCCGAGAGCGCCGCGCCCAGACCGAGGGCGCCGGCGTCGCCCATGAACACCCTGGCCGGATGCCGGTTGTAGACCAGGAAGGCAAGCACACCACCGGTGAGCGACATCGCCACGGCCCTCTCACCGAAGCCCGCCATCTCATAGGTCTTCTCTGCCGGAAGCAGGAAGGCAAGGCCCAGGATCGCGATCACGGCCAGGCCACCGGCCAGTCCGTCCATGCCGTCGGTCAGGTTGACCGCGTTGGCGGCGCCGACGATGGCCATGATCGCCAGGGGCCAGTACACGCCGTCAAGATCCAGCCTTAAGGGGTGCTGGTGCGCGTGCGCAAGCGCCGCGATCGGGACTGCGCACAGGATCTGTAGGGGGAACTTTATCCGGGCGGGCATGCCGACAGAGCCATAGCGAAGCTTGGCCAGGTCGTCGATCAGGCCAAGCGTTCCATAAAGGATGAGCGCGACGGTGGCGGGTAGAGCGCCAGGGTGGTTGCGAACCGCGAAAAGGCCGCCCAGGACACCCACGGCCACGAACAGGATGCCGCCTCCCGTAGGAGTGCCCGCCTTGCGCTGATGCTCGGTGGGAAGCTCTGGTTGAATGACCTGCCCCACCCTCAGTCGCTGGAACGCGCGGATCAGCGTCGGGTACGACACGACGCAGATGAGGAACGCAACCGCAAGGATCGAGAGGTTCAGGGGCAACTGTCAGCTCCGAGCAGATCAGTCTGACTCGTGCCCACGAGCTCCTGCACGACCTCCTGAAGGCCAACCCCGTGCGAAGCTTTGACCAACACGACGTCGCCGGGCCGCGCGTGGTCGCGCGCCCATCGCACGACCGCCGGCTTGTCGGCCACGAGGACGGCGCCGGCGGCTTGCGCCAGCAGACGGCCGTGGCCGGCATCCACGATCGCGATCTCGTCGAAGACTTCACGTGCCCGCCGGCCGATCAGCTTGTGGGCGGCGGTAGCGGCCTGGCCGAGTTCGCGCATCTCGCCCAGCACCGCCAGCAGCCGGCCTGAGCGAGGCCGCTCTCTGACCAGCTCGAAGGCCGCCATCATGGACTCGGGGCTGGCGTTGTAGGAATCGTCGACCACGGTGTAGCCGCCGCGAGTCCGGATGACCTCCAGTCGCTGTCCGACGCGAACGCCGGCAAGCGCGCCGGCTGCCTCTGTCAGCGGGACACCGCCGAAGCGGCCCGCAGCCAGGGCCGCCAGCGCATTGCGGGCCTGGTGGCGACCGGCCAGGCCGATCCGGACCTGAACACCGTCGACCGACAGAATCGATCCGCCAGCCCGGAGCGGCCGCCAGGCCTCGGCCCGAAAGTCGCCCGCCTCCAGTCCGAAACCGATCACGGGGGCGGGGCTCAGGTCCCTGAGCAGCCCGAACCAGTCGTCCTCGGCGTTGAGCAGCGCCAGCCCGTCAGGAGGCAGCGCAGTGATCAATTCTGCTTTGGCTCTGGCCAGGCCCTCGGCGCTTTCGAAATACTCCAGGTGCACGCTGCCGATCATGGTCACGATGCCAACTCTTGGCCTGGCCAGCTCAGCCAGCCGGGTGATATCCCCCGGCCGCTGCATACCCATCTCCAGGACGGCCGCAGTGTGATGCCGCTCCAATCGGAGAATGGTGAGCGGGAGCCCAGTCTCAGTGTTGAGGTTGCCTTCCGTCTTCAGCACCTGGTGCCGGACCCCGAGAACCGCGGCGGCCATCTCCTTGGTCGAGGTCTTGCCATTGCTACCGGTGATGCCGACCACCAGGGGTGACACCTGGCGCAGAACGTGCCCAGCCAGGTCGTAGAGCGCGCGCCAGACGTCGGCCACCTTTACTACGGCAGCACCCTGGACCTCGACGTCGCGGTCGACGACGACGCCGGCCGCACCGCGGGCGACAGCGTCGGCACAGAAGGCGTGCCCGTCGAGGGAGGCGCCTTTCAAGGCGAAGAACAGCCCGCCGGACTGCGCCTCTTGCGAGCTTGTGTGGTAGCTGCCGAAGCTGCCGCCATCGCGTGGGATGGTGCCGACGGTTTGACCGCCGGTGGCGGTCAGAACCTCGGCGAGGCTAAGACGCACATCTAGTTAGACGGAAAAACGGGCCCCGGGGTTATGCGCTGGCGCTCGATGATCTGCTCAGCGATGCGCTTCCAGATCGGCCCCGAAACGTAATAGCCCTCGTTGTGGTCGTAAGACCCGTTGTCCGGCTGCCTGACGACGACCAGCATCGTGAAGCGCGGGTTGTCAGCCGGCATGAACCCCGTAAACGAAGCCCAGACGTGATCGTGAGAGTATTTCCCGTTCTCGGGCATCTCCGACGTGCCGGTCTTGCCGGCCTCGTTCTGCTCGAAGCCCTGGACCCTGGCCATGTTGCCTGAGCCGTGCTGGACGACAGACTCCATCATCTGGGTCATGGCGGCGGCGGCCTGCGGGCTGATGGCCTGACGGGCAGCCGGGAGGCTCGGGCGGAGATTCCCAACCTGCTTCACGACGTGTGGCTGCACCCAGCGCCCCCCGTTGGCGATCACGTTGATGGCCGCGCACATCTGCACCATGTTCACGGCCACGCCCTGGCCGAACGAGGCGGTCGCCAGCTCGGTCGCCCGCCACTGGGTCTGCAGTGTGGGCGGCACCTCGCCGGCAACGTCTATGCCCGACCTTTTTGCCATCCCGAAAGCGTCCAGATAGTGGAGGAAGGCGTCCGGGCCCTCGGCCTGCTGGGCCCTGACTGCCCCTACATTGAGCGACTTCTCGAGCACGTTGGTCATGGTCACGGTTCCGTTGTTGATTCCGTTCCAGTCGTGCAGGACGTTGCCACCCACGACGATGAAGCCCGGGTCCTGGATGGTTGTGCTGGGCGTGATTCTGCCCTGGTCGATGGCGCCGGCCAGTGTCACCACCTTCATCACCGAGCCGGGCTCGTAGTGGTCAGATACGATCGGGTCTTTCATCCGGGCCGGGTCGGTGGTGGTGAAGGCGTTGGCGTCGTAGGCCGGGTAGTTGGCCCAGGCGGCGATCTCACCGGTCTTCGAGTCCATGACCAGCACGCTACCGCTCTGCGCCTTGTTGTTCTTCACACCGTCGGCGATCGCCTGCTCGGCCGCGTACTGGATCCCGCTGTCGAGCGTGAGCACCAGGTTGACGCCATCGACCGGTTCGCGCAGCTTCTGTTTGGAGAGCGTGATCTCTCTGCCGGTGGGGTCGTGGTAAACCATCGCCAAACCGCTCTGGCCGCCCAAGCGCGCGTTGTACCGCTGCTCTACCCCCTGCTGGCCCTGTCCGGCGTAGTTCACGAATCCCAGCAGGCTGGAGGCCAGGCTGACGTCGGGCGTGCCGCCCTGGAGGTACCTCCGATCCGGCTGCGGATCGAGGCCCACCCCGGGCAGGTCCAGGCTGGCAATCCTGTCAGCGATCTCCTTGGGCTGGCGCTTCTTGACGTACACAAACGCCTGCGACGACTCCAGGAGGTCAATCACGTCCTGGCTCTGCATGCCCAGGACGGTGGACAGGCCATCGGCAACCTTCGGCCGCGACGCCGGCTTGACGACGGTTGGCGACAAGGTGACGTCATAAACCGTCGTGTCGACGGCGAGCAGGTTCATGTTGCGGTCGTAGATGGCGCCCCGAGCTGCAGGCAAAGCCACCTGACGGAGGTGATACTGCGCGGCCTTGTCGGAGAGGAAGGCATGCTGGGCCACCTGCCAGTAAGCGAGCCGCACCCAGATCGCCGATGCGAGCAGCAGCCCTGCGGCCAGGAGCCACAGCACTCGCAGACGGGTTGTGTCACCGCGGCCGAGTGGACCACGCTTAGGCGCCGCCCATCTGGCCGGGCCGCGGGATCGTGGTTTCCCTCCCCCGTTGAGGGAGTAGGAGACCCCGATCGCCCTCCTGGACCCCGGGTTGGAGGGTGCCGCCAACCGACTACCTGCCGGCGGCCTGCGCGTCTCGGGCCGCGCTCCCGACGATCGCAGCCAGGGCCTGCTGCCAGAGCGGAGTGTCCTGGGGCCGGCCGGGCCCGATTGGGGCGGACAGATCGAGTGCCACCGCCTGGTAGCCCACGTACTTTGGCGTGTTGGAGTGCTGGAGGCCTGCGGCCGCGGCGGCCTGCGCGACCCCGGCCCTCGTGTGCAGGCTTGCGTCCTTATAACGCAGCTGGTCCTGCTCCGCGAGGAGCTGGGCATTCTGGGCCCTCAGACGGTCGAGCTCGTATGAGGTCTGGGTCGCATGCGCTCCCAGCACCAGGTATGCGATGACGACGGTGAGCAGCGCCCCCACCGTGGCATAAGCGCGCGCGAACGACGACAGACCGAGCCGCTGCGAGGTCGAGCTGCTGGCGACGGTTGCCAGGAACGGCCAGGCGGAACGGCGGCGGCGATGATGTCCGTGCCGGCTCGTGCCTAGCTGGCGCCTGGTCGTGAGTATTCGGGTGTTAACCAATTCTTTCTCTTCTGCGGGAAGGTGGGTTGGGTGCTTGGACGGTGGTGCCTGGCGGATGGGGGCACCGTCCGCCAGGGCTTGAGGAAGGAGAGAGAGCCAGCCTGTTCCTATATCCGCTCCGCCGCCCTCAGCCGGGCCGAACGACTGCGCGGGTTGGCAGCCATCTCGGCAGGCGATGGACGGACGGGTTTGCGGGTCAGGATCCGGAGCGACGCGCGGTGGCCGCAGGTGCAGACCGGCTGCTGGGGAGGACAGACGCAGTCCCTGGACTCGAGCGCCAGGAAGCGCTTCACCGCCCTGTCCTCGAGCGAGTGGAAGGCAATCACGACCAGGCGCCCACGTGGAGAGAGGATCTCCAGAGCTCCTCGCAGCCCCTGGTCCAGGCTGCCGAGCTCGTCGTTGACGTGCATGCGGACTGCCTGAAATGTGCGGGTGGCTGGATGGATGTCGAGTGGCCAGGCTGCTTTCGGAATGGCCGCCTCGACCGCAGCCGCCAGCTCGCGGGTCGTGCGCACCGGCCGGCGGTCCACGATGAAGCGCGCGATCCGGGTCGCCCAGCGTTCCCCTCCGAGGTGTCGAATGAGGCCGGCCAGATCGCGCACCGGTGACTCGTTGACCACCTGAGCGGCAGTGAGCGGGCTGCGCCGATCCATGCGCATGTCCAGCGGTCCGTCCTGACGGAAGCTGAAGCCTCTCGCCGGGTCATCGAGCTGTGGGCTGGACACGCCGAGGTCGAAGAGCACGCCGTCGACGCGATCGAAGCCGGCCTCCCGTGCGGTAAGAGCCAGGTCCCGGAAGTCGCCCTGACGCAGAACCAGCCGTGCACCATCACCGGCCAGCCGGGCGCGCGCCACGTCGAGGGCGGCCTCGTCACGGTCGATGCCGAGCAGGCGGCCACCGGGCTGGATGCGCTCCAGGATCAGACGCGAGTGGCCACCATAGCCGACCGTGCAGTCCACCAGGGCGGCACCCGGTCGAGGCTGCAGGAGCTCTATTGACTGTTGTGAAAGTGCTGGTGTGTGCGCTGGAGCGTGATCAACCACGCCCCTGAATTACCCGATCTGCCAGTTCGTCGAACCTGCTCACGGCGTCGTCTGAGTAGGCGTCCCAGCGCTCTTCGGCCCAGATTTCGACCCGAGCGCCGCTTCCGATCACAGCCACCGTCGATCGCGGCTCGATGCCGGCCAGGCGGCGCTGTTCGGAGCTGAGACTGACCCGGCCCTGTCCGTCGAACTCGCAGGCGACCGCCTTCGAGAACAGCGCGCGAGACAGCGCCCGCTGCTCTTGTCCCAGGAGCGGGTCCTGCAGCCCGCTGGCGAGGCTCTCCCACTGGTCGGGTGGGTAGATGGTCAGGACGCCGTCCTGGCCGATGGAGATATAGCTGCCACCCTCGGGCAGCTGCCGGCGGAAGGCCGCTGGGATGGCCAGCCGTCCTTTCTCGTCGACTCTCACTCGGTGTGTGCCCCAGAACATCGGGATCTATGGGGACGCAAGAAGAGCAACCGGGGGAGCTCCAGCTTGCTCCCCCGGGATCACGGCCGAGGGGAGAAGTGGCGCGGTGTGATGATGCCGGTGTGTATGCCATGTCGTGTGCTGCATCGTCTGCTTTCGCGCTGAGTGGTTCACCACTTCTCCCCACACTTCACCGCGATTCGCCACCAGCCTAATCGGTTCCTTTCTGGCTGTCAACTGCGAACCACAAGATGTGGGTGAGTCGAGCACCCCTTCTTCGCCGAATTACGGAAGATGTAGCGTGTATATGGAGCGCTCACACTAAATGTGGGATGTAACGTGCAGAGAACAATTTTCTGCGCAGGCGCAGGTGCCCGCCAGAGGTTTCCGTGGCGCAGCGACCGTATCGGACCCTGATGACGTGGCTGAGAAGGAAAAGTTCGACCCGAGCGGCGCCCCTCCCTCGGGAAGCCGCCCGCACAAATGAAGTCAGCTGAGCTGGTCGCTGACCTCCGGGGGATGCTCCTCAGTTGGACGGTGCGTCGACAGGAGCACCGGGGCGGTCCGTGTGACAAGTGCGCGGAACGTGTACCAGCACGCCCGGTCGCCGCGCAGCAGCGACCAGGGCGGGTCAGGGCACTCAGGCAGTGTGAACGGGTCTGGTCCCTCCTCCCTCACTGGCCGCAAAGAATACGCCAGCGTCCACGCGCTCGCGCGTGGGTGGCCGAGAGATTGGAGCTGAACGAGCGCGAGGGCGGCAACAGCGTCATCGAGCTCGGCTGAGCGCGGGACATCTCCGCTGCAGGATGTCGCGCTCGGTCGCATTCCCTGTGCGGGGGCGGTCAGGGCTGGATGTCGTCTGATCCCAATCGGTAACGGAGCTCCCGAGCGCCGAAGGCGATCTTGACGGATCCATCTGGACGCCATCCGTGGCGCTCATAGAAGCGCCTCCCCCTCGCGTTGGCCTCCAGGACCCAGAGCAGCCTCACGGGTGCCATGGCGGCCAGAAGCTGATGGCCAACACCGCGGTCCCAGAACTCGGGCAGAACGTACAGGGCGCACAGCTCTTGTCGGCGTGCTGCCGCAAACCCAATAACGCGCCCGCACTCGTCAGCCGCGACGATACGACCGCTGAACGACCCGTACCGCCGTTGCGTGAGCTCAAGGGGAAATGGCCGGTCGCCAAAGATATGCGCGTAGGCGATCCTCGCCGTTGCGGCGTGCACGTCGGCCAGTACTGCTGCTTCGTGCGGTCCACTGGGTCTAAGCACCACCAGACCAGTGTGGCGCCGGCCATACGGACTGGCAGCTCCCTCACAATTTGTCTACTGATGGCCAGCGCCGGGATCGACGCTTACGCCGCAGAGTTTTCGTGGATATTCGATCAGATCTGCAGCAGCCTCGAGGGACCTTTCGGACAGACAGCCGGCCATGCGTCCAGGCGCGACTGGCAATAGCCCATACACCATTGCCAACCACGTCATCGGAACGACCCGTGTCTACGCGCTGGGGTTTGGCTGCGGTAGCCAGGTGTCACGCGACCGCCATGGGGAGTTCAAGTCTCCCCCGACCTCAGTCGACGAGGTGACCACCAGACTCCGGCAATTCACGCGCGAACTGACCGTGGCTCTCGCAGGGCTCCCGCCGCTGTAACGCTCGACTCGCTGGCGCAAGAACCGGCTGGATGTCGCAGCCTCATCAAGCTCGGGTGAGCGCCTGACGGCGGCGCTGCAGGAAGTCGCGCTCGGTGGCGTTCCCGGTGCGGGCGATAGCCGACTCGTATGCGAGCGCCGCCTCCGCGTTGTGGCCCAGGCGTCGGAGCAGGTCGGCGCGGATGGCGTGGAACATGTGGTAGCCGGCGAGGTCGAGGCCGTCGACCAGGGAGAGCGCCACATCCGCTCCCTCGACCTCTGCCACCGCGACCGCGCGGTTGAGGGCCACGACCGGGCTCGAGGCGAGCGACATGAGCTGGTGGTACAGATGCAGGATCTGCCGCCAGTCCGTGGCAGCCGCGGCCGGGGCGTCGCTGTGGACGGCATTGATCGCGGCCTGGATCTGGTACGGGCCGGGCTGGTTGCGCCGCAGGCATTGCCGGACGATGGCCTGGCCTTCGGCGATGAGGGCGCGATCCCAGAGGCCACGGTCCTGAGCCGCTAGCAGCACGAGGTCACCGTCCGGGGTGGTGCGGGTGGCCCGCCGCGACTCGACAAGCAGCATGAGCGCGAGCAGTCCCAGGACTTCCGGTTCGTCGGGCATGAGCTCGGCCACGAGCCGTCCGAGGCGGATTGCCTCGGCGCAGAGGTCTTCGCGGACAAGCCGGTCGCCTGAGCTGGCCATGTAGCCCTCGTTGAAGATCAGGTAGACGACGGCCAGCACCGCCCGAAGGCGGCCCGGCAGGTCGGCCTCGCTTGGGACCCTGTAAGGGATCCTCGCGTCGCGGATCTTGCCCTTGGCGCGGACCAGCCGTTGGGCCATGGTTGGCTCGGGTACCAGGAAAGCGCGCGCAATCTCCGCGGTGGTGAGCCCTCCCAGCAGCCGGAGCGTCAGGGCGACCTGGACGCCAGCGGCGAGCGCCGGGTGGCAGCAGGTGAAGATCAGGCGCAGCCGGTCGTCGTGCACGGCACCCTCCTGAGCGGGTTCGCGGCCTGCATGAAGAAGGGCGGCCTGGGCGTGCCGGTCCTCACGGGAGGCCTCACGGCGGAGGCGGTCGATCGCTCGGTTGCGAGCAGTGGTGATGATCCACCCCGCGGGACTCGGAGGCAGACCGCTGGAGGGCCACCGTTGCACCGCCAGGGTGAACGCATCCTGGACCGCCTCCTCGGCGACGTCGATGTCCCCGAACTGGCGGACCAGGACGGCCACTGCCCGACCGTACTCCTCGCGGTAAACACGCTCGATCTCTGAGGTAGTTAGGGCTGGCACGCCAGGCATCAGTTTCGAGGTTTACCCCACCACCTTCGTGACATCCCGATCTGGCCTGGCGCTTACTGAACGAATCGAGGCCAGCTCAGCCCGGAGGGCCACTCTATGCTCGGGGGATGGTGACAGAGACTGATCTCGAGCTGAGCGGCGGACGCACGCTGCATTTCTACGACACCTGCGCGGATGATGCCGATGCTCGCCTCGCTGTTTTCTGGCACCACGGCACGCCAAACATTGGCGCGCCGCCGGAACCCCTGCTCCCGGCCGCCGCCCAGCGCGGCATTCGCTGGGTATCGTATGACCGGCCCGGATACGGAGGATCGACTCCTAACCCGGGCCGCGACGTCGCGTCAGCGGCCGCTGACGTCTCCGGGATCGCCGATGTATTGGGCATCGGGCAGTTCGCGGTGATGGGTCATTCCGGTGGGGCCACGCACGCCCTGGCATGCGCCGCGCTACTGCCAGAGCGCGTCCTCGCCGCGGTCTGCGTGTCCGGGCTGGCTCCACTCCACGCCGAGGGGCTGGACTGGTTCGGGGGCATGGCGGCCTCCGGCGCGGCGGACCTGCGCGCCGCGATCCGCGGGCGCGCGGCGTTGGAGGACTACCTCGCGTCCACAGAGTTAGACCCGGAACAGTTCACCCCAGCCGATCATGCCGCGTTGGGGGGTGCGTGGTCCTGGCTGGCCGCCGTCGCCGGGCAAGCCATACGAGGCGGTCTGGGCGGGATGGTGGATGACGACCTCGCATACGTCGGCCCGTGGGGGTTTGATCCTGGGCAGGTAAACTCGCCAGTCCTGTTCCTGCACGGTGGCCAGGATTGGATCGTGCCCAGTTCGCACGGCAGGTGGCTCGCGCGCCATGTGCGCTCGGCAGAACTCTGGCTGCGCCCAGACGACGGACACGTCTCGGTCCTCAACTCAGGCGTGGCGGCCTTGGACTGGCTCCGGGAGCACGTCAACCACGGCTGAGCCCGAGGCTCGGCACTCGCGAGCCACCGCTTCGCTACCTGCGTTCGTATACCTGATCGTGGTGCAAGGAACAGCATCGACACCCTGGCGGGCCCGAGCGATTGGTTCACGGGTTCCGTCTATGTCGACCCGGTCGCGGCTCCGTCAGGCCCCTCTCGCCTGAGCGCCAGCAGCGTCCACTTCACGCCGGGCGCGCGCGCCGCGTGGCAAACCCACCCGAACGGGCAGACGATCTACATCATCGAGGGTGTCGGCCTTGCGCAGCGGCGCGGCGGCCCAATCGAGGTTATCCGCGCCGGTGATCGCGTGTTAATCGAGCCGGGCGAGGACCACTGGCACGGCGCAGCTCCAAACCGCTTTA
>Ga0126378_10004482_pt1 | contig 10676 bp, 11 predicted proteins | sample PanSoiMetPlot_23_FD_92587 | JGI IMG/M metagenome (GOLD analysis project Ga0126378, IMG submission 92587) | Tropical forest soil microbial communities from Panama - MetaG Plot_23 | ecosystem: Environmental > Terrestrial > Soil > Tropical forest > Bulk soil | place: Panama | collected 2016-02-17
GGACTCGGGGCGCCGGCGGCGTCATTTGCATGGAGGCCACGGCAGCCGCGCTCACGTGATCCGTCGGGTACGGCAGGCCTCGCCATGAGACGTCACGAAGTCTTGTGATGCTTCGGAATCGGTTTGGGCGTTAGGATGATCGGGCGTAAGGATATTAAAGGTCACCGCGCGCACCGTGGCCGATGCGGCAAAGTTCCTCTGTGGCATCAATGACGGGGGAGACCATGCCTTCAACCAGCCCAATCCACCGCCGTCTGGCGGTCGCATCCTTGCTGATATCCGCGGTCACGCTGGCGGGGTGCGTCGTCCCCAAAAGCGACTACGAGGATCTGCAGACCCAGAACCAGCAGCTCCAGGGTCAGGTCCAGCAGCTCCAGACGCAGAATCAGCAGCTGCAGCAGCAGGTCTCGGCGCAATCGGCGCAGATCTGCCGGTTGCAGAGCGCGATCAAGTACACCGTCAACAGCGATCTGCTGTTCCCCTCGGGCAGCTACCAGATGAGCGCCCAGGGCCAGCAGATCATCGGCCGGCTCGCCTCGCAGCTGGCGCCGTTCCAGCAAAACAAGCTGGTCGTCAACGGCTATACCGACAACGCGCCGATCGGCGCTTCGCTGCGCCGCCAGGGCATCGATTCGAACCAGGTGCTGTCGGAAAAGCGTGCCGACAACGTGATGCAGTACCTGATCTCGCAGGGCGTGAAGGAGGACATGATCTCCGCCAAGGGCTTTGGCGAGCAGGACCCCGTGGCCTCCAACGACACGGCGCAAGGCCGGGCCCAGAACCGCCGCGTGGAGCTGACCCTGGCAAATTCGGGGTGCAGCAGCTGAGGAGAGCCTGACGCCGGGCGGCCGGAAGCTCATCTGGCCGCTCTCAGGGGTTCAACATCCCGCCGTCAAGGCGACGGCAGCGGGGAACCCATATCGGCCGAGACCGGTCCCTAGTCGGTTTCCCGCGGTCCCACGAGAGGGTGATCGCTCGAGCGGTCGAAGGTTCCCTTCGCCCGATGCGCGCTGAGCCAGGCCTCCGCCTCGGCCTCGCTGCCGAATTCGAACTGTGTTGCCGATAGGTCGCCGGGTCTCGTCACTCTGACCGACGGACGGCCGCGTCGCGACGTGCCGATCTGGAAGTCAGCCTTCGTTCTTCCAACCATTCACACCTCCTCTGCGCCGCCCCCCTCCTCGATAGGCGCCCTCAACGGGTTGCCAGATAGGCGTCCCGCAGGACGTTGGCCTCGAGCTCCACTTCCTGCAGTCGATTCTTGACCACGTCACCGATGCTGACGATCCCGCAAAGCCGCCCGTTCTCGACCACCACCAGATGGCGCATCCGGGTATTCGTCATCTTGGCCATGACCTCCTGAACGCTGTCGCGCCGGGTGCAGGTCGTCATGCCGGGCGCCATGAGATCCTCGGCCGTCATGTCGAGGACAGCGGCGCCATGCGCCGCCAGGCCCCTGACGATCTCGCGCTCCGACAGGATTCCGAGTGCGGTCTGGTCGTCGCGGCTGACCACCACGGCACCGATATGCTCCAGCATCATTCGACCGATGGCCACCCGGATCGACGCCTGCGGCGCCACGGTGACCACGCGACTGCCTTTGCTTTGCAGAATGGTTTCGACCTTCATGGCCTATTTCCCGGGGCAATTGGGCTGCGCACATGCCGCCCTTATTCTTCGACGGACGGCGAATCGAAAATGGCCTGTGGCGAAATCCCAGTTTACCAGCTTTTCGTCGACGGTGGCGACGTATTCGGCGCGATGGGTTCCTGCAGTCACAAGACTAGATTATATCGTAGAGCGATATAAATCCAATGGGCCGGGAGAGTATGCGCAAGGCGCCCCTCAGAGGCCGTCCTTCATGCGCTGGGCGATGGTCGATTCGAGCGCCCCGCCCTCGCCTTCCAGCCCCTCGATCACGCCGCGCCGGTCGGCCTCCGGCCGATTCTGGCTCAGCTTCCATTTGCCTTCGAGCCGGTCGATCGGAAGGCGGAAGCCGATGATGCCGCGAAGCTGGGCCTGGATGTAATCCTCGGGGGCGTCGCTCACCGCCCAGGGCTTCTCCCGGCGGCCCTCATGGCGCTGGGTCAGGCTCGTCACGATGGCGCGCAGGCGCTCCGCATCCTCGAAGAACTCGACCCGGCCATAGGCGTGAATGGCGAGATAGTTCCAGGTCGGCACCACCTTCCCCGTCTCCCGCTTGGTCGCATACCAGTTGGGCGACACATAGGCGTCGGGGCCGAGGAACATGATGAGCGCCGGCGTCTCGGCCGAGGCCCGGCGCCACTGCGGATTGGCCCGCGCCAGATGGCCGCGGATCGCGCCGTAAGGCCCCTCCCCTTCGTCCAGCAGGATCGGCACATGGCTCGCCTCCAGGCCCTCGCTGCCCAGGGTCACGAGGGTGGCGAGCCGTGTCTCGCCGATCGCCCTGTGCAGGGCGGCCTTGTCGTCCTCGAGGAAATGCGGCGGCACATACATGAGGGTTCTCCCGTCAGCTCAGCGCCGGCTCCAGCCGGTCCATGGCCTGGGTGAGCTTCCTGGCGCTGGCGGCGAAGCAGAGGCGCAGATACCCCTCCCCGCCCTCCCCGAAGGCCACGCCCGGCGCCAGCCCGACCCCGACCTCGTCCACCAGCCGGAGCGCCAGCTTGTGGGAATCCGGCTCGCCCTCGACCTGGAACATCAGATACATCGAGGCCTCCGAGCGGGTCAGCTTCACCCGGCGCATGCCGCCCAGGCGCTGGGTCACCAGATCGCGGCTGGCGCGGTAGCGGGTCACCTGATCGGCGACGAAGTCTTCGCCCTGGTCGAGGGCGGCGATGGCGGCGCGCTGCAGGAAAGCCTGACCGCCGCTGGTATTGAACTCCAGAAGCTTGTCCAGCATCCCCGCCATGCCCAGGGGCATCACCATCCAGCCCAGGCGCCAGCCGGTCATCGCCCAGGTCTTGGAGAAGCTGTTGACGACCAGCATCGGGTCGGTCGGCCGCGCGAATTGCAATGCCGAGGGCGCCACGACGCGGTCATAGACCAGCCGATTATAGACCTCGTCGGCGATGAACCAGATGTTCTTCTCGCGGCAGAAATCGATGACGGTCCGCAGCTCCTCCTCCGACATGGTCCAGCCGGTGGGGTTGCCAGGGCTCGCGGCATAGATCACCCGGGTGCGGTCATCGACCGCGGCGAAGAGCTTGTCGAGATCGAGATGCCAGCCGCTGCCATTGTTGTCGAGGGCGATCATGCGCACCTCCCCGCCCATGATCTCCACCGTGGCGAAGATGTTGGGCCAGACGGGGCTGACGGCGACCATGTTGTCCCCGGCATCGATGGCGATCTCCATGGCCACCATCATCGCGTTCATGCCCGCGGAGGTGACGGCGATGCGCTCATCGGCGATCTCCACGCCCCAGTGGCGCCGGTGATAGCGGGCCAGCGCCCGCCGCAAATCGGGGATGCCGCGCTTGTGGGTGTAGAAGGTCTCGCCGGCGAGCATCGCCTGATAGGCGGCATCGGCAATGAACTTCGGCGTCGGCAGATCGCCCTCGCCCACGGCCAGCATGACGAGATCCGGCCGCGCCAGGCCGTGCTGCCAGACGTCGACGATCTTGGAATCCTCGAGCTCGATGATGTCGGGTCGGATGGGAAGGGTCATGCAGCCAAGGGCTTTCGTTTCGGGGGCTTTCTGCGCAAGGGACGGCGGATCAGAACCAGGACATTGCCCAGCAATACCAGAGCCACGCCCAGGGCCGCCAGCGGCGTCCAGCGATAGCCCTCGAGCCAGGTGGAAAGGGCGAGTGCCACGATGGGGAAGAGCACCGAGGAATAGGCTGCCTTGTCGGCGCCGATGCGCTGAACCAGGGTGAGGAAGCAGCCGAAGCCGATCACCGAGGCGAAGAGGGCGAGATAGACCAGGGCCGCGCTGTAGGCCAAGCGCGGGTCGTAGAGGACCGGCTCGCCCTGGGCCAAGGCGATGCCGAGGGAGCAGAGCGCGCCATAGGCCATGCCGATGGCGTTGCTCTCGATCACCGGGATGGCCGCCCGCTTGTGGCGCACCGAGACCATGTTGCCGAGAGAGGCCGAGGCGGTTGCCACCAGCGAGAGGGCAAGCCCGATGCCGGCGCGGCTGTGCAGGCCGAAGCCCGCGATCTCGGGCCAGAAGACGAGGCCGAGCCCGGCAAGCCCCAGCAGCGCGCCGATGAAGACCCGCGCCTCGACGGTGGTGCGGAAGAAGAGGGCGCCATTGGCGATGTTCATCAGGGTGATGGTGGAGAAGCAGATGGCCATCAGCCCGCTCGGCATGTCGAAGCTCGCCCGGTAGAACAGGATATAGTTGAGCGAGAAGAGGCAGATGCCTTGCGCCGCCATGAAGAGATGGTCAACGAGGCGATAGCGGAGGCGCCGGCCGGTCGCCAGGCAGAACACGATCAGCATGGCCGCGGCGAGCAGGAAGCGATAGGCGATGGAGATCTCCACCGGCACCACGCCCGTTTGCAGGGTGATGGCGAACCAGGACGTCCCCCAGATCAGGACGGTGAGGCCGTAGAGCAGGAAGGTGGGCACGTGGATCGCACCTTGGCTTGGCTGCGCCTTTCTAGCCCGCTCGGCGCCGCCCGCGCCAGCCTCGCCCCCGCAGCCCAGCCATGCGGGGTGTGCGAAAATGTCTCGATACAACTGAGCGACTCATTGGGGCGGACACGGCTTTCTTCTCCCTCTCCCTGCGGGCCGTCAGGCCCGCGCTTTGAGGGAGAGGGACGGGATGGGGGGCTTAGCCCCGCGCTGCGTCCTCGGCCAGGCGTTCGGCCAAGGCGCGGGTCGATTCCGCCGGCACATTGGCGAAGGCGAGGCGCAGATAGGATTCCTGGCCCGGCCCGAAGATGCTGCCCGGAATGGCCAGGATGTTCTGCTCGTCCGCCAGCCGGCGCGCGACCTGGGTCGCGCTCCGGCCGTCGAAGGGATGGGCGATATATAGGCGAAATAGGCCCCGGCACTGACGAGGCGGTAGCGCAGATCGTTGCGCGCCATGGCCTTGCGCAAGGCTTCCAGCCGCCCGCGCATCAGCGCCCGGTTGGTCTGCCGCCATTCGCCCAGTTGGTCGATGCCGTAGAGGGCGGCGAGCTGGGCGATGCGCGGCGCGCAGATCTGCACGGTATCCATGGCCTTGGCGATCTCGGTGCTGAGCGCCCGCCCGGTGATGATCGAGCCGACGCGATAGCCGCTGAGGCAATAGGCCTTGGAGAAGCTGTAGAGCTGCACCAGCGTGTCGCGCCAGCCCTGCTCCAAGAAGAGCCCGTGCGGAGCGTCGTCCGTCGGCATGAAATCGCGACAGGTCTCGTCGAGGATCAGCGCGATGTCGTGGCGCCGCGCCAGATTGTAGAACTCCGCGATCACCTCGGCCGGAAACACGGCGCCCGTCGGGTTGTTGGGACTGACCAGCACGATGGCGCGGGTCCTGGGCCCGATCATCGCGGCCGCCTCGGCCGGGTCGGGCACGTCGCTGCGCTCCGGCTGGAAGGGCAGGTGGCGCGCGCCGATGCCCTGCATGTCCAGCCACATCTGGTGATTGAAGTAGTAGGGCACGGGCAGGATGATCTCGTCGCCCGCCCGGGCGAGGGCCAGCAGCGTCAGGCAGAAGGCCTGGTTGCAGCCGGCGGTGATGGTGACATCGGCGGCGGCGATCTCCGCGTTGTAGAACCGCCCGACATCGCGGGCGAGCGCCGCGCGCAGCCCCGGAAGGCCGGGGACGTCGGTATAGGGCGCGCTCGTCGGATCGCCGATGATCGCCGCGAGATGGTCCGTCAGCGGTTTGGGCGGCGGATAGCCTGGAATGGCCTGGGCCACATCGATGAGGGGTTTCTCCGCAGGGAATTGCCGGCCCACGATCCAGCCATGGACCTCGGGGATCGGCGGCGGCGCGACGGCGGTGAGCAGGGGGTTGAGAGCGAGCTTCATGGGGGAGATGAACCATATGGGTGGGAAAAGGCGGCAAAATCCGGCAGGGGCCGAGCGCCGTCCGGGGGCCTGGGCCGCGAGGCCTCGGGGGTGATCACTCCAGAAGCTCCTTCCGGTCGCGGTAGAGCTCGAGGGCCTCGGGGTTCGCCAGGGCCTCGCGATTCTTCACCGGCCGGCCATGCACCACATTGCGGACCGCGAGCTCGACGATCTTGCCGCTCTTGGTGCGCGGGATGTCGGCGACCTCCAGGATCTTCGCCGGCACATGGCGCGGGGTGGTGTTGCGGCGGATCTGGGCCGCGATCTTCTTCTTCAGATCCTCGTCGAGGCGATGGCCCTTCTGTAGCCGCACGAAGAGCACGACCCGCACATCGCCCTGCCAGTCCTGGCCGATGACGATGCTCTCGGCGATCTCCGGCAGCTGCTCCACCTGGCGATAGATCTCGGCCGTGCCGATGCGCACACCGCCGGGATTCAGCACCGCGTCGGACCGGCCATAGATGATCATGCCGCCATGCTCGGTGAGCTCGACATAGTCCCCATGGCACCAGACATCGGGGAAGCGCGCGAAATAGGCGTTGAAGTATTTCTGCCCGTCGGGGTCGTTCCAGAACCCCACGGGCATGCAGGGGAAGGGCGCGGCGCAAACAAGCTCACCCTTCTCGCCCACCGCGGGCTTTCCCTCGTCGTTCCAAACCTCGACCTTGAGGCCAAGGCCGCGGCACTGGATCTCGCCGCGCCAGACCGGCCCGGTGGGATCGCCCAGCACGAAGCATGAGACGATGTCGGTGCCGCCGGAAATGGAGGAGAGGCAGAGATCGTCTTTGATGCTGGCGTAGACATAGTCGAAGCTCTCCGGCACCAGCGGCGAGCCGGTGGAAGCGAGCGTGCGCAGCGGCACGAGATCATGGGTGGCCTTGGGCTTCAGCTCCGCCTTGTGGCAGGCATCGATGAACTTCGCCGAGGTGCCGAAGAAGGTGCAGCGCTCGGTCTGGGCGAAATCGAAGAGCGCGTTGCCGTCGGGATGGAAAGGCGAGCCGTCATAGAGCAGCAGGGTCGCTCCCGCGGCGAGGCCCGAGACCAGCCAGTTCCACATCATCCAGCCGCAGGTCGTGAAGTAGAACTGGCGGTCGCCGCTCCTGATATCGCTGTGGAGCATATGCTCCTTCAGATGCTGAAGCAGCGTGCCGCCCTGGCCATGCACGATGCATTTCGGCACGCCGGTCGTGCCCGAGGAATACATGATGAAAAGCGGATGGTTGAAGGGAAGGCGCGCGAAGTCGATCGCGCCGGCAGAGTAGGGGGCTATGAAATCCGCAAGCCGCACGGCCTTGGGCAGCTTTGCGACATCGGGCGCCTCGGCCAGATAGGGCAGCACGACCACCCGCTCGACGCTGGGAAGCTGGGCCAGGCATTCGCCGATCCGAGCCAGGGAATCGAAGCTCTTGCCGCCATACCAATAGCCGTCGGCGGTGATCAGCAGCTTGGGCGCGATCTGGCCGAAGCGGTCGAGGACGCCTTGCACGCCGAAATCCGGCGAGCATGAGGACCAGATCGCCCCCAGGCTCGAGGTCGCCAGCATGGCGCCGATGGTCTCGGGCATATTGGGAACGAAGCCCGCGACCCGGTCGCCCGGGCCGATGCCGGCGGCCCGCATTGCCTGGGCGAGACGCGAGACCAGGTCATGGAGCTGGCGGTGGGAGAGGCGGCGCCTGACCTTGTCCTCGCCCCAGAAGACGAGCGCATCCGCATCGTCGCGCCGGCGCAGCAGGTTCTCGGCATAGTTGAGCCTCGCCTCGGGGAAGAAATGCGCCCCGGGCATCCTGCCCGGATTCTCGATGCCGATCCGTCCCGGGCCCTCGCCGATCACCCCGCCGAAATCCCACATCGCGCGCCAGAAGGCCTCGGGCTCGGCAATGGACCAACGGTAGAGAGAGGCCATGTCCTTCTGGCCCACCCGCCGGCAGAAGCGGGTGAGATTGGCAGCGGCGATGCGCGCGGCCGATGGGCGCCACAGCGGTTCGGTCATAATTCGATCTTGTTTCCCGGCCCCTTTCGCCGGCAGATGAAATAGGGCCGGCGCGCCGCTGGCAAGCGCCTTCCGCATCGCGCTATGCTGGTCCCAGGGGAAGCGCTGGGCATGAAGGTTTTCGTCAGGGCGGGGCAGGGCGGCGAGTTCGTTCAGGCGGTCTTATGGATGCTGGGGTCGGGCCTCTTCTTCTCCTGCCTCAACGCCCAGATCCGCTACCTGACCCAAACCATGCATCCCCTGGAGATCACCTTCTTCCGCAATCTCTTCGGGCTGGTCTTCATGCTGCCCTGGCTCTTCCGCTCCGGCCTCGCCGGGCTCAGGACGGGCCGCCTCAAGCTTTACTTCTGGCGCACCGCCGTGGGGCTCAGTTCCATGATGATGTCCTTCTCGGCGCTGGCTTTGCTGCCGCTCTCCCTCGCGGTGGCCTTGAGCTTTACCGCCCCTCTCTTCACCACGATGGGGGCCGCCCTCGTCCTGGGCGAAAAGGTTCGCATCCGGCGCTGGAGCGCCACGATCCTGGGGTTCTGCGGCGTGCTCGTCATCGTCCGGCCGGGGGCTGCCTCGTTCAATATCGGCATGCTGCTGATGATCGGCTCCGCCGCCCTCAATGCCGCCACGACCTTGATGGTGAAGCACCTCTCGCGCACGGAACCGGCCAACGCCATCGTCACCTATATGGTGCTGCTGATGACGCCCATGTCGCTGGCGCCGGCGCTCTTCGTCTGGCAGACGCCCCCGGTCTCGATCTGGCTCTTTCTCGTCGGCATGGGCTTCGCCGGCTCCCTCGGTCATCTCTGCTATGTGCGGGCGCTGCGCGGGGCGGAAGCCTCCGCCGTGCTGCCCTATGACTACGGCCGCATGATCTTCTCATCGCTGATCGGCTATTTCGCCTTCGCCGAGATTCCCGACCGCTGGACCTGGATCGGCTCGGCCATCATCGCCGGCTCCGCCATCTACATCGCCCGGCGCGAATCCCAGCTCGCGAAGCGGGCCAAATTGTCCCTCTCCCGCGCTTCGTAGCCGGAGAGGCAAGAAAGGGCTATTCGCCCGCGAGTCGGTCGATGGCCTGGCGGGCGCGGTCGCGATGGCGGTCCTTGATATGGGGCAGGATGCTGCGCAGCGCGGCGGCGAGCACCGCGGCATCGTCGGTGAAGCCGAGCCCGACGATCCAGTCGGGGATCACGTCGATGGGCAGGATGAAACAGGCGATCGCGCCATAGAGCACGGCGCGGGCCCTGAGCGGCGTCGCCGGGTCGATGGCGCAGTAATAGGCGGCAAGAAGCTGATCGGCGAAAGGGATCCGCCGGGCATGGCGGCGGAGCTTGCGCCAGAACTCGCGTTCGGTCGTCGCCTGGTCGCGGCTCAGCTTCTCGATCTCGGGAACCGTCAGCTCGCGGCTGGTCATGGCGCTTACTTGGCCCCGGGCCTCCGGCTTCGCAAGGTCCCGCCCGTCTGCTAAGAAGGCCGCCCCTTTCAAGGAGGAGCGGAGCATGGAAATCAAGGGCGAGGCGGCCATTGTCACCGGCGGCGGCTCGGGCATCGGCGCCGATGTGGCGCGCCATCTGGCACGGGCCGGGGCGAAGGTCGCGGTCCTCGACCTCAACCGCGAGGCTGCCGAGGCCGTCGCCAAGGAGATCGGCGGGCTCGGCCTCGAATGCGACGTCGCGAGCGCGGCCAGCGCCGAGGCCGCGGTCGCCGCCGCCACCAAGGCCCATGGCGCCGCCCGGATCCTGGTCAATGTCGCGGGCATCCTTGTTCCCGGCCGCATTCTCGGCAAGGACGGCCCGCTGCCGCTGGAGAAGTTCAGCAAGGTGATCGAGGTCAATCTGATCGGGACCTTCAACATGATACGGCTCGCCGCCGCCGAGATGGCGAAGCTCGCGGCGCTCGCCGATGGCGAGCGCGGCATCATCGTCTCGACCTCTTCCGTCGCCGCCTATGAGGGCCAGATCGGCCAGGCCGCCTATGCCGCCTCCAAGGCCGGCATCGTCGGCCTCACCTTGCCGGCGGCACGCGACCTCGCCCGCAGCGGCATCCGTGTCAATGCGATCGCACCCGGCCTGATCGCCACCCCGATGATGCTGACCCTGCCGCCGGATATCCAGAAGGCACTGGGCGAGTCCGTGCCCTTCCCGCAGCGCCTGGGCCATGCCCATGAGGTCTCGCGCCTCGTGCTGCATATCATCGAGAACGCGCTCATCAATGGCGAGGTGATCCGCCTCGACGGTGCCCTGCGTCTCGCACCGAAATAGAGGCTACTTCCGCCGGCTCTCCCGCGAGAGCTGCCATTTGACCTCGAGGCCGGCGCCGGAGAGCTCGCCGGTCACCATCACCTGCTGGCTGCGCCGGCGCTCGCCGGGCCGTCCCAGATAGATGCTCTCGGCAAGCGCGACTTCGCCGGGCGCGCCGCCGATGGTGCCGCCCACCACCTGGCAGCGCAGCCGGAAGCCGGCGCCGCTCGGCAGGCGCAGCAGCACCGCCTGCCTGTCCTGGGCGAGGCTGGCGTTCACGGCGGGATGCAGGTGGAAGCTGAGCGTAAAGCGCTTGCCCCCGCTGCCCTCGAGCCGGTCATGGCCGCGCAGATCGGCGCCGTCGGCGCTGAGATAGAGCCGGCGATAGTGAACGAGGCCGTAATTCGGCTGATAGCCGTCATGGCTGGTCTCGAGCCAGAGATTGCCCTCCGCCTCCTCGCGCCGGGCGACGA
>Ga0126378_10004485_pt1 | contig 10674 bp, 10 predicted proteins | sample PanSoiMetPlot_23_FD_92587 | JGI IMG/M metagenome (GOLD analysis project Ga0126378, IMG submission 92587) | Tropical forest soil microbial communities from Panama - MetaG Plot_23 | ecosystem: Environmental > Terrestrial > Soil > Tropical forest > Bulk soil | place: Panama | collected 2016-02-17
CCCGGCGACGAGGACGCGATCAAAGCGCTCGATGATTTCTGGGACCTCGTTCTGTACTACTACGATTTGTTCGACAAGCTCGGACTGAAGTCACCAGCGGTGGCGGGGCATTCTTTCGGCGGAATGGTCGCGGCCGAAGTGGCCGCCACCGACCCGACCCGGGTCAGCAAGCTGGTGTTGATCAATTCACTGGGACTGTGGCTCGATAAGCGGCCAATCCGGAACTATATCGTTACTGCACAAACCGAACTGCCGGGGTTGCTGTTCCACGATCCCCACCATCCCGCGCAGAAGCGAATCATCCTGAACCCCGAAGATCAGGAAGGGTTCATCCGAATCTCCTGGGCGCTCGGCTGTACCGGCAAATTCTACTGGCCGATTCCCGATAAGGGACTCAAGAAACGCCTGCATCGAATCACGGCGCCAACGCTGCTGCTATGGGGCGAGCATGACAAGCTTCTGGCGCCCGCGTACGGGGAGGAGTTCAAGAAGGGCATCCCCGACGCGAAGCTGGAAATCATCGACGGGGCGCACATGATGCCGCTCGAGGCTCCGGCGAAGGTCGCAGCGGCGGTTACCGCGTTCCTGAAATGAAGGTGAGGCAAGGCTCCCCAAAGGACCAGTTAGTGTGCTTGAGCGGGACCGGCACAAAGAACCTCGGCCCCGAATCCGTTGAGCTCAACCCTTGCACCTTCGCGTCGCGTCGAATAGTTCCATTAGACTTATTGGTATCGACCCAGGGGGACGGTAGTGAAGCTTTCCAGACATTCCTGGGTGGTGACGATCCTTGCAATTCTGGCGATCGCCTCCGCCTGCAATGGCTCAAGCTCGGATGGTTTACCCGTGAGAAACACCGGACATTATGCGATCGTCGAGACGGACCGGGGCACCTTTGTGATTGAACTCTATCCCAAAGTCGCGCCCAAAACCGTCGAGAACTTTGAAACCCTGGTCAAAAAGGGCTTCTACAACGGCCTCACCTTCCACCGCGTGGTGCCCGACTTCGTGGTGCAGGGCGGTGACCCGGACGGCACCGGAATGGGTGGTCCCGGTTACACGGTTCCCGGCGAAATCGACAAAAACGAACATCATCTGCGCGGGAGCGTTGCGACCGCACGCACCGGCGACGAGGTGAATCCCAAACGGGAATCCTCGGGCAGCCAGTTCTACATTTGCCTGAAGCCGCAGCCGGGCCTGGACGGCGACTACACGATCTTTGGCGGCGTGATTAAAGGGATGGACGTGGTCGACCAGATTCAAAAGGGCGATCACATGAAGAAACTCACGCTTGCCACGGAGCCGCCCAAGTAGAATCAAGTGATGGCATCGGGAAGCGGGCACCCCTCGGGGCCCTACTTCAGCGTAGACCTGCATCTCCACACCAACCGCGGCAGTTCGGATTCGAACCTCGCGCCGGCTGACCTGGTCGCGCGCGCCGGCGCGATTGGGATCGGCGCGGTCTGCATCACCGAGCACGACAACATGTGGGAACCACCCGAGATGGACCTGCTGGGCAACGAGTCCGGGGTTGTGTTCCTGCGCGGCATGGAGGTGACCACCGACATGGGGCACATCGGGGTGTTCGGCCTCGATCGCTACGTGGGTGGAATCTACAAGCTCTCGGAGCTGCGCAAGGTGGTGGATGCGGCGGGCGGAATCCTGGTTGCAAACCATCCGTTTCGCTACAAGCTCGACCCGCGCTTTTCCTTCATCAATCCGGACGGCGAGCCGATCGATCCCGACCGTCCCGACCGCGCTGCCCAGCTCGCAATCTTTGAGTTCGTCCACGCGATCGAGGTGCTGAACGGTGCCTGCTCCGAGGAGGAGAATGTGTTCGCGCTGCGGGTGGCGCGCCACCTTAAGAAGCCGGAGGTTGCGGGTTCCGACTCCCACTCCGTGGGTTCCATCGGCTGCGTAAGTACCTTGCTCGACGCGCCGGTACATGATGAACGCGGGCTCATCGATGCGATCAAGGGCGGCAGGTGCAGAGCGGGGCGTGGCCTCCTGCAGAACGCACTTGCCACTTTCGAGCTGCCTTGAGCCGCACCCGGCCGCAAAATCCCTGACTTTCGCAGAACCTGGGCTGGCTGGTGATACGCTCAAATCTGCGGATTTCTTCCGTCTTCCGTTGTGACGGCGGGAAGTGGTGCGGTAAAATTTCCGCGCACTCGGCTCTGTATCACGCTTATGGCAACCAATCGCGACCGTCTTGCGCTTATCGAGGAGATCTCCACGATCGCCGGCGAGGCGCACGCGGATCTGCGCGAGGCTCTGGACCAGATCGCCGCGGCGATCGCCGACGGGATGCAGGCAGAGGTCTGTTCGCTCTACCTGTTTGACGCCCAGCGCGAACGTCTGGTGCTGCGCGCGACGGTGGGACTCGATCGGGACTCGGTTGGGAGAGTTTCGATGCGCCCCACCGAGGGACTAGTTGGACTGGTCATCGAGAAGGATGAACCGGTAGCGGTCGCGGACGCCATCAGCCATCCACGCTACAAATATTTCCCCGAAACCGGCGAAGAACGTTATCACACCTTTCTGGGCGTTCCTGTGCAGGAAGGACGTCAGAAACCGCTGGGCGTGCTGGTCGCGCAGACGCTCGCGCGCCGCAAGTTCTCGCGCACCGAGGTCACCCTGCTGCGTACCGCGGCCAGCCAAATCGCCCAGGTTCTGTCGCACTTTCGGCTGCGCGAGACACTGGCGACCAAGGAGAAGGAACGCGAGGAATATCGGCGCCGGATGATTGAAGCGAATCGCCAGCTCAAGGACTACGAGAAGGTCGGCGGCAAGACCCGAGTCAAAACTCCCACCAAGGTGCGGCGGCCCCGCCTGGTGGGACTTCCCGCTGCGCCGGGGTTTGCGCAGGGTATCGCACATGTGGTCGGCACTTTTCTGAGCACCATCGAACGCAATCAGCGCAGCCGCGACATCAAGGGCGAGTTGAAACGGATCAACGACGCGGTCGAACGATCGCGCCTCGAGCTGGTGGCGCTCAAAGCGCGCATGGAACCCCTCATGCCAGAGGCGGACCTGCAGATCTTTGATGGCCACCGTCTAATTCTTGAAGACGACGAGTTCATTGGGCGGGTCCGCGATACGATCGAGAAAGGCTACGCGGCCGAGAGCGCGCTTTTTCGGGTCATCGATGAACTCAGTGCTCAGATGCTGGCGGTCGCCGACGGCTACCTGCGCGAGCGGGCGACCGACTTCCGCGACGTGGGACATCGCGTGCTGCGCCATCTGCGCCAGGAAGATCGGCGGGGTGCCTTCAGCAAGCCGACCATCCTGGTGGCGGAAGAGCTGACGCTCTCGCAGCTGACCCTGGTCTCGCACGAAAATCTCGCCGGAATCGCGCTGCAATCGGGAGGGGTCACTTCCCACGCCGCCATCCTTGCGCGGTCGTTCGAAATTCCCACGGTCGTCGGGGTCGAGCACCTGATGGAGTCGGTTACCGAGGGAGACCATCTGGTGCTCGACGGCAACTCGGGCCTCGTCTACGTGAATCCGGGCAGCGAGATCGAGAAAGACTACCAGAGCCTGAGCAGGCGCTACGAAGCCTTCAAGCGCGAACTGATGGAGGCGGACCACGAACCGGGCGGCACTCGCGACGGGCATCGCGTGATGATGCTCGCGAATATTGCGCTGCTAGCCGATGTGCATCTCGCGTTACGTTACGGAGCGGAAGGCATCGGCCTGCTGCGGTCCGAATTTTCGTTTCTCACCTACGAGGATTTTCCGGACGAGAACCAGCAGCTCGAGCTCTACAACCGGATGCTCAAGGAAGTCGGCAAGCGCCCGGTTACCATCCGCACCCTGGACATCGGCGCCGACAAATACCCGCCCTATATGCGGGTCCCGCGCGAGGAGAATCCGTTCCTGGGATGGCGCTCGATTCGCATCTCGCTGGAGATGTCGGGCCTGTTCAAGGTGCAACTGCGGGCGATCCTGCGCGCCGCGGCGAAATACAACGTGCGGATCCTCTTTCCGATGATCTCCAGCATCGAGGAGCTGCGCCGCGCCAAAGAGCTGCTCGCCGAGTCCAAGGCCGAGCTATACAAGGAAGGACTCGAGCACAATCCCGACATCGAGGTTGGCATCATGGTCGAGGTGCCGTCCGCGGTTTGGCTGGCGCCACGGCTGGCGCGCGAGGTGGATTTCTTCTCGGTTGGGACCAATGACCTGATCCAGTATCTGCTCGCGGCCGATCGGAACAATCCCAAGGTCGCGCATCTTTACGAGGCGTTCCACCCGGCCGTGATCTCCGCGATCAGCGAAATCGTCAACGTCGCGCGCGCCGCCGACAAGGAAGTGGATATCTGCGGCGAGATGGCCAGCGACCCGCTGGCAACGCTGCTGCTGGTCGGGATGGGTCTCGATGAGCTCAGCCTAAGCCCGCTCTTCATCCCGGTGGTGCGCAAGCTGGTGCGCGAAGTGGACTACCAGACCGCCCGCTCGATCGCTCGGGAGACCCTTCAGATGGCCAGCGTGCAAGAGGTCAAAGGATACCTGATCGAACGCTACCGCGATCTGGGCTTGATGAACCTGGTTGAGATGTATCGCTAGACATGCCGATGGCCATCACATTGGGATGTCAGAGATGATATAGTCGAGCGTGAAGCCTCTGGGGTCGGTTAGCTCGGCATCGATGCGCTTGTTATAGTGCCAGTAGAATTCCTGCTAGCGGTAAATTTTCTGCGAGAAAGATTGACTTTCCCCTTTGGGCAGGGTTTACTCTGACCGGTCGGTTAGACCGCCTCTAGTTGGGCGCGGTCGCTTAGCCTTGAGAACCACAGAGGAGCTGTAATGGTACTTTTTCTGGTCGCGCTGGTCGCGGTATTTGCTATCGCGGCAGTGATCCTCTACCTGCTTTTGGGGACCAATCGCTATGGCGGGGACCGCCCGGCGCAGGCGCTTCAACTCACCGCCTCCCAGAGCGCGCTCAGCAATGGAACGCTCAAGCCGGAACCGTGCCGCACGGTACGCGTCTATTTCATCAAACCCTCCCGCTACGACGAGGAGGGTTATGTACAGTTCTACCGCTTCGGGGTCCAGCCGAATAACACCTTGACCGCCCTCGCCGCACTCAACGAGGCCTTTAACCGCAAGTACTCGGCCGAGCGCAACGTTCACCTTGAGACCGTCATCTGGGACGAGATCTGTGACGGAGTGATTAGTCCCGAGACCATCAGGGCCATCAAGGAAAAAGCCCATGAAGATGGGGTGGAACTGCTGGTCGGTCTCTCCGGCGTGCAGTCCAACCAGTACCCGCGCGGGCGCGATATAGCCCTGCAATTCAGGGCTCTGGGCGTGCCGGTGATGATGGGCGGCTTCCATGTCAGTGGCTATCCGGACTCGGTCAAGTTTCTCAACGAATGCGGCATCTCGGCGGTGGTCGGCGAAGCAGAAAATCTATGGGGCCTGATCATCGAGGACTTCCTGCGCGGCGAGCTTCAACTGCGCTATTCAGTCAAAGACGGAATTCGCGCCAAGACCGGACGCGACGACATCATGGTTCCGCTCATCACCGAAGCGCTGCTGCCGGTGCTGGATGACCGCTACCTGACCCGCTTCTTCAACGAAACCATGACCACCATCGACACCTCGCGGGGATGCCCCTTCACGTGCTCGTACTGCAGCGTCAAGAACGTCATGGGTCGTACCATGCGCTCGCGCGAACCCAACGCGGTGGTGACCTGGGTGCGCGATGCTTGCCGCAATCACGGCATCGAATCTTTGTTTCTGGTCGATGACGACTTCTTCAGGTCGCCGCGCTGGGAGGAAATTCTGAACGGTTTCGTGGAGCTCAAGAAGGAGTTTCCCAAATTCTCCTTCATGATGCAGGTCGACGTCGATGCCTCCTGTTACGCCAATGTCGCGGAGGGAGAGACTGAAACCGCCAAGCATCGCCGCAGTCAGCGGTTCACGGAGCTGGCCGCTGCGGCGGGCTGCTACATGGCTTTCATCGGAATTGAATCGCTCAACCCGGACAACCTGAATTTTGCGACCAAGTATCAAAACACGGATGACCGCCAGCACAAGCTCAAGCTCGAAGACGCGCGCGCACGCGTCATCAACAAGTACCGGCGCGTGGTCCAGAACTGGCACAAGGTCGGCGTGGCAGCGCATGCCGGATACATGCTCGGCTTCCCGTTCGATGGGGTAGATTGCGGCCGAATAGCCGCCCAGACCCTCAGGAAGATTGGGTTCGATATCGTGTCGTTCTTTATCATGACACCGCTGCCCGGAACCGAGGACCAAGTGCGTTACGCCAAGGAAGGCGCGATCATCGATTGGGACTTCAACAACCTCGATTCACAGCACGTGACGCTCAAGCACGAAAAACTCGATCGCTCGAGCTGGTTGCAGGCGTACCGTGATGCGTTCACCGGCTTCTATTCGATTTCGCGGCTTCTGCACACGGTCGGGACCGTAGCCGGGGGCCGCGGCATGAGCGCGGAGGGCCGACGCTCAGTGCTGCGTCAGTTCCTATACTATTTCTTCTCCTATCGGCAGGGACGCCATCCCATGGTCGGCGGAATCTGGCCGATTCTGCGTCGCGACATCCGTCGCATCGCCATAGGCGATGAAGAAGCGCGCCGCCACTACCTCGGCGGGATGCGCTTCGACGCGATCCTGCGCGGTGAGGCGAGCGGCGGCTTTGCGACCGCCACCGCGTGATCGCAAATTCCTGCAGCCGGAATAGCTGACACTGCCGTGGTTGTGGCAGGCGGCCGAGTACGATTGAGGTTGGTGTCTGCTCGTGACATACAATCGAGAAGCTCGGTCGGCAACCCACCCGAGCTTGCGGCTTGCGCGCGAAAGGAGCTAGGCATTCAGTGCCGTCACGGCCATGAGCAGCATCCCCCACTCAAACCTGATCGTCGCCGCCGCCGTCATCCTGCTACTCATCTTTGTCCCGTTTATGCGCCGGCTGGTGTTCGCGTTGCTGCGCATCGCGATCGCGGTGGTTGCTGCATTCGTGGCGGTGGCGGGAATCTCGATGCTCATGAACAACGAGACAATTTATGAGAAGCCCGGCGCGAAAGCTCGCATCATCAGGTTCATGACGGTGGATCACGCCGCGACCAGCGAGAAAGGACTGGGTATGGCCACTTGCAAATGGCCCGACGAACCCGCCGCCCCGGCCACCACTCCCGGGCCCGCCAAATCCACGCCGGCTCCCGGAGCCGCCGCCCAAGGGGAGTCCGGGGAAGCCGAGGACGTTTATCCGGAGCTAATGACGCGCAGCTTCCCCGGCATTTCACGGCAGAAGCTGTTCGATCTGTCGCAGCAGGTCGTAAATTCGCTGGGTGGATGGAAAATCGTCAAGTCCGACCCGCACGCGGGCACACTCGACTGCGTTTACACCAGTCGGATTCTGGGGGCGGAAGATGACGTGCGGATCACGGTTACGCCGAAAGGCGATATCGAGCTCTGTTCGCGCTCCGGCACGGAGCGGAAAGGCTCGACTTCGCTGCTGGGTGTTTTGCCGGGCGACTTCGGTGCCAACGTCGGGCACATCAAACAATTTTACGAAACTCTCGAACCCAAGATGGACGAGGTCTATAAGGAAGAGCAGGAGAAGGAAAACGCCAAGAAGCCGCGCGGCGGTCCCTGACCTGTGCAGAAGTTTTCCGGCCATGATTCGGGAATCGCAAATTGACTCACTTGCAAGTTTTCTGGTGCACAGCCTCGTGGCGCGTGAGATCATCAAGCCCAAAGCCGAGGAAAAGGACCTGATCGCGTGCGTGGTAGAGCTCATGTCCGCCAATTTCGAGACCGAAGCCGAGATCGATGCAGAGGCCGACCGGATGACCGAGCAGCTGGCGCGCCAGGATCCGCGCGCAGACCCGGGACGCCTGCGTTCCATGATTCGCCAGCGCCTGGCAGAGAAGAAGGGCTTTACCCTCTAGCACAGCGGGATGATGTGGCTTGTGACTTGGAGCAGCCGCCGAGCAGCACCTTGTTCGCCCAGGACTCAGGTGGGGAATGCGTGCGGTGACGCACCGCGATCGAAACCCCAGCGACACCCGCTGGGCGGGTGGCCACGGGAACAGCTGGAATGAAACTCAGCGAAGCTAGGATTCTCTACCTGGCGCGTGAATCGCTCGCTCGTTTGCGCGACGAGGGTTTGGCCGAGATACCCAACTTTGCGCTGGCGCTGCGGCAGGCGCGCGAGCTTATCGCCGAATGGAACGACCAGGGCGATGAGATCGACGCGCTGGTGCGCCGCAAAATCACCTCCATCAAAAGAGGCATTGTCGAGGGCAGCAACGAATGGACCTTGCTCTACCGGCGATACCGCGATGAGGAATTGCGCAAGCGCGGTATTTTGCACTGATGGCGGCGGGTGGTGCGAGTATTCCGGCCGGCAAACCTGGTGAAGCTGAACTGCTGGTGCGCGCTCGCGGGGGCGCGCGAAGCCTGTTTGCAGACCTCACTCCCGGCCGCGTGCTCGACGTGCCGGCGGGTGGCGGACTGCAGACCGCGACACTTACGGCGCTTGGGTTCCGCGTGTGCTCGGTTGACCTGTTCCCGCCTGGGCGCCCGCACCACGGCCAATTCTGGATTTGCGCGGATGCCAACGATCCGCTCCCCTTTCGCACCGGCAGCTTCGATTACCTGCTGTGCCGCGAAGGCATAGAACATCTGGAAGATCAGATGGGATTCCTGCGCGAGTGTGCGCGGGTTGTCAAGCCAGGAGGACGGCTGATTCTGACCACGCCCAACCTGATGCATTTGGCGGCTCGCATGAGCGCCTTTCTGACCGGCCAACGCAATCTCCGCCGCGGCCTGGTTAACGAGGTTCAAACGCTGCGCGGCAAAAACGGTGCGCGCATCTACCATGGTCACGCCTTCCTGCTCGACTACTTTCGCGCACGCTATATGATTCGACTGGCGGGATTCGACAAGCTCCAGGTCCATACCGACCATCTGAGCCCAACTGCGATCGCCGCGGCACCGCTGGTTCCGGTGCTATGGATGGCGATGAAATTTTCGGTCGCGGCATCCGCGCGCACCGCGCGAAAACCGGGGCGCAAGCAGCCATCGCGACCCGTCCTGGATGAGATCATCGGCCACGTACTGTCGCCTGCGCTGCTGTTCGGCAAGCGCATGATTATCGTCGCCGAGCGGGTTTGAGGTTAAAACGGGGCCGCGCCTGGGAGCGGCGCGCCACTCCAGACAGGAGGGACGTACTCCCGAGCAGGCCGACAACGCATCGAACGCCGCCTGGTAGGGACTTAGGGTTTGGCGGCGGCTACAATCCCAGCCATGGACGACAGGGAATTTCTAAAGGCCGCCGATGAGTGCCTCGGCAAGGTCGCGAAGTGGCTGGAAGGGTTCGATCCCGATGAGGCAGACTACTCGGTCGCGGACGGCGCAGTGACCATCGAATTTCCCGACGGCGGCAAATTCATCTTAAGCCGCCAATCGGCCACCCGGCAGGTGTGGTTGGCCGCCGAGGCACACGGGTGGCACTACGACTTCGATTCCGCAGCGGGACGCTGGAGCGACGACCGGGACGGACACGATCTTTATGAGCGCCTGGCTCTAGTCGTCGGCGAAAGGATTGGTCGTTCGGTGGAATTCGGAGTATAAGCCACGCAGAGATCAATCACAGCGCACTAGAGTTATTATTACTCTACAACGACTTTTTAGAGCTTAAACTGTCACCTGGTCCGCAATCGAATCTTCCAACTGAAAATCACCTCGACTCGCCCTTGCGTTAAAAACGCATCGCGGTAGGATTGCGGATTGGCACTCGCCTTTCGCGAGTGCCAATTGACATCCGGGCGGGAATGGTTAAATTGCACGCGGCCGGGTGTTCCCAAAAAAGGCCAAATAACGGATCGAAACACAGCAAGGAGGCTGCGGGTCCCCAATGAAGATAAGACCACTGGGCGATCGCATACTGGTCAGGCGAATCAAGGAAGAGGAAAAGACCAAGGGCGGCATCATCATCCCCGACACGGCGAAAGAGAAGCCGCAGGAAGGGAAGGTCGTTGCGGTTGGGAAGGGCAAGACCAACGAGAAAGACGGCAAGCTCATCCCGCTCGAGGTCAAAGCGGGCGACAAGATCCTGTTCGGAAAATATTCCGGCAGCGAGATCAAGCTCGAGGGTGAAGAGCATCTCATCCTGCGCGAGGACGACATTCTCGGGATTATCGAGTAGCGCCTCAGCTCACCCAATCAATCGACAAAACAAAATCTGAACTCAGGAGAAGCAAACCAATCATGCCTGCGAAAATAGTCCGTTTTTCCCAGGAGGCGCGCGAAAAGATCCAAAAAGGGGTCAACGTGCTCGCCGATGCAGTGACCGTCACGCTCGGACCCAAGGGCCGCAACGTCGTGCTCGAGAAGAGCTTCGGCGCGCCGACCGTCACCAAGGACGGCGTGACCGTGGCGAAGGAAATCGAGCTCGAAGACAAGTTCGAGAACATGGGCGCCCAGATGGTGAAGGAGGTTGCCTCCAAGACCTCGGACGTCGCCGGCGACGGCACCACCACCGCCACCGTGCTTGCGCGCACCATCTACAGCGAAGGAATCAAGATGGTCGCGGCAGGACACGACCCCATGTCGCTCAAGCGGGGAATCGATCGCGCGGTCGAAGCGATTACCGGCGAGCTCAAGGGGCTCTCGAAGCCGACCAAGGATCGCAAGGAAATCGCCCAG
>Ga0126378_10004486_pt1 | contig 10674 bp, 10 predicted proteins | sample PanSoiMetPlot_23_FD_92587 | JGI IMG/M metagenome (GOLD analysis project Ga0126378, IMG submission 92587) | Tropical forest soil microbial communities from Panama - MetaG Plot_23 | ecosystem: Environmental > Terrestrial > Soil > Tropical forest > Bulk soil | place: Panama | collected 2016-02-17
GATCGTGGCGGGCCTGTGTCCTGCCTCGCAGGTATACGTCTATTTCGCGCCGTTCAATCAGAAGGGTTGGGTGGATCTCCTTAACAAGGTCATGGATGAGAAGGTGGCTCGACCGGTTGCACTGTCCGTGAGCTGGGGTCTCGCGGAGGACGCTCCCGACTGGTCGGGCGCGGCGCTGGCGGCGATCAACAATCGGTTGCAGGCCATGGCCCTTCTGGGCATCACGACGTGTGTATCGGCTGGTGACGATGGTTCAGGAGACGAGGAGACCGACGGCAAGACGCATGTGGACTTTCCGGGCAGCAGCCCCTTCGTACTGAGCATCGGCGGCACCATGCTGAGCAAGGCCGGCCGGGAGGTCAGCGAGGTCACCTGGTGGGAAGCCCCGGGTCACCGGACGAGTAACGGTGGTGGTTCCACCGGTGGTGGCGTGAGCGAGATATTTTCGCGACCGGCGTGGCAGAAGGTTCACATCAAATCCCTCAACGGCGAGCTTTTCGACGGTCGCGTCGTGCCGGACATCGCGGCTCTCGCCGGGCCGCCGTTTTACGATCTCGTTTTTCTCGGAAAGGATGCTCCGAACGGTGGGACGAGCGCGTCGGCGCCCTTGTGGGCGGCGCTCATCGCACGCCTCAACGCGGCCTGGCCGGCCGTGAAGCGGCGGCGGTTTCTCACCCCTCTCTTGTACCAGGTCGCGTCAAACGGCCATGCAAAGGGGCGATCCGGCTGCACGGATGTTTCCACCGGGCAAAACGCATCGCATCCGCCGAAGGTCGGGTACGACGCAGGAAAAGGATACGACGCTGTCTCCGGCTGGGGTGTACCCAACGGGGCAAAGCTGCTGACGATCTTGTAGGCAGCAAAGGCGAAATGCGGTAGCCAGGCCGATTTCTTCGGATCGACAGCTTCAGCGGGCGGACGCCCCGGGTCGGGAGTAACCTGCTCTGTTGGCCTCCGCGGTTATGTGTTCCGTCTGAGATCGGCTGGCTAGCGTTGGGCGTCGCCAGAAAAATCGCCGCTCGGTTCCTGCAATTGCTGCCGATGCGATGATCTCCGAGATTCCCCGAAGCCGGGCTACTCCCCACACCGCCTTTGCATATCAACAAGATCAGGTCTTGCGGTCTTTCCAGGTGAGGGCCGGACAGAGGTCAGGACTGCTCCGATTAAACCGCACGGCGTGTGCCATCATAGGATAGCGATTGTCGCCTTTCAGCACTAAGGACTCACCCTTCGCGTCCGACGTTTCCCTCGAGCTGGTGGAGAAACGTTACCGCGGCTGCGGCCAAGAGCGGGAGAAGTCGGCCTGCAGCCGCAAAATGGGGCTGCTATACGTAAACGGGTTCACGATTTACCGAGCGCAGAATATGAACGATAATGCCTGCTTTCGTGTCGGCATGAATTCAAAGAAGAAACCACCACATCGGAGTTTGAAGGAGCGGAGGGATCCATTAACGATGATTTCTGAATCGCTGTCCGTCAATCATCAGAGTAAAATCTAGGGTAGGAATCCTTCATTTGCGTGACCCGTCAGTGACCATGTTTTCCGCCTACTCACTAAGTTTTGTGTGAAGAACTGTTTGAATTAGCCCTCTGGCCGTGACGAGAATCTGGATACATACTGGCGACGGGACGACTAGCTGCTCGTCCCCAAAAGTAGTGGCGGATACCAAGGTATTTACCAATCAGCGTAGATCTAAGGACGGCTTCCTCTGGTCGTGTAACAGGATAAGCAGTTCAGTGTTCTCACCTGTACACGCCAAGGTTTGGGTAAGTAGTGTGTAAGTGAGCCCGTTGGCCTGTGACGAGGGAGCGGTGAACATTCTACCGGCAGGACAGTCAGGCGGGTAGTCCCCATGCGCTCCAACTCCCCCCGATCGCAGTAACTGACATCACGCGACGCAACTGTTTTGGTGTCCGAATCCACCCTGCCCTGCCACCGAACCGGCAGGGACCATCCGGATTGCCAGCGCGGTGGGTACTGATCCGCCGATTCTCATCGCCGCCAGAGTCAGTTCAGTCTGTGCATGGGAAAGGGGATTGGCCCGTGCCTTTCGACGGGTCGAACGTGCTGCTGATGGCTCGCGCGACGGTGCAAAGCGCCGAAGAGGACTCTCACCGCCGCGGCACGTTTTCATAATACGGGATTACGATCGTGTTCGGATCATCCGTATAGCCGACCATGGAGGGTGTGATCGGATGTGTAACCTCACCGGATACGGTGAGGTTGATGCAGGTGGCCTTACCCGAGGCGAGCGCTCGCCGGATTGCGGGACCGACATCCTCAATTCGTGACACGCGCTCGCCAGCCGCACCGAGGCCGCGTGCTGCGATATCATAGTCGCTGTCCGCGAGCCGACTGACGATGCCCGCTTCGCTTCCGTACACCGCCTCCTGACCATGAATCGACATGCCCCAACAGGCGTTGTTCACCACTACCGTCACGATCGGCAGACCGTGGCGCGCCATCGTCTCAAGCTCCTGGAGGTGCAAGCCGAATGCGCCGTCGCCCATCAGGAGAATTACCCGGCTCCCGGGATCGGCTACTTGAGCGCCAATCGCGATTCCAAAGCCGATGCCGAGAAAGCCCAGGTAACCGCCGTGACCGATGATTCTTTTCGGCTGCGCCTCGTGCACAGACTCCCCGACCCACGAGCCCATCTCACCACCATCAATGATGAGCGTCGCACCTGGTTGGAGCGCCCGCAGCGTTTCGCGAATCGCATGAAAGGGATGGAGCCTGCCGTTAACCACCGTCGGCTCGTTCGCAAATGAGCGCTCGCGCCGATGGATCATCGCTGCGGCATCGGCCCATGCGCTGCGTTCCGGCCAGCGCTCCGAATCAGCGTCAAGCAGCGCGCGCAGCGTCTCGGCCGCATCCGCGGTGATACCGAGGTCAAACGGCCGGAAGCGTCCAATCTCGGAGGCGTCAATATCTACCTGCACGACCTTGGTCTCTGGCGTTATGATCGCTCCGCTTCGACCTCCCAAGAACATTCCGCGCCGAGCGCCCAGCAACAGGACGATATCCGGCCCCCTTCCGTGGACCATCTGAAGGACTGCGAGATTGCCGGCCGCGTAGCCGTTCAGCGGATGGTCCGCGGGCATGGCGCCGAAGCTGGTCTGTTGATTGAAGACCGGGATACCACTTCGCTCCGCGAAGGCGACCAACAGTTCCGAGGCGACCTTGCCGCGGACGCCGCCGCCAGCGATGATCGCCGGCCGCTCGGCCTTTCGCAGCAATACGAGCGCATCCTGCACGGCGGCGGGCGATGGCGCGGGTGGAGCCGGCATTCGCGAGCCGCCACCATAGTCTATTCGCTCCTCGTCTGCCGGACCGAAGAGCACGTCTATGGGAAGATCGACTACCACCGGACCAGGTGCACCGGCCAACGCCTTTCGGATCGCAAAGGACACCAGACTAGGAATTTCCTCGACCACGGTGATGCGATGGGCCCACTTGGTCAGCGGGTTTGCCATCGCGATTTGGTCGATCGAACCCTGCAGGGCGTTCTGTTCGGCGTCGCGCAGCGGAGGCGAGCTGGTCAGCAGAAGGAGCGGGCTGCGGTCCGCATACGCCGTCGCCAGTCCCGCGATTGCGTTTGAGTAGCCCGAGGCCGCCGTTGCGAACGCAACCCCCAGCCGTCCGGTAGCGCGCGCATATCCGTCCGCAGCGTTAACCGCAACTGCTTCGTGTCGGGTGTCGACGAGGCGGATGTGGTTGCGGTGAAGTCCGACCAACAGGGAATCGAGATGCCCTCCGTGCAGTCCGAACGCGACTTCGACACCGAATTGTTTCAAGGTACGCGCGACCAGCTCGCCGCCATCCGTGCTTCTTGGTCTGGGCATCGCTATCTCCTTCAGTGTGCTCGCTTTGAGGGCGCTGCCGTCCGGAAAGCTGTTAACGATTCGTTTATCCAGAAAGGCAGCTCGTGACCAGACTCAAACCTGACGCGGCCGACCGAATCCTGGGCGCGGGCTGCTCGTCAATGATTACGGATTCACCCTGCTGAGGGGCCCCGTAAAAACCAGGCTTGCCAGTCCGCCGGATCCAAGCCCGGCAAAATCGGGCGCGGTAGGCACCACGGGGCGTTGGGAGCAGGTTTGTCGTCTTGGCCTCCTCATTCATCCGCTACTGGAGCTTCGCGGCAGGTTCCACGAATTGGCGCGCAATGTGCTCGAGTGCCTCAGGGATCTTTCGATCATCGCCGGGCAAGCGTACGAAGGGCACGAATTCGTGGACCCCAATCTCGTGATAGGCACACAGATCGTCCGCGGTCACTTCGTTTTCATACGGGGAGATGATGATTTCGACTTCCGACATGTCGCGCCCGGCTTCGCTCATCAACCTGCGCAGCCTCGCGATCTTTGCGGCGGCTTGTTCCGGATTCAGTTTGACCCCGAACCATCCGTCGCCCAGGCGCGCCACCCGCCGCAGTGCCGGCATGCTCTCGCCCCCGAAAATTATCGGTATCTTCCCCTGCGAAGGCTTGGGGAAACTGCGAACGCTGTCGAAATGGACGAACTCGCCGCTGAAACTGGATTTCTCCTCGCCCCATAACTTGCGCATTACCTCGATGTATTCGCAGGTGCGCTGCGCCCGCCGTTCGAAAGGAATTCCGAGTGCGGCAAATTCCTCCGACGACCAGCCGATGCCGACTCCCAGCGCGAGGCGTCCGGAGCTGAGGCTGTCGAGACTGGCGATCACCTTAGCTAACGCGAGCGGATGGTGCTCCGCGACCAGGCAGATTCCTGTGCCGAGCCTGATTCGTCGGCTGAGTGCGGCAGCATAGGTCAAACCGATGAAGGGGTCGAGAAGATCGATGTTGCTGCGGGCCATGAACTTGCCATCGCCGCTGTAGGGATACCTCGACTCCTGAGTGTCGAATAGCACGACGTGTTCGGGTGCCCATAGCCTCGCGAAGCCGAGCCTTTCCGCATTCTCCACCACCGCCCGAATGGTATTGGGCCGCGCTGCCTTTCCGATCCCGATCGCTGTGATGCCGATGTTCATGATCGCTTCTGGATTTTTCTCGTCTATCCCATATCGACGCACTACTAAAAGATCCCCATCAGATTCAAGATTCCCGACGGATATGCAATCGAACGGGCAGGCGCCGGGCGTCGAGGACGTTATGGCCAACCGGCGGTTCCGGTTCAGCCGGAACTTCAGTGCATTCCGAAACCGCGGTGTGTGAGAGCCGTGCTATGGGACGCACTTGCGCCAGAGGAGATCCCCGACGATGATCTGAAAAATCCACCTCAGGAGTAGCACAATGACTTACAAAGGCTCGTGTCATTGCGGAAAGGTCGCCTTCGAAGCGGATGGCGAGATAGAGGAGGTTTTGGATTGCAATTGCTCGATCTGTAGCAAGCGCGGTTATCTGCACTGGTTTTTGCCTCACGACAAGGTGCGGTTCGAGACCCCCGCATCCAATCTCGCCACTTACACTTTCAAAACCGGCAGGTACAAACATCAATTCTGCCCCAACTGTGGTGTCGGCCCATTTGTCATTGCGGACGAGGGCATAGCCGTCAACGTCCGATGTCTCGAAGGGGTCGACCCGTCGAAATTTAAGGTCAACACGTTCGATGGCAAGAGCCTCTAGCAGGTCAGTGTCGCATCGGGTCCCGTAGCGAACGCTTCCACAGGGCGCTTTTTGAGGATGCGAAGCGACGTCATTAGAGATTTGCCTGCCGGTGAAACCCTTGAGAGAGAGGGACGCTTTCTCGCCCGCACTCCGGCAGTCTTGCCTCGTGAGACGGCTCGTTAGGATTGCTAATCTCGGATCCTCGGTGCTCGGATCTTAGGTTCGAATCTCTCGGCCAAATTTGGCTTGCAAGTGTCGTTTAGAACGTGCTGCCATGGCATCATCAACGGTGAATGGCGCAGAGTAGCCACGATCCGATTGCAAAATTCATTCGCTGGCTCAATGAGGCTCGGCGGCTCAGAATTCCGAACTACGAAGCGATGGCACTTGCGACGGCGGTGCACAGCGGCAAGACGACAGTGCGGTTCGTGCTGCTGAAAGGAATCGACGAGCGGGGCTTCGTATTCTTCACCGACGCGCGCAGCCGCAAGGGCCGCGAGCTGCGCGGCAATCCGCGCGCGTCGCTCGCATTGTACTGGCAACCCAAGGGCAGGCAGGTCCGCGTCGAGGGCAGTGTGCAGGAAGTCAGCCCCGAGGAGGCCGACCTTTATTGGGCGACCAGGCCGCGGCAGAGCCAGCTTGCAGCGAGCGCGTCCTACCAGAGTGCACTACTTCACACGCGCGCAGAACTTCTCGGACGGTACTCTCGACTCGCCCGCAAACTCCGAGGACGGGAAGTCCCGCGACCGTCATGGTGGACTGGGTTTCGCGTCCGTCCAGACGTCATCGAATTCTGGATCCATCGCGAGCACCGCTTGCACGACCGGGAGATGTATCGCAAGCGCGGTCGTGAATGGCGACGCAATTTGCTCCAGCCGTAGCCCTCAAGGAACCCTACCGATCTTTTGCTTTTAGGCGCTACTCGGCTCGCGGCTGACGCGTTCGCTCTTCGGTCTTGAAAATCCGCGCACTGCCGTTTCCTCTTGTCGTCGGCATTGTGCACGCTTGTCGCCACGATCGCCGAAGCAGTTAAGAGATTACGGTAGCTGCATTTGGTAGGAAACTCTTGCGGCGCCATCAATGCAGGAGTTTTTCCGCCTTGGGCTCGATTCTGGGGTGTGGACTCTGAGTGCGGCCCCATTGTCGACGAAACTCCTGGCGCTGCTCTGGGCTCATCTGCTTCCAGCGCTGGTAATTGTTCAGGACCTTCTCACGCTTTTCCGGTGGAAGCTGCGCGAAATGCTGATAACGCTGCATGATCTGTTGCTGTTGCGCGGGCGGCATGTTCTTGAAGCGTGAGTATGCCGCGCGCATTTGCTCGCGACGCTCGGGAGGCAGCTGGCGCCACTGATGCAACGTGTGTAGCACCTGTTGCCGTTCTTCGGGAGGGAGCTTGCGGAATTCCTGAAAGTTGCTTTCTGCGCGCTGGCGCTGCTCGGGAGTCATCCGCTGCCACTGGCGGTAGTTCTCCAACACCCGCTGGCGCTGCTGGGGATTCAGCTGCGCCCACGCGTTCGGTTGCGCTCCGATCAACGCTCGCTCGGCGTCGTTCGCCGGCTCTCCAAAAGGATTATTTTGCGCGAAAGCACCGGGGGAGATCAGGGCCGCGACAATCATGACTACGGCAATCGTGCTGCGCGTGGTCATTCTACCTCGCCTCCCTTTCCTCCGGCCGTCGGCTGAACCTCGGAAGGACCGGAATTCGTGGTGGACACCGACGCGTTCGAGGAGCCCTTCCCCGCACCGTTGAGATAACCCATCGCGCGGAGTGCCTGAATCTGGTGCAACGTCGAATCGTCATCGTCACTGGCCGGCGCATTGGGTTGCGGGGTGAACAGGTCGAGGTTGAGCAGCATTCTGACTTCGGGCTGGCTGCCGGGTTGGGCAGGCACGTTTTGCGCGCCTAGAGATACGATGGACACAGCAAGCGCGATGGTCGTGAGCTTACGACCGCGAGTCATGTTGCTCTCTTGGCGCGGGCGAAAGTTCGTTGAGATGCTCGATGACGTCGTAATTCTCTAGCAGGTCGAGCCGTTCGACCACCGGGTAGTTACGCAACAAGCCCAGGTCGTTCGAACCCAACTGCTGCTCCAGCGCGAGTTCCTCTACAGGTGGAACCGGGTGCGTCGGAGACCGCACTACGAGCAGCAATGTAGCCGCGACGGCAGCACCTGCCGCGGTGAGCGACGCGAGCCCGAATATCCAGCGGCGCCGGCTGAAGTGACGCGCGTCCAGCTTGCGCCGCAACTCGCTGCGGTACGCGATCCATTCCGGCTGCGGCAGCTCCTGTATGCGTGCCGAGACTTCCTCCAAAGTCGCCAGAAGCGAAGCCGCCTCAGCGCGGCACGCGGCGCACCCCTCGAGATGCAGGCGCACTGCCTCCGACTCGTCCGAGCCAAGTTGCCCGCGGACATAAGGAACGAGTGCCGGCTGGGGATGGACGTCCATCTTCATTCGCCCTTCTTCAACAGCTTCCTAAGTGCTGCGAGCCCGCGATGAACGTGCACCCGAGCGGTGCTCTCGGAGCAGCTGAGAACCTCCGCAATCTCGCGGCTTGAGAGTCCGTCCTGGACTTGCAGCAGTACCGCGACGCGTTGATTGGGTGAGAGGTGAACGAACGCCGCGGCCAACTGGGTTGAAGTCTCGTGGCGCATCGCCTCCGCCTCTGGTCCAGGCTCAAACGAGACGGGCTCCACGCCAGCTTCATCGCCTTCGGGTAGCGAACCCCGCAGCCGGACGATCTTGCTCCACCATCGCTGGCGTCGCTTGTAGTCGATGCACAAATTGACCACGATTCGATAGAACCACGTGGAGAATTGCGACCGGCCACCAAATTTCCCGGCCGATTCGAAAAGCTTGATAAACGCGTCCTGGGACACGTCGCGTGCGTCGGCCTCACTTCCGAGCACGGAGTAGGCGAGCCGGTAGGCGCGGGCCTGGTACCGTTCCACCAACGCCTCGAACGCACTGTTGTCGCGCGCGGCGACTCTTGAGCAAAGCTCCTCATCTGGCAACTCGGCCAAGACCGGTCGTTCCTGTGAGAGATTGGGCCGGTCCGCGCATCGAAACGAGGGCGAAACACCGGAATCGGCCGCACGCCGCGATGCTAGCCTTATCCAGGCCTTAGACGAAACCACATCCTCAATCGTTTACTGATTTCGCCACCACGCTCGTTGTAAACGCTGAGCCGGCCGGGCACGTCGAAAAGGCCGAAAGGAGGCTTCGATGCAATGGGAAAAGAAGCCGTTCAAGTTCCGATGTGGAGTCATTTCCTTACTCATCGCGACGACCGCAACGTTCGCGGGATGTGCGGCGTATGATCCGCAAGGGACCGCCCAGGCATACGCGCCCAGCTATTACAACGCGCCTTACAGCTCACTCAACCCAGAACAGAAGATGCAACTCGAGGATCATTTAGCCAACCAGAGCAATGAGGCTTGGCGCACCACCGCGCTGGTCGGGTCGGCGGTAGGCCGGCTTGCGCAGGGAACCGGCGTCCTCCTGTTCGCGGCGCGCAACTAGTTCCAAAAAAAAAGAAATGCGCACGGTTTCGCAGCTTGATATTGACCGACGGAGGAGAAACACCATGAAACGTTCCCTGAGCGCCATGACAGGTATTTTGCTTATCGGCGCACTCGCTTCGACGGCGCTGGCCCAGACGCCGACCGAGATCACAAACTTCAATAGGTACCTTGATAACCATCCCGCGGTCGCCCAACAGCTAGCTGCCCACCCTTCGCTGGCGAACAATCCGCAATTCCTGGGCAATCATCCGGGCCTGCAGAATTTTCTCAACAGCCATCCCGGGGTAAGCAGTTCAATGAAAAATGCTCCGGGCCAATTCATGTATCGTGAAGGACGCTATGAATGGGCGCAGGGTGGCGGCCCGGTCGCAGCAGCGCCCGGCACCGCCTCCGGGCCGGTTGCACGGTTCGACAACGGCTACCTCGACCAGCATCCCGAAGTAGCCCACCAGCTGGCCAGCAACCCAAGGCTCGCCGACAATCCGCAGTTCCTCGCGACCCACCCCGGGCTCGACAGCTATCTGGCGGGTCATCCTCAGGTGCGTCAGGAGCTACAGGCCCACCCGGAGCGTTTCATGAGTAGCGAGTGGCGCGACGATCTGTATGGGCACCGGACGGGAGCCTCTGGTGCGGCAGGTCGCTTTGACCGCGGCTACCTCGATGAGCATCCGGAGGTCGCGCAGCAACTAGCGAACAACCCCCACCTGGCGGATAACCCGCAGTTTCTTGCAACCCATCCCGGGCTCGATAGCTACCTAGCCGCTCATCCCCAAGTGCGCACCGATCTCCAGCAGCATCCCGAGCACTTCATGAACCGCGAGGCTGGTTACGAGCGCTACGCGGATCAATCGCATCCGCTCAGCAGTACCGACAACTACATGGACCACCATCCCGAAGTTGCTCGGCAGCTGGAAAAGAACCCAGCGCTGGTCGACAATCCGTCCTACCTAAAGAATCATCCCGGGTTGCAGGACTACATGCAGAACCACCCGGTCGCCCGTCAAGAATGGAAGTCTCATCCCTATCAATACATGAAGAAGGAAAACCACTGGCAACACAACCATCCAAACCAGTAGTCCGTTACGAGTTCAGACGACCTATGGTTACCTGGGAGGGCCCGGAAAAATCCGGCCCTCCAACTGAGCGTCCCCCAGACGCCCGCCCCATTTATTGAAAGATTGCGCCCCGCGCTACTTTGCGTTATTGGCCGCACTCAGAACCATCAACTCTCGGTAAACCAGCTGCGCCTGGCAGGTGGTTGAGAAAAGGACGCGCTATAAAATCGGGCACCGCTTCCTCGAAGGCGCGTGCTCTCAGTCACGAGGTTGGTCACCATGTCTTATGATTTGCTCGTCAAGAATGGAACAGTGGTGGACGGAACCGGATCTCCCCGGCGGGTTGCCGACGTCGCGATCAAGGGCGACTCGATCGCGGAGATAGGCAAGATACGGGATGGTGCGGTCAAGATAATCGATGCCGATGGTCTGATAGTCGCTCCGGGTTTCGTTGATCCACACACCCATTACGACGCCCAGATTTGCTGGGACCCGCAGATAACCAGC
>Ga0126378_10004489_pt1 | contig 10669 bp, 11 predicted proteins | sample PanSoiMetPlot_23_FD_92587 | JGI IMG/M metagenome (GOLD analysis project Ga0126378, IMG submission 92587) | Tropical forest soil microbial communities from Panama - MetaG Plot_23 | ecosystem: Environmental > Terrestrial > Soil > Tropical forest > Bulk soil | place: Panama | collected 2016-02-17
GCGCCCGACCCGAAGTGGGTCGAGGTGTCCGACGCTGGAATAGCCGCAATCCGAAAGCGCAGCGAAGAGGCGAAAGCGAGCTAAAGAACGGCGGCCACTTCGTCACGCTCGTGTATTGGGCACCGGGTCGCGACACAAAAAGATTTGGGAGAACAATTTCATGAACAAAGAAACTTTCACCACGAGCTTTTCGGTAGACCAATCTGCCCAACAGGCCTTCGATGCCATCAATAATGTTCGCGGATGGTGGTCAGGAGAGATTGAGGGCGACACCGACAAACTCGGCGCGGAGTTCACCTACCGATACAAAGATGTGCACTATTCGAAACAGAAGATCAAGGAACTCGTTTCCGGCAAGAAAGTCGTTTGGCAGGTTGTAGACAGCCGCCTTAGCTTTCGCAAAGAGAATGAGTGGACCGGCACGACCATCGTCTTTGATATCTCGCAAAAGGACGGCAAAACGGAAGTGCGCTTCACGCATATCGGCTTGGTTCCCGCCTTCCAATGCTACGGCGACTGCTCTGGTGCTTGGGGCGTGCTCATAAACGAGAACCTGCGCAAACTGATCGCGACTGGTAGAGCTCAGCCTGACGCATTCGCGTAGGAGCAAGTGGTGTTTTCACCAGTGAAAACAGAGCCCCTGGCATGAACGGAGAGAACGATGGCACATTTTATGAAAGATGAACTCCGAGCCCCTAAGATCGTCGATCGCACGGCATTTCAAGCCGAACTGGACGCACTGCGAATTCGAGAGAAGGCTCACACGAGAGAAGGCGACGCGATTGCGGCCGCCCGGCGGCGGCTGCCGATGGTTGAGGTGGACCCCGCAACCAAGCTGACTGGCCCGCACGGCCCGGTGACGCTTCTCGACGCGTTCGAGGGCCGTCGACAGCTCATCGCCTACTATTTCATGTGGCACACCGGCCACCCAGCGCCGGAGCAGTGCGAGGGATGCACGTGGGTTACAACCCAGGTCCGGGAGCTGTCATATCTTCACTCTCGTGATGTCACCTTCGCCGTGTTCTGCCAGGGACCGTACGAAGTGAGCGCTCGCTACCGCGATTTTATGGGCTGGGAGGTGCCCTGGTACTCTGCCCTGGGCTCACTCGACACACTCTTGACTGGACGCCGGGTGGGGAGGATGCATATCGTTTGCTATCTCCGGCAAGGATCCAAAGTTTTTGAGACCTATTGGACGACAGCGCGTGGAGTAGAGGTGATGGATAACAACTATCACTTGCTGGACTTGACCGTCTACGGGCGGCAGGAGAAGTGGGAGGATTCGCCATCGGGCTGGCCGCAACACTGCACGTACACGCGGACTAGCAGCGGTCCGCCCACCTGGCAACCAGAGTGGCCAGGCGGACGCCCCATAGCCCAGTGGCCGCGATTGGAAGCCGGACGTTCCGATGATATTGGGACCAGCCCGACTCCGGGCCGAAGGAAGAAGGCTTCTTGAACAATGAGAGGCTCCGATGAGTTCGTTCGAGCTTCGGGCCCGTTCGAGGCCCGTTACTTAGCTTTTCTTGAAACCATCTCGACTCTTCGTCCGAGTCTGCATCGCTATTGCGCTCGTATGACCGGCTCTGTAATGGACGGCGAAGACGTCGTGCAGGAAGCTTTGTTCGAGGCTTACCGGAAACTGGACCAGTTCGACCAGAGCCGTCCTTTAAAACCGTGGCTGTTCCGCATTGCACATAAATCGCTGTATTGATTTCCTCCGGCGTCGTGGAGTGCGGGACGAAGCCGATGCGGCCGCGGCCCTGTCCGAAGCAGTTTCGCCAGTTGACCCAGTTCTAGGAACCGGCAAGGCGGTTGAACGCCTTTTGCTGACACTGCTCCCGAAAGAGCGCGCCTGCGTCCTCCTGAAGGATGTATTCGATTATTCGCTCGAAGAGATTGCCGAACTGGTCGATTCCACAGTTGGCGGCGTCAAGGCTGGGCTCAACCGCGCCCGCACAAAGCTGGCTGAATCTCCTCCGCCCGCAGCGGTCCGAAATGCGAGTCCAGAATTGAAACAGATCATGCGACTTTATGTCGATCGCTTTAATCGACGCGACTGGGACGGAGTGCGTGAACTAACCAGTGCCGACGCCCGCCTGAACGTGCTCGAAAGATTTGTAGGAAAATTTGCGGATGCCCCTTATTTCTTCAACTACGAGCGATGGTCCTGGCCCTGGAGATTGGCATTGGGGGAGGTGGACGGAGAACCCGTCGTGATTGTTTTGCAGCGCGGCGCCGACACATGGACACCTCACTCAGCGATCCGTTTTGAGGTGATCAGTCAGCGAATCGAGCGCATTGTCGACTACATACACTGTCCGTGGGTGCTTGCGGCCGCTACGACTGTAACGGTTGTTATGGCATAAAGTTCAGGACGGAACGAATACACGGTTAGGGCAGGCTCAGAAGCATAGTATTGTGATAGCTGGAATCCGACCTGACGGACAGGGCCAATCAGTCTCTATTTTCCTGACAGTCCCTTCTGCGACATGCCTTATCATGAGCAAATCTCAACTTCCCAATTGTCGACCAACCGAACCTTACTCACTGCAAGCCCGTTTCGCGTTACTAACTGCCACGGCACTAGCGTGGCGAGCTTAACGTCGCGAAGATTCTAGGCTCGTTTCCTTGGAGCGATTGAAAATCCAGCGCGGAACGCTATGTTGAGAGTGCCTATCATTCGCTTTATCGCCGGCTCCAATCGGCGCCCCACCTTAGCAGCTGCTTCGACGTGGGCTGGATGTACGTAAACCGTCACAGCGTCGCGCACAACTTCCGCAGCCGCGTCGATGTCATCGATCTTGTACTCCTTCTTCCGCACGCCATCCGCGAGGATCCTGGCGACCAGCCTTGTCATTCTGGCGGCATAATCGTGAATAAGACCCGGACGTTCGTCGACCACGCGTCGATAGAGCTGATACACCTCGGGATCGTTTGTAAAGCGCTCAAGCTTTCGCTTGTGCAGGGCCAGCACAAGGCCCTCCAGCCGTGCAGACGCAGCCCCTTCGGAATCGACGAAGGTGCGAGCTAGCTCTTCCTCGTCTTGCATTGCTTCGCCCACGATCGCATCGAACACTTCCGCCTTGGAACGGAAGCAGCGATAGATTGTGGTATGAGACGTCCCGAGTGCGCGAGCAATATCAACCACGTTAGTCTTCGCTTCACCTGAACGTCGCACCTGATCGCGTGCAACATCAAGAATCTTCTCTGAAGTCAGTCCTTCATTAACCACGGCTTTATTGGTCGTCATCTTTTTTTTGCCCTGCACCCAATTCCCTGATTAGTATGAAGGCTGGATACGCGACCAACGGCCAAATTGACTTTCCGGTCGGTAAAAGCTAGGCCTGCGGGCTCCGGCTTGTATAACTGTTCGCGTTCACGTGGCGGTCTACCGCGGCCCGCCACAGGTGCATCGCGGCATAACCTCGCCACGGCCGCCAAGCGTCGGCGGTTGCTTGCAGTTCGCTTACAGACACCGGTGCCCCCCTTCCTGCCGCCATCCTGCGCAGGACGAGGTCCGAGGCAGGAAACGCGTCAGGTTCCTCAAGTGCGCGTAAGGCGACGTATTGTGCAGTCCACTCGCCGATCCCACGCAATTCAGCCAATGCGGCGAAAACCAGATCCGTGGAGCCCTCGAAGTCCACTTTGCCGCTGGCCACGGCCTCTGCCAGGCAACGCAGTGCTCGGACGCGATCTCCGGTGAGTCCCAGGCCTTCGAGATTTGCATTCGCCAGTTGAGCAGCAGTTGGAAACAGGTGTGTCAACTCCGGGATGGCGGTCGAGATGGACCGGCCGGCTCGCGCCACCAGCCGTGCGGCAAACGTCCTTCCCACGGCGACGCTGACCTGCTGGCCCAGCACTGCGCGGACTGCGCATTCAAACGCATCCCATACTCCGGCAATGCGCAGCCCTGGATGTTGCCGCACCAGTGGCGCGAGGAGCGGGTCCGATTGGAACGCCGTGGCAATGAGCACTGGGTCCGAGCCGACATCGAAAGTCCGCCGCGCGGTCGAAGAAATTTGCAGTAGGGCTCCTGGTACCGCGCCGCGCACGCGCAGCTCCAGTGCGTCCTCGCTCTCAAGCGGCCTCACAGTAATCACCGCGTGACTCTTTCCAATGCTCACGCTTCGCATGTAACCACGCTCATCCAGGAGTTCGACGCCGGGCACCGCTCGCTTCGCAAGAAAGTCCCGCACCTGCGGCCAGTCATAGGGAGGGCGAAACGCCAGCCGGAGCACCACCTCATCCTCGTTTCTCGCAATCTCGGTGAATTGCCGTCGCAGGTCACGCGGTGCACGGCGGAAGGTGTGCTGAAACGCACTGTTGAAGCGGCGAATGCTTTTGAAGCCCGCTGCAAAGGCAATGTGAGTAATCGGTAGTTGAGTTTCATTGATCAAGCGCTTCGCGAAATGCAGCCGCCGCGTTTGCCCCACCGCCACCGGCGGAGCGCCTACGTGTCGCAGGAACAGCCGGTGCAGGTGACGGGGCCCGATCCCTAGCCGCTCCGCCAATTCGTCCACTGAGTTGTTATCCAGAAAACCATCGTCGATGAGCCGTAAGGCGCGCCGGACGACAGCCGAGGTTCCCAACCAAGCCGGCGTTCCCGGTGCTGCTTCAGGCCGACAGCGCAAGCATGGACGGAAGCCGGCGGCAGCGGCAGCCGCTGCACTCGGGTAATAACGCACGTGGCGTCGCCTCGCGTGAGGAGAGGGACAGATCGGACGGCAGTAGATCCCAGTCGAGGTAATAGCGATAAAGAACTTGCCGTCGAACCGCGCATCACGGCTCATTCGAGCCCGATCCAGGGCGCGCTTGTCCAGACCGAGAATCTCTTCCATCCTCGGCGACCATAGCTCTGACCTCGCCGTTCGACTAGCCATTTTCGGACCTACTTGTTTTCGTGCTGATTTTAGCAGCTGGTCCGGCATTTTGCGGGGCGGGACCCGCCGTGGAGCGGCTCAATGAAGTCCGAATGCGGCGAGTATTACCTGCTCAGTGCGACTTAACGTGATTGGCGACTTGGGCAAAACACTCGGCCCTCAGTCGGAACCAAAATTCTTCCCGCATGGGTTCGATTAGGAGAAGTGGATGAAATCCAAGCTTTTGACATGCATGCTCGTGCTTGCTACATTCCCAGCCTGGCTCGCGGCGCAAACGACTTACAAGGTGGTCACACTCCCGGCACTCGGCGGAGCGGCTGGCGCTGCCAACAGCATCAATGATCGAGGTTGGGCGGCTGGAAGCGCCAACTTTGGCGGCGACAATGTTGGCCACGCCTCTGTGTGGCTGAACAGTTCAAGTGTGTTTGATCTCGGCGCGCTTGGCGGGGCGAGCGCCAACAGTGCAGTCGCATGGCCGGTGAAGAATAACCTCGGACTCATTGCCGGCATTTCCGATACTGCAGAGAACAATCCTCTCGGTGAAGCCTTTTCCTGCTGGCCGTTTTTCACCCCGGGTTCACCGACAGGAAAGATCTGCAAAGGGTTCCGCTGGAGAAATGGGTTCATGGAATCCCTGCCGCCGTTTGCCGGAGGCTACAACAGTTATGCCACTGCAGCCAACAATAGTGGTCAAATCGTCGGTTGGGCCGAAAACGGCGTGCACGATGCCAGCTGCGATCCCGCGTTCCAGACCCTTCAGTTCCGAGCGGCGATGTGGCAGCCCGATGGCGGCATGCAGGAGCTTCCGCCATTGCCTGGTGACTCCACTAGCGCCGCTACCGCGATCAACAACCTCGGCGACGTCGTGGGTATCTCCGGCGCGTGCGGCTTCGCTGTTGGAGGCGTCAGTGCAGCCCACGCTGTGCTCTGGCACGACGGGATTCCCATCGATATCGGTAACTTCGGCGGACATTCCTGGAACACACCCACGGCGATTAATGATCAGGGCACCGTGGTCGGCTTTTCTCTGCCTGCAAGTCAGGACGGAACCCGCAACTTCCAGGCGTTCATCTGGACCGCCGAGACCGGCATTCGTCCTCTAGGCATGCCATCCGGCGACATTCGCAGCGAAGCTTTGGGCATTAACGAAAAGGATCAGATAGTCGGTTTATCGCGATCCCCTTCGGGCTTACGCGCGATGATCTGGGAACATGGCACCTTTACCGATTTAAACACCCTCACCGCTCCGGGATCTCCCTATCTAATCTTTGCCAACGACATCAACGACCGCGGCCGGATCGTCGGTGAGGCATTCGATTCGACCAACGGCGACGCCCCGGCTTTCGTTGCGATTCCGCAGTCCGATAACAATGGGGAATTCTCTGGCAGCGCTCAGCACGCGATGCCGCAAATGGCGCGTTCGTTCGAATTGCAGCTTGAGCGGCGGAGCTTTCGTTTCGGAACGGACCCGAGGCAATGATCCCGCAAAACATGGTGTTTCTACCGTCAATCGGAGAGGGCCGGCAGCCCGCCCTCTCTGCTCTTCACGCACAGAGGGAACCAAACTATGTCCGGGAGTCTCCGGTTGTTGAAGACGGCGGTTTGTATTCTTCTCGCGATCACATATTGCTATGCACAAAACCCAAGCCCCTGCAGCTCACCCGAATATCACCAATTCGACTTTTGGATCGGCGATTGGGACGTGTTTGAGTCCGACAGCGGCACCAGTACGGCACACGTTCGGGTAGATGGCATCCTCGGCGGTTGCGTTCTGCATGAACGATACGAAGACAACACCGGCGCTGTTGGCGAGAGTTTCACGACATACGATGTTGGGCGGAAGCTTTGGCACCAGACGTGGGTCACGAATCGCGGCCGTCTGATGACCATCGAAGGCAGGGCAGAAAACGATGCAATGACGCTCTCGGGTGCCTACTACCGTGAGAATGGCGAAGAGGTTCGCGTTCGCGGGATCTGGGCGCCAATGGGCCGAACCGTCCGCGAATCGGCAGTCACTTCATCCGATGCTGGGAAGACCTGGCGGCCTTGGTTTGACTTGTCATTTCGGCCACACGTCCAGGTAGACAAAACAGTCCAGAGCGATGACGCAGCAACAGTAACCCGCCTCGATGAGCAGTTTCAGGCGGCCGTAAGAACAAACGACGCCAGCGCCATGGACAAAATCTTGTCGGACGATTTTATTCTAGTGACCGGTTCGGGGAAGGTTTTCGACAAACAGCAATTACTCGACGAAGCTCGAAATCGCGAGGTAACTTACGAGCATCAGGAGGACACTGAACGAACCGTCCGTATCTGGGGTAATACCGCTGTCGTTACCGCCAAATTGTGGGTCAAAGGAATGCGCGGAGGTAAACTTATCGATTACACGGTTTGGTTCAGCGACACATATATTCGGATGCTGGCAGGGTGGCGATACGTTTTTGGGCAAGCGTCATTGCCGCTGCACGAAGCGCCTTGAGGATCGAAGAGCAACGCAATTGTCACGCATGAACGCCCTTACTGCTGCATGACCTTTTCAACGAATCTACTCGGAGCTGTTTCCATGAGTGTTCGAGTTCGTCATTGTGTCGAGTGTCCGAGATGCCACACTCGATACCTCTTGACGAAGAACAGATACGCGAATGGCTCCTGTGTTGTCGTTCACGGGCGGGAGACGTTCGAGGAATTTACTCTCTACTGCTCATGCGGTCGACCGCCTGCAGTCAACCGGTGGACGTGGCTCGAACTCGCAAGGTACACAGTCTCAAGCGACGCTTACGCGCGTGATTACGGTTCCGCGGCAGAAATCGCGGTCTTAAACCCGACACCAATTCCCAAATTGTGAGTGGCGACGAAACACAAAGGCAAGTTCCGCTAATGAAACACTTAGACACCGCAGCGGCAATTGAAGGCACCATGGTCATCCTCCGGTCTGCTCGCCCTCAAAGAGAGCGAAATTGTGGCCTTAAGGGATGCCCGTTTTGCATCGCTCAGGGCTCCGTAGCGTCGTTGCAGGAATCGCTACGAAGAGCCTTCTCCATGAGGTGTTCCGTTCCGTGCGGACTAGTTTTGTCCCCGGTGAATTCAAAGCCCGAAGATCGATACAGGCGAATAGCTTGCAACGAGAACGCTGTCATGTACAGGAACATGCGGTTAAAACCTTGCTCACGGGCGACGTCCTCGGTCAGATTCAAGAGAGCCTTTCCGATTCTTAGTCCTCGGGCTTCCGGGGCGGCGGCCATGACCATCCCGACCCTCATCTTAAGCACTTTAGAGTGACAAGAACTTGCTCTCGAACGTGAGAGTTTTGGGGCTGGTTTTCAGATTTCCTGCGAGCAGAACTATTCTTCGTGGAATCAATAGGTTGAGGCTTGCCGCCTCCATTGTCGATGCCATCTTTACAAATCAGCCGAGTTGTGCATCACAGATAGAGGCAGAAGTCCTCGTTTTGTATTGCGGAATCGTAGTTTCCGAGTTCCAGTGTTTTTTGGTGCAAGGGATCCGTTCTTGACATTCGTCTCTGGCACGCCCTGATATGGGCGGAAAGCGATCAATCTCATGCACGATGACGGTCTTTCGGGTTAATTTTGGAACTACCCAGGCTGCTCAACGCAATACCTAACATCAAGGAAGGCCGGCGCTTACCAGTCATGGACGTTAACGACGCGCGTTTTGAGGATGACGGTCGGTTACTCCAATTGATGATAGCTGGGGAGGAGCATGGGTTCGTGGCCCTCTATCAAAAGTATCAAGGCCCGGTATATCGTTTCTCTCTCCACATCTGCGGCATTCGTCACATCGCGGAGGACGTCACGCAGGAGACGTTCCTCTCACTGATACGAACCCCGCAGAACTATCATTTTGATCGTGGGCCACTGCTGCTCTACTTATTTGGCATCGCGCGCCGGTTGGTATGGAAGACCGCGGGTCGAGAGAGGCTGTATGAGGAATTCGACAATGATCGTGAACTGCCCGTCTCATTGCCCGACTTCGCAGACGATTTTGCCCGGCAACACGAAGCCATGCGATTGCGACAGGCGATATTGTCCTTACCGCGAAAGTATCGTGAAGTGATTGTGCTGTGCTCGCTGCAAGAGCTAAGCTACGAAGAGGCGGCAGTGGTGGTGGGTTCCGCAATTGGCACAGTGCGGTCGAGAATGCACCGTGCCAGACAGCTTCTTCTGCGCAAGCTGACAGAAGGTGGATCGGAAGTAGCGGCAGCGAGGAGTGATTCCTTCTTGAGGTATGGACGGGGGCTGGACTATGACTTGTGACGAATTCGAGCAGGACTTGGTGGATTCAAGCCGCTGCCGGAGTGGCGGCGACGGCTGGTTGCTGAGGGCATCCAAAGCGGCCGTGATACAAGCACATGTCGAGAATTGTCCAGTGTGCGCGAAGAAGATGGCTGAGGCGACCAGACTACAAGATGCCCTGGACCGGTTGCGGGCCTCGACCATGCACCTGCGGGCCCCGGCCGCAGTTGAGCGCAATCTCTTGGATGCATTTCGCCAGCAAGCAGCCAGGCGACGCACTTCAGTTGGGCGTGCCTCGGGATGGAGATTCGTATGGTTGTCGGCTGCAGCGCTGGTTTTGCTCGCAGCCGGCTTACGGCTGTACTCCAGTTTGCCGACAAAGTCCCCGTTGAAATCGGAAAACAACAGCAAGGGCAGCAAACTCGAGATCCAGCTCCCCTCTTCCCCGGGTCTTTCCGGCGCGGCAAAGGAAGCTTTCCGTAAGGACGCTGGCGCCTTGGCTGACAACCCGGTGACCGTCTCCAGTCGCCGGGTTGCGCGAGCTGACAAACCAATATCCAGACGCCTGGCGCGGAATGCTGCAATTCCGCCAAGCGATGAATTTTTTCTGAACGGTGGAGGGAGTGTGGTCCGTGTCACGCTGCCCTTTTCCAGCCTGACCGCGATGGGACTTCCTGTCCGGCCCGACCTGTCGGATACCCGGGTCACGGCGGATGTCTGGATGGACCCCTTCGGAGCCGTCGTGGGAATTCGCCTGGTGCCGGCTGGAGCGCGCGCTGACTGAGCCGAGACAAGAAAAAAAGGAGGACGGTTTATGAAAAAACTGACGCATCCAATTCTTTCGAGTGTCCTTGGGATCGCTTGGGTGGCGTCTGTGCACGCTCAAGACATGCCGGTGCTCATTCCTCCTCCACTACAGTCGCAGCGGGTCGAAGTCATGCAGTCCCAGGCAACGGGTGTCGTTGTGCACGGCGGCGGCGGACAGATGGGATTTCAGTTCGTAGCCGCTGAGCCTACCGTATCCGGCAAAGCTGTGAAAGGGGCCCCCTATTCGCTCGAAGCTACCGTCGAAACTGAGCAGACTCTCGCGGATGGAAATCGAATTGGCCATCACCAGCTGGTGCGGGTGTACCGCGATTCGGAAGGTAGAACCCGCCGGGCGGAGACCTTGGCAGCCCTGGGTCCGTGGGCGGCATCAGGGACTCCGCCAACAGTCGTTACCATCCAGGATCCGGTGTCTCGAGTGACCTATTCTCTTGATCCACAAAATAAGATTGCCATCAAACTCCCGATGGGTTCTCTTGAGCCACAAAATGCCATCAGACTACCGGCGGGATCGGCGGGCAAAATCACTACATCAGGAGGAACCCCCGCTGGAGGGATCGGGATCACTAGCTCACCCGACGGGCCACAAACCGTAATGGGTGTTGGCGGAATGTTTGTGGTCCAGGAGGGAATGGCCTCTCCAGCGGTGCGACCGGACGAGAGCTCGGAATCGCTTGGAAAAGAGACCATAGCTGGAGTCTCTGCAGA
>Ga0126378_10004492_pt1 | contig 10667 bp, 11 predicted proteins | sample PanSoiMetPlot_23_FD_92587 | JGI IMG/M metagenome (GOLD analysis project Ga0126378, IMG submission 92587) | Tropical forest soil microbial communities from Panama - MetaG Plot_23 | ecosystem: Environmental > Terrestrial > Soil > Tropical forest > Bulk soil | place: Panama | collected 2016-02-17
CGTATGAGAGCACCACCGCGGCGTCTGGATGCGTCTCGAGGACCAGCATGTGAAGTCGATCGAACAGAGGCCGGTGCTCGGGGGCGATGGCGTCGATGTAGTTCCGCACGGCGTCGTCCATCGCTCCATCATGAGGAACGGGCCGGCGATCGGCTGGTCAGTCCGGGCCTGGTTCCGGTCGACCGTCACCGCCGTCGGCCAGACGCTCAGCCATTAGCGCGCGCTCGGCCAGGTTCTTGGTCAGGCCGATCCCCTCCACTTCGGCGCGGTCTGCCTCGGCCGTGCGGCCGAGCTCGCGGAGGAGCGCTGCCCTGGTGGCGTGGAACAGGTGGTATCGGCTCAGCGACTCGGCCAGAGAGTCGGCCTCGTAAAGGGCAGCCTCGGCGCCTTCGACGTATCGAAGCGCGATTGCACGGTTGAGCCTGACGATGGGCGATGAATCGATGGCCGTGAGGAGCGAATAGAGCGCAAGGATCTGCGGCCAGTCGGTTTCATCCCAGGTCGGCGCTTCGCAGTGCAGGGCAGCGATCGATGCCTCGATTTGATACGGGCCCGGGCGGGCGAGGGCAGTGGCCCGTTCAATGAGCCGGACGGCGTCAGCAATCGCACGCCTATCCCAGAGCGCTCGGTTCTGGGATTCGAGCAGAAGGAGGCGCCCCTCGGAGTCGAGACGCGCAGGCCAGCGCGCCAGGTGCAGCCGGATCAGTGCCACCAGTCCGATCACCTCTGGCTCCTGGGGCATGAGGCGCATGAGCAGCGATGCCAGCCATTCCGCATCTCGGGCCAGATCTCGTCGAATCGGCTCGCTGCCGGCAGTCGCGACGTAGCCCTCGTTGAAGACCAGGTAGATCACCGTCAGAACTTCGTTCAGCCGCGTCATGAGCTCATCGCCCGTCGGTACCCGGTAAGGGACCCCTGAGGCCACGATCTTGTGCTTGGCCCTCACGATCCTCTTGGCCAGGGTCTCTTCAGGGACCATGAACGCCCGCGCGATCTCCTCCGTCGTCAGGCCGACCACCGCACGCAGTGTGAGGGCGACCTGAACCTCGCGCGCGAGCACCGGGTGGCAGCAGGTGAAGATAAGCCGAAGCCGGTCATCCCCTTCGCGTAGAGGCTCAGTTGGAAGAGCTGCGACCAGAGCGAGCTTCTGCCGGTACTTCGCCTCGCGACGGAGTCTATCCAGGCCCTTGCGCCTGGCTGTCGTCAGGAGCCAGGAGGAGGCTCTTTCCGGCACGCCATCGCGGGTCCAGTGCTCCAGTGCCTCGACCATCGCCTCGGACACCAGCTCTTCGGCGAGGTCGAAATCTCCGAGGAGGCGGACCAGGCTCGCGGTGAGCCGGCCCGCCTCCTCGCGGAAGACCCTCTCAAGGACAGCGTAAGGCTCGCGATCAGCGTGCACGTTCGATGATCGGCCGCACCTCCACCTTGCCGTCGGGCTGCGGCATCGTCTTCACGATGGCGAGCGCCTCATCGATGTCGGCCACCTCGAGGATGCCGTAGCCTCCAATGGCCTCCTTGGCCTCCATCAGAGGCCGGTCGAGCAGCGTGTGCTTGCCGCGCTCGATCACCACGGTGGTGGCGGTGTCAGGTGACTGGAGCTGATGGCCGCCCACCATCTTGCCGCTGGCGAACATCTTTCCCCACCATTCGACCACCTTCTCCATCGACTTCTCGCGCTCGGCCGCGCTTCCGTTCGCGAACCACTCGCCCTGGGTGATCAACAGCATGTACTTCATTTCCCTTGCTCCTATCCCGTAACTCGGGCCGTCATTCACCAATGCAGACGAATGGGGAGCCGGCAAAAGGACGCGCCCAGCGAATGGTCGTCGATCAAGGTTGTAAAGCCTCCTGACGAATAGGCCCTGGCTTCAACATCTTGATCGCGGCTGACCCTCCGCGAACATTCGCCTTCCTCCCACACTCGCGCCAGCGCCGCGGAGCAGCTCGGTCAGCACTTGTCGTCACCGGACGTAACCACGCCGTGCACCACCCGTTGCACGTGCATACCCCTGGGTGGGTAGCAGGGCTGAGGAGATGACGATGAAGGTCCCTGCCCTCTGCGCAGCTTTAGGTCTCATGCTAGCCGGCTGCTCCATCGGGTCAGCAAGCCCGCACCATCCATCCGGTGCTCGGGCGACCCCGGGAGTTGCTCCAGCCGACCCCGGCCGCCCGTCGTGCCGAGTGCCGTTCGTGAGCGCCGACTCGACTGGTGTCACGGCCTACTGGATGGCACAGGATGGCTCCGTCAGCGAGGATCCGGCCGGACACTTCGGGCGGCGTTCCGACGATCTCTATCAATCGGCCACGACACCGGTCCTCGTCGGCCCTGATCCTTTCTATTACGACGCCGCGCAGCGCCGCTGGCTACCGGTCGGCCCGCAATCCGTCTCCCCGGACGGCTCGCAATACGCCTACGTGAAGCCCTTCACGACGACCGTCCAGGTCGTCACCGTGGCGACCGGCCAGGAGAGCGGCTACCTGGTCCCCCGCGGTCCCTGGCACATCCTCGATTTCACCGCCGAGGGCCTTTATCTCAACCAGGAGTGGGAGGGGGTGGGCACCGGCTTGTGGAAGCTCGACCTGCGAACGAGCGGGTTCCGGAAGGTGCTGTCAGACCGCACCGTCACCTTCGTCACAACCGAGACAGCCTGGGTATGGGATGTCGACCCGTCGGCCCCTGCCTCGTTCAGCGCGTTCGCGGGCGCGAGCCTGCCCAATAGACTCTCCCGGCTGGACCTTCGGAGCGGTGCGCTCACCAACTGGGCGACCACGGCCGACGCCGTGCCGAACGTAATCGGCTTCGACGTTGAGGGAAGTCCCTTCATCGTCGCCAGGGGCCAGCAGGAGAGCGCGGTAGAGCTGGTGCCTGCGCCGAATCATGTTGAGAAGGTGACGACGTATCCGGTGGGTCCCGGCGGCCCGGTCTTCCAGCCCCGCACTGCCATTGCGGACGCGTCCGGCGCGTGGCTCGGTGGCCCCGACGGCCTGTATCGCTACGACGCCTCCGGCTTTCACAGAGTCGCCACGACCGGCAAGGTCACGGACCCGGCCAATCGCTGCGTCTAGGCGGCATCTACTGGACGTTGGGAGCAGGAGCATCGGTGCGTGTGTTCGGGATCAACGGCAAGGGCAACGTCCTCCGCGTCGGTGGCAACGGGTCGATCCTCAGTTACGCCAACTTCATGCGAGGGGGTGCGTGCTTCCACCCCCCCCCACCTGTTGCGGTACTCCTAGGCCGACATGCCGAACCGTATAGTGAATTCTTGCCATGAAGCGAGAACTCGGTCCGACCTGGTCCTTGCAGGACCGCGAGGCGGGCCAGCGCTTTGCCAACGCATGGGAAGAGCATTTCCGCGCCGCAGGGGAGCAGTATCCGCTCGAGCCCGCTCCGGCGTTTGGCGAAGACACCAGAGTGACCCAGCTCCTGAATCAGCAGGCGCCGGCGCTGATGCGCTATCCGAACGTGGTCGGCGTGAGTGAGGGGATCCGGACGCGCGGTGGAGTGCCGACCGGCGAGCGATGCCTGGTCGTCTACGTCCAGCGCAAGGTCCCCCGGGACCAGCTGAGTCCCGACGATGTCCTGCCCCGGGGCGTCGACGGAGTCGGTGTCGACGTCGTAGAGGTCGGCGCCATCGAACCGCTGCCGGCGTCGCCGAAGACAGGGCGCTGAGGCTTATCCCAGGTCGGTTACCTGACGGCGGTCACTGGCCGCACTTCAAGCGCGACTTCAACGTCTGCGATGTGATTGTGGATCGTGATGAACGGCGAGCCGGCGAAGAGGAGGCCGACCGCGCTCAGATCCCTCTTCATCAGCAGGCTTCCGGAGTCTCCCCCGGCTGACATCGCAGTGGTCAGGATTTGATGGCGAAAGACGGCCGCGCCGAAGAGTGCGCCGTAATTGACAGCAACAGTCGCATTGGTCGCAATGACCCGGCCGACCGATATCTGCGTTGTACGGCCGATCTTCAGCACGCTGTCTCCGATCACGGCCTGATCGATGCCACGCGGCATGGCTATTCCGATGATGGAGGGCGTGACGTTGCGGCTGTAAGTTGGCCGGGCCACAGCCGCATCGACCATGTTGTAGCCAGACATGCCGAATACGATCGGCTCGAAGCGCTCCAGTGTCGCAATGCCGTCCGCGGGATAGACGCCTCCGTCGACGGGCCCTGGCTGCAGGATCAGGTCGCCAGCCTTGCCGCGGTTGACATCGGCGAGGACGTGATTGTTGCTAAGGATCAGGTGGTCGCCCGCCGGCCCGCCGTGCACTGGACCGCAGTCGCAGCGGCGCACGTCGCGGACCAGGCACCCGAATGTTCCCGCGGTGATGTTGAAGGGCCCGATGCTGAAGCCAGGTAGGGCTGGGCGCACGCGCGCGTTGAACGTCAGTGGCTGAAGCAAGCCGACCTGAATTACGTCGGTCGGGACGCCACCCACCCGCGTGGGAACCTGCGACCCCTTCGGCACTCGCTGCTTGGGCAGCTTCTGTTCAACCAGGACCGTCAGAGACCAGGTAGTGGTCGGCTTGCCGTCTGTGACCTTCCGCGACGCGCAGACCCCCACGACGTTGTCCATGGCAAGCAGTTCGTCTTCATGCGAGTACTGCTGCTCCGCAATGCCGGCCACGGCCTCAACGACTTCCGCATGGTCGGCTGCTGGGCCCGCCTCCCCCTGCTCCCGGAATGCCTGCTCCCAGGCGTCCGTCGCGCTCTGTCCAGCCGCCATTTCAGCCTGACTGAAATCGGTGAGCTCCATGTCCACTTCAACCTCCCACTGCCAGCCGCGATGCTGCCCAAATCTGGACCGACACTGCGTTCCGGCTGTGGATAGGTCAACGGGCGATCAGCACCTGCGTTATGACAACTGCCCAAAGAGCAGGCATCACCTTCGGGAAAATGATGTCGAATCGCCAGGACAACGTGAGCTGAGTGTCGATCTGTCTACAGTCGCCTCATACAAACCGTGCCATGTCGCGGAGCTCCGCTCGACTCGGACATCCGTTGAGACGTCGCGCGCTCAGGCCAGGAACCACAGGTGGAAACGAGCAGCGACAGCAGCTGCCACCAGGCCGCCCGCCAGATAGGCGGCAATGGCGAAGCCGAGGACCCACGGGTGAGCGCCGTTCGAGCTGGTGAAATGGATGATCAGGGCACCCGCCAGCCCCATGATCACCACGAATATGCCCCACCATGCGCCCGGGTGTTGCAGGAAGGCGAGACCGGCCACTCGTGCAATGGTCGGGTCGGGATCCGACGGGTCCGCACGCCTTTGTCGGAGGGCGTCAGCCTCGTAAGCAAGGGCTGTGGCGATACCCAGAAGGATCAGAGCAAGGGCCGCACGGAGCAGGCTCTGATCCTGGTAAGCGCGCCAGCTGAACAGCACGGTGGCGATCACGAGGACCAACGCGGCAAGTGCGTAGATCCAGGCAGCGGACGTCCGATGCCGATCCATCCCCGCCGCTACAGCACGTAGTGGTCTCGAGATCCTCCGAAGACGAACACGGCCCTCGTCGAAGAGCGCACCATCGTCTGGGAATGCTCGAACCCTCAGCCTTTCACTGATCATCCGGACGTGTCCGGGACTGTCGAGGATGATGAACCTGAACATCGGGCCGGAACCATCCGCCGAGAGGGGAACGGTGAACGACCAGACGCCATCACGGTACTGGCCCCGGTACGCCGGCTGCCAGCGCGGTCCGCAACGAATGACGACGCTGTAGTCTGGCGGCTCGAACTCTGTCGTCCTGAACATGAGGGTGCCGAGTGGTGGGGCCTGGCCAGCCGGAGACGGCTGCTCGGACGTTGTCACGGTACCCAGCCAGTGAAATGCGCGATCAACCCACCACCCACCGATGCGGCTGCACCTCCAGCCAGCACCAGCCATGCGCGCCTTGAGCGATAGACGAAGTCGACCACCACGCCCCCCAGGACCACCATCACAACGAGCAGGATCGCCAGCCATGGCCCCAGGTGATCCTGAAACTGCTGAGCTGCGATCTTTGAGATGGTCACCGCGCCGGTCCACAGCGCGTAGCTCTCGTAACCAAGAGCAGCGACCAGGCCAGCCAGCACGATGACCAGCGATCCACGCAGTGGGTCCCGGTCGAGCGATGCCTGCAGAAGCATCAATCCAGCGAACACGAGAAGGATGCAGGCGGCGACAGCGAACACCACCCCCGCCAGCCGGTCGGACGACGTCGCGACACTCGCACTGGCTGTGACGGTGGTCATGCACCCGGTCCAAATGCAGACATGCGACTCCTCCCACCCGGCCGTGCTACGCCAACGCAGCCATCTCCAGTCTCCCTGCCCGCCCGCAGTTGTCAATAGGCAATGTTGACTGAGATATGTCGCGCGCTGGCCTGCTGGTCGCACATACCTGTGGCTGCGGACTGTCGCTGAGACGAGTGCGTGAGCGCCGCAGATTCAGTGACCGATCTGGCGACGTGGATCAGGAAGCAGGATTGTATGCTCCGGGGTGATGACCCAATCGGGCATCGCGGCGACCAGGCCCTGAAGGTCATCTGCCGGCCCGTCGACGAGCAGCATGCGTCCGGTCTCGTCGACCACACGGACCCCCTTGACTGAACGGATCATGGCGACGTCAGTGGCCGGCTTGGGGCCCTGACCTCGATATCGAAATATGAAGCGTCCGATGAGCTCAGTCTACGAGAGCAGGCCGTGGCCCTCAAACTCGGGTTGGAAACCGAGCGTCTTTGCCGACGCGAAGAGCGCCCCGGCGATGGCGTTCGAACGAAGCTGGTTACGCGCCATAGACAGCAGGTCGGGCCTAATGGCAAGGAGCTTCGCGGCAGCGCCGGTGACCGCCGGACAGGCCATTGAGGTGCCGCTCATGGGAGCGTATCCACCAGGTATCGTCGACATGACGCCCACGCCAGGCCCCACGAGATCCAGCGCCGGGCCTACGTTGGAGAAGGCGGCGATGAAGTTCTTGCGATCGATGCCGAACGGAGGCTCCACATCTCCCGCTTCGACGGACGTGGCCGGGAAAGTGCCGATGCGGCCCAGCGCGGACACAGCGATTGCAAGTGGGTCCGATGCCGGAAAGCTGACAGCCCGGCGGTCGTCGTTGCCCGCGGCAATGATGCACAGGCTGCCTTGTGCCCGGGCGTCGGCGATGGCTGCGATGGTGGCGGCGTCTGGAGCGCCACCGCCCAGGCTCATGTTTATCAGGTCACACTGGTCCGCCACCGCGGCGTCGATGGCTTTGATGATGGCGTAATTCGAGGCCTCGCGTTGCCCTTGCCCGAAGACACGGTAACTGCGCAGGCGGACGGCTGGTGCCAGGCCACGGAGCCCCGCCGGAGGCGTTCCGCGTGCAGCGATGATTCCCGCAACATGCGTACCGTGCGGTGCTCCGTTGGGGCCGAATTCGGATGGATTCTCGCCCGGAACCGCGTTCGCTCCACCGAAGACGTGCAGGTCGGGATGATTGGTGTCAATTCCACAGTCGATCACGCCGATCGTAACGCCCTGCCCGGCGTCGTCTGGCGAGTTGCCGTAGAAGAACCTTAGACAATCCGTGAAGGCGAGATCCAGTTTCTCCAGTGAGACCTGAAAACCGTCTCTCAGCAGGAAGTTCCTCCGCAGGAAACCCCACAGGCCGTCATCAGGCGGGTAGACGTATAGCCGGTCAATCCGCCGGCTGGCTCCTCCAAGCGTAAGTCGCACTTGCCCACGAGCGTTCGTCTTGCCCTGCGCGCCCCTGCGGGCGGCAAAGTCGGTGAACGCCACCACGATGGCACCGACAACCGGATGGTGGTCTGCGGCGGTGACGGTGACAGTGATCATCGCGGCCCCTCGAGCGGCCGGCACCGGCGGGGCGACGAGCGTGCTCGCCCGCGGGGCGATCGCCAGCTCATACCAGACGATGGGCAGTAGACGCAGGCCAGGGTGGCGCGCCCGGAGCGCCAGGGCGGCCGAGGGTGACATTTCGACTAGCTTTGCTCCATCTTCGTGGATGGAATCGATGACGCGCGCCTTGACATCTGGCAGGCCAGGAAGGGAGCTGAGGACGCCCGCCGAACTTGCACTCTCCGATGCACGAGTCAGGTCGACGAGAAACGAGCCCGACTCTGCGTTGAACTCTCTGTCGTGAGAGGCACGGAGTCCGCGAGAAGGCAGCAAGATGAATTGCTGCGTCGCCGGTTGCTGTGGCATCTCAACCTCCCATTCACCCACGCTGCCAAGGCGATCCTCGGGGCCGACCCAAACGATCGTTGAAATTGACCAGATCAGCCCTGTCCAGACAACGATCGTACTGCGCGCGCCAGGCCTGCCCCATCAGGGGCCTGGCGCGGGTGGTGCTCGGCAATCAGCCGGGATTGGGGTCTTCGCCGCGCCGCCGAGGGAGTACAGATCTGGCCAGCCACCAGGTGAGGTGAAGCCGCCGAGAGCTTCGACCTCTGCGCTAAGGTGAGCCTGCGAGGCACAATCCAGGCACCATGTCACAACCATCTCCATCCGCTGCGGGAGGACTGCTGGATCGGCTGCGGAACGGCGCTGTCATCTGCGCCGAGGGGTATCTGTTCGAGTGTGAGCGGCGCGGCTACCTGCAGGCCGGTGCCTTCGTACCGGAGGTCGTCCTCGACCACCCCGAGGTTGTGGAGCAGCTCCATCGGGACTTCGTGCACGCAGGCTCCGATGTCGTGCAGGCATTCACTTACTACGGCCACCGTGAGAAGCTGCGGCTGATCGGCAAAGAGGAGCTGCTGGAGCCTCTGAACCGGCAGGCCCTGACCATCGCCAGCCGCGTGGCGCGGGAGTCCGGCGCCCTTGTAGCAGGGAACCTCTGCAACACCAACGTCTACGACGTAGACGAAGCGTCGAGGCGCGCGGTGCGGAGCATGTTCGACGAGCAGGCCGGCTGGGCGGCCGACGCGGGCGTTGATTTCATCATCGCTGAGACCCTCGATTTTTGCGGCGAAGCTCTCCTTGCGCTGGACACCGCCCGCGCGTCCGGGCTGCCCACGGTCGTCACCTTCGCAGTCCACCGCGACGGCAACCTGCGCGACGGGCTCACGCCTGAGGAAGGCTGCAAGCGCGTGCAGGCAGCCGGGGCCGACGTCGTTGGACTCAACTGTGCGCGTGGCCCGCGGACGATGCTTCCAATCCTCGAGCGGATTCGGAAGGCGCTCGATGGACACGTCGCCGCCCTACCGGTCCCGTATCGAACTACACCTGAGGAACCTACCTTCCAATCGCTGACCGACCCGGTGCTGGAGATGCAGGCGTTCCCGACTCGTCTGGACCCTTTCGTTTGCACGCGCGACGAAATCGGCGAGTTTGGGGCGCACGCTTACGAGCTCGGCGTCAGCTATCTGGGAGTCTGCTGCGGCGCCGGCCCCCACCACGTCCGCAGCCTGGCCGAGGCTCTGGGCAGGCGACCGCCGGCCAGCCGCTACTCGCCGGACATGTCGAAGCACGCCTTCCTGGGTACTGACCCCAGCCTGAAGGACATCAACCGTGAATACGCGTCGCGATTGTGAATTGTGAAAGCTGACAACCGGCTGGACGCCGACGTGGCCGTGGTCGGGCTGGGCTCGATGGGCAGTCTCGCCCTTTGGCAGCTGGCTCGCCGTGGAGTGAAGGCGATCGGATTCGAGCAATTCGAGCCGGGGCACGATCGAGGCTCCGGCCATGGCGAAAGCCGGATCATTCGCAGCTGCTATGCGGAGGGTCCTCAATACGTGCCGCTCCTGCAAGCCGCCTTCCCCCTCTGGCGCCAGCTGGAGGAGGAGACAGCAACGGAGCTCCTCACGGAGAACGGGGCGCTCTTTTTGGGCAGGCTCGACTCCGGCTTCGTGAAGGGCGCGCGAGCGACCGCTGACCACCATAGCCTGCCATACGACATCCTGGACCCGGACACCGTTCAACGCCGGTACCCGCCGCACCGCCTTGCGCCCGGGGAGATCGGGTTCCTCGACCTCAAAGCCGGCTTCCTGCGACCGGAGCTTTCTGTGAGAACGGCGGCAGCCCGAGCCGTCCAGCTCGGGGCACAGGTCGTCGCCCCTGCGCGCGTCCAGGCGATCCAGGAACGTGGGGATGCAGTCGAGGTCCAGACGCCCTCACGCACCTACAGGGCTGGACAGGTGATCGCGGCGGTGGGAGCCTGGGTTGGCAAACTGCTACCCGAACTGGGCCTGCCGACATGGGTGGAGAGACAGGTGATGGTCTGGTACCCGGCCCGGCGGCCGGAGGAGTTCACGCCGGACCGATTCCCGATCTTCATCCGGGATCGTGGTGCTCCCGACCTGACCTGGTACGGGTTCCCGAGCCTCGACGGCTCTACAGTCAAGGTCGCCATACACCACGATGGGCAAGAAGCGGATCCAGACCGCCTCGACCGCGACATCCACGAGTCCGACTATGAAGCGGTCACCACCCTGGTGCGGCGGGCGATTCCTGGCCTCGAACCCGTGCCCGTCCGCGGCAAGGTGTGCATGTACACGAACACGCCCGACGGGCACTTCGTCATCGGGCGGCCTTCCGGAGCAAGCAGGATCGTCATGTTGGGCCCGATGGCCGGCCATGGGTTCAAGTTCGCGGCTGTGGTCGGCGCCATTGGGGCAGACCTGGCGACGGAGGGATCCACCGGGCTGCCGATCGATGCCTTCAGCCCAGCACGCTTCGAGACGGCCGCCCAGC
>Ga0126378_10004493_pt1 | contig 10666 bp, 14 predicted proteins | sample PanSoiMetPlot_23_FD_92587 | JGI IMG/M metagenome (GOLD analysis project Ga0126378, IMG submission 92587) | Tropical forest soil microbial communities from Panama - MetaG Plot_23 | ecosystem: Environmental > Terrestrial > Soil > Tropical forest > Bulk soil | place: Panama | collected 2016-02-17
CTCAGCTTGCCGAGAGCAATGCGATCCGTTGCCGTGCGGTGCGGCGTCTTCGGCTGTGTAGCACATTGCCTGCCGGATGCTGATCCGGAAAAGATTTAAGCGGTCGTTAGGCTTAGCCCTTTTGGCTTGCCCTATGGCCGAGTGAGCCGGGGCGCTGGCATCGTCTATCAGGTTGCGCTATATTGCAACCTTTACTTGTAGGGCGGGCAGAGGATGGTCGCAAGGGTACGGACGGTTGCGTTTCAGGGTGTCGAAGTCATCGACGTCGAAACCCAGGTGACGATCGCCTCCGGGCTGCCCGCCTTTACCGTTGTGGGACTGCCGGACAAGGCGGTTGCCGAATCGCGCGAACGGGTGCGCGCGGCGCTGGCCTCGCTCGGACTCGGGCTCCCGCCAAAGCGGATCACCGTCAATCTCGCTCCGGCCGATGTTCTCAAGGAAGGGAGCCATTTTGACCTGCCGATCGCGTTGGGGTTACTGGGTGCCATGGAGGTTTTGCGGGCCGACGAGCTTGGCTCTTACATAGCGTTGGGTGAGCTAGCGCTCGACGGATCATTGGCGAGCGTGAGCGGCGTATTGCTCGCGGCGCTCGCCGCCGCGGCACGCGGCGACGGGGTCATTTGTCCCAGCGCTTGCGGCGGGGAGGCGGCTTGGGCCGGCGAGGTCGAGATCGTTGCCGCACCGAGCCTGCTGGCCATCGTCAACCATTTTAAGGGGACCCAGCTTCTGCCGCCGCCGGAGCCCTGTCTCATGCCGTCGCGCTCGGCGGGACTCGATCTCATTGACGTCAAAGGGCAGGAAAGCGCCAAGCGCGCGCTCGAAATTGCGCGGCGGGGAACCACAATCTCCTGATGGTCGGCCCGCCCGGTGCAGGCAAATCGATGCTGGCGGCGCGCTTGCCGGGGATATTGCCGCCGCTCGAACCGGCCGAAGCGCTCGAGCTCGGCATAATTCATTCCGTGGCAGGAGGGCTGCGCAGCGGCGGATTGTCGCGCGAGCGGCCGTTCCGCGACCCCCATCATTCCGCTTCGCTGGCCGCTCTCATCGGCGGCGGACCGCGCGCCCGCCCCGGCGAAATTTCCCTCGCGCATCAAGGTGGCTGTTTCTCGACGAATTGCCGGAGTTCAACCGCGCCGCGCTCGAGGCGCTGCGGCAGCCGCTCGAAACCGGCCGGGTGACGATCGCCCGCGCGCAGGGCCATGTGACCTATCCTGCACGGTTTCAGCTGATTGCAGCGATGAACCCGTGCCGTTGCGGTCACTTTGCCGAACTCGCCTGCGCGCGGGCGCCGCGCTGCGCCGATGAATACCAGGCGCGCTTGTCGGGCCCGCTGTTGGATCGCATTGATCTTCACATCCATGTTGCCGCTGTTTCGCCTGGGGATCTCGCTCTCCCGCCTGCTGCCGAAGGCAGCGAGACGGTAGCGCGCCGGGTCGCGGCCGCTCGCGTCAGGCAGGCCAAACGCTACGCGGCGGTGCCCGCCGAACGCGGCGTCCGCACCAACGCCGAAGCGGACGGGGCTTTGCTCAACGAAGCGGGGAGCCCGGATGCGGCGGGCCGCACGCTGTTGACCCGTGCGGCCGAACGGTTGCGTTTGTCCGCACGGGGCTCTCACAGGGTATTGCGTGTCGCCCGAACCTTGGCCGATCTTGAAGGCTCGCCCGATGTCGAGCGGCGGCACGTAGCCGAAGCGTTGAGTTATCGAAAGATATCGGCACCGGTCCCACCGGACAGCACGGCCGTGGCCTGAGAAGCAGAGAAGGGATCTATGCGATTCACGCATGCCTCGTTTGCACTACCAGCGGGAACGAGAGTTGTTACGATCCGTTACCAACGTTGCTGGAGCGATACGGAAATGCCATGAGCCCAAACGGATTGAGTTTGATTCTGCCACAGAACGAAAAAGTCGATTGTGACAACGTAACCGCGTCGATCCTGCCGCACGGCGGTACTGAATGGGATTGTCTGCGCGATCCGATGGCGGGTGAGATTGGCGATTTTCTAAACGGCAGAACGCATGGGGAGAGCTTATTTCACGCACTCTATGACCACGTCCTCGACGAGCCTATACCGGAGCGGATGCGCGAAGTGCTGAAAAGGTGATACCGGCGCCCCAACTCCCTGAGCGCTCAGTCTAGGGCTGATCGGGAACCAGCGGCGGGGCGCCGTCGACCTCGTCCCAGATCCGGATGCGGTGCGTCGGTTCGCGCAGAAAACCCAGACTGACGACGACGCCGATTGCAGCGATCAGCATCGGATAAAACAGACCGGCGAGCGCGATTCCCGTCGCGCCAGTGAGCAGCGTGCCGATAAACGGAACGCCGCCGCCAAACCAGCCGTTGCCGATGTGGTACGGCATTGACATCGAGCTATAGCGGATGCGCGCGGGGAACAGCTCGACCAGGAACGCCGCGATCGGGCCGTACACCATCGTGACCAGGATCACGAGGTAGAGAACCAGCAGCGTCAGGATGACCGGGCTGTTCTTGACGGCGCCGAAACCGGTGAACACCGGCCAGTAGGTGATCACCGCGAGAGCGAACCCAGCAGACATGATGTAGCGGCGGCCGATTTTGTCCGACAGCCAGCCGAAGAAGATGAAGCCGGCCGAGCCGACCGTCAGCGCCACCATCATGATCGTATAGGTAGTCACGTAGTTGGCCGGTCCGAGCAGGCCCGTCAGATAGACCAGCGCGTAGAACTGACTGGTGTACCATACGACCCCCTCGGGCGCGGTGGCGCCAAACAGCGCGAACGCCATCAATCCCCAATTTCTTCCGGTGCTGTAGGTCTCCTTGGCCGGATTGCTCGACGCCTTGCCCTGCTCCCTAAGCCGGGCATAAAGCGGCGACTCGGCCAGCTTCATTCGGATATAGCCCGAGAGCACGACCAGGATCGCCGACAGCCAGAATGGAATGCGCCAGCCCCAGTCGCTGAAGGCCTGCGGCGTCATCGACTGACGGCAGATCAGCACGACGAGCAGCGCCAGCACGATGCCCATCGTCGCGGTGGTCTGAATCCAGCTGGTATAAAGGCCGCGCCTGCCGTCGGGAGCGTGCTCGGCGATGTAAGTCGCCGCGCCGCCATACTCGCCGCCGAGCGCCAGGCCCTGGATGGCGCGCATTAATACGATGATCAGCGGCGCGGCGATGCCCCAGGTTTCGTAGCTCGGCACGCAGCCAACCAGAAACGTCGCCGCACCCATCATGCCGAGGGTGAGCATAAAGGTGAATTTGCGACCGATCAGATCACCCAGATGCCCAAACAGCAGCGCCCCAAACGGCCGCAGGATGAACCCGAACCAGAACACCGCCCAGGTCGCCAGCGTGGCGAGGAAGGCGTTGCCCGTCGGGAAGAAATGCGTCGCGAAGACGGCCGCGAGCACGCCGTAGATGTAAAAATCGTACCATTCAATCAGCGTGCCTACGGAAGAGGCGCCGATGATGAACCGCAAACTCAGCGGGCCCGTAGAGGTGCCCCGACCGACTGTTTCCACGGATACCGACATCGCCGTCTCCTTGGCGTCTACTCCCTGGCGCCTCCCTACACATAAATGTTGGTAAATATCAAGCTCTTCGAATTGCTGATCCGGCCACGCCCTTGCAACCCGTATCTTTTTGCGCCGGCGGCGTAATGCTATGTTATTCCAGTCGGAGGATGGCCGATGGCTGCGCTAACCAAACTCGCTCCTTCGCGAATGACCGTCGAGGAGTTTCTCGACTGGCCCGGCGATGGCAGTAGTTGATCGACGGCGAGCCAGTGGCGATGGCACCGGCGAGCGTCACGCACGGGATCATTCAAGCGAACGTGGTCGGTCTTCTTCGAAACCATCTCGTGGGGAGCCATTGCTATGTCGTGGTGGCGCCGGGCGTTATTCCGCGGGTGGAGATCCGAGGACAATCCGCAGATCCCCGACGTCGCCGTAAGCTGCGAGACAGATGATCAGGGGCTCCGCGCCCTAACAGAGCCGACTCTCGTCGTCGAAATTCTGTCAACGACCAACCGGGCGGGGACTCGTGAGAATGTATGGGCCTACGCGACGATCCCGACCGTCCGCGAGATACTGCTGATCCGCTCCACGAGGCTCGCGGCCGAACTGATCCGGCGCGAGGCGGACGGTACCTGGCCGGCAAACTCGCGGCCGGTTGGGGCCGAGGCGGTATTGGTCTTGGAAAGCCTCGATTTCTCCTACCCGTTATCAGCCGTCTACGAAGGCACGCACCTGGCGCGCGTGACCGGCGGGGGCTGATCAGCGCCGCGGCAGCATTCCGCCGAGATCGCGGCCGCCGAACAGGTGGAGGTGGAAATGCGGCACCTCCTGATGTGCCGCGGGGCCGGTATTGGCGAGGATGCGATAGCCGGTCTCGGCAACGCCTTGGTCTCTCGCGATTCGTCCGAGCGCGCGGAAGACAGCTGCGATCTCCATCGGCGAGGCTTTCTCGGAGAAATCGTCGAACGAGACGTATTCGCCTTTGGGGATCACGAGAACATGCGTCGGAGCCTGCGGGCTGATGTCGTGAAAGGCGAGGACGTGCTCGTCCTCATAGACCTTCTTGCAGGGGATTTCTCCGCGCAAGATCCGGGCGAAGACATTGTTGGAATCGTGCGCCATCATCCACCCCCCTTTTGGATTGGGGTTTACAGATTCGCCCGCGCCCGCTTTTCGGCAATGCCGGAAGTGCCCTCGCGGCGCGTCAACTCCGCTGCGACATCCGCCGGCGAGATTCCAGCAGCCGCCCATAGCACGAGCAAGTGATACAGGAGATCGGCGCTCTCGCCGATGAGCGCCGACGGATTGTCCCGGACGCCCTCGATCACCGCCTCGACCGCTTCCTCGCCGAGCTTCTGAGCGATTTTTGCGCGGCCGCGGGCGAACAGCCGGGCGGTATAGGAACTCTGCGGATCGGCGTCGCGGCGCGACTGGATGATCTGCCATAGCCGGTCGAGGGTTGGTCCAAGCTGATCAGGCTCGGTGGCCATTGCTCAGCGCCGCACCGGGATACCGCAAGCGGCGAGCCGGATCTTGGCCTCGCCGATGCAATAGGTGCCGAAATGGAAAATCGAGGCGGCGAGCACCGCGGTCGCATGTCCATCCCGGATCCCTTCGACAAGATGGTCGAGCGTGCCGACTCCGCCCGAGGCAATAACGGGTACGCGAACCGCGTCGGCGACCGCGCGCGTCAGCGGGATGTCGAAACCGGACTTGGTTCCGTCCCGGTCCATCGAGGTCAGCAGGATCTCGCCGGCACCGTAATCGGCGAGCCGGCGAGCCCATGCAACCGCATCGATACCCGTGGGTCGGCGGCCGCCATGCGTGAATACCTCCCAGCGTCCTCTTCCCGCGCCTTTGGCGTCGATCGCCGCGACGATGCATTGGCTGCCGAATTTCTCGGCGGCTTCGCGCACGAATTCCGGGCGGATGACCGCAGCGGTGTTGATCGACACCTTGTCGGCGCCGGCGAGCAGCAGGCGGCGGATGTCCTCGATCGTGCGCACACCGCCGCCGACGGTCAGCGGCATGAAACATTCCTCGGCGGTGCGGCGGACCGCGTCATAGAGCGTGCCCCGGTTTTCGGCGCTGGCGGTGATGTCGAGGAAACACAGCTCGTCCGCGCCCTCACGGTCGTAGAAGCGCGCCTGCGCCACCGGATCGCCAGCATCGATGAGGTCGACAAAATTGACCCCCTTGACCACTCGGCCGTCCTTGACATCGAGGCAAGGGATGACCCGCATCTTCAGCACGGAGACCGCCCCGCCACTAAGCGGAATGCCGCCGCCGGATCGATCCGGCCGTCATAAAGCGCCCGACCGCATATGATTCCGGCGATACCGTCGGCCTCGTGCGCCTTTAGCGCGGCAATGTCGGCGAGTGAAGAAACCCCGCCCGAAGCGATCACAGGGATGCAAACCTGCCGCGCCACTTCTCCCACCGCTGCCGCGTCGACGCCCGAGAGCGCCCCGTCGCGCACAATGTCCGTGTAGATTATCGCCGCCACCCCGCAATCCTCAAACCGGCGGGCTGCTTCGATGACGCTGGTTTCAGTCGTCTCGACCCAGCCTTCGACCGCGACGCGGCCATCACGCGAATCGAGACCAACCGCGACGGCGCCCGGGTGATCTGCGGCGGCCTGGCGCACCAGCTCGGGATTGCGCAAGGCCGCGGTGCCGAGCACGACACGATCGATCCCCAGCGCCAGCCACTCCTCGAGCGCCTCACGATTGCGGACGCCGCCGCCGAGCTGGATCCGTGAGTTGACGGCGCTGCGGATTGCTCGCACCGCCGCGCCGTTCACTGAATGGCCGGCAAAGGCGCCGTTGAGGTCGACGATGTGCAGCCATTCGAAGCCGGACTCGGCGAACCGGCGTGCCTGCGCGGCGGGATCCTCATTGAATACCGTAGCGCTAGCCATGTCGCCGCGAAGGAGCCGAACACAGGCACCGTCCTTGAGATCGATCGCGGGGAACAGGATCACGGTGCCGCCGGCTCGTCCTCGAGCAGCTTGTAGTAATAGTGGCCCGGGACAATGGGGCCGTCGACCTGCGCGTAAACCGGATGCGTGCCCCAACGCCGATAGCCCAGGTTCTCATACAAATTGATCGCGGCGCGCTGTGTATCGCGCAAATCGAGATTGAGAACCGCAAGCCCGAGCTCTCGCGCGAGCCGCTCGATCTCGCGGACAATGCCGCGGCCGAGGCCTCGCCCGCGCGCCCAAGGTGCGACGAACGCGCTGGTCAGCGTTCCGGCAAAAGCTTGCGCCTCGTTGTTGCGCGGCGCTCGGCTGAGCTGCGCCGAGCCGGCAATGATTCCGTCGAGCCGGCCGACCACCAGCCGGCGTTCCGGAACGAGCAGCACTCCCTTCCAATAATTTTCGAGTACCTGCCGGGGTGGTGGCTTCAGCCAACCGAAACCACCACCCTCGGTGATGGCGCTCTCGGTCGCCTCGCAAAGATCGTCGAGATCGGTTCCCGAATATTTGGTCAGCCGATCGACGGAGATCGTCCCGGCAATTCGCGTCTCACTCATGGACACCAGCGCAAAAAGTTTCCGATCAGGCGGAGACCCGCCTCCTGGCTCTTCTCCGGGTGAAATTGGGTTCCGGCGATGTTGTCTCGTCCGATGATCGCCGCCAGCGGACCGCCGTAGTCGGTAACGGCGATAAGGTCCGAGGGTTCGCTCACTCGGAAATGATAGCTGTGGACAAAATAGGCATGCGCGCCTCCGAGAAGCCCGGTGGTTAGGTGATGCGCTCGCAGGGGCTCAATCTCATTCCACCCCATATGCGGAATTTTCAGCCCCGGATCGGCCGGTTCTATCGGGACGACTTCTCCGTCAATCCAACCGAGGCCTTCCGTTACCTCAAACTCGCGGCCACGTTCCGCCATCAGCTGCATGCCAACACAGATGCCAAGAAAGGGGCGGGCATGAAGGATGACCGCCTCGTGCAGCGCCGTTTCGAGGCCAAGAACGGAAGAGAGCCCCCGCCGGCAATCGGCGAAGGCGCCGACACCGGGGAGGACGATGCGGTCTGCCGCGGCAACCGTCTCCGGCGCGCTCGTCACAGTAACATCGGCCGAGATTTCATTCTCGGCCGCCGCGCGCTCGAATGCTTTCGCCGCCGAGCGTAAATTGCCGGAGCCGTAGTCGACGATTGCGACGATCATGGCAGGCTACCGCCCAGGACGCCTTTGGTCGACGGGATCGAGCCGCCGCGTCGCGGATCGATCTCGACGGCCTCCCGCAACGCCCTGGCGAGGCCCTTGAAGCAGGATTCGGCGATGTGATGGTTGTTTTCGCCGTAAAGGTTTTCGACATGCAAGGTTACTCCCGCCGACTGTGCGAAAGCCTGGAACCACTCTTTGAAGAGCTCGGTGTCCATCTCGCCGAGCTTCGGCCGGGAGAACGCGACCTTCCAAATCAGGTAAGGGCGGTTCGAAGCGTCAAGACTGACCCGGGTTAATGTCTCATCCATCGGAATGATTGCGTGTCCATAGCGCCTGATCCCCGCCCGATCGCCGAGCGCGCGCGACACCGCCTCGCCGACAACATAGCCGGTGTCCTCGGTCGTATGGTGAAAGTCGATGTGCAAATCGCCGTCTGCGTGCAATGTGAGATCGATCAAGCTGTGCCGCGCCAGCTGCTCCAGCATGTGATCGAGAAAACCGATGCCCGTCGATATCTCCGCAGTGCCGGTGCCGTCGAGATCAACGCGGCCATGAATGCGCGTTTCCTTAGTATTGCGTTCGACCTTCGCTGTCCGCGCCATGTTCACCTCTACGCCGCGGCCTAGAGCGGCCCCTTTTAACAACTTCCGCGAGCGGTTGCCAGAATAGGCGCTGATGTCTTCAGCTTGATCCCGAACCCACCCGACTTACATCTCAGCTTCCCGAGGAACGGTACAGGTCGCGGTTGCTCGGGAGTTCCCTCTGAGCGGCGTCGGATTCCAAACAGGCTCATGGATCATACCGCCAAGGATGCATGGCACGGCACGACGATTCTCAGCCTCCGCAAGGGCTCGCAAGTCGTCGCCGCCGGCGATGGCCAGGTCTCGATGGGTCAGACGGTGGTCAAGTCCAATGCGCGCAAGTTGCGCCGTCTCGCGGGCGGTTCGGTCATCGCCGGCTTCGCCGGCGCCACCGCGGATGCGATCACTCTGTTCGAGCGGCTCGAAGGGAAGCTCGAACAATATGCGGGGCAGCTTACCCGCGCCTGCGTAGAGCTTGCCAAGGATTGGCGGACCGATCGCTATCTGCGCCGGCTCGAGGCCATGATGGCGGTCGCCGACAGGAACGTCTCGCTAATCCTGTCTGGCACCGGCGATGTGCTGGAGCCGGAGGACGGCATCATCGGCATTGGCTCCGGCGGCGGCTATGCGCTCGCCGCGGCGCGCGCCTTGATCGGCGTCGACGGCCTCGATGCGGAAGAGGTGGCGCGTCGCGCCATGGCGATCGCCGCCGGCATCTGTATCTACACCAACGATAAGATTACTCTCGAAAAACTGGAATACTGAGCCGTATGACCTCCTTCAGTCCGCGCGAGATCGTCTCCGAGCTCGACCGCTTCATCGTCGGCCAGCACGAAGCCAAACGCGCCGTCGCGATCGCGCTCAGAAACCGCTGGCGGCGCCAGCAGCTCAGCGCCGAACTGCGCGAAGAGGTGCTGCCGAAAAACATCTTGATGATCGGCCCGACCGGTTGCGGCAAGACCGAGATCTCGCGGCGCCTTGCGAGGCTCGCCCAGGCCCCGTTTGTCAAGGTCGAGGCGACCAAGTTCACCGAGGTCGGCTATGTCGGGCGCGACGTCGAGCAGATCGTGCGCGACCTCGTTGAAATTGCGATCGGCATGACCCGTGAGAGGCTGCGCAAGGAGGTCGAGCCCAAGGCGGAGCTCGCGGCCGAGGAGCGCGTGCTCGATGCGCTGGTCGGCTCGAACGCCGGCGCCGACACTCGCCAGAAGTTCCGCAAGCTGCTGCGCGAAGGCGCGCTCGACGATCGCGAGGTCGAGATCGCCGTGCAGGAGAATGCCGCCTCCAGCCTGCCGACTTTCGAAATCCCGGGCCTGCCCGGCGCACAAATGGGCATGCTCAATCTGGGTGACATTTTCGGCAAGGCGTTCGGCACGCGCACGAAGCCGAAACGGATGACCGTCGCCGAAAGCCATCGCGTGCTGGTCGCCGAAGAAAGCGATAAGCTGCTGGACCAGGAAATGGTCGTCCGCGAAGCGACAACGGCGGTAGAGCAAAACGGCATCGTGTTTATTGATGAAATCGACAAGATCTGCGGGCGCGGCGAGCGCGTCGGGGGACCTGACGTCAGCCGCGAGGGGGTACAGCGCGACCTCTTGCCGCTGATCGAGGGCACCACGGTTGCGACAAAGCACGGCGCGGTAAAGACCGACCACATCCTGTTCATCGCCTCAGGTGCTTTCCACCAGACCAAGCCCTCCGATCTCCTGCCCGAATTGCAAGGCCGTCTGCCGATCCGCGTCGAATTGAAGGCACTCGACCGGAGCGATTTCCGGCGCATCTTGATCGAGCCTGAGGCGAGCCTTATCAAGCAGTACAAGGCCCTGCTCGCCACCGAAGGTGTGATGCTCGATTTCGATGATGCTTCGATCGACGAGCTGGCTCTGTTGGCCGAGGAGATCAACGCCTCGGTCGAGAATATCGGGGCGCGGCGGCTTCATACGATCCTCGAGCGATTGCTCGAGGAGATCAGCTTCACCGCTTCCGATCAGCCGGAGGGGAGCCGCATCGCGATCGACCGCGCCTATGTCCGCGACCGCGTTGGCGCGCTCGCGCAGAACGCCGATCTGTCGAAGTTCATTCTGTAAGTAGCGGCATCATTGGACGAAAGCTCTTTTACCTAGAGGGATCGGATCATGACACTCTCCAGCGCCGTCATCGAACGGCTGCCCTATGTCGAAGGCGTCCTCAATTATCTCGCGCCAGCGGCTGCAAAGCCGATGAACCTCGCTTATGACCCGGGGCCCGGCGTGCCGCGCTCAACCGGCGTCGCCGAGCCGCATGCGATGCCGATACGCGATGCCCGCCCGGTCGCGGATCGGCTGTCGCTCGACATCGAAGGTTTGGCGCTGGTCGAGCAGCGCAGCGCGGTCAAGGACTTCTACGACGAGGACGAGCTGCGCTGCGTGTATTATCCCGAAGCC
>Ga0126378_10004495_pt1 | contig 10664 bp, 9 predicted proteins | sample PanSoiMetPlot_23_FD_92587 | JGI IMG/M metagenome (GOLD analysis project Ga0126378, IMG submission 92587) | Tropical forest soil microbial communities from Panama - MetaG Plot_23 | ecosystem: Environmental > Terrestrial > Soil > Tropical forest > Bulk soil | place: Panama | collected 2016-02-17
CGTCGTCGAGTACGCCTTCGGCCTGGGCGGTATCGCGTCCCTGCTCGACCAGAGCGTACAGGACAAGGACTCCAACGTCGTCCTCGCGATCGGGCTCATCCTGGTCCTGGTCTTCGTGATCACCACGACCGCGCTCGACCTCCTCCAGTACATGATCGATCCCCGGCTGCGGCTCAAGGCAGCAGCGAAATGGCACTGACCGCCCGGCTGCCACCGGCCCCGGCGCTACTCCGGGCGGAGGAGCCGCGGGTGAAGGCAGACATGATCGCCGTGGCCGCGGGATGCGTGTGCGTTGCCTTGCTGATTGTGGCGATCTTCGCCCCGCTGCTCGCCCCCTTCCGGCCCGACACGATCAACGCGGCCGCCATCAACCAAGGGCCGTCGGCCGCGCACCTGCTCGGAACCGACTCGCTGGGCCGCGACATACTCTCCCGCGCGCTCTACGGCGCCCGGCTCAGCCTGCTCGGCCCGGCGCTGGTCACCGTGCTGTCCACGACGCTCGGCACGGCCCTCGCGATCGCCGGGACCTGGGTCGGCGGCGCCTTCGACCGGGTCGCGGCGCGGTTCATGGACATCCTGTTCGCGTTCCCCGGACTGCTCTTCGCCGTGCTTGCCGTGGTGGCCTTCGGCGCCGGCCTGGTCGCCCCGGTGCTGGCCCTGTCGGTCGCCTACACGCCCTACATCGCGCGGGTGATCCGCGCGGCCGCCGTGCACGAACGGCAGTTGCCGTACCTCGAGACGTGCCAGATCCTCGGCTACTCATCCTGGCGTACTGCTGGTTACCACTTGCTGCGCAACGTGCGGCTGCTCATCGTCGCGCAGGCCACCCTCGCTTTCGGCTACTCCCTGCTCGATCTAGCGGGCCTGTCGTTCATCGGGCTCGGTGTCCAGCCGCCGGCCGCTGAGTGGGGCCTGATGGTCTCCGAAGGAGATTCGTCGCTGCTCAACGGCTACCCGTACGAATCGCTGGCCGCCGGGGCAGCCATCGTGATCACGGTGGTGGCGTTCAACGTCCTCGGCGAGCGGCTGACGGCACAATCGCTGAGCAGGCAATGAACACCCCGGCGCCGAGCCGCCCCGACGGGACCGCGCCCGAGCCGCCGCTGCTTGATCTCGGCGGGCTGCGGGTCGAGCTCAAGATCGGCGGGCTGTGGCGCACCGTCGTCCAGGGCGTGTCTCTCAGCCTTGAGGCGGCCCAGGCGGTGGGAATCGTCGGCGAATCCGGATCAGGGAAGTCGGTCACCGTGCGCTCGATCGCCCGGCTGCTGCCCCGCGGTGCCCGGGTCGGCGGCGAGGTTCGGTTCGGCGGCGAGCCGATATGGGCCATGAGCCGGGCCAGGCTGCGCCGGTTCCGGGCTCGCGACCTCGGCATCGTCTACCAGGATCCCCGGGCGCACGTCAATGAGATGCACACGATCGGCGACTTCCTCGCCGAGGGCATCCGAGACCAGCCCGCGGGCGAACGCCGCGAGCGGTCGATTGCCGCGTTGCAAATGACTGGGATACACGACGCAGACCGCCGCCTGATGCAGTATCCGCACCAGCTCTCCGGGGGTCTGCTGCAACGGGTGATGATCGCGGCCGCTATCTTGCCGGGCCCCAGGCTCCTGCTTGCCGACGAGCCGACCACCGCGCTGGACGTGACCACCCAGTCCGAGGTCATGGCGATCCTCGGCGAACAGCGGCACGCCAGGCGCCTGGCCATGGTCTTCATCACCCACGACCTGGACCTCGCCGCGGCGGTCACCGACACGATCGCCGTCATGTACGCGGGCACGATCGTGGAAACGGGCCCGTCCGCTACCATGCACGAGCGCGCACGGCACCCCTACACGGCCGGGCTGCTCGCGGCCAGGCCGCAGCCGACCCGGGTCGCCAGCCTCTACACGATCCCGGGCCGGCCGATCGCCGCTTACGAATCCGGGCCCGGCTGCGTGTTCGCTTCTCGGTGCGCCTACGCCCAGCCCCGCTGCCTTGAGGCCAGGCCGACGCCCAGGCAGCTCGGCGACCACCTTGTCTCCTGCCACCGGGCCGAGGAGCTACAAGGCGCCCTGCACCAGGCCCTGGAGCGTGCCTGATGCCCGCGCTGCTGGAAGTCGAGAACCTGCGCAAGGTGTATCGGGCGCCCGGCGGGAAACGCGGTGCCCATGAGCTCGTCGCCGTCGACCTGCTCTCTTTCCAGGTACAGGCCGGGGGATCGGTCGCCATCGTGGGCGAGTCAGGTTCAGGCAAGACCACCACCGCCCGGCTGATCGCTGGCCTGGAGAGCCCCACCTCAGGCGTGATCCGTGTCGACGGCGAGGCCCGCAAGCCGCTGCCCTGGCCCAGGGGCGAGCGGGCCCAGCTCGCCCGCCAGGTGCAAATGGTCTACCAGGATCCGTTCACCTCGCTGGACCCCAGCCAGACCATCCAGGCCTGCCTGGACGAGGTGCTCCGCTGCCACTTCACGCAGGACAGGAAGGAACGCGGCAGCCGGATCAGCGAGCTGCTCGGCCAGTGCGGCCTCGATGACCGGCACCGGCACCGGCGGCCGCGCAGCCTGTCCGGCGGCGAGCGGCAGCGGGCCGCGATCGCCCGGGCGCTCGCGGCCGGGCCGCAGGTGCTGATCCTCGACGAGGCGGTCTCCGCCCTCGACGTCAGCATTCAGGCGCAGATCCTGAACCTGCTCGCGAGCCTGCGCGACGCACTCGGGCTCACCTACGTGTTCATCTCTCACGACCTGGGCGTGGTGCGCCAGGTCAGCGACGAGTGCATCGTCATGCACCGCGGCGCGGCCGTGGAATCCGGCGTTACCGAGAACATCTTCAGCGCGCCCCGGGCCGCCTACACACGTCAGCTCCTCGACGCGATACCGCGTCCTGGCTGGGCGCCGAAGAGGCGGGCCGCCGACCCCGCGAGCCTGTAGCACCGCTTTGCCTGGAGGAGACAACGATAAGCCTCGACGTAGAGACGATCGGCCCGGCTCCGCTCGACCCCAACGCCGAACAGACCCTCGTCCGCATGCGGGATGGGATCCGGCTGGCGACCGACGTCTGCCTGGGAGGTGACACCACGGCCAGACCGGCGGTGCTCGTGCGGCTGCCCTACGACAAGTCCGGCCGCTACACGTTCATGCCGCAGCTTGCCGCGCATTTCACCAGCCGCGGCTACGTGTTCGTCGTGCAGGACATCCGCGGCAAGTTCCGCTCCGGCGGGGACACCATGCCGTACGCCCACGAGGTGACCGACGGATACGAAACGATCGACTGGATCTCTCAGCAGCGCTGGTGCGATGGCACGGTCGGGATGTTCGGCGACTCGTACTACGGCTACACCCAGTGGGCCGCAGTGGCCAGCGGTCACCCCCGCGCTTCGCGCCATCGTGCCCAGGGTTACCAGCGCAGACATCGCCGTGAACCGGACCCAGTGGGCGGGAGCGGTCGCGTCGTTGTACGGGGCCGACTATCTCGCGCACTACTGGGTTGACCAGCCGATCTATCTCTACGAGGTGGACTGGGCTCACCGGCCGCTGGCAGAAGCATTCGACGATGCGTTCACCGTCATCGGCACGCGGTCCTCGGCCTTCGACGCCGCGCTGCGCGCCGCGGACGATCCAACTGCCGCGGGCCCACGGTGGCGGCAGCATCCGTTCGATGTTCTGCGGGTCCCGGTGCTGCACTCGGTCGGGTGGTTCGACAACATCGCGCCGGAGTCCATGCGCGACTACACCATGCTCACCGGCCGCCCGGAGAAGGCGGGCCTGCAGTACCTGGTCGCTGACGCCACCGACCACGAGAACTACCAGCTCTCCGACGTTCCCATCGGGCCTGCAGACGACCACGACCAGGATGCGGCGGCCCTGCAGCGCCTGATCCCGATGTATCTCGGCCCTGCGCTGGAGTTCTTCGACCTGGTGCGCGGGCGGGGCGACCTGGCCAGGCTGGCGCGGGTGCGGTGGCGGCTCGGCCACCACGGCTGGCATGAGGCGGTCGCCTGGCCACCGCCAAGCACGCGCGAACTGCACCTGCACCTGGCTGGCGGCCGCGCAACCGCCGACGCCGAAGGCGGCTCGCTCACCCAACGCCGGCTCAGCCAGGCCGAGCTGGTGTGCCCCCCGGCTGTGGCTGACCGCTCCGGCCGCTAGCCCTGATCCAGGATGGGCACGAAGACCGGCGGCCCCTGCACTCGCACCTCGGCGCCTGGGTCGTCTGCACCGAGCAACGCTTCGCAGCGGTCTTCGTGTGGCCGAGGAACCTGGCTGTGTTGTGGGCGATAATCCCGGCGCCGGCCAGGATGTTCGCCGCGGTCTGCGATGAGGTCAAGCCGATCACCTCCCCTCCCCCGGCCTGCCGCCACAGGCGCGCCATCTCAGCGACAGTGGTGGTCTTGCCGGAACCGGCCGGACGGGCGAGGACCTCGGCGCTGCGGGCCGATGTCAAGATCCAGAACGCGGCCGCGGCCCGGTCCGGGCGCAGCCCGCATCCCGTGGGCGGACCGGTTCCTTGCGCTGCGTTCGTGGCTGGATCGCCGTCGCCGGCCTGGGCGAGTTGCGCCTCCAGACGCGCCTGGGTCGCGCCCGGAAGCTGCGCCGCGGTGGCCGGGTCCAGGCGCGGCGCGCCGGTCTCGGCGGAATCGGCTAGGAGCCGCGCCTGCAGGTCAAGCTGCGCTCCGGTCGTATACCGCGCCGCCTCATGGTTGACGTACAGGCTCTCCCCCGACCCGCCGCGCAGGCAATCCGGCACCCGCGGCCACTCTGGAGCGGGCGACTCGCGGGCCGGATACTACTCGCGCCCCTCGTCCGGGTCCTTTGCCCCAATCAGGGCAACGACGTTCCCGAATACGTCCTCGCCACGGCCCATTGTGGCGTGGGCGCGCGGCAGGTCCTCGAACGCGATCACCCGGCCGAGGCAGGGGTCGATGGCGCCGTCCACGACGAGCTGGTTGTAGGCAGCCGCCTGCTCGTCGTTCGTGCCGTGCGAGCCCTGCAGCCGCTTCTGCCTGGTCCACAGGTAACGCAGGTCGGCGACGGCCGCAAAGCCGGTGGTACCAGCGCAGATTACGACCATGCCACCGGGCTCACACACGAAGATGCTGGTCGGCACCGTCGCCTCACCCGGATGCTCGATCACGATGTCCGGGCCACGCCTTTCCCCGAGTATCTCCCAGATGCGCTTACCGAAGGCTCTTGCCCCGGCCATCCACTCTTTCTGCCCAGCCGTGTCGCTCACCTGGGGGGGCAGGCCGAAGTGGCTGAACTGTGCGCGGTCGATGCAGCCCACCGCGCCCAGCGCCGCCGCGTACTCACCCCGGGCCGGATCGGAGACCACCGCGATGGGCACTGCGCCCGCCTCCTTGGCCAGCTGGATTGCCTGGCTGCCCACGCCACCCGAGCCACCCCACACCAGCACCACATCGCCTTGTTTGACGGTGTCGCCGGCCCACCCGTGCAGCATCCGGTAGGCGGTGGCGCCGACCAGGGTGGGCGCCGCCGCCTGCGCCCACGACAGCCGCCGCGCCTTCGGCAGCACCTGATGCTCCTGGGCCCGGCAGAACTGGGCGAAAGATCCGAAATTCGTGTCATACCCCCAGATGCGGGCCGACGGCGCCAGCATCGGGTCACGGCCGGGACCAGTCGCCGGGTCCCCGGTATTCCAGTAGCCGGGGTGGACGACCACCCGGTCGCCCACGGACACAGACATGACCGCGTCCCCGACCGCGTAGACAATCCCAGAGGCATCGCTGCCACCTATATGGAAGTCGTGGTCATCCCCGTCGCGGCGCTGCACATCGATCACGTCAATCGGGTAACCGCGGGCCGCCCACACGTTGTTGTAATTGACGCCAGCGGCCATCATCGCGATGAGGACGTCGCGCTGGCCTAGCGCGGGCAGATCCACCTCTTCTACCTGGAAGGCGGTCATAGGATCGCCGAGACGGTCGGATCTGATCACCTGCGCAAGCATGCGCGTGGGCGGCTCCCCAACCGGTGGCAACTTCTCCCGGACCAGAGAGGTCATCGCCGTGGCGCCTCTGCAACCCGCCCGGCGCGGGTGCCAAGCCCGGAGATAATGCCCATCGTCGCTACTTCCTAACTGGTCAGCAGATATAGTTCGATAGATGTAGAAGGACCGTAGTACCAGACATGTACCTGAGTCAACAAGGGGTTCGCTCACGATCCGAAGGCATCGCGGCGCTGCCGCTGGGACGCCGGTCTGCGCCTCAGGCAGGACAGCCCTAATCGATTAGGCTGATCGGGGAACGGCGAGATGCTCGTGGGAAGTGCCCGACATACGGGTACTTGTGAAGCCTGCCTGACTGGAAGGAACAGACGTGGCAGTTGAGCCATCGGCTTGTACCGTCGTGGAAGGGCTGTAGCGGGTGTCAGTTCTCACGCATGATCCAGTGATCGAGGTGTTCAAGGCCCTGTCGGAGCCCATCCGGCTCGACATTATGGCGCGCATCGCATCGGTCGACGAACTCCCGTGCACGGCCCTCGAGAAGGAACTGCCGATCGCGAAGTCGACCATTTCCTACCACATGAAGATCCTCTACCGAGCCCGCCTCATCGACATCCGGAAGGATGGGCGCTATTACCACTACCGCGCCCGGACCGACATCGAGCAACTCGTTCCCGGCCTGCTGCACTCGCTCGCAACGAAGCGTCCCGAACCCGGCTAAGCAAGACCACCAGGCGCGTGGGCATCTGATGACGTCAACCGCCTAGCCGGACAACCGCCCCCGCCGGCCCGGTCCGGCCGGCCGGGCCGCGCACCCGTTCGCCCGGGGCCACCGGGCTCCGGCTCCAGACGACCCGTCCGCGCTGACCCTTCCAGTGCCGCTCGAGCCGCGCGGCCGCGTTTCAACCCCCGGCTCCGGGCCGGGCCGGGCGGCATGACGGGCGGGGGCTACCAGCTGGCGGATTCCAGGTAGTCCAGTGCTGCGCGGACCCCGGTGCGCTCGACCGGCACCCCGGCCAGGGCCAGCCCCATCTCGACACCGCACAGCGCGCCCGCCAGGGTGAGGTCGCCCAGGTCACCTAGGTGGCCGATGCGGAATGCCCGGCCCGCCAGTCTGCCCAGCCCGGCGCCGAGGGAGGCGTTGAACCGGTCCAGCACGATCTCCCGCACCCGGTCGGCGTCCTGCCGATCCGGAACCAGGACCGCGGTGAGCGTGCTGGAGTGCGCCGCAGGGTCGCGGCATACGACGTCCAGGCCCCAAGCCCGGACAGCGCGGCGGGTGGCCTCGGCGTGCCGCCGGTGCCGGGCGAAGACCGCGGGCAGCCCCTCCTCGCCGAACATGACGAGACTCTCCCGGAGCCCGAAGAGCAGGTTGGTCGGGGGCGTGTAGGGGAACTGCCCGGTGTCCGCGGCGTCAAGCAGTGGCTGCCAGGCCCAGTAGCTCCTCGGCAGGCGCGCATCGCGTGAGACGTCGAGCGCCTTCGCGCTGACCGCATTGAGGCCCAAGCCCGGGGGCAGCATCATGCCCTTCTGCGAACACCACACGGTGACATCGACACCCCATTCATCGTGGCGGTAGTCGGCCGATCCGAGTGAGGAAATCGCGTCCACAATCAGCAATGCAGGATGCGCTGCCGCGTCGATTGCCGCGCGGATTTCCGGGATATTGCTCACGGTGCCCGTGGAGGTCTCATTATGGACCACGGCGACCGCCTTGACCGCGTGCCTGGCATCGGCGGAGAGCTTGTCGAACACCTGCTCCGGGGCCACGGCGGAGCGCCAGTCTCCGGGCACCAGGTCCACGTCGAGCCCCAGCCGCGCCGCCATGCCGGCCCACAGCACGGCGAAGTGACCGGTCTCGAACATGAGCACCTTGTCGTCCGGGGAGAGCGTGTTGACCAGGGCGGCCTCCCAGGCGCCAGTGCCCGACGACGGGTATAGCGCCACCGGCTGCACCGTGCCCGCCAAGCCACGCACCCCGGCGAGGACCTCGCGGGCAAGGTGCGCGAACTCCGGGCCCCGGTGGTCGATGACTGGCGCCGCCATCGCGCGCAGCACCCGGTCCGGGACGTATCCCGGCCCGGGGATCTGGAGGAAATGCCGACCGCTTCGGTGATTCATCGTCCTATTATGAGACCCGGAGGCCGATTATCTCCGAGGAGGTGGAATTAACATTCCGGATTCCGCTGCGGCGCGGGATAATGCCGCGCGGGATAGCAGGGAACTGGCGACGGCGCTGCGCCGTGTGGTGAGCGGCGGGGTGCGGTTCGACTCGTACAGCCGGCACCTTTTCTCGCGGGACGCCAGCATGTACGAGATCGAGCCGCTCGGCGTGGTGTTCCCCAGGAACGCCGACGAGGCCGCGGCCGCTGTGGCCACCGCCGCCGGGTTCGGCGTGCCGGTGCTGCCCAGGGGGGCCGGGACCAGCCTGGCCGGGCAGGCCGTAGGCCGCGCGGTGGTGCTGGACTTCTCCCGGCACATGAACCAGGTCCTTGCGATCGACGCCGAGGCGCGCCGGGCGCGGGTTCAGCCAGGCGTCATCCAGGAGCAGCTGAACCTGGCCGCCGCGCGGCACGGGCTCATGTTCGGCCCGGATACGTCGACCAGCAACAGGGCCACGCTGGGCGGGATGATCGGCAACAACTCGGCAGGCAGCCATTCGGTCCGGTACGGCATGACGGTCGATCACGTCCTCGCGCTGGACGTGGTCCTCTCCGACGCCAGCCGGGCGGCATTCGGGCCGCTGTCGGCGGCCGAAGCTGCCAGCCGGGCCGGCCGGCCGACGCTGGACGGCACGATCTGCCGGGAGCTGCCGCTGCTGGCCGAGCGGAACGCCGAGGCCATCGCTACTGGATACCCGCGGTTCTGGCGCCAGTCGGGCGGATACCGGCTGGACCGGCTGGCGGGCCGCGGCGGGCCCGGCGGCATGGACCTGGCCAGGCTCGTCGTCGGCTCGGAAGGCACGCTGGTCGCGGTCGTGGCGGCAGACGTGGCCCTAGTGCCCGCCCCCAGGCACCGGGTGATCGCCGTCGGCCATTTCAACTCCTGCGAGGCGGCGATCGAAGCGACCAGCGACGCGCTTGCCTGCCAGCCGGCCGCCGTCGAGCTGATGGACCGCGCCATTCTGGAGCTGGCGCGCACCAAGCTGGAGTACCGCGAACTGTCGTCGATCCTGTCGGGCGACCCGGCCGCGCTGCTGTTCGTGACGTTCTTCGGTGACACCGAGGTCGCGGCCGCAGCCGACCTCGACCGGCTCGACGCGCTTTGGCGGCGGCACCGGCACGGGTACTACACGCTGCGCGCGCAGTCAGCCGCGGACCAGGCGGCGCTGCTGAAGGTGCGGTCGGCGGGCCTGGGCCTGCTGATGGCCGCCAGCACGGGGGCGCGCCGGCCGCTTGCCTTCGTCGAGGACACCGCCGTCGACCCGGCCGTGCTCGGCCCGTACACCCGCCGGTTCCGCGAGGTTCTCCGCGCGCACGACCTGACGGCGGGTTTCTACGGCCACGCCTCGGTCGGCTGCCTGCACGTCCGCCCGTTCGTGGACCTGACCGAGCCGGGTCAGGTAGAGACGATGCGCGCGGTGGCCGAGGAGATCCGCGACCTCGTGCTCGAGTTCGGCGGCGTCAACTCCAGTGAACACGGCGACGGGCTGGTCCGCAGCGAGTTCAACCGCGCCGTGTTCGGCGACGCGCTCTACGCGGCGATGTGCGAGGTCAAGCGGCTGTTCGATCCGGAGAACCTGATGAACCCCGGCAAGATCACCGGAGCGCCGCCGATGACCAGCAACCTCCGCGAGGCGTCCCCGCCGCCCGGGCGCGGCTACAGCAGCAAGATCCAGTTCCCTGGCGGCATGCGCGGGGCAGCGGATCGGTGCATGAACATCGGCCTGTGCCGCAAGACCACGGCCGGGGTGATGTGCCCCTCGTACATGGCCACCCGCGAGGAGGAGCATTCCACCCGGGGCCGGGCGAACGCCCTGGTAAAGGCCCTGGACTCGGCCGATCCTCGGGCGGCGCTTGGCGACCAGCGGCTGCATGAGATCCTTGACCTCTGCCTGGAGTGCAAGGCCTGCAAGAGCGAGTGCCCGCTCGGCGTGGACATGGCCTCGCTGAAAACCGAGGCCCTGGCCGCCTACTACGAGCAGCACGGCGTCCCGCTCCGGTCCCGCATGTTCGGCTCGGTCCGGGCGCTGAACCGGATGGGCTCCGCCGCCGCGCCGCTGGCGAACCTGCTCGGCGGCACCCGGCCGGCCAGGCTGCTGGCCCAGCGCTGGCTGGGGCTGGCGGCGGCCCGGCCGCTGCCCCGTTTCTACCGGGAAAACCTGGCCAGGTGGCACGAGCGCCGACCGCCCGTCGCCCCCCGGCCCGCGCACGCCGACCACGGGGAACTCGTCTTCCTCGCCGACTCGTTCACCAGCTACACCGAGCCGTCACTGGCCCGGGCCGCGATCGAACTGCTGGAGGCCGCCGGGTGGACGGTGCGGCTGGAGACGGCGGCCTGCTGCGGCCGCGCCAGCCTCTCCAAGGGCCTGGTCGACCAGGCCCGGGACCTCGCCCGGCGGCTGGCGGACCGTGTGGCCGGCCGTGGCCCAGTCGTCGGCGTCGAACCGTCCTGCCTGCTGACGCTGCGCGACGAATACCCTGCCCTGCTTCCCGGGGACCCGCGTGCGGAGGCCGTCGCGGCGGCCAGCACGCTGCCGGAGGAATTGCTGCTGCAGGCGATCGCCGA